>Ga0194120_10003883_pt1 | contig 23714 bp, 20 predicted proteins | sample TA2MahCa65mmetaG_FD_148642 | JGI IMG/M metagenome (GOLD analysis project Ga0194120, IMG submission 148642) | Freshwater microbial communities from Lake Tanganyika, Tanzania - TA2015019 Mahale Deep Cast 65m | ecosystem: Environmental > Aquatic > Freshwater > Lake | place: Tanzania: Lake... | reverse complement strand
TCAGGGTGGTTTGGCTTCGGCCTGGTGCTCGCACTTCGCCGCCCGGAGGACCGCGCGCGGATTCGCTCTTCGCGCGGGCGCGTGCTACGGCGGGGCGCGCGTGTCCGACGCATGGCGCGTCTCACTGCTTGCGGCGCACACTGCGCCTGCGGCCGTCTCTCCTTTGGGCGCCGGCGGGTCGCGTTGCTTTCGCACCACGCGTCTGCGGCCGTCGCTCCCTTTGGGCGCCGGCCGGTGCTTCGGTCTCCTGCGTCTTCCACCTTGCTCCTGCGGCCCTCGCTCCCTTTGGTCGCGGCATGCCTCGTTCGCTCAGACAGTCCTCGCCTGCTCAGAAACTGGCGCGGATGTCACACTTTGGTCACTGACTGGCACTGCGCGCCAGCTTTCCTCGCAGGCTGCGGAACTCGCTCGGCGAGGCATGCCGCGCCCTTGTTCCGCGACGGCCGCAGACTGAATCGTCGCGCTCGTCCGGAGCGACCGAGCGGTCCCATGCTGCGCGGCTCCGGGAGTCGCGAAGGCGGCACGAACGATCACACTTGATGGCGGGTGCTCGCCCCGCCGAGCGACGGACGAAGAGCGCGCGCGAAGCCGGGTGCAGCGCGCGCGTCCGCGCAGCAGGGACCCGAGGAAGCGGGAGGACGAGCGCGAGAAGCACGACGCGGCGGCGAGCAGCGACGCGGGAGGACGAGCGCGACGCGCGGTCACCGACTACGCGAGCGACGACAGCGTGCGCGCGTAGGCCTCGTGCACGGCGTCGAGGCTGTCGGGAATCATGCGCAGACCGCCGATCGCCGCCATGAAGTTGACATCGCCCGACCAGCGCGGCACGACATGCACATGCAAGTGTTCGGGCACGCCCGCACCGGCCGCGCGGCCCTCGTTCACGCCGATGTTGAGCCCTTGTGGGTTCAGCGTCCTCGTCGCGAGCAGCGCGGCGAGATCGACGAGCTTCCAGAGCTCCGCCCGCTGTTCGGGCGCGTAGTCGAGCAGCGTGGGTCGTGGTTCGCCCAGCGCCACCAACAGGTGCCCGTTGGAGTAGGGGTAGCGATTGAGCAGGATGATGCCGTGTGCGTTGCGATGGATGACATGGTGCTCGCGGTCGCGCGCCGCATGCTGCCAATAGTCCAAGAGGAAGTTGCGGGGCGACTCCTCGCCGGACAAACGCTCGGCGCCCGCGCGATCATCAAGACCGCGCAAGTACGCCATGCGCCACGGTGCCCAGAGCGACTGGTGATTCATGGGCGTGAGTCTATGGAAGCGCGGCACCGAGGCCGGAGTCGGCGCGTGACCGGACGGGATCGCGATTGTGCTCGAGGGCCTGCGCCGACCGCCGACCGTTCACCGATAGCGCGCCCAGCGCAGAAGTTCGCGCGGCGTCGGCGGTTTGCCCTGCATGAGGATGCCCACCCGGAAGATCCGTGACGCGAGCCAGAGGAACCCGACGCTCGAGGCAGCGCTGACCGCGAGCGAGAGCGCGACCTGCCATCCGGGTACCGGCTCGCTCGTCCCCGTCGCGCGCAACACCATGATGAATGGGCTGATGGGCGGCACGAACGAACACACCACCGCGAACGCACCGTTGGGGTTCTCGCTGATCGGCAGCCAGAGCATGAGCGGCACGATGAGCACGATCATCACGGGACCGACGAGCGCCTGCGCTTCCTGCAAGTTGGTGACGGCACTGCCAACCGCCGTCAGCATGCTGGCGATCATCAGGTAGGCCGTGAGTGCGAAGGCGACCATGAGCAGCAGACTCGACACGGGAACCAGGTCCATCATCGCCAGCGCCGAGAGTCCAGCGAGCCCGGCCATGCCGTACATGCCGAGCATGACCGCGGTGGATCCGAGTTGGCCAAGGATCTTGCCCGCCAGGAGTTCCATCGGACTGACGGCGGCGAGCAGAACCTCGATGACCTTGCTGCCCTTTTCCTCGATCGTGCTCGTGAGGAGGTAGTTCGCGCCCGTGAAGGTCGTGAGCCACATCAAGAGCATGAAGGCTCCTGGCACGAGCATGCGCCCTTCGAGCCGTTCCTTCGCCTCGGCGCCATCATTCGTCAGTCGGAGGATGTTCGGTTCCGGGCGCTTGAGCAGATCCATCGTGCGCTGGTAGTCGGCGCCCGACGCCTGCACGCGCAGTCGCACGATCGCCTCGCGTACCGAGCGGCTGACGATCGATGTGTGCTTGGGGCTCGTCTTCGTGGCGACGAAGAGTTCGTAGGTCGGGTCCTTCGACTGCGCATCGAGCGAGGCGGGCGGAATGATGACCAGCGCGAGGGCATCGCCATCGCGAACGCGCTTCTTCGCCGCTTCGACTTGGTCGGATTGGATCGACTCGATCGGCGACTCGATCGGCGTCAACGCGGCGCTTGCATCGTCAAGATCGGGCTCCTCGCCTCGATCGACGCGCTCGCGGATGGCCATGACGGGATCGTTCGCGGCGCGATCGAGCTCGGCGCGCATGGCGTCGATGGCCGAGGCAGGGGCGTCGACGAGGATCGCGCCCTTCATGGGCTGGATGCTCGTGGCCATCAAGATTGGTAGGAGCGTCGAGACGCCCACCATGAGCAGTGGGAACGCGAGCGCAGAGAATAGGAAGCCCTTGGTGAGCACTGTCGAACGGAACTCGCGCCATGCGATGGTGAGCACGCGGTGCAATGCGCCGGCATGGCGAGGTGCATCAGGCATGGTCGTGCTCCGGCTGGCGGGCGTGGCCACCGTGGGCGGTGACGAGCTCGACGAAGATGTCGTCGAGCGTCGGGCGCTTCAGGCTCACGCCAGTGAATCGCCGGGTCGCAGCGAGCGGCGCGAGCAGGTCAATCGCATCGGTCCGGTCGTCAGCATGCGCGAGGACGCTGCCGTCTTCGGCGCGTTCGACGGAAGCCACGCCCGGCACGCGCGCGGCAACGGCAGCCGCGTCTTCGAACGCGCCATCCGTCCGCGCGACGACGGTCGTGGGGCGGTGGCATGCGCGCACGGCATCGAGCGACTCGTCGAGCAACTTTTCGCCGCGATTGATGAGCACAACTCGATCGCAAAGGCTCTCGGCGTGGTGCATCTGGTGCGTGCTGAAGAGGATCGTGCGGCCGCCCGCGTGCAGTTCGGTCACGATCCGCGCGAGCACGCGCGAGTTGACAGGGTCGAGCCCGCTGAAGGGCTCATCGAGAATGATGAGCTCGGGATCGTGCATGACCGACGCGATGAACTGCACCTTCTGCTGCATCCCCTTGGAGAGTTCTTCGCAGCGCTTGCGCTCGACGCCGGGAAGTTCGATGCGCTCGAGCCAGTCATGGGCGCGGCGTTGGCTCTCGGAGCCGGCGAGTCCCTTGAGCGCGCCGATGTAGGCGAGATACTCAAGAACGCGCATCTTTTTATAGAGACCGCGTTCCTCTGGCAGGTAGCCGATGCGATCTTTCATGGCGATCGCGTCCGAGCCGAGCACGCGGATCGACCCTTGGTCGGGGTAGATGATCGACATGAGCATCCGAATGGTCGTGCTCTTGCCTGCACCATTGGGACCGAGCACGCCGCAGAGGCATCCTGCTGGAATCGCGAGGTCGATGCCGCGCACGGCTTCGGTCGAGCCGAAGCGCTTGCGAACTCCTTGGAGTACAACCGAATCGTTCATCGGGGGCAGCCTAGGATCGCAAAGCGAGCGTTGTCGACGTCGACGATCGGGCTGATTCGCGAGCAACTTCGCGACTCGCTTCGCGATTCGCGACGCGATTCGCAATCCACTTCGCGGTCCGACTCGTGGTCCGATGCAGCGGTCATCACGGCCGATCTGCGGGGCGTTCGTCAGCGGGAACGGTGGGGATGGACGGTGCTGGATTCGGCGGCGGCGGATCCATGCGTGAGATGGGTTCGCCTGCCGTGACGAGCGCGACCACCTCAGGCGGCAAAGCCGTCTCGGTGGGCGAGTGAGGGGAGAAGGTCGCCTTGAGGACCATGAGCCCGACGGGGCCCCGGTCGGAGCGCGTGTCGATGATCGTTGGCCATCGCCGCCCGTCCGCGGACTGCCACTGCAGCCAACGGCTCTCGGTCACGCGCGGTCCGGACTCGCCTGGCACCGTGAACGAGAGCGTCATGGGTCGGCCGGTCGCGCGATCGCAGGTGAACTCGCAGACCAGTCCTTCAGTTCCATGCAAACGAACGGCATCGCACTCAACCGATCCGAGGGCGCGTGGTTCCAGTCGTTCAGCGTGCAGCCAAGTGGTGCCGAGCACAGGGCCCAGTGCATTCAGCGACTGAACGATCGCGGCACGCCGTCGGACTTCGTCGGCATCGACCAAGACTGGTTCAGGCCGACCCGTGCGAATCAACCATCCGACACCGCCGTTGGCACCCATCGTTTCGGTGAATTGATCCGGCTCGCCGTGACGCACCATGACCACGGACCCGTCGTCGCCGACGGTGGTGTCGTGCAGCACGCTTCCCGAGCCGCGGCTCGCTCGCATCGAGGCGGTCACACTGCCGATGCCGGCGAAGGCCGTCGTACCACCGATCCACTCGAGCGACTTCGCAAGGACCGGACGCGCAGCTTCCGGTACGCCCTCGAGGCGGTTCGGCAGGAAGACGGACCGGGTGGGAGCGGGCGCCGGGGCGGAGCCGTCTCCGCACGCGACCGTCATCAGGGCAACCAGCATGGCAGTGAGGTGCCGAAGCGTCATGGGGGCGGAAAGTGTAGGGGTTTGCGTGCGAGGGGCAGCGTCGGTGCACGCCCCGCGCGTCAAACTCCATCCGTCCATCCGGTTGAACGGTTGAAAGTCCGACCGTGAAGGACTACCTTCGATGCATGACCAGCAGCCTCTTGGGTGTCATGGATCGCCGCACCGTGCTCTTTGACGGTGCGATGGGAACATCCATCCACTCGTGCGCGGACTGTCGTCCGCAGGATTGGCTCGGCCGGGACAACTGCACCGACATCCTGGTCCGAAGCAGGCCGGACCTGATCCAGCGCATCCATGAGTCGATGCTCGCCGCCGGAGCCGACATCGTCGAGACGGACACCTTCGGATCCAACCAACTCGTCGCGGCGGAGTTCGATGAAGAGATGGTCGGTTGGGTGCACTCGCTCAACGAACAGGCTGCGCGCATCGCGCGTGCTGCGTGCGATCGATACGCATCGGCCGGACGGCCTCGCTTCGTTGCGGGATCGATCGGTCCGGGCACGAAACTCATTTCACTCGGGCAGACGACCTGGGATCTGATGCTGGCCAGCTACCGCGAGCAGGCGCGCGGATTGATCGATGGCGGCGTCGATTGCTTCATGATCGAGACCTGCCAAGATCTGCTTCAGGTGAAGTGCGCGATCAATGCGTGCCTTGATGCGCTCGACGCGGCGCGTCGCAGCGTGAAGGACTGCCCGATCTTCGTGAGCGTCACGATGGAGACGACCGGGACCATGCTGCTGGGCAGCGAGATCGCCGCGGTGGTCAACGCGCTTCGGTCGTTCCCGGTCGAGAGCCTAGGACTGAACTGCGCCACCGGTCCCGTCGAGATGACACCGCATGTGGCGTACCTGGCCAAGCACTGGGACCGCCGCGTCAGCGTGGTTCCCAACGCCGGTCTGCCGATTCTGCAGGATGGCCAGACCGTCTATCCGCTGCAACCTGCTGGGTTCGTCGAGGCGATGCGTCGATTCATCGAGGAGCACCGCGTGGACGCTCTGGGGGGCTGCTGCGGCACGACCACCGAACACATCAGTGCGCTCGCGGCGGCACTCAAGGACCGCGAGCCCGTGCGCACGCCGAAGGAACCGCAGGCGCCGGGCTGCAGCAGTCTGTACGACTACACCGAGTTCGAGCAGGAGAACTCGTTCCTCATGGTCGCCGAGCGCACGAACGCCAACGGCAGCCGCAAGTTCAAGCGCTTGCTCGACGAAGAGCATTGGGACGGACTGGTCAGCATGGCCCGCGAGGAAGTGCGTGATGGCGGTCAGGTGCTGGACCTGTGCGTGGACTTCGTGGGCCGCGATGGCGTGCGCGACATGGGCGAAGTGGTGAGTCGCTATGTCCGCCAAGTCAACGCGCCGCTGATGCTTGACTCGACCGATGCCAAGGTGCTCGAGGCGGGCCTGCAGCGGTCGGGCGGTCGGTGCATCGTGAACTCGATCAACCTTGAAGACGGCGAGGAGCGCATGGCGCGCGTCTGTCCGATGCTGCGCCGCTACGGTGCCGCCTGCGTTGCGCTGACGATCGATGAGGATCCACAGGCAGGCATGGCCAAGACCGCTGCGCGAAAGCTCGCGATCGCCGAGCGGATTCATGCGCTCTACACCGGCCGATGGGGGCTGCCTGAAGAGGATCTCTTCTTCGATCCGCTGACCTTCACGATCGCCACCGGCAATGCTGACGATCGTCGACTGGGCTTGGAGACGCTCGACGGCATCGAACTCATCGCCAAGCGATTCCCCTCATGCCGCACGATCCTTGGTCTCTCCAACATCTCCTTCGGGCTCAAGCCCGCGGCGCGTGCGGTCCTCAACAGTGTCTTTCTGCACGAAGCGCGCCTGCGCGGCTTGAGCGCTGCGATTGTCCACGCGAGCAAGATCCTCCCGCGCGACCGCATCGCGCCTGAGCGATGGGAGGCTGCGCAGTGGCTGGTGTACGACCGACGCGGCGACGCGCGCCCGGAAGGGATGCCGTCGGACTTCGATCCCTTGCTCCACTTCATCGGCCTCTTCACAGAGGGCGAGGAAGAACTCACGGAACAGGCAAGCCTGGCGGACCTTCCGGTCAAGGAGCGTCTGCAGCGCCACATCATCGACGGCGAGGACAAGGACCTCGAGGGATCGCTTGACGAAGCTCTGCAGCTCTACGCACCGCTGGACATCATCAACAACGACCTGCTCGCGGGCATGAAGGTCGTCGGCGAACTCTTCGGGGCCGGTCGCATGCAGCTGCCGTTCGTGCTGCAGAGCGCGGCTGTCATGAAGAAGGCGGTCGCCCACCTCCAGCCGCACATGGAGCGTCACGGCATCGGCGGACCGTCGAAGGCGAGCATTGTGCTGGCGACGGTCGCCGGTGATGTGCATGACATCGGGAAGAACCTCGTCGACATCATCCTGACCAACAACGGCTACACGGTCCACAACATCGGCATCAAGCAATCGCTGTCGCAGATTGTCGAGGCGTTGCGCTCAACCGGCGCCGATGCAATCGGGATGAGTGGCCTGCTCGTGAAGAGCGTGGCGGTCATGGAGGAGAATCTGCACGAGATGAATCGGCAGGGCATCACCGTGCCGATCATGCTTGGCGGCGCGGCACTCACGCGGCATTACGCCGAGGGGCATCTGCGCTCGATCTACAAGGGGCCGCTCTACTACGGCCGCGACGCGTTCGAGGGCCTGCAGGTGAGCGACGCGCTCGCCACAGGCACGCTCGAGGTGCTCGATCGGCAGGTCGAGGAACGGCTGGCCAAGCGGGAGGCGGCCGACCGCGTCGTCGCCAGTCGCACGATCCGTCAGCAGGCTGCGAGTACGCAGCACCTGGCCGATCGAAGCCATGTCAGACAGGATGTCGAGGTCCCATCGCCGCCGTTCTGGGGTCATCGCCTGGCCGAGGGACTTCCTCTGGATCAGGTGTATCCCTTCCTCAATCTCGTCGCGCTCTTCCGCGGACAGTGGGGCTTCAAGAGAGGAGACATGGACGACGCGCGCTACGAGGCGTTCCTCGAGGAGCACGCCACTCCTGTGCTCGATCGGCTGAAGGCTGAGTGCCGCGACGAGAAAATCCTGCGCCCGGCTGTCGTGTGGGGCTACTACCCGTGCAACTCCGACGGCGACGAACTCGTTGTGTTTGATGCCGTTGACCACGACCGTGAGATCGAGCGGTTCAGGTTCCCCAGACAGGAGGGCCGTGAACGGCTGTGCATCAGTGACTTCTATCGACCACGCTCCGGTGGAACGCGCGATGTGCTGGCCCTGCATTGCGTGACGATGGGGAACGAGGCAAGCCACCGCGCGAAGCAGCTCTTCGAGCGCAATCAGTACACCGACTACCTCTTCCTGCACGGCTTTGGCGTGGAGTGCGCCGAGGCGCTCGCCGAACTCTGGCACAAGCGCATTCGGGCGGAGCTCGGGATCGGGCACGAGGATGACCCAGAAGTTCGCCGACTCTTCACGCAGCACTACCGAGGCAGTCGCTACAGCTTCGGTTACCCCGCGTGCCCTGAGATGAGCGATCAGGAAAAGTTGTTCCGCCTGCTCGAGCCGCAGCGCATCGGCTGCGTCCTCACCGAGAACTGGCAGATCGATCCCGAGCAGTCGACGAGCGCAATCGTCGCGCATCACCCTCAGGCGAAGTACTTCGCGGTCTGATCCGGTCCACGAGTGCTGCAGGATGAGCGATGGCGAGGTCGATCGGCTTCGGCCGTCAGGGCGACATGGCAGGACGGGTCGCCGCCGAGTCAACTGATCGAGGCCGAATCACCAGAGCGAGCGCGATGCCTGACGCAATGTCCGCCAGGTGGTGTTCCTGCACCATCCAGGTGCTGGCGATGACCGCTGCACACCAGGTCCAGAGCGTGACGACGCCGACACGGCCCAACCGCGGCGCAAAGAACATGCCGATCGCGATGACGCCCGCGACATGCATGCTTGGTGCATAGGAGTACAGGCCTGGATGTGGAAGTCCGGTGAGCCCCGAGAGCCAATCCCAGACTGCGCCAGTGTGGGTCGTCGAGAACGCCAAGCGCTGCGGAAGCACGATGTAGATCGCGCATGAGATGGCAGTCTGCAGCAGGATCGTTCGCCCCAGTTCGGCGTAGTCGCGCCATCCCCGGCAGAAGAGTGGGAGCATCGGCGCAATGAGGTCGTAGCTCGCGTAGATCGGGATCATCCAGTGCATCGGCGCCGCCGTTCGTTCGAACGGCAGCGCGAGCTCGATGCGGTTTGTCCAGAACGACGAGAGCCATGACGCGACGAACCAGATGATGGCCCACAGCGCGATCCACCACGCGCCGCATACAGCGGACGCCGCGCGAGGATTCGCGTCCAGCCACGCATGCCACGCGTGGGGAATCCAACGCACCGCCGTAGCATCGTGTGATGGTCTCCCTGACGGCTGCGCTCTCGGTGCTCTTGGCATGTTCTGTCCACGGTACGGCAACTCCAAGGCAGGGGACATACGCCGTCGCGATCGGCCGCGCGGCCTCGGCCGATCCGGAGTGGCTCGATGTGGCGGAAGCGCTCCGCGACAAGCATGGCGTCGATGCCCCCGTGATCGAGTTTGACGAGTCGAGCGATGCGGGTCGCGCGGCGCTGGTCGAAGCGCTCCGGCAGCGCAAGTCGGGCATGGTGGGCATCGTGCTCCACCCGACCGCCGCCGCACGCGATGTGACGGCTCCGTTGCAGCGTGCACTCCGTACGATCGATGCCGATCCAGAGAGCGATGTGTCGTGGGGCATCATCACGGCGCGCTCGGCTGCCGGGGCGCAGCGGTTGGTCGATCATGTCGCACCGCTCACGATGTCGATCGCGGCAGGCACGGCGGACTTTCCGATGGAGCGTTTCGATCACAGCGCATGGTGGAGCGAAGAGGGTGCGCACCGATTCACGCTGCACCACGATGGCCGGGCAATCGATTCGAGCCTCACCGACGCGTCGATCGGCGATGCTGCGCATGGCGTGCTCAACGCGCCACGCATCGACCTGCTCATGACCGGTGGTCACGCGACCGACAAGGGGCTCGAACTTGGATTCCGTCGTCCGGCCGGGGCCGTCGAACCACGCGACGGCGCGCTGGTCGTGCGATGCCACGACGGACGAGTGCTTCCGCTCACCCACACTTCGCCCAAGGCGTGGATTGGTGCTGGCAACTGCCTGCTTGGTCATGTGACTGGACCGGATTCGTTGGCCGCCGTGGCGATCGAGTCGTACGGGGTGCGCGCGCATGTGGGCTATGTCGTGGTCACTTGGTTCGGTCGAGGCGGATGGGGAACGCTCGAGCGCTTCACGAAGGAGCCGGGTGCGCGAACGCTGCATGAAGCGTGGCGGGAAAATGGAGACGCGATCGTGGGCGAGCTGGCGAAGCGTTGGCCGGGTTCGGAGTCGCTCGTGCTCGCGTCGTGGCAGCGCGATGATGTCAACGGTTTCGGCCGTGAGGTCGCAGCGTGGATGAAGGAGCGCTCGATTCCCGATGCCGACGCGCGCGAACTCGCCGGTCTGCTCTGGGACCGCGATGCAGTCGTGTATCTGGGCGATCCATCTTGGGATGCCCGCGTGCAGCGCCAGCCGGGTTCGAGTGCTGATCCGTGGCCGTCGCTCGCGGCGCGCGCACCTGGGTCGGAACCTGCGTCGCCTGCGCCGACATCGGAGCCAGCACCTTCTGCTGCGCCTGCGCCGTGATGGATCAAGCATGACCGACGCCCCGCTGCCCATCAGCGAACTCCTTCTCGCCGGACTCGGCGGCGGCATCGGTGCCAGCGTGCGGGTCTGGCTGCGCAGCGTGGCCGTTCGTCGCCAGCATGCCACCTGGCGTGCGACGCTGGCGGTGAATGTGGCGGGATCGATCCTCATCGGGCTGATCGCATTGCCCCTCGTCGAGTGGCCGTTGGTTCGCGCGCTGCTCGTGCCTGGATTCTTGGGCGGCTTCACGACCTTCAGCGGCTGTGCACTCGATGTCGTGATCGCCGTCGATGAGCGTCGATGGTGGCGAGCAGTCACGATCGTGATTGGAACGCTGGTGGGCTGCCCGCTCCTTTGTCTTGCGGTCCTGAACGGAGCGCAATCATGAGTGGAGCGAGCGTGGTGCTTGTTGCCCTCGGCGGCGCCCTCGGAGCATGCGCTCGATTCGTCATCACGCACTGCTTGGTCGCGGCTGGTGCCCCGGGATGGACCGGGACCTTGGTCGCGAATCTTCTGGGTGCGGCGCTGTGTGGAGTGCTCGCGGGGCTGTGGCTGCAGCGCCACGGTTCGGGTTGGCGATGGCGCGACGATCGTTGGAAGCGCGAGTCGTTCGCTGTCGGCGGATTCTGTGGTGGCCTCACGACGCTGAGCGCGTTGGCCGATGATGCTGCGGTGCTCTGGCGCTCTGGCAGCACCGGGACCGCGTTCGCCGACCTCGCGTTGCATGGCATCATCGGGTGTTGTGTGTGTGCACTCGGATTTCTACTGGCGCGCCGATGGATCCGCATGCGACACTGCGCAGCATGACTTGGTCTTCCGTCCACGAAGTCCGACGCGTCGACGGCCCAACGAGATGAACTTCGAGTGCGAGGAACAGTCCATGAAGCGCCAATGCGCCGCCATCGTGCTCATCGTCCCCACATGCGTGATGCTCCTTTGGGCATGCGCCCAATCAGAGTTGGGCGCAACGCCGCCGCAGATCGCGACCAAGCCTGCACCCGAGGTTGCGCCCGAGCCTGTACCCGAGGTTGCGACCGAGACCGCGACCGACACTGCACCCGAGATTGCGTCCGCACCGACTGTGAGCACCGATGCCACATCAAGACCATCCGATGACGCGCGTGCAGCGCCGCGCAAGGACCTCGTGGTCGGCGACGTTGCTCCCGACTTCACACTCTCCGAGACCACCGGAGAGAACCCGGTCACGCTGCACGCGTTGCGGGGCAGGCCGACGATCGTGATCTTTGGCAGCTGCACGTGCCCGCCGTTCGTTCGCTCGACCCGCGCGACGGGTGCGCTCTTTGAGCGCTATCGCGACCGCGTGAACTTCCTCATGGTCTACGGGCGCGAGGCCCACCCCACGGATGGTTGGGTGCTGGACCACAATCGATTCTCGGTGAAGCAGGCGACGACGATGGACGAGCGACGCGCTGCAGCTCGTGCCTTCGGGAAAGACATCGGCATCCAGATGCGGCTCGTCGTGGACACGATGGATGGTGACGCCGAGCGACTGTACGGCTGCTTTCCAAACCGACTCGTGGTGATCGACGCAGAAGGCCGCATCGCCCACATCGGAGCACGAGGACCGCAGTCCACACTCAACAGCGCGCGTGAAGTTCCTGCGGTGCTCGAGCGGCTTCTCGGTCAACCGTAGTCACTCGGGACAGTCATTGGTCGACCGTCCGCCTGCGACCGCGCAGCTCGTGATGAGTCGGTTTGTCGTGCTCGGTCCGGATGACCCGACGACGTGTCCGATTCTCTTGGTCACGAGGTAGATGACGAGGTAGAGTGCGTGCATGCTGCACCACGGAGCCCTCTTCGTCGTGATGAGTCTTGGACTGGTGGCCGCAGCGGGGGGTGAGTTCCCAGAGAGCGCGCGACTGGAGCCGTGGTTGCGGCTGATTGGGCGCTTGCACCCACTGCTCGTGCACTTCCCGATTGGTCTGGTGCTCGCCGCGGCTGGTGTCGAGGCCTGGCGCTGGACGCGGCGTCAACGCGGGATCTCGGAGTTCACCAGCGTGGCCATGCTCCTGGCGGCACTCTCCGCGATCGGCGCTGTGGCAACGGGTTGGGTCAATGCGTGGCAAGAGGGACAGGACGCATCGCGCACGCTGGATTTGCACAGGTGGCTCGGCACGGCCGTTGCTGCCGTGCTCATCGTCGCCGCGTGGAAGACGCGTCGGCGCGATGAACCGCCGAGGGTGGCCGAAGCTCGCGCGAAGTCCGGTCGTGCGCTCACGATCGTGAGCGCGTTCGGCGTCGGGTTGGTGGGCCACTTCGGTGGGGAACTCGTTTACGGCGACGGATATGTCGAGAAGGCCCTGTTCGCTGCGCTGGGCATGCGTGGTTCCGGGGACGCTGCCGCCGCGGGAACGACCACCATCGCCATCGACGAATCCACGGGTGGGGGCGCGGTGGTCCCGGTGCAATCTGCACGGGTCGGCACCGTCGACTTTTCCACACAGATCCTGCCGATCTTCGAGTCGCGCTGCTTTGAGTGCCACGGCAACGGCAAGCACAAGGGGGGCTTGGCGATGGACTCGGCTGCATCCATGACGAAGGTCAGGGATGACGGCGTGGCCATGAAGCTTGGCGACCCCGATGGAAGCATGATCGTGCAGCGAATCATGCTGCCCATGAGCGACCCCGATGCGATGCCACCCGAAGGTGATCGCGTGCCGGAAGATGAGCGAGCGTTGATCAGCCTCTGGATCGAGGAAGGCGGCGCGATGGAGACCGCGGCGGCTCGAGCAGCAATCGCACCCGGCGCCGTCAAGGGGGCGGCAGCGCCGCTCGAGGCTGATCTCACTCGACGCGCGGCTGAGGTCGCGCAAGCACTGCGGGCCCGTGGCGTGATCGCGCAGCCGATCGCGCAGGACGATCCGAGGCTGGAGATCAACGCGAGTTGGGCCACTCCGCCGTTCGGCGACGCGGATCTGGCGATGCTGCGTCCCGCGGCGGGCGCCATCATCAGTCTGAACCTAGCGCGAACCAATGTCACCGATGTCGGCGTGGCCGGACTGACGGGATTCGTGATGCTCGAGTCCCTGCGCTTGGATTCAACCGAGGTCGGCGACGCAGCGCTTGCGTGCGTGGCCGCGATGCCGCGACTGAAGGTGCTGAACATCCATAGCACGAAGGTCGGCGATGAAGGACTTGCTGCCTTGGCGTCGGCGTCTGCGCTGGAACGCGTCTACGCGTGGAACAGCCATGTCACGACAGCGGGTGCGGCTTCGTGGTCTTCGTCGCGTCCTTCGGTGCGCATCATCGTTGGGCAGGAGTAGGAAGCCACTCGCGCAACAGTTCGAGGGCGAGTCGCGTGGTGAACGGGCGGCCGGGCTCGGCTGGCACCGAGGTCCGCGCGTGTATGTGGGCAGCGGATGGCCCACCGCCAGTGTCTGCTCCATGATCCCCTGATTCCGCTGGACTGAACAACGCTGCCAACGCGGCGTCGAGTTGGGCTGGCGTGAGTTGGAGCCCGTGCCGGCCAACGGCAAGATGCGTGATCTGCTCGGCGCGTTGTTCCGCCGTGACCGCGCCAGGCTGCGCGCGCGCAGGCGGCGGGCCAGCCAGGCGTTCGATGCGGACCGCGAGATCATGCGCCACGCCGGGCGGACACCCGGCTGTAGCGAGCAGTTCCCGCCACGATGCCGCAGGATCGAGCGCCGCGACACGAGGAACGGCGTTCGTTGACGACAGCAGTACCGAACTCATCGCCGTGATGAGGGCGAGTCGAGCTCGATGGACGAACGAAGCTCGCTTGATTTGGTGGCGATTGCATTCCGCGCGACGGTTCATGGTGGACCCTCTGCATGGGTCGTGAGTGAGCGCTGATCGCCTAGGAGAATGGGACGCAGTGCCCGATCGCAGATGAGTCTGCGCGCGCCAAGGGGCGAGTCATCGGAAGGCGGTTCGTGAAGCCACGCCCACAGCGAAGGCAACGCAAGACTGGCCCAAGCTCGCTCTTCGGCCCCGGCACCCGAGTGCTCGGCCAGACGGGACGCAGCAAGCACCGCCAGCGTTCCGCGACTGGCGAGCGTGCAGTCGAGCGTCAGTTGGGCGAGTTCAGCCGTCGTCAGCCGACTCATGCACCGCTCGAGGAGGTCCGGTGCAACCGTGCGCAGGGATTCAACGGACCAGCCTGCTTCGATCGCGGCATCGAGCGCCTGAATGGCGAGTTCGAGTCCCATCCTTGCGCGCGCTCGGACTGAGCCCAGACCATCCTGAGCGCGGAGCACGAGCGCCGTGAGCGTTGTGGCATCACGCGCTTCAATCGCTTGGCGCACGGCCAGCCATGGCGGTTCGGGGGCCATTGGATTGACGGCTTCGCCACGGTGGACGAGGGAGAAGCGACCAAAGGTGATGATCGCTTGTTCCCGATCCTCGCCCACGATTCGGACCCGGCATGGCACACGCGCGGGTGGATCGTTGGCCCCTGAGACCGCGATCGGGTCCTTGAGGGCGATGGAAGGCAGGTCGTGTGCAGACGCTGAAGCGCCGCCCGTGGCATGGACTTCAGGCCACGGTGCCCACTCGATTTCGGCGCGCAACCCCGGAATGGCCGGAATCGAGCGGACCGGACGGAACAACTCGTGGCCATCCTGCAATGCCCCATGATGTGTGAGCGTGTACGAGGTTGGATCGTGCCAGCAAAGCGGTCCCCGATCGAGATCGATCGTGTGCACGGCGGGACCGCCAAGCGCACGCGTGCGCGATCGCGCTGGCCGCCATGGCGACAGCCACTGCTGGACGCGGATGGCATCGAAGGCGTCGAACATGTCATCGGGATTGGCGAGGATCGGAGCGGTCGCAACCCACGACTCGGCATGTGACCGACCGGTGTGATCGAACACCTGCCCGCCCGCGCGATCCCACTGCACGGTGAGCCCCCACGGCAACAGCGGGAAGTCGAGCTCCGCCGGCATCAACGCTGGCTCGAAGCGCTCAGCGATGGCCGTTGTGGTCTCACCGTCGCTCTCGATGAGCCAGTCAATGGCCACAGCTGGCTCTGGCCCGGCAGCGCACAATCGCTCGGTCGTCGCGCGGACGCGCCACGCCATGCCCGGCGGGCACGCCCAACCAAGTTCGTGTGGAGCCTGCGACCAGGGATGAGTCGATGGCCAGGCACCTGCCGCGTGCAGTGCGGCGTCGGTTCCGGAGTAGGTGTACGCCAAGGACTGTGCCAAGTCCTGGCTCGCGCATCCGTGCGCGAGGTCCTGGACGATGAAGGCTGGAAGCAAGGCTGACTCGACGGACAACTTGCGCGCGACGAGCCGCGCACCGTCGCGCTCTTCGTGCGAGCGCTGGAGCATGTCACGAAGGCGCGCTGCAGCGAGAGCCGATGGATGCGGTTCACCACCGTGCGCGCTCAGCCAAAGCAAGATGAGGGGAGTGACCATGTCACTGGACCGAAAGATTGATGACCGACATGCTCGACCAACTTGCCGAACCATTGCAGTCGACGGAGCCGGCACCGCCTGCGATGGCCTGACCGCCCGTTCGTGCGGTGTACGGTCGGTTGGTGAACGCGCAGTACTGTCGGTCTGGACGGACAGTGACCGACGCAGACCCGCTGTGCGAACCCACACCGCTGATGGACCAGCTCGACTCGCTGCTGATGCTGCCATCGACCGAGTTGCTGGTGAAATCGATGATCGGGCCGAAGTTGCCCGAAACATCGAAGAGGCTCGAGGCCGAGTTGAAGCCGACAGATCCGGCGATCGTGAGATCGTCGATTGAAGCGCTGGCGAGTCCAAGGGAACTGCACGCACCCGAGGCGGCTGCGCTGGTGTACGCCGAGCAACCCTGCCGAGCTGCCGTGCTGGCACTGATGTGCAGCGTGGCGCCACCGGTGGCCGCAAGGCTCAGGAGGCGGGGACATGCTGGGTACCCGCCCGACCAGGTTTCGCGACGCGAAGAGATGTAGTGCGCGAAGCCGTACCGCGAGAAGCTGCCCGCGGCCCACAGGTTGCTTCGCCCACGAACCGTGAGGCTGGCCAGAGCCAACTCAGGCTGCGCTGCGGCGCGAAGGGACCAGTTCCAACTGACGAGCCCCTCATGAAGGCTTCGGTCCTCGGCCGTGGGAGTCGGAGGCTCGAGGCGCGGCGGTGGCGTGTTCACCACCCATTGGCCGGTGCCGCAACCGCACGGACCGAGCCCCTCGCCGGACGATCCACCGCTTGAGAACGCGTCGCATGAAACTTCCATGAGTGGTGGGCACGGCGTCGTGCCGTTGTCGGCCAGCACGATGGATGTGATCGGAACGATCGACAGCAAGCAGCCGACGGCTGCGCGAGTGTGTGAAGGCATGACTGGTTCCCCGAATGCGTGGCGATGGCGGGCACGCTGCCCACCGACCACGCCACCCTATGGCACGCGAGGAGGACTGCAGGGAAAGCCGCAGAAAAATCGGCGCAAGAAACGAACACCCCAGGACGGACTCGAACCGTCGACCTGCGGCTTAGAAGGCCGCTGCTCTATCCAACTGAGCTACCGGGGCCCGCGCACACTGTAGTCGCAGGCGGCGTTCACTCGACAGGGCTCTCAAGGGACAGCGTCGATTCGTCGCCGTGCTCCCGCGGCGGTGCGGGCAGATCGCGCGTCATCCATGACCGCGTGGCTGCGATCGCAATGTTGCGAAGCCACCGATCGCGGTGGGCGGTCGATGCCCCCAGATGCGGCGCCCCACGCACCGCGCGCAGGGGAAGCGGCACATCGCGCGGCAGTCGCGCAGCGCCCGCTCGCAGTTCTCGACGACCGCACTCGATCAAACCCCAACCCGTCGGAAGTTCCCACGGACGGACCATGCCGCGCGGGCAGAAGAGCACGCAGCGATCGGCCAAGCGGTATCGGGGAAGCAACCCGAACTTGGTCTCGCCGTAGAGCGACTCTTCCGTGCGACGAAGTTCCGCGAGCGCCGTCCTGTACGCAGTGATCCGGCTCGACGCGAAGTCCCACTCATCGAGCCCATCGAAGAGCGACGATCCTGATCGACGCAGGTGCGGCTCGTACACCTTGATCCGCGTCTCTTCGAGTTCGCGGCATCGCCGCTTGAGTCGGTCGCGTTCGGCGAGCAGTTCATCGACCTGACCCGTGTCACGAAAGAAGTCCGCGCGCGATTGCTTGCACTCGACCGCAATCGTCATGACTGGTTCTTGACCGGCGGTCGTGCCGTCGAAGAGCGGTGCATCGAGCTCGGGACGGTGAAAGCGATGGTCACGACCATCGAGCCATCCAGCAACATCAACGCGCCATCGTGGGATCGGTGCGCTGACTTCGGTGGCCACCACCCGTGCGCCCTGGCGGATGAGCCACTCGCACGCGAGCCACTTCAGTTCTTGGTGGTCGATCGTCTCCAAGTGCATGCTCCAACGCACGCACGGCAGCGCCGTGACGCGTGGCATCGTAGGGACGAACGATGGTCATTCGCTCATGCCATCCCGCGAGCGAGTTCACGCGGGAGCGTTCGCTCAGGTGCTCTGACGCGTGATCGTTTGGTAGTACTCGCGCTCGCCTCGACCACGCAGCGGATAGTCCTTGCGCAGCGGGTGGGCGGGGAAGTCCTTCCACAGCAGGATGCGTCGAAGGTCGGGGTGACCCTCGAAGCGGATGCCGAACATGTCATAGACCTCGCGCTCGGGCCACTCGGCTCCGGGCCACAGATCCACGACGCTCGACACCGTCAGCCCTGGGTCGGCGACGATGCCGTCGGTCGGAAGCGTCGGCTCGACATAGACCTTCAGACGAAGCCGAAGGTCGTGCGCATACGACGCGAGCAGATACACGACCGCGAAGCGGCCAGGCTGCGGCGCGGGGTAGTTCAGATAGTCGACGCCGACGACATCACTCAGGAAGCAGTACGCGCACGCCGGGTCATCGCGCAGGAAGCGCGCGACGGCATGCAGGTTCTCCTTGGGCACCACGACGGTCACCTGATCGCGATAGTCGGCGACCAAGAAGCTGACGTTCGGGAACGCCTTCTTCAGCAGCGGCAGCGTCGGGTGGCTCGGCACAGTGGGTGGGTGGCTCGGCACAGTGGGTGCGTCGGACATGGCGCGAAAGTGTAGCCGGGCGATGAGACGCCGGACTCAGTCCCTCCGGCGCTGGGACGCCGGACTCAGTCCCTCCGGCGCTGGGACGCCGGACACAGTCCCTCCGGCGCTGGGACGCCGGACACAGTCAGTGCCGGAAGTGGCGATCACCCGTGAGAAGACAGGTGATCCCTCGCGCGGTGCACAGGTCGAGCGTGTCTTGGTCTCGCTTGCTCCCGCCTGGGTGGACGATGCACCGCACGCCTGCGACAGCCAAGAGCGTCGGTCCATCGGCAAACGGGAAGAACGCGTCGCTCGCGGCGATCGGAAGATCCGCGGACTCCAAGCGTGCCGCCGCCTTCTCGATGGCAAGTCGGCAACTGGCAACGCGGTCCATCTGTCCTGCACCGGCGCCAAGGAGCGTGGTGCCGTCCGTGATGCACACCGCATTGGACTTCAGGTGCTTCGCGACCGTGAACGCGAACCCCGCTCCAGCAAGCATGGCAGCACTCGGCGCCGGCCCAGCCGCGTGCGTGAACGACGCCGGATCGATCGGCTTCGCATCGCGCTCCTGAACCAACATTCCACCGGGAACGCTCCGAAGCGCCATGGCGCTTGGCACCGCATGCCGCGTGACACCGACGGGCAAGAGTCGCACATTCTTCCATCGGCCGCCAAGGATCTTCACGGCCTCGTCATCGAAGCCCTCGGCCACGACGACTTCAAGGAACCGCTCGCCATCGGCCATGAGCGCTGCGGTCGCAGCATCCACGCGTCGACTGAAGGCCACGATGCCACCGAACGCTGCAAGCGGATCGCCGCTGTACGCGCGATCGAACGCCTCGCGTGCGGAACCGGCGATCGAGGCTCCGCACGGATTCGTGTGCTTGATCACGGCACACGCATGCGCGGTGGGATCGATGTTGCACAGATCACCGACGAGCTCGAGTGCGGCCGCGGCGTCGAGCAGGTTGTTGTACGAGAGTGGCTTGCCGTGCACGAGCGGCGCGCCGACCACGCTGGCCTCGCGCGGGGAAGCGTCGCGGTAGACCGCGGCGCGTTGGTGCGGGTTTTCGCCGTAACGCAATTCGTCGCAGCGGACCCAGCGGCCTTCAAGGACCGGCGGAAACTGCGTCTCCTGCGTGCGGTCGAACCACGCACTGATCGCGGTGTCGTAGGACGCGGTCGCGCGGAAGGCCTCGCGCGCGAGCGTGCGGCGCAGCTCAAGCGTGGTGCACCCATCATGCGCCGAGAGTTCCTGGACGACGGCGTCGTACTGCGAAGGGTCCGTCACGACAGCCACGAAGCCGTGGTTCTTCGCGGCGCTGCGCAACATGCTCGGACCGCCGATGTCGATGTTCTCGATCGCCTCGCGATCCGTGCAGCCGGGGCGGCGCACCGTCGCCTCAAACGGATACAGATTCACGCAGACCAGATCGATCGGTTCGATGCCGTGCTCGGTCATGCTCGCCGCGTGCGCGGGATTCGAGCGCACGCCGAGCAATCCGCCGTGCACGCGGGGATGCAGCGTCTTCACGCGACCATCGAGCATCTCCGGGAATCCTGTCAGATCATCGATTGAGCGCACCTTCAGACCCGCTGCAACGAGCGCAGCTGCCGTGCCACCGGTGGACACCAGTTCCACGCCGCGCGCGGCGAGTGCCTTGGCGAAGGGCAACAAATCCCGCTTGTCGCTGACGCTCAGGAGCGCTCGCGTGACGCGGACATGATCGACGACCGGGGCGTCGATGGGGGCGAGGCTAGCCATGCGCGTGGGTCCTTGGGTTCAGGGTTCGCCGGCGGCGGGCGCATCGCTGCTTTCGCCATCGGTCTCTGACGGCTCGGCAGTGGGCTTCGATGCAGGAATGATCTTGAGCCCCGATGGCTTGGGCTTGGCGCCCAGCGGCTCGAGCAGCTGCACGCGACCATCCGAGGCGACGACGAGCAGATGACCGTCGTCGCCCGCGCCAATCGTGAGGTCACGAGCGTTGCGCATTGGCACGGTCGCCACGAGCCCGCCGCGCGAGAGTTCAAGCAGACGAATCGTCTGCGTGGTGTTGTCCACGACCATGATGTTCGAGCCGATGGTCCCGACGACGGTGCCGGGCGCTTGGGCGGCCCAGCGTCGCACCCCATCCGGACTGCCTTTGGAATCAGTCGCCAGACAGACGAGCCCCTCTGAGGGGACCTGCACCAGCAGCGCATCACCGAAGAGCGTGAGATCGCTGGTGATCGCGCTTTCGGTGAAGTACTTCCATCGCGTCGCGCCGCTCTGTCGATCGAGGCAGTACACCGACTGATCAGTGCTGGCCGCGTACACGCCATCCGTGTCTTCCGCCAGACGGCCGAAGACTGGGCCGATGTCGCGGCGCCAAATCATGCGCGCGTCGTCCTTGATGAAGCCCGCGACCTCGCCGCTGGTGCCTGCGGCCACGATCTCGTTGCCGACGACTTGCGGCGTCCCTCGGATGGCGCCATTCACGAAGCCCTGATGATGGATGACGCCCAGCAGCGAGTGAAACCACACCACGCGACCCGAGGCGCTGGCGAAGATCAGGTAGGGCCAGGCCACCGCGCAGTCAGCGCTGAGATACTCCTTGGATGGCTTGCGACTGATGAGCGCGCCGGTCGTTCCGTCGAGTTGGACGAATTCGCTGTCGATCACGGCAAACACCCGGTCGCGGCCATCGAGTCGAGCGCGATGAATGCCCAGCACCTCATCCTGAGGACCGATGACCTCGCTGCGCCAAATCACCGCACCATCCTGAAGCGAGATCCGGCTCAGTCCGCCGCGCGAGTCGAGCACGAACGCGCTGTCGCCGCGCATCCAACCGCGCACGGCCGTGGCTCCTTCAGTCATGACGAGGCGCTGCTGCCACACGTGGCGCACGCCCATGGATTCGATCGCGCTAGGGCCGAGCACCAGGGTGCTCTCAAGGCGCTCGCGCATCTCCTGCGCGGTCGGCGTCTGGGCCTCGACGGGGCGAGCGAGAGCGGCCGAGGCGGCAGCAGCGAGAGCGGCGATGAACAGGTTCTTCATGGGCAGTCCGTGGGGGAAGTCAGCACTATATCGGTTGGAGGGCTTGGCCCGGCCGGGCGTCCCATTACGCTTTGCGCCGTGCGAGCGATCAGGATCCTCTGCGTGCTAGCCGTCGTGGCCTTGGTCGTGCCTCGAAGTGCGTGGGCGACGGACCCCATCGCGCCCGCGCAGGTCGTTCCGCAGGCTTCGTGGTGGGACCGGACCGATGGCACGGTCCGTCCGAGCCGCTTCTACGCGATCCGAAGCGACCTCGATCGCGCGGTCACGGCACGCTACGCGGCGCTCTTGGACACGATGTACGGCGAGTACACGAGCCGCCTCGATCACCTGCGACGGCGACAGGCCGATGTGCTGGCGGTGTACATGTTCGCGCGTCAGCAGGACTACCTGAACACGCTGCGCTCGCGGTTCGGCATCGACGGGACTGGCTCCGGCGGCATGTTCTTCGTGAGCCCCAATGGTGCGGGGCTCGCGTTCTTTACCGAGCGCGTGCCCGAAGAGCAGGTGCGCCATGTGATCCAGCACGAGGGCTTCCACCAAGTCGCGTGGTCGTACTTCGCCAACGATCTGCCGATCTGGGTGAACGAGGGCATGGCTGAGTTCTTCGGCATGGCCGAGGTGCTCGACGGCGACGTCGTGATCGGGCAGGTCGATGCCACGGCGCTACGCTCGATTCAGGAGGCGATCAAGGCTGGCCGCCATCTGCCGCTGGCCACGATGCTCAACATGTCGTCCGAGGCGTGGGGCGCCAATGTGCGTGGCGGAGATGCGCGATTGCAGTACGACCAAGCGTGGTCGATGATTCAATTCTTGGCGTACGGCGACGGTGGCGCGTACCAGCGGAACTTCAATCAGTACCTCCAGCTCCTCAACGCCGGCGTCCCCAGTTTGCAGGCGTTCGGCCGCGCGTTCGGCGCGACAGGGCAAGAGATGGTCGATGCGTTCGAGTCGAAATGGAAGAGCTTCGTGCAAGGACTGCGGGCTTCGAGTTTCACGAGCGCAATGAAGAGCGCGTCATTCATGGCCGCCGGCGTGCAGTTCCTGCGCGGCAAGGGGATCATGCCGGCGAGCGTCGACGAGTTGCGCACCGCGCTCGTCGAGCACGGCTTCGAGCAGCGAGTCCGTACGCACGGCGGCGAGTTCGTGATCAAGGCCACCGACCAAGCGCTTTGGTCGATCCCCGAGGATCCGCAGACCAAGGATGCCGCCTGGGCCGCCAGCAAGGGCAAGGCCAAGAAGCGCAAGAAGCCCAAGGGTGCGCAGGATTGGGACGATGGCCCGGCGCCGCTGGATCTTCGCACCAAGGGGCTGCGGCCGAACGAGTTGCTCGTGACCTGGACCCAGGATGAGCGCGGCGAGTGGCAGCCACGCTTCGACGCACTGAAGCCCTGAGCGAGCGTCGAGTCGTAGACTCACGCCATGCATCCTGGTGCACGCCTGCGTGAACTCATGTCCAAAGGAACGGTGGTTGCACCTGGTGCGTTTCACGCACTCGTGGCGCGCAGCGTTCGGAAGGCGGGCTTTGAGGCCTGCTACATCTCTGGCGGCGCGACGGCGAATGTCGCGGGCTACCCCGACATCGGCCTGATCACGCTGAGCGAGATGTGCCGCACGATTCGCGAGATCGCCGATGCGAGCCGTCTTCCCGTGATCGCTGACGCCGATACGGGCTATGGCGAAGTCGAGTGTGCCGTGCGGACCGTCGTCGACTACGAGCGCGCCGGAGCGGCCGCGCTGCATGTCGAGGATCAGGTCTTTCCAAAGCGTTGCGGACACCTTGATGGCAAGGAAGTTGTTCCGGCGCAAGCGATGGCCGACAAGATCGCTGCGATGGTCAAAGCGCGTCGCAGCAGCGACTTCGTCATCATTGCGCGCACCGACGCGCGGGCGATGGAAGGGATCGAGGGCACGATTCGTCGCGCGAAGCTCTACCGCGAAGCAGGCGCCGATGTGATTTTCCCCGAGGGCCTTGCCGATGCGGCCGAGTTTGCGCAGTTCGCGAAGGCGTCGCCCGGACACTCGCTCGCCAACATGACCGAGTTCGGCAAGACGGCGCACATCAGCGCTGCGCAGTTTGGTGCGATGGGCTATTCGATCGTCATCTACCCGCTGAGCGTGATGCGCATGGCGATGAAGGCGGTCGAAGAGGGACTCGCCCACCTGAAGACGCATGGTTCGATGGAGGCCATGTTGCCGCGCATGCAGCACCGCAGCGAGCTCTACGGATTGCTCGGCTACCGACCCGGCGAACAGTGGGATTTCCCGGGCGAATGAGCGTTCGGCGCGCGTAGTCTGCGCG
>Ga0194120_10003880_pt1 | contig 23719 bp, 22 predicted proteins | sample TA2MahCa65mmetaG_FD_148642 | JGI IMG/M metagenome (GOLD analysis project Ga0194120, IMG submission 148642) | Freshwater microbial communities from Lake Tanganyika, Tanzania - TA2015019 Mahale Deep Cast 65m | ecosystem: Environmental > Aquatic > Freshwater > Lake | place: Tanzania: Lake... | reverse complement strand
CCGCCGCGACGATCTCGCGGCACGAGACGTCGCCGCTGGCCACGTGCAGCGCGAGCTCGCCCAGTCCCGCCTTCCCGAGCTCGTTCACTCCAGCACCTTCGGCACGATCATCGCGCTCTCGTCGTGCTCCGGAGCGTTCCGGACCACCTCGGCGACCGGCAGCACTCGCCGCACCTCGTCGGCGCGCAGCGGCGTCTCGATCTCCAGCACGTGCGTCGTGGGCGCAACGCCGGTCGTGTCGAGCTCGCGAAGCGTCGCCACGTAGTCGAGGATCGCGTCCAGGTCGCGCTGCATCCGCGGCACCTCGTCTTCCCGAAGCCGCAGTCGCGCCAGGCGGGCGACGTAGAGCACCGTCTCGCGGGTGATGTTCATCTCCGAAGCGTAGCCGAGCCCCCGGCTCGAGTCCGCCGCTACGACGGGCCGGGACCCTCGGGACCCGATCCGTTGTCCAGGGGGTCGCGCAGGCGCGTGCGGCCGAGCTTGCCCACGCGCACCCGGTCCCAGGCCGCGCGGCCCGACAGCGCATTGGCGTGGGCGAATTTGATCGCCTGGCCTCGGGCGAAGGCGCGCGTGTCGGCGGGCGGCTCGCTTCGGGCGCGCAGCACCGCCTCGGGCTGCGAGAGTCGGCGCAGGCGGCCTCGGCGCTCGAGCCGTCTGGCGCCGCCGCGCGGGCCGAGCTCGTGGAAGCGCAGATCGATGCGCCGCGCGCGATACGCGCGATCGCGCAGGCGCAGGTCGGCCTCGCCGCGCGGGGTCCGGTCGCTCATGACCTCTTCGCCGCGCGAGCGCAGCGCTTCGCGGTCCGCCGCGTCGGGGACCTCCTCGAGCACGAGCCTTCGCTTCGCGAGCCAGTCGATCCGGTCGCTGAGCGAGTCGGGATCGCGCTCGAGCCCCTCCAGGGTCTCGCGCCACATCTCGAGCACCCGCGTCTTCCAGCCGGAGGGCGGCTCGGGATCGGCCTCGAGCCGTGCGCGCACGAAGCCGAGGATCCGCGCCTGGATCTGGAGCGCGGTCGCGCGCGAGCCGTCGGCCAGCTCGTAGGTCGCCAGTAGCTCGGAGTCGAGATTGATCGCCTGCAGCGCATCGAGCGGCCGCGCGAGCACCGGCCAGCCGTCCGGCGTGCCCGCTTCGATCAGCTCGAGCACCAGCGCCGTCGCGCCGACGCGCAGAACCTGCGCCCACTCCGACATGTTCGCGTCGCCGATCAGAAGATGCAGCCGCCGCCGCGCCCGAAGCGCCGACCAGGGCGAGAAGAACAGATCGCGCATCTCGTACAGCGGCCGCGCGTCGTCGTCGGGGAAGATGCGCGCCAGCGCCTTCAGGAACGGCGGCCGCTGCGCCAGCCTGAACAGCGGACCGCCGTCGAAGCCGAGCGAGCCAGCGCCGGTGTAGAGCGTGCGCGTGACCAGGAACGCGGTCAGGTCGCGGCGGATCGCGAGGAAGTGGAAGCGGTCGTACACCGCGGAGTGCAGGCGCATCAGCGGGTAGATCGGCGCGGCCAGGCTTTGGACGCGCTGCGCGAGCTCGCCCGGGTGCTGCTCTAGATCCCGCGCGATCCGCTCCATCCAGGCGAAGAGCCGCTGGCCCAGAGCCGGGCGCACCAGCCGCAGCAGCGCTCCCGCGCCGAGCAGCAGCGTGCCCGCGCCGAGCACGAAGGCGAGCAGGCCGATTCGCAGCGCGAGAAGCCACGCGACCACCGGCAGCGACACCAGCCAGAGCGCGATCCAGACCGGCACGAAGAGCGCGAGCCGAAGCGCGCCGAGCCGGTCCTCGACCCAGTAGCTCTCGTGGGAGCCGAGCGTGTTTCCCTGACTGTCGACGCTGTTCTTGCCCACGCGCGCCTCGCCGCGAACTCCGGCGAGCGCGAGCTGGCGATTCACGTCGTCGCAGAGCTCCTCGACCCGCTCGTCCTTCGCGCGCTCGTGCGCGAGGAGAGTGAACGGGTCGCGGCACTCGGGGCTGGCCATCTCGACCAGCCCGTTCTCGAAGTCCGCCGCGGTGGCCTCGTAGTGGAAGGTTCCGCCGTTCTCGAGGAAGCGGCCGCCCTTCTCGCGCAGCCAGGTGAAGCCGTGCGGGAGCGTGCGCGTGCGCGCGAGCAGCGCGGCCTCGAAGCGGCGGTACAGCTCCAGATTCGTCGGCCGGGACGGCTCCGAGCCGCGCGGATGGAAGATCAGCGCGTACTCCGTCTCGATCCCGAAGACCCGTTCTCTCATCGCGCGACTGACCCTAGCGCGAAGCGGCGCAGCAACGGAAGCTGTGCCCATGCCGGAGCTCCCCGAGGTCGAGGTCACGCGCCGCAAGCTCGCGCCCTCTCTCGTCGGCAGGCGGATCGCGAAGGTGCACACGACGCGCGCGAGCTACTTCTTCCTCACGCCGCCGGCGCGGCTCGCAAGAGAGCTCCCCGGCGCGAAGCTGGTCGGACTGGAGCGGATCGGGAAGTACCTGCTGGTCGGCCTGGACGACGGGCGGCGGCTGCTTCTGCACCTGGGCATGTCCGGTCAGCTCGTAACCGCAGGCGCAAGCTCGGTCCGTCTGCTCTCCGCCTCGAAGCGCGCGTCGCTCGCACCCGAAGAGCAGACGCGCTTCCGCCCCGACGCTCACACGCACCTTCGCCTCGAGTTCGACGACGGCGGCCCGGAGCTGCTCTTCCGCGACGTGCGCAAGTTCGGAAAGGTCCGGCTGCTGGAGAAGGGGGCCAGCGACCCGCGCCTCGATCGGCTCGGCGTGGACGCGCTGGACGTCACCGGCGCGCGGCTCTTCGAGGCGACACGGGGGCGTCGCGTGGCGGTGAAGAGCGTGCTGCTCGCGCAGGATGTGATCGCGGGCGTCGGCAACATCTACGCCGACGAGGCGCTCTTCGCGGCGGGAATCCGGCCGCGCCGTCCGGCGGGTCGACTCACCCGGATCGAGTGCGACGCGCTCGCGCGCGCGATTCGCAAGGTACTGCTGCGCTCGATCGAGACCGGCGGATCGTCGATCAGCGACTACCTCGCGCCCGATGGCGCGGACGGCGCCTATCAGGACGAGCGCCGCGTCTACGCCCGCGGCGGCGAGCCCTGCCTCGTCTGCGGCACCCCGATCCGGCGCATCGTGATCGGAGCTCGGAGCAGCCATTACTGCCCGCGCTGCCAGCGCTGACGTATGATCCGGCGCGTGAAGCTGGTCGTGCACTACGCCGAGGTCGGGCTCAAGGGCCGCAATCGCCCGCGCTTCGAGAAGACGCTCTGTGAGAACCTGGTGCGCGCGCTGGCCCCTCTCGGGCGCGCCCGCGCGCGGCGGCTCTACGGGCGCATCCTGCTCGAGGCGCCGGAAGGGGCGGAGCTCGCGGCGATCGCCGCGCGGCTGGAGCGGGTCTTCGGCGTGGCGTACTTCAGTGTCGCCACGACCTTCGAGCCTACGCGCGAGGCGATCACGGCCGCAGTCGATGCGTACGTCGGGAGCCGCAGCTTCACGAGCTTCGGCGTGCGCGTGCGGCGCATCGACAAGGCGCTGCCGTTCCGCTCGAACGAGCTCGCGGGCGAGCTCGGCGCGCGCATCGCCGGGAAGACGGGCGCGCGCGTGGATCTGACGAGCCCCGAGCTCTGGGTGGACCTGCACCTGCTGCACGGCGAGGCGATCCTGCTGCACGAGCGCATCGCAGGCCCGGGCGGGCTGCCGGTCGGATGCTCGGGTCGCGCGCTCGCGCTGGTCTCGGGCGGGATCGATTCGCCGGTCGCCGCCTGGCTTCTCGCGAAGCGCGGTTGCCAGCTCTCCTTCGTTCACTTCCACAGCGCGCCCTGGACCAGCGACGCGTCGCAGCGGAAGGTGCGCGATGCGCTGACCCACCTGGCCGCCTGGACCGGCCCCGCGGATCTGTTCATGGTTCCGTTCGCGGAGCTGCAGCAGACGATCGTGCGGGACGCGCCCGCCGAGCCGCGCATCGTGCTCTACCGCCGATTCATGGTCCGGATCGCCGAAGCGATCGCCGAGCGCGTGGGGGCGCTGGCGCTGGTGACCGGAGACAGTGTCGGCCAGGTCTCGTCCCAGACTCTGGCGAACCTCGACACGATCAACCGGGCGGCTACCCTGCCGGTGCTCCGACCGCTCGTCGGGAGCGACAAGGGCGAGATCATCGACCTCGCCAAGCGGATCGGGACCTACGAGATCTCGATCGAGCCCGGCGAGGACTGCTGCAGCTTCCTGATGCCGCGGCAGCCCGCCACGTGGACAAGGCCCGGGCCGATCGAAGCGATCGAGCAGGGCCTGGACGTGAAGATGCTCGTCGAGGCGACACTGTCTCGCGTAGACCACGAGAGGATCGAGCCCAGCTGATGACAGACACCGGCGCCGACACGGCGCTCCCCGAAGAGTTGACCGGCTTCGAAACGTTCGCCCCGGAGATCCAGCGGGCGGTGGCCGAGATGGGGTGGCTCTCCCCGATGCCGGTCCAGCGGCGCGTGACCCCGGTCATGCGCCGGCGCAGGGATCTGATCGCGCAGGCGATGACCGGCAGCGGAAAGACCGGCGCCTTCGGTCTGCCCTCGCTCGAGATCATCGATCCGACGCTTCGCGCGCCGCAGGTGCTCGTGCTCGCGCCCACGCGCGAGCTCGCGCTGCAGATCGAGAACGAGATCAAGCAGATGGGCAAGTACCTCCAGCTGGAGACGGTCGCCGTCTATGGCGGCACCGCCTACGGGCCCCAGCTCGAGGCCTTCGGCCGCGGCGCGCAGATCGTCGTCGCGACCCCGGGCCGGCTCCTCGACCACCTCGGCTCCGGAAACCTGAAGCTCGACAAGCTTCGCGTGCTGGTCTTCGACGAGGCCGACGAGCTGCTCTCGCTCGGCTTCTGGCCCGACATGCGGGAGCTGCAGAAGTATCTGCCGAAGCAGCGCGTCACCGGCCTGTTCTCGGCCACGATGCCGCAGCGCGTGGTCTCGCTCGCGCGCGTGTTCCTGACCGAGCCCGAGTTCGTCTCGCTCACCTCGGGGGGAGTGCGCGCGCCCGAGGAGATCGAGCACTGGCATTTCATCGTCGCCGCGAACGAGAAGGAGAAGGCGCTGCTGCGCATCCTTCGCTACGAGGACCCCGACTCCGCGCTGATCTTCTGCAACACGCGCGACGACGTCCGCTTCGTCACGCGCTTCCTGCAGCGCAACGAGATCGACGCCGACATGATCCAGGGCGAGATGACGCAGGCCGCGCGCGAGGCCGTGATGAAGCGGATCAAGGCGGGCGAGCTGCGCGTGCTCGTCGCCACCGACGTCGCGGCGCGCGGCATCGACATCAGCGACCTGTCGCACGTGATCTCGTACACCTCGCCCGTCACGCCCGAGGTCTACACGCACCGCACCGGCCGCACCGGCCGTGCGGGGAAGTCGGGCACCGCGATCTCGCTGGTCTCGGGTCTCGACATCGGGAACTTCCGCTCGCTGCAGAAGGTGAACCGGATCGTGATTCCCGAGCGCAAGCTGCCGACCGAGGCCGAGGTCGCCAGGCGCGAGGCCGAGCGGCTCGGCGTCGACATCGAGCACCACCTTCGCGACATCCCGCTGGCCGACCGGCCCGCGCGCGAGGAGACGCATCTGGCCACCGTCGATGCGCTCGCGGTCACTCCCGAGGGACGGCGTCTGCTCTCGGCCGTTCTCTTCGAGTACCTCGAGCATCGTCACGTGGCGACGCCGGTGCATGAGGAGAAAGTCGAGGCTCCCGTCGAGGAGGATCGCGGGGAGCCGTCGCGCCCGCGCAGGCGCCGCCGCCGCGGTGGCGGCGGAGGCCGCAGCTCGCGCTAGCGTGTCTGTGCTCCGCGCGAGAGCGGCTGCGCTCCTCGTCGGTGCCGTGCTGGCCGGGTGCGCGGTCTTCCGGCCGGTCGATCGCGCGTCCGAGATCGCGCCGGCGCTGGCCGATCTGCGCCGCGCCGGATTCGAGTTCGCCCCCGACGTGCGCTTCGTCCACGATCCGGTCGCGGTCTGCGACGGGATCCGCTGCGCCGATCTGGTCGTCGTCTCGGAGCGGCGCACGATCCGGCTCGCGACGACCGCGTTCGCGAGCCGCTCGAAGCTCTGCGCGAGCCTGCTCGAGATCTGGCCGCGCTACACCATGCCGCGTCGCGCGGACGCGACCGCGCTCGCCCGCTCGGCGTGGCTCGTCGCCAGCGACGGCCCGCGCGCGGGCGTGAGCGACCCCGAGGTTCTCGGCGAGGCGCGCTTCGCCTACCGGCAGCTCTGGAGCCAGGTCTCGCCCGCGGAACGCGCGTCGCTGCCATCGCCCGAGTCGCTCCCGACGCCGGGGCGCTGAGCCCTCCGGAATCCGCCGCTCGGCCCTGGTGTATGCTCGCAGACCCACCGAAAGGAGGCCGCATGAAGAATCGCAGGCTGGGCAGGACAGGACTCACGGTCTCCGAGATCTGCATGGGCACGATGACCTTCGGCAGTCAGGCCGACGAGAAGGAGAGCCACGCGATCCTCGATCGCGCCGACGCTGCCGGCGTCGACTTCTACGACGTGGCCGAGATCTACCCGGTGCCGCCCGATCCGCGCTGGGCCGGCAGGAGCGAGGAGATCGTCGGCCGCTGGCTCGCGAAGCGCGGCCGTCGCCACGACGTCTTCATCGCGACCAAGATCGCGGGTCCGAGCGGCGGCTGGTTCCGCGCCGCGGTTCGCGGCGGTCGCACGTCGCTGGACCGGCACAACGTCGAGCAGGCGATCGACGCGAGCCTGACTCGTCTCGGCACCGACTACGTCGATCTCTACCAGACCCACTGGCCCGACCCGGATCTCCCCGCCGAAGCGGTGATGGAGGCGCTCGACCGCGCCGTGCAGGCGGGAAAGGTCCGCTACGTCGGCTGCAGCAACGAGAGCGCCTACGGGCTGACCAAGAGTCTCTGGGCGTCCGACCGCGCGGGCCTGGTCCGCTACGAGACGATCCAGAACAACTTCTCGCTCCTGAACCGCCGCTTCGAGGACGAGCTCGCCAACGTCTGCCGGCGCGAGAAGCTCGGCCTGCTCGCGTACAGCCCGCTCGCGGGCGGCGTGCTCTCGGGGAAGTACGCCGGCGGCGCGTTTCCCGACGGCGCGCGCTTCTCGGCCTACCGCAAGGACGCCGTGCGCGGCGCGGTCATGACGCGTCGATTCGTGAACGAGAAGACGCTCGCCTCGACAGAGCGCTTCGCGAAGATCGCGGCCGACGCGGGAATGCCGCTCGTTACGCTCGCGATTGCCTGGACGCTCGCGCACGACTTCGTCGGCGCGACGATCCTCGGCGCGACCCGCGTCGATCAGCTCGAGGACTCGCTCAAGGCCGCGGACGTGACGCTCTCCGCCGACGTGCTCGCGGCCTGCGACGCGGTGACCCGCGAGCTGCTGTACCCGATGGGCTGATTCCGGGGCTCGACGCGAGCAGCCGCTCGATCTTCTCCGGTGCGAGGACCGTGTAGATGCGCCGCACGCGGCCGGCGGGATCGAGCTCGCCGATCGTCACGAACGCCGGCGCGAAGCGGTCGGTGATCGGCTCGTCGTAGTAGCCGAGGATCGCCGGCGCGGAGTTCAGCCAGCGCACCTCGACTCGGGGCTGCAACACTTGCAAGCGCGCGATGCCGGCGTGGAAGCGCGCGACCTTGTTCGCGCCCACGACCGCGATCCCGGCCGCCGGGTAACGCCCGTTCGTGTCGGTGAGCGTGACGACGTCGCCGGCGAGCAGCGCTTCCATGGCTGCGACGTCGCGCGCGCCGAGCGCCTGCATGAAGCGGCCCATCACCTCGAGCGTGCGCTCGCCGAGATCGCGCGTCGGCGGCTGTCTGCCTGTGTCGTAGCCGGTCATCGCGCTTCGGGCGCGGTGGTGGATGACCCGGACGTTCCCCTCCGAGAGATCGAGCGCTCGTGCGGTCTCCGCGCCCGTGTACTCCAGCACGTCGCGGAGCAGCAACACCGCGCGCTGTACGGGCGTGAGCGCCTCGAGCGCGAGCAGGAACGCGAACGAGACGCTCTCGAGCAGCTCGTAGCGCCCGCTCGTCGACGCCGGTTCGTGCGCGGGCTCGACCAGCAGATCGTCCTCGATCGGCTCGGGAAGCCACGGTCCGCGGTACGCGCGGCGCTTGCGCCGGCGCAGCTCGTCGCGAGACAGGTTCATCGCCACACGCACCAGCCACGGGCGCCACGGATCCTGCGAGCGCGCCGGCGGCGTCTGCAGCGCGCGCTCGAAGGTCTGCTGCACAAGGTCGTCCGCGTCCGCCGCGCTGCCGGTCATGCGGTAGCAGAGCCCGAACAGGAAGCGGCGATTCTCGTCGAAGACCCGCGCCAGCTCCGCGCCGCGCGCGACCGTTCCGCCCGCCCCCTCGCTCATGCGGCCACGCCGAGGCCGCGCGCGGCGACCGCGAGAGACGCGGCCTCGCGGGCGCTGGCGAAGCTCGCGTCGGCGAGCATGCCGCTCGGCCCGACCCAGTCTCCGGCGAGAAACAGATTCGCGATCCCGCCCACCGCGACGGGAGTCCGGCCCGCGAGGCCTCCGCGCGACGCCTGCGGCAGGTCGTGCACGACGACCAGCTCGCGCATCACGCGCCGGACCCGAGCAAGCTTGCGCCAGCCCGGCTGGACCAGGTCGAGCATCGCGTCGAAGCCGGCCTCGAGCTCCTCGCGCGCTGGCGACTCGCCGGGGGCGAGGTAGCGCGCGGCCTGGATCAGCGCGCGCCCGTCGGGCGCGAGGCGGGCCGAGCTCGAGTGCACCGAGAAATAGGTCGGGGCATCGATTCCCAGCGCGAAGCTTCGACTGGGCTCGGGCAGCCGCTCGAGCCCGAGGTCCAGACACGCCGCGCGGACCGGCACGCAAGCCCGCTCGGCCGCGCAGAGGAGCGGATTGCTCCCGTCGTCCACGACCGCGCTCGCCTCGGCCGGCCCGAGCGCGAGGATCACCGCGTCGAAGTCGACGCGCTCGCCGTCGCCGAGCCGAAGCGCGCGAACCCGCCCGTCGTGCTCGACTCCCTCCACGCGCGCCCCGCAGCGAAGCTCGACTCCCGCTCCCCGCGCGCGGCGCTCGAGCGCGTCCACCAGGCTCTGCCAGCCGCCGTCCAGATAGCGCACCCCCGCGCCGGTCCCGAGCGCGAGCTGCGAGATCGCGGCGCCGGCGGAGAGCAGCTCGGGCGCGTTCGCGTAGCCGGTCAGGCGCACGACGGCCTCGACCACCTGGCGCGTGCCGGCGTGGCGCAGCTCGCCGTGCAGGTACTCCGCGAGCGTGACACCGTCGAGTGACGCGGTGTCGATGCGCGGCACGGCCCCGAGAAGCCGCGCGAGCTCGAGCTTCTCGGGGAGCCGCAGCAGCCCGGTCGAGAGCAGCGAGACGAATCCGCCGGGAAGCGCGTGCAGGCGCCCGCCGCGGATCGCGAGCGCTCCGCTGGTCGGAGCGCTCGCGCCCGAGAGCTCGATGCCGAGCTCGCGCAGCGCCGCCTCGGCCGGCCCGCCGCGGTACAGCGCGTGCGGCCCCATGTTGAACAGGAAGCCCTGCTCGTCTCGCGTCCGCGCGCGGCCCCCGGGCTCGGCCATGCGCTCGAAGAGAGTCACCCGCGCGCCGGCGCGCGCGGCGAATGCCGCCGCGGCCAGACCGCCGATACCGCCGCCCACCACCGCCACCGATCCGGTTCGCTCCATCGCGTCTCCTGGCGCGGAATCCCTCCGCTCGAACCTTTCACGCGCGAGCCCGGCGCTTCGTTACACCCCGTCGGACGTCAGGCTGAGGGACGTCAGGCCGAGCCGCGCCGGCAGCTCGAGCATGTCGAAGAACACCTCCGCGCCGGCCGCCTCGAGCTCGCGCGGGTCGGTTCGGGCCGCGAAGCCGAGCACCCGCATCCCCGCCGCGATCCCGGCCTCGACCCCGCGCGGGCTGTCCTCGACCACCGCGCAGGCCCCGGGCGGAGCGCGCAGCGCCGCCGCGGCGTGCAGGAACAGATCGGGCCAGGGCTTGGCCCGGGCCACGTCGGCCGCGCTGAAGATCCGGCCCTCGAAGCGCGGCAGCAGCCCGGTCAGGCCGAGCGTCACCTGCATCTTGTCGCGCCGGCCGCTCGACGCGACGCAGATCGGTGTCGGAATCCGCGCCAGCGCCTCGTGGATTCCCGACACCGGTCGCAGCTCCGCGCGCAGCGCCGCCTCGAGCCGCTCGAAGAAGGCCTCCGTGAAGCCGGGCGGAAGCGCGCGACCGAGCCGGGCTTCGAAGATCTCCACGCACGCGGGCCACGAGTGGCCCATGTAGTCGCGCATCGACGACTCGACCGTGGTCGCGAGCCCGATCGCCGTGAGCTCCTGCGCCAGCACCCGGTTCGAGATCGGCTCGCTGTCGACCAGCACGCCGTCGCAGTCGAAGATCACGAGCTCAGGCGGCGCGGAGCGCTTCGGACTCATGCCTCGGCGGGCTCCGCGACGAGCTTGTATCCGAACGAGCGCACCGAGAGCAGGTGGCGCGGAGTGGAGGGATCCGGCTCGATCAGCTTGCGCAGCCGCAGCACGAAGGTGTCGACCACGCGCGTGCGCGTGTCGGGGTTCAGATCCCAGACCTCCTGCAGGATCTCGCCGCGCGAGACCGCGGTGCCTCGCCGCGACCAGAGCAGGAGCAGGAGCGCCTGCTCCTTGGCCGTGATCGAGATGGTGCGTCCGCCGCGCTCGAGCTCGAAGCGGTCGGGGTGGACCGTGGCGCTGCCGACCACGAACGGCGCGGGCGGCTCGCTGTCTTCGTCCGGGCGCTGGATCCGGCGCAGCAGCGTGCGAGCGCGCGCGAGCAGCACCGGCAGCGAGAACGGCTTGGTCAGGTAGTCGTCGGCGCCGAGGTCGAGCCCGCGCACGATGTCGGCGGCCGCGTCGCGCGCGGTGAGCAGCAGCACGGGGACGCGATTCTCGGCCTTGCGCAGGCGCGAGACGACGTCGAAGCCGGAGATGCCCGGCAGCATCACGTCGAGCAGAACCAGATCGATCGCCGGCGCGCTCACATCGGCGAGCCGCGCGAGCGCGGCTTCTCCGCGCTCCAGGAGCTCGACGCGGTATCCCTCGGCCTCCAGATTGAAGGCCAGGCCGCGTGCGAGGTGCTCCTCGTCCTCAACGACGAGGACGCGTTCGTCCATCGACATTTCCGGGAAGCGTCAGGATGAAGCGGCTGCCCTTGCCCTCGCCCTCGCTCTCGGCGCGCACGCTGCCGCCGTGAGCGCGCGCGACGTTGCGAACGATGTACAGCCCGAGGCCCAGGCCGCGCGCCGCGCGCACCGTCTCCTGCTGCAAGCGCGAGAAGCGCTGGAACACGCGATCGAGCCCGGACGCTGGAATGCCCACGCCCAGGTCCGCGACCTCGATCTCGAGCTTGCGCGCGGACACCGGGCGCACGCGCACGTCCACGCGCACGTCCTCGCCGGCGTAGCGGACCGCGTTGTCGATCAGGTTCCGAAACGCCACTCGAAGCTGCTCCGCGTCGCCCTTCACGCGCGCTCCGGCCGGCACCTCGAGCGTGAGCGCCTTTTCCGCCAGTCCGAAGCGCTCGCGCGCGTCGTCCGCGCAATCGGCGAGCAGCCGCGCGATCTCGACCGGCTCGCGCGAGCCGCGCTTGGGCTCGGTTCGCGCCGCGCTCAGGATCTGGTCGATCGTGCGCTGCAGCCGGTCCAGGTCGTCGGCCATGATCTCCAGGAACTCGCTCCGGCGCGACTCGGGCAGCGAGTGGCCGCGGAGCGTGTCGAGATACAGCCGGAGCGACGCCAGCGGCGTGTGCAGCTCGTGCGTCACCGCGTCCATGAAGTTCTGCTGCCGCTGGTTCAAGCGGATCTCGCGCACCAGCCAGACGGCCTGGAGGATCAGCACGGTGATGATCAGCGTGAAGAAGATCGAGCCCAGGATCAGCAGCGACCAGTGGACCGCGGTGAATCCCTCGGCGAAGGCCTCGAACTCGCGCACGACCAGGATCTGCCAGCCGATCGTCAACACGACCGTGATCACGACGATGGCGACGGTGAGCGTGATCGGGATCGAGACTCGCGGGGCGGCGCGCATCGGCTGCGGATTGTACGCGCCTGCCGGGGCCTGTGTAAGATGCGCCGATGCGGGGGAGGTTGGGCTCACGGATCGGCGCGCTCGCGCTCGCGGCGCTGCTCGCCGCGCCCGCGCGCGCGGAGCTCGATGCCGAGGACGTCGAGATCCGCGTGCTGCTCGCCGAGCAGCAGGCCGAGATGGAGACGCTGCTCGCCGACTGGGTCGACCGGAACACCGGAACCTGGAACACGGCCGGGCTCGAGGCGTTCGCGCCGCTCGTGGCCGAGCAGCTCACCGCGCTCGGCTTCGAGGTCTCGGTCGAGCCGGGCGTGCCGCTCGAGTACCCGGGCCGGAAGGACGCGCGCACCGGGCCGCTGATCGTGGCGCAGCGCAAGGCGCAGATCGCGCCGGAGCGGGCGCGTCACTTCCTGCTCGTGGGCCACGCCGACAGCGTCTTCGAGCCGGACGCGGCGTTCCAGAAATTCTCGCCCGACCCGCTGCGCCCGCGCCGCGCGCTCGGCCCGGGCGTGATCGACATGAAGGGCGGTCTGGTCGTGATGCTCTACGCGCTCCGCGCGCTCGCGGGGAGCGGCGACCTGGCGCGCGCGGACTACACGGTGCTCGTGAACTCCGACGAGGAGATCGGCTCGCTCGGCTCGCGCCCCCGGATCGAGGCCGAGGCGAAGCGCGCGCAGATCGGCTTCGTCTTCGAGCCCTCGCCCGAGAACGGCGAGATGGCGCGCTCGCGAAGCGGCGTCGGCCAGTTCCAGCTCTCGGTCGAAGGTGTCGCCTCGCACGTCGCCACGTCGCAGCGCGACGGGCGCAGCGCGATCGTCGCGCTGGCCCGCAAGGTGATCAATATCGAGTCACTCACCGACTACGAGCGCGGGGTGATCCTGAACGTCGGCACGATCTCCGGCGGCACCAAACGCAACATCGTTCCCGCGCACGCCGAGGCCTGGATCGACCTGCGCTTCGACGAGCTCGCGCAGGGCCAGGAGGTGCAGCGCGAGCTCGAGCGGATCGCGCGCGCGAACGACGGCGCGGGAACCAGCGCCGCGCTCTGGGGAGTGCTGCACCGGCCGCCGAAGCCCGAGACGCCCGAGGTCGCGAGACTCCTCGCCGCGCACCGCGGGGTCTCGCTCGCGTTGCGCTACGCGGCGCCGGAGCCCGTGCACTCCGCCGGTGTCACCGACGGCTCGATCATGGCCGAGGTCGGGCTTCCCACACTCGATTCGATGGGCGTGCGCGGCGGCGGCGCCCACACGGACGCGGAGTACATCGAGCTTCCGAGCCTGTCGGAGCGCGCGACGCTCGCGGCGATCCTGCTGCGCCAGCTCGCTCGCGAGACGCTCGAGGCGCCCGAGGCGCCCGAAGCGCCCGAAGCGCCGCCGGGCGCAGGTTTACCTTCGGCGGGGGCCAAGTTAGAGTCCGGGCGTCCATCACCGCCGGTGATCGCTGGGTCCCGGCCGGTGGTCGGTCCGTGAACCCCGCCAGGTCCGGAAGGAAGCAACGGTAGCGGTGCTCTCCAGGTGGTCGGATCGGCCCAGCGATCACCCGCGGTGATGGACCTGGCCGAGGTTCTCCCCTGACAATGACTCCCCCGAGATGAGCTACGAGGTTCTCGCGCGGCGTTTCCGGCCGAAGACCTTCGACGAGATCGAGGGCCAGCGGCACGTCGTGACGGCGCTGCGCAACGCGATCCGGCTGGCCCGGGTGCCGCACGCGCTGCTTCTCGCGGGTCCGCGCGGTGTGGCGAAGACCACGATCGCACGAATCCTCGCGCGCGCGCTGAACTGCGACGAGGGCCCGACCGAGAAGCCGTGCGGAAGGTGCTCGCCGTGTCTCGAGATCGCGGCGGGCACGTCGCTCGACGTGCAGGAGATCGACGCCGCCAGCAACACCGGCGTCGACAACGTGCGCGAGATCCGCGAGAGCGTCCGCTACGCGGCCGCGCCCGGCAAGCACCGCATCTTCATCATCGACGAAGTCCACATGCTCTCGACCCCGGCGTTCAACGCGCTGCTGAAGACGCTCGAAGAGCCGCCGCCGCGCAGCCTGTTCATCCTGGCGACCACCGACCCGCAGAAGATCCCGATCACCGTGCTCTCGCGCGTGCAGCGCTTCGATCTGCGCCGGCTGGGCAGCGCCGAGCTGCTCACGCTGCTCGGCAGGATCTGCAGCGCGGATGGGATCGAGGTGCCCGAAGCGGTGCTGCGCACCATTGCGCGCGAGGCCGAGGGCAGCGGGCGCGACGCCCTCACGCTTCTCGACCGCCTGACGAGCGCTCTCGGCAAGACCGTCGCCGAGAAGGACGCGATCGAGATCCTCGACCTGATCGACCGCAAGCTTCTGGTCGGCGTGCTCGAGCCGGTGCTCGCGCGCGACCCGGCTGCAGCGCTCGTGGCGCTGCGCCGCGTGCTCGAGCGGGGCATCGATCCGGCGCGCCTGGCGGGAGATCTGCTCGCGGAGCTGCGCGATCTGGTCGTCGCGCGCCTGGTCGATGACCCGACCGGAATGATCGACGCCGCGCCCGAGGCGATCGCCGAGCTTCGCGAGCGCGCGCGGCCGCACGACCCCGAGACGCTGCAGCGACTCTTCCGCGTGTTGCTCTCGCGCATCGGCGAGCTTCCATTCGCGTCGCGGCAGGAGCACGCGCTCGAGATGGCGGTGCTGCGCCTGGCGACGCTGCCCGAGGCGGAGACGCTCGCCGCGCTGATCCAGAAGCTCGACGCGCTCGACGGTGCGCCGGGCGGAGGCGGCTCTCCGAGCGGTTCCGGTTCGACGGGGCCGGGCGCACGCGTCGCGAAGCCGGCCGCGCCGGCGAAGCCCGCGCCGCGGGTCTCGTCGGCGCCCGCGACCGCGGCTGCAGCGGTGCCTGCGCTCGTGGCTGCGCCTGCACCTGCAGCCGCAGCTGCTCCCGCAGCTGCACCGGCTCCCGAGCCCGAGCCGCCGACCCCGGACGACGCGGAGCTCGCGCCCCCGATCGACGACGCGCGCGACGGCGCGCTGCTGCCGCCCGACCGATCCGTGCTGAGCCACCAGCAGCGCTCGGCGCTCGAGGCGCGCGTGCGCGCCGAGGCCAAGGCGCACCCGAGCGTGCACCAGGTGATCGAGACGCTCGACGCGGAGCTGCGCGAGATCCGCGTCGACTCGCGAACGCTGGCGCCCCCGGGCCGAGGCGCGCCGTGACCGAGCCCCCGTTCGACCTTCGCGCGGTCATGGCGCAGGCGCAGGAGATGGGCGAGAAGCTGCGCCGCGTGCAGGAGGAGCTCCGACACCGGAGCGTGTCGGTGACCGTGGGCGGCGGGATGGTCGAGGTCAAGGCCAACGGTGCGCTCGAGATCCTGGAGGTGAAGATCGACCCGCTGGCCGTCGACCCGCGCGACGTGGCGATGCTCCAGGATCTCGTCTGCGCGGGTGTGAACCAGGCGCTCGTGCGTGCGCGCGAGATGGCCGCGGCGGCGATGCAGCAGGTCACCGGGTTCTCGCTGCCGCCGGGCCTGGGCTTCGGCCCGCCGGGCGGTGGAAATTGAGCGATTCGAGCCTCGAGCCGATCGAGCGGCTCGTGAAGGCGCTGCGGCGCCTGCCGGGAATCGGCGAGAAGACGGCGACCCGGCTGGCGTACTACCTGCTCTCTGCGCCCGAGAGCTACGCCGCGGAGCTCGGCCAGGCGATCCTGCGCCTGCGCGCCGACATCCGCCTGTGCGAGGTCTGCTTCAACCTGACCTCGCGCTCGCCCTGCGAGATCTGCCGCGACGAGACGCGCGACGCCCGGCTGGTCTGCGTGGTCGAGGAGCCGGCCGACCTGGCCTCGATCGAGAGCACGCGCGGCTACAAGGGCCGCTACCACGTGCTCGGCGGCACGATCTCGCCGCTCGACGGCGTGGGGCCCGAGGCGCTGCGCATCGACGCGCTGGCCCGGCGCGTCGAGTCCGGCGGGATCGACGAGGTCATCCTCGCCACCAATCCCAACCCGGAAGGCGAGGCCACCGCTCTCTACGTCGCCGATCGACTCGCGATGTCGGGGGTGCCCGTGACGCGGATCGGCTACGGAATGCCGATCGGCGGGGATCTGGAATACGTCGATCCGATCACGGTCCGGAAATCGCTCGAGAATCGCCGCTCGTTCCGGAGCTAGAGCCGGGCCGATTCTCAAGATCCCGCGGCATCCGCCGATTCGACAGCTGGAATCGGCTTGTCTGGCGAAATCGCCCTCTGCTAGTCTGCGAACCGGGATTTCCCAGACGGATCGAAGTGTTAGAGCTTCGACTGCGCCGAGATCAAAAGGGGCCGAGGCGATGTCGTTGACGCCGCAGCTAGTGCTCTTCGAGGACGACCATCGCAAGCTTCTCGCCGTCTCCGAACGGCTGGTCGAGGACGCGAACGCCAAGGCGATCTTCCTGGTCGATCGAAACGGTCAGCTCGTGACCGAAGCGGGCGAGCTCAAGGGCATCGACACCACGTCGCTCGCGTCACTGGTGGCCGGGAACGTCGCGGCCACGCAGGGGCTGGCGAAGGTGATCGGCGAGCCCGACTTCCCGACTCACTTCCACCAGGGCGAGCGCGACAACGTCCACATCACGCTGGTCGCGCAGCGAATCATCCTGGTCGTCGTCTTCGACGACCGAAGCTCGCTCGGACTGGTCCGGCTGCGCGTGAAGAAGGCCGGGCAAAAGCTTTCCGAGCTGTTCGACGAGATCTTCAAGAGGGCGGAATCGGATTCGGACGCGGACGGGCCGGCCTCGCCGTTCGCCGAAATCAGCGACGAAGACATCGACAACCTGTTCTCGGACTAGAGATCCCATGGCGTTCATCAACTACAGCGCGCGCGAGATCAACTGCAAGCTCGTCTACTACGGACCGGGGCTGTGCGGGAAGACCACCAATCTCAAGTACATCTACGAGAAGACCGCGGCGGACGCGAAGGGCAAGATGATCTCGCTCGCCACCGAGACCGAGCGCACGCTCTTCTTCGACTTCCTGCCGCTCTCGCTCGGCGAGATCCGCGGCTTCAAGACGCGCTTCCACCTCTACACCGTTCCGGGTCAGGTCTTCTACGACGCGAGCCGCAAGCTGATCCTGAAGGGCGTCGACGGTGTGGTCTTCGTCGCCGACAGCCAGGAGGAGCGCTTCGAGGCGAACGTCGAGTCGCTGGAGAACCTGAAGGCCAACCTGCGCGAGCAGGGCTACGACTTCGACAAGATCCCCGTCGTGCTGCAGTACAACAAGCGCGACCTGCCCAACGCCGTGCCGATCGAGGACCTGAAGTCCGCGCTGAACCCGACCGGGAAGATCGCCGACTTCGAAGCCGCCGCGCAGTCGGGCAAGGGCGTCTTCGAGACCCTGAAGGCGCTCGCGCGGCTGGTGCTCCAGGAGCTGAAGAAGGGCTCGCGCTAGCCCGCTCGCGGGACGCGCCGCCGGCGGAGTAAGATCCGCCGATGCCGAGCTTTCGCACGCGCGGGTTCTCGATCCACTACGAGCTCCACGGCGACGGACCCAAGACGCCGCTTCTGCTCGTGATGGGAATGGGCGGAACCTGCCAGGGCTGGCTCACCGTCACCGTGCCCGACCTGATCCGCGCAGGCCACCCGTGCATCGTCTTCGACAATCGCGGCGCCGGGCAGTCGGAGGATCCGGGCGGCCCGTTCAGCACCGCCGAGATGGCCGAGGACGCGCGCGCTCTGCTCGACCATCTCGGGCTCGCGCGTGCGCACGTGCTGGGTGGATTCCTCGGCGGCATGATCGCGCAGGAGCTCGCGCTCGAGCACCCGCAGCGGCTCGCGTCGCTGGTCCTGGCCGGAACCTACGCGCGCGCCGACGCGAAACGGCGCGCGGTGCTCGACCTGTGGAAGCGGATGGTCGAGCTCAAGGTCCCCGCCGAGATCCGGATCAAGAACCGGCTCGCCTGGACGATCGGCGACGCGACCATGGAGCAAGAGGATCTGATCGAGGCGATGTGGCGCTTCTACCTGCGCGACGATGCGCCGATGGACGACCGCGTCTTCGCGCGACAGGCCGACGCCTGCATCGCGCACGACGCGCTCGAGCGGCTCGACCGGATCCGCGTGCCGACGCTGGTGGTCTGCGGCGAGGGGGACATCCTGACCCCGCCCGTGCTCTCGCGGCAGCTCGCCTCGCGCATCAAGGACTCGCGCCTCGTTCTGCTGCCCAACGCCGGCCACCTGATCGCGGCCGAGCTCGCGCCGCGCTTCAACCGGCTCGTGATCCGCTTCCTCGCCGAGCAGGAGCGGGATCTCTCGCCGAGCTAGCTCGCTGCGCTCCGGCGCTTGGCGTCGGTCGCCCAAATCGAGACCAGCTCGAGAAGCTTCGCGCGCTGGATCGGCTTGGTGGCGAAGTCGTCGCATCCCGCGGCGAGGCAGCGCTCGCGATCGTCGCTGGTCGCGTGCGCGGTGAGCGCGATGATCGGCGTGGTCGCACCGCGATTTCGCAGCGCGCGCGTGGTGGCGTAGCCGTCGAGAAGCGGCATCTGCATGTCCATCAGCACCAGGTCGAACGGCGTGCCCTGTTCTTCTGCGAGCGCGAAGCAGGCGAGCGCCGCTTCTCCGTCCGAAGCCAGCTCGACCCGCGCACCGCGCGAGCGCAGCAGTCCGCTGATCAGGCGCTGGTTGTCGTCGCCGTCCTCGACCAGAAGGATGCGCGCGTCGGGGATCGCGACCTCGCGCGCGGGAATCCCGGCCGCGGGCTCCGGGCGCGTCGAGCCCCGCGGATCGCCGTCGACCTCGCGAACCGCGACGTCGGGCGACCAGCCGGACTCGACCCAGAACGTGAAGGTCGAGCCGGCGCCGGGCGCGCTCACGACGCCGAGCTCCCCGCCCAGCGCCTGCACCATGCGGCGCGAGATGGAAAGACCCAGACCGCTGCCGCCGTAGCGGCGCGTCATCGACGAGTCGGCCTGCGTGAACGCCTCGAAGATCCTCGCTTGCGCTTCGGGCGCTATCCCGATGCCCGGGTCACTCACCGCGAACCAGAGCCGTCCCTTGCCGAGCTCCTCGTGCCAGACTCGAAGCTCGATCGCGCCGCTCTCGGTGAACTTGATCGCGTTGCCCAGAAGGTTGATCAGGATCTGGCGCAGCCGCGTGGGATCGCTTCGCACCGAGACGGGAATCCGCCCGCGCGCTTCGACGCGCAGATCCAGCCGCTTGCTCGCGGTGCGCACGCTCATCAGCGAGCAGACTTCGTCGACGAGCGCGAACGGATCGACCGAGATGCGCTCGACGTCCAGGCGACCGGCCTCGACGCGCGAGAGGTCGAGGATGTCGTTGATCAGCGCCACCAGGTGGCGGCCGTTGCGCCGGATCGCGTCGATCATCTCGCGCGACTCCGGGCCGAGCGGCCCGAGCGCGAGCCGCTCGTCGAGCTCGTCGGCGTAGCCCAGGATCGCCGTCATGGGCGTGCGGATCTCGTGACTCATGTTGGCGACGAACTCGCTCTTCGCGTGGCTTGCCGCGAGCGCAGTCGCCTCGGCATCGAGCGCTCGGTCGAGCGCCGCGGTGCGCGAGATGTCGTACGCGTGGCCGAGCCCCAGGATCATCCAGATCAGCGTCGCCATGGTGATCGCGCGAAACAGATCGAACACCTCCGGGCTGATTCCGTGCGCAGGGGGCGCAAACGGCGTGAGCGGCGCGAGATCGAGCGCGATCAGGCAGCCCGCGCTCACCACCCCCCAGCCGAGGCCAGCGCGGAAGCCCACGACGGTGAGCGCGAGAAGCGGCGGGTAGGCGAGTAGCAGGCTCGCCGGGCTCGACGCGCCGCCCGCGAGCCAGCTGTGGTACGAGAGCAGGGCGACCAGCGAGGCGCACATCGCGTGCCCCACCTGCTCGATCCGATCCGTGCGTCGCAGCAGGCCCAGAAGCGCGAGGTGGACGACCAGCGTGGCGAGAAGAGTGCGCGTGAACGGCACCGCAATCTCGCGGGGCAGCAGCCCGCGGAAGCTCGCTGCGAACACCGGAACCATCGCGAAGGCGATCAGGCTGGTCCCGACCAGAACGCGAGCGCGGCGGACCTGATCCTCTCCGCGCGCGCGGATCGCGGGCGAGATGAACCAGTCCAGCAGCCTCGTGCGCTGCGGCTCGGCTCTGCCCATCTCTTCCATACCGATGGCTTCGACCGGTACCCGCGCCCGGCTTGAGGGAGAGCGCGCCGAGCGCGGGATCAGTGACGGACGGCGGTGACCGCCTGCGCCCGCACGCGCCAGCGGCAGTGCGGAGTCACAGTCCGAGCAGCCGCGCGGCGTTGTCGTGCAGGATCTTGCGGCGCAGCTCCGGCCGGCCTTCCGTCGCGACGAGCACCTTCGCGAGCGCGAGCGCGTGGTGGTAGAACGGCCAGTCCGTGCCGTAGACGATCCGGTCCGGGTCGCCGCGATCGATCACGCGGCGCAGCTGCGAGAGGCTGATGCACGAGACCTCGAGCACCGCGTTCGCGTGGCGGAGCTGCAGCTCGAGGCCCAGGTCGGAGTCGAGCGCGCCCGCGTGGCCGAGCACGAAGGTGGTGTCGGGACACTCGGCCAGCGGCCGCTCGTAGCTCGGCACCTGCACGAACTTGCGCGCGGACGCGAGCTCGATCCCGACCGGCCCGCAGTGCCAGAGCACCGGAATGCGCTCGGCCGCGGCGAGCGCGTACAGCGGCATCGCCTCGTCCGCACCGGGAAGGAACTTCTGCAGCTGCGGGTGCAGCTTCAGCCCGCGCGCGCCCGCGTGGAGCTGCTCCTCGAGCTTCTCGCGCGGGCGACGTCGGCGCGGGTGCACGCTCCCGAACGGCGTGGTCGAGCTTCGCGCCTTCGCGGCCGCGATCGAGTCCGCGACGTGGCGGCTCGGCAGGCCGATGTCGATCGCGAGGATCGCGCTGTGCACGATGCCCATGTCGCGGCAGTCGCGCGCCCGGTTGGGCGCGGTGTGCGTCCAGCGCTTGCCGATGCCGAGCGCGCCGCCGAGCACGAGCTCGGATTTCAGCTGCTTCACGCCTAGCGCGCCGAAGTTGTGATTGGCGTAGACGTCCAGGTCGTGGCGGCTGCAGCAGGGCAGCAGCAGCTCCGTGCGCTCGCTCTCGCGCTCCAGGTCGAAGCGCAGCGGCCAGATCGCCGGCAGCGCGTAGTGCGCGTGCATGTCGATGATCGGCCCGACCGAGGCGTCCGAGACCACCAGCCGATCGCCGTCCACGTCGAACCAGGGCAGCCGCGCCAGGTCCTCGAGTCGGTCGAAGCGGAACGTCTCGTTCTCGGCCAGCGCGGAGCCCATCGCGAGAGAGTACCCGAGTATGCTCTCGCTTCGGACCTCGAAAGGAGCTGCGCATGACGGAGCTTGCAAAGATCGGCCCGGCCTTCGTCGAGATGGCCCATCGCATCGTCTGGTGCAGCGCGGCGACGGTCGATCGCCGCGGCCGCCCGCGCTCGCGCGTGCTGCACCCGATCTGGGTCTGGGACGGAGCAAAGCTCTCGGGCTGGATCGCCACCGGCCCCACGCCGCTGAAGCGGGCGCACCTGGCGCAGAGCCCGTATCTCTCGCTCAACTACTGGGCGACCACGCAGGACACCTGTCTGGCCGAGTGCCGCGCCGAGTGGGCGTTCGACGACGAGACGCGAACGCGCGTCTGGAACCTGTTCCGCGACGCGCCCGCGCCGGTCGGCTACGACCCCGCCATCATCCCCGGCTGGACCAAGCCCACCGACGCGAGCTTCGCCGCGCTTCGCCTCGAGCCGTGGCGGCTGCGCGTGTTCCCGGGCAGCGTGCTGCTCGGCCGCGGCGGCGAGGTGCTGACCTGGCGCGCCGACGGCTCGTAGTGCCGGGTCAGTAGAACAGGTACGGCCAGACCGAGCGCATGGGACGGCCGTCGCCGAAAGCGCGCGTGCCCGAGGCGCCGGGCATTCGCTGCATCCACCAGACCAGGAACTCGCCGCCGCAGTCGCCGTAGTCCGAGTACGCGCTCCAGTCCTGCGCCGAGACGGGCGCGCGCTCGCCCGTCGTCCCGAAGCCGCGGCAGCTCGAGAGCACGGCGTCGGGGTTCGCGTAGTCGTAGCCCGACTCGGCGTTCGGCGGGAAGTGCACGTTGCCGCAGACCGCGTCGAACGGATCGCGCTCGTGCGCGCCGTCGTACGTCTGAAGCGCGAGCGACGACGGCGTCGGGTGCTCGATGCACGGCGGCGACGGACAGGACACCCCGTACAGGCTCGGCAGCGGCAGACCCCAGCGCGTGTCCAGATCGAATCCCGCGAAGCGGTCGAACCACGCCGTGAGTCCCGGCGTGACCGCGCGCGCGGCAGTCGACTCGATCCCGTGCGCCTGTGAGTGGATGTAGCAGCCGGGGCCTCGGCTGTAGTTCACGAATCCGACGCGCAGGCTCACGCCGCAGACCGGCACGTCCAGATCGAAGCAGCCGTTTCCCGCGCAGCGGTCGAAGCCCTCGCCCACGCGGTTTCCCGCCGAATCGTAAAGAGGCTTGGATTCGAGGACCTCGGCCGCGCCCGCGTCCGGGACATCGCCCGAGCCGACCACCCAGACGTCGTGCACCAGCCCGCGCTCGGCCAGCTCGCAGAGCTCGAGGTAGCGGCCCGGGTCGTTCGGATCGATCACTCCGTAGTGCTCGGCGAAGTCCTGGTCGAAGAGCTCCGCGTAGTCGAAGCGCCAGGCGCCGGGCTCGCCGTCCGGCCGGCGCGGGTAGAGCGTCGAGTTCTGGTACGGCCAGCCGGGCGGCGCGGGATCGCGCCCTTCGACGCCGTCGCGAAGATCGATCACCGCGTCGCCGAAGATGCGGTACTCGAGCTGCGGGGTCGCGCCCGGGATCTCGTCGCCGCGCTCGCGCGATCCCTCCGCGAGCCCCGCGATCACGCCGTCGACCAGCGTCCGCACCGCGCCCGGCGAGCTCGGGTTCACGAAGTTCAGCACCAGCACCGTCGGCTCGAGGCGCACGACGTCGTCGTGGTGCGCGGCGAGCCACGGGCTCGAGTTCGCGGGCGCGTAGGCGTTGGGCCAGACCGTGGCTCCGCCGTCGCTCTCGAGCGCGCAGGTGTCGCCCGGACCCTCGCCCCAGCCGTACGCGCACTCGTCGCAGCGCGCGCCCGAGTAGCCCAGGTCGCACTCGCAGGCGAGTGACTCGCCGCAGCTCCCGTGCGCGCCGCAGTCACACGGCGCGCGGCAGGTCGGCCCGACCGCGGCGAGCCCATCGAGGTCGATCCGGAATCCTGCGCCCCAGGTGTCGGCCTCGAGCTCGACCGCGGCCACGGCCGTGCGGTCGAAGCTCTCGTCGCCGCTCGTAGTCCAGCCCGCGCCTCCGTCCAGCGGCACCGAGATCGGGCGCCAGAGGAAGCCGTCGTCGGGAAGCCGCGGGGCGGTCGGCTCGTAGCGCCGCCGCCGCCCGAACGCGTCTTCGAGGGTGAGCGCCGGCCAGCTTCCCTGCCAGGTCGGTGTGTTGGTGTTCTCGGCGCGAACCGCGAAGCGCAGCTCGCTCGCGATTCCCTCCGAGACGTCGAGCGGCCCGGGCGCGGCGTGGCGCAGCGTCCAGCCGAAGAGCGCGGTCGTCTCGGCGCGCAGCGCAGCGCTTCCCACCAGCGCGTCGTCGGGCGCGAGCGCGGAGAGCTCGGTCGGGTAGCCGCCGACGGCGCTCGCGCTCCAGGCGCCGGGCACGTCGTCCTCGACCAGGTCGGCGCAGAGCGCGAGGTCGAGCGCGCGAGCCACGTGCGCGTCGGCTTCGCGCTCGAGCGGCGCGCCGTCGTCGAGCGTGAGGCAGCCGCCTCGCCG
>Ga0194120_10003875_pt1 | contig 23741 bp, 18 predicted proteins | sample TA2MahCa65mmetaG_FD_148642 | JGI IMG/M metagenome (GOLD analysis project Ga0194120, IMG submission 148642) | Freshwater microbial communities from Lake Tanganyika, Tanzania - TA2015019 Mahale Deep Cast 65m | ecosystem: Environmental > Aquatic > Freshwater > Lake | place: Tanzania: Lake... | reverse complement strand
ATGATGCTGGCGAGCCCCTGCGTGCTTGACGCGAAGTCGCCGCGGCGAGTGGTCCCAGCGAGGGCTTACCGGGCTCGGGGGCGAGCAGGTCGTTCTCGTCGGCCCCGGCTTCGATTCGGCCCCCCCAACTCCGGTATCGCAAGCGGGGTCGCGGGCCTGACGGCCCTCGTCACGTCGACGTCCCCGACCGTGCCGGGTTGCGACGTGGCAAATACCCGTACTCCTCCGGTCAGAGTGCGCGCCCTGATTGCGGCGCTCGAGATCATGTCGATGTATCAGGTCAAGCGGCCCGTTGAGTTCTTGTCGAACCCGTCCCGAGTGGCCGTCTTGATGGCGCCGCGGGCCAGATCCGCGAACCCTATGATGACTCCGGCCGGGCCGTTTTTGTCGTGGGCAAGGCCCGCGGCGATCTTGCCGATCAGTGCCGCGCGTTGCACGCTGTTCCCAGACGTCATTCTCGTATCGCAGATGATAGGGAGTCGAAGTCGGCCGGAGCGTACACCGGACAGGTGCGTATGGCGTCGGGGTAACAGGCTGGTGCGAGTAGGCGAACTCCGCAAGTAGGACAATACGGCCGGCAGAACGCCCAGGGACCCTCGGGGCTAGCGCAATCAACAGGAGAGCAAATTGATGTCTGCGATTACGGACCGCTTCGCGAAGCAGCACCCGAAATCACGCAATGTTGCCGCCGACGGCGGATCGCTTTTCCCGGAAGGCGTCACGCACGTCTCCAGAAAGCTGACCCCTTTTCCCGTCTACATGGAGCGCGGCCAGGGCCCGCGCAAGTGGGACATCGACGGCAACGAGTACATCGACTACCGGACCGGGCACGGCTCCATGATCCTGGGCCAGGCGCATCCGGAGATCGTGAAGGCAGTCCAGACCCAGATGGCAAAGGGAACACATCTCAGCGCCAGCACTGAACTTGAGATCCAGTGGGCGCAGGCGGTCAAACGCCTCGTCCCGTCGGTCGAAAAGCTCCGTTTCGTGAGTTCCGGCACCGAGGCCGTCATGATGGCATTCAAGGTCGCCAGGTCGTACTCGGGCAAGGACAAGATCGTGAAGTTCAAGGGCGCGTTTCACGGCTGGTCGGACTCGGCTTATGTGACCGACCCGGACACCGACCAGCGCTACGGCATTCCGCGTGGGACGAGCGAATCGATGATCGTGCTACCAGAACGGGACATCGCCGCCCTCGAAAAGGTGCTTTCCAGTCGCCACGACGTCGCCGCGGTGATCTTTCAGGGAAACGAGATCGCCCGCCCGGAGTTCGTGCGCGGGTTGCGGGACGTAACCAGGCGCCACAAGACGATCCTGATCTTCGACGAGGTCGTAAGCGGCTTCCGATGGTCCAGATCGGGCGCCCAGGGGCATTTCGGCGTCGATCCCGACCTCAGCGCATTCGCCAAGATCCTGGCCGGAGGGTTGCCGGGCGGCGCAGTCGGAGGGAAGGCCGACATGCTCAACCGGATCTCCGAGGACGGGGTGCGGCACCCTGGCACCTTCAATGCGAATCCGCTATCGGCAGCCGCGGGCGCGACCGCGCTGCGGATGATTGCCGAGCAACCGATCGGCGAGAGGGCGGAGGCATCGGCACGCCGCCTGCGGGGCGGCTTGAACAGGCTGCTCCAGGAGATGGAGATCCCGGGCGGCGCCTACGGGATGTCATCGATCGTGATGGTCAGCCTCGGCAAGGACGTCGATACCAGGGACCAGTACGCCGTTCCCGCCGGCACCGAGCAGGGCGGAAGGCCAATCACCAGCGAGGCGCTGGATGAGCTCCACCTGGCGCTCATCAACGAGGGCCTCTGGACGCACCCGGCGTCGTTCATCCTGTCGTCGACGCACTCCGACAAGGACATCGATGCCACGGTGGAAAAGTACCGGGCCGGGCTCAAGGAAGTCCGCAAGGTGGGACTGATCTAGCCGCCGATCCCGGTCACATCGTCCGGATTACAGTCCCGCGCTGGGCGAGGGCCTGCTTCCGGATCGCGGCCGGGTCCAGCCGGTTCTCGGGCCATGCTTCTGGCGGGGACGCGGAAAGCCTCGCCAGCAGCCTGGAAAGCAACCCCGCGTAGTCTCGCAGCTCCCGTACCCTGACCTTGTCGATAGTGTCGGTGTCGCTATGACCGAACGCCGCGTCAGGGTGCCGGCCGACGAAGCGCCACCGCCACAACATCCCCGAAGGGATCCCGGCGAGGGCGAACGGGAACATATCCCCGGAGGCGTCGAACTGGGCCATGACGTGGCATTGAAGCCCCTCGTTCATGGAATCGAGCGCGTCCTGCACCAGTGGCCTCAACTCGGGTAGCTGCAGCGCTACCCCCTTCATGTCGCCGGTCGCCAGCTCGTCGAGGTTGATCATCAGCCGGGGTCTTGGTTCCGGGCCGTAATGCCGGGCGACAAATGCAAACGAGCCCTGCAACGCCTGCTCTTCGGACCCGAACGTGACGAATCGGATGGTCCGGCCTGGCACGAAGCGTGCCTCCCTGGCCGCGGAGAGGATTCGCGCGGTTTCGAGCACGACCGACGTCCCGCTTGCGTTGTCGTTTGCGCCGGGTGAATCGGGCGTAGTGTCGTGGTGAGACCCGAGGACGATCTGTTCGTCGGGCCAGAGCGCCCCGGGCAGCTCAGCGACGGTATTCACGGACGTGGCATCGAAGAGCCGCGCCCTCACCGTGAGGCGGATCGGAGCCCCGGCCAGGGCAGTCAGAGAGCGACCGTCTTCCCTGGTTACCATGACCAGGGGCAACGGGCCGACCCCGGGCAGGCCGTCGCGCCAGTCGTTCCCTGAGATGTGTTGCGTCCTTCGTCCAGGCATGCCGCTGATCGCGATCGCCGCTCGTGCGCCCATGTGGGCCAGCATTTCGAGCCGGTTCGTGAGCGGCAGCGGCTGACTGAACGGCTCCAGGCCTGGCTCGATGAGGACGATCGCGCCGGGCAGGCGATCCGAAATGCCGCTCAGGGTGTGGTCGTATCCGAAACCAACGTCAATGAGGGGACCTGCCGTCTCGATCTGCGGGCAAAACAGCGCGGGGCGCGCAGTCAATGCGGCTCCGCGTTTGCCTTCGACCGCGAGGGTTGCGCCGGTGGACTCCCAGGTCTGGACGGGGAACTCTTCTAATCGTGCCCGGTCCAGCCCGAAAGCCTGGAAGCTCGCGCGCACGTGCTCGGCCGCCAGTCGCTCGGCTGCGCTGCCGCCCCAGCGCGGCCCGATCTCAGCACACAGACGGCGCAGGTGACCGGGAATGCGAGAGCCGATCCGGGCTTCGCCCATGATGAAGCGATCGACGGCAATCCAGTCGACGGTCGTGCGCTGACTCACAGGACCGCAATCGTCCGGCTACGGATCGCCTGCCAGTCGACCTTGCGGCCAAGGCCCGGATCCTGTGCCACGCGCAGATAGCCATCCTCCACCCGGTGCGTGTCCCGCAGCAGGTCGCCGAAGGCCGCACGTAACGCCCGGTCGGGCGCCGTCGACGGCCAGGCGGCGACCTCCCACCAGTCGTCGTTCCGGATCGCCGCCACGACGTGCGGGTTGCCGCCATGACAGTTCATGCCGAACGACTCTGCGAGCCTTGCCAGCTTCAACTGCCCGGTGATCCCCAGCCCCGTCTGGCGCATGATGTCGCCGGCCCCCGCGGCCAGGTAGGGGACGTTTAGGAACGGCGCGCCCGGGATCGACTCGAGCACGAGGATCGGGAGGTCCAGTGCGTCACACAGCCGCTTCATGCCGGCAATGTCGTACTCCTGGAGGGGCTCCTCCATCCACAGATAGTCGAGGTCTTCCAGGGCACGGCCCACTCGTATCGCATCGTCGACCGAGTACTGCTGCACGGCGTCGTGCATCAGCGGGTAGTCGTCCCCAACGAGCGCCCGAAGCTCGGTGGCGAGTTCGAGGTTCTGCCGGATGCCGAGGATGGAGTGGTCCTTGAATCCCCGGAAGCCTTCGCGCAGAGCACGTTCGGCGGACTTGAGACAGTCTTCGAATGAGACCGCCGTTTCGGTCAGGTAGGCCGGCACGCGGTCTCGGAACCCTCCGATCAGCCGGTGCACCGGTAGCCCGGCACGCAGGCCGGCGAGGTCCCACAACAATTCGTCGATCAGGGCCAGGGGAGCGACGGATGGCATGTGGAAGTAGCGCCGTGCCATCCACATCTTCTGCCAGGTGTACTCCCGGTCGAGGGCATCGACACCGACCAGTTCGGGCGCCCACTGCGACTTGAAGACCCTGCAGTCCCATTCGAGCTGGGCCCTCGACCAGCCCACCGCGAACAGCCCGACGGTTTCGACGTTCTGGCTCGTCCCGATCCGCATGAACGCCGCAAACCCCGGCATCGGATCGAGGCGGATCCCATCTCCTTCGAAGGGACGGTGAGTGAACCGTACGTTGTGCGAGCCGGGGTATTCGCGCATGTGGCGCAGCGGGCGCCACTCGGGCACGACCGGATCGCACTCCAGGATCAGGAACTCAAGGCTTTCGATTTTCAACGCCGACATCCTGTCGTTTTACTGCCGGGATTATCGCGTGCATGCCCGCCGGCGCACATTCCGCGGTGGAGACACCGGCCGGCGCATGACGGTAACAGGATCGCCAGGAACGTGGGCGGCAACGTGGCCTGAATTTGTGCAGGATCGGCGCCCGGGATAGGTGAGCGAATTCCCTGGGAACTTCGGCTCAGAGTTGCCTCGTATTGACAGGGGCGCGATACTGCGCCCCACTCCGCGGACCGACTTGGTCCCCGGAAGGCACGGATCTGGCGAGGGGTGGGCGAGTGAGAAATTCCGTTTGGGCCAGACTTGGCCTACTGGCGGGGTTGCTGACCTCTGCGGTCTTCGTAGCGTGCGGCGGCACCGAGACTGTCGTTCAGACGGTGGTCGTTCAGCAGACCGTCGTCGTAGAGAAGCAGGTCCAGGTTAAGCAGACGGTCGTCGTCGAGAAGCCGGTGACAGTCGAAAAGGTCGTCGAGAAGCCGGTGACAGTCGAGAAGGTCGTGCAGCAGACGGTCGTTGTCGTGCAGACCGCCACGCCGGTTCCGACGGCAGCGCCCGCGCCCGAGTCGGCACGCATGGGCGGCAAGCTCAACTACGCCCTGGAGGCAGGAATCTCGACACTGGACGTCGGGCGCACGACCGGTACCACGGCGAGCACCCCTTCGTTCTCCGTCCAGGAGTTCTTGCTCGCCTACGACCAGAACCTGATCGCTCAGCCCCTCCTCGTTGACAAGTGGGCCCTGAGCCAGGATTCAAAGAAGTGGAGCTTCACGCTCCGGAGCGGGATCTCATTCCACGATGGCACCCCGCTGACGGCCGAGCACGCGGTCAAGTCCTGGCTCCGCTGGGCCGACCGCGACAACTTCGGCAACACGATCCTTGGGTTCATCGACAAGGTCACGCCCACCGGGGAGTTGACGTTCGATGTGACGATGGTCGAGCCTTCGGCGCTCGTGCTGGAAGGCCTGGCGCGCATCGGCGGCTACTACCCCGTGGTGATCCCGCCGAAGATGTACAACATCCCGGCGGCGACCGGCGCGGACGTCATGCTCGGCACCGGGCCCTACAAGGTCTCGCAGTACTTGCCGGGCGACCGGCTGGTCACCGTCCGCTACGACGGCTACAAGCCGTCGTCGCTACCGCCGTCCTTCATGAGCGGGAAGAAGACTGCCTACTTCGACGAAGTCGTGTACGTGATCGTTCCGGACCAGAACAGCCAGATCGCGGCCCTCAAGACCGGGCAGATCGACATCCTGGGGACGGTCCCGGGCGACTTCTACAACGACCTTTCGAAGACGGCCGGGGTCTCGGTAAAGATCATCACGAACAACTCGAGCCGCCAGGGCGCGTGGATCGACAACGTCGACGGCGTGTTCAAGGACAAGCGAGTCCGGCAGGCGTTCCAGATGGCTTACCCGGTAGAGGACGCGCTGCGAGCAGCGTGGGGTGACTCCAAGTTCTGGACCACCTGTCCGTCGATGATGCTGTGCGGTACCAAGTGGGGCAACTTCCCTGACGGTTCGCAGGGCATCTACAACGCGAAGAACGTCGCCAAGGCCAGGGAGCTGGTCAAGGCGGCCGGCGTCGAGGGCGCGACCGTGATCGTCCTGAGCCCGGAAGACAGGCCTCCGTACGCCAACCCGGCCCTGATCTCCCGGAAGACCCTCGAGTCAATCGGGTTGAAGGTGGACTTCAAGGCCACCGACTGGGCAACGCAGACGAACTGGCGTGAGAAGCCGGAGCTGTGGGACGTGTTCCACACCGCCGGGGGTGGCGCCTGGGGCGCCAACCCGCTCCTCAACAGCTCGCTTGCCAAGAACAAGTACTGGAACAAGTACCAGGACGAGAGCGGCCGTATGACCGCAGGCATGAACAAGCTGGCGAGGGCCACCTCCGCCCAGCAGCAGCTCGACATCGTCAAGGAGATGCAGCTGGTGTTCTGGGAGGACATCCCATACGTTTTGATCGGCGACTCGTTCAACACAGCAGCGACCCGAAGCGACGTGATCAACACCGAGACCAACTTTGGGATGCCGTTCAACGTGTACAACGCCTGGCGGGAAAAGAAGTAAACCCTTGTCTTGGGGGGAGGCCGGCGAGGTCCGGCTTCCCCCCACGCAACCGTTAGAGGCACGATCAGATCGATGAGAGGGGCGATTCCGGCTGCCCCCGGCGTGGCCGTACGCGCGACTAGCAGTCTGCGTGAGGCTACCCGGGCATGACTGCCTACGTCATCAAGCGGGTGCTTGCCGCGATTCCGGTCCTCATCTTCGTAGGGTTGGTCACTTTCTCCCTGGTGCACATCGCGCCCGGCGACGCCGCCAATATCATGGCCGGCGACTACGCAGGGCCCGACGATGTCAAGAAGCTGCGCACCGAGCTCGGCCTGGACAAGCCTATCGCCGAGCAGTTCGTCGACTGGGTAACGCGTACGCTGCGAGGCGACCTCGGAAAGTCCATCTTTTCGGGACAGTCGGTCGGACAGCTGGTCAAGCAGCGCCTGAATCCGACCCTGAGCCTGACCATCGGCGGTGGCCTGCTGGCGGTCCTGATCGGGATCCCGCTGGGGGTCGTAGCCGCCTGGAAATCGGATACGGTAGTCGACCGTATCGCGCAGGTTTTCGCCGCCCTCGGCCTGGCGGTCCCCGGCTTCTGGCTGGGATTCATCCTGCTCTGGATGTTCGCCGTGAACTTCCGGATCTTCCCCGTGATCGGCTTCGTGAGCATCTTTGATGACGTGGGTGGATTTCTCCGCAGCGTGACGTTGCCCTGCCTGCTGTTGGGAATAACCGGATCAGCGAGCCTGGTCAGGATGACGCGTGCGTCGATGCTGGAAGTGTTCCGCGAGGACTTCATCCGAACAGCACGCGCCAAGGGACTCGGCGAGCGGGAGGTGTTGTTTCGACACGCGCTCAGGGCCGGCGCGATCCCGATCATCACGGTGATCGGCTTCCTGGCGGCCGGGCTGCTCACTGGCGTCGTGGTCACGGAGACCGTGTTCACGATCCCGGGGGTTGGACGGCTGGTCGCCGAAGCGGTGCAGCAGCGCGACTTTCCGATCGTGCAGTCACTGCTGATGCTGCTGGCCTCGGTCTACGTTGCCGTCAACCTGCTGGTCGATATCGCTTACGCATATGTCGACCCGCGAGTGAGGCTGTAATGGAAGCTGTTCAAGCCGCGCGGGTTTCCACGGCGCCGTCCAGTGCCGGGCGATTCAGCAAGGTCCTCCGTTTCGCCAGGACGCGGTTCACGTTCGTGGCAGGCGCGACGATCCTCGTCCTGGTGAGCTTGATGGCGATCGTGGCGCCACTCATCGAGCGTTATAACCCGCAGGACTTGAGCCCGGTCGACCGGGTCCAGCCGCCCAGCGCGGAGCACTGGTTCGGCACCGATCATGTCGGCAGAGACGTGTATGCAAGGACCGTCCACGGCGCCCGCATATCGTTGCATGTGGCAGCGTCGGTCGCCGTAATCGTCACGATCACAGGCGTGGTCATCGGCGTCGTCGTCGGCTACAACCGGGTGGCCGACAACATCGTCATGCGGCTGCTCGACGGGATGATGGCCTTTCCGACCCTGATCCTGGCGCTTGCCCTGGTCGCCACGATTGGTTCGAGCCTGAGTAACGTGATCCTCGTGATCTGTATCGTCGATACGCCGGGGATGGTGCGCGTGGTACGCGGTGTCGTCCTGAGCCTGCGCGAGCGTGTGTTCGTCGACTCAGCCCGGGCGATCGGTACCCCACTCCACACGATCCTGATCCGCGAGATCGCGCCCAACACGATGGCGCCGGTACTGATCCAGGCATCGATCTACTTTGGATCCGCCATCCTGACCGAGTCCGCCCTGAGCTTCCTGGGCGTTGGCACCCCACCGTTCGTACCGAGCTGGGGGAATATCATCGGTCAGGGCCGAACCTACATCCAGGTGGGATTCTGGATCGCATTCTTCCCGGGCGTGTTCCTGGCGCTCACGATCCTGGCGGCAAACCTGGTCGGGGACGGACTGCGGGACATGCTCGACCCAAGGCTGAGGGGGGCACGCTGATGAAGCGAACAAGTCGAAGCCACTTCCTGATCGGTTTCGCCTGTGCGGGGACGATCTTCACCGTCGCGTGCGGAGGTTCCGAGGCCGCGGCGCCGGCCGTAGTCGTGAGATCACCCACACCGGAGCCCGGCGCAACGGTCGATTACTCCAAGGGCATAAAGGTTCCCATACCTGCCGCCGGATACATCACCTCCGTGGCGTTGACCCCGACGCCGGAAGCCCCGGCGGGCACGCCGACGCCCATCCCGCCGCCGGTCACGCTCAGCGAGAAGATCACCGCGGTCCTCATCGACACGCTGGTGGACACGCCCAGGACCAGCGCCAGGCAGATCGTGAGCGACTACCGGGACGACGTGGCGGCGGCCGACGGCAAGTACAAGGGGAAACCGGTGGTCATCCAGGGAACCGTGAAGGAGGCGGGTATCGACTCGGGCGGTAAACCCTACGTGCTATTCGCCGCCGGCGCCGGGACCCTGAAGTGCAAGTTTGTCGATATCAGCCAGCCGGAACTCCTGCGACTTACCCCCGGCGGCACCAATGCCGCGGTCGGAACGGTCGAGGCGTACGACCGGGATCAGCTCCTGGCCACGGCCGGCAAGTGCCAGCTGGTCCTCGGGTACTGACGAGTGAACTCTCCAGCAACGGCAACGCCTGCCGCGTCGAACGGAACCGCTTCTCCGCCGCTGATCGAAGTCCGGGACCTCAAGGTGCATTTCCCGGTGACCCGCGGCCTGATCCTGCAGCGACGTGTCGGGACCGTCAAGGCCGTCGACGGGATCAGCTTCTCGATCAGTCCGGGCGAGACCCTGGGCCTCGTGGGCGAGAGCGGCTCGGGCAAGACCACGACCGGCCGCGCGATGTTGCAACTGACCCAGGCGACCGGCGGAGAGATCCTGTTCGAAGGTCAGGACCTGGTCAAGCTCAGCGGCGCCCGCCTGAGACGGATGCGGCGGAACATCGGGATGGTGTTCCAGGACCCGTACGGCGCGCTGAACCCGCGTGCCACCGCCGGTGATATCGTCGGCGCACCGCTCCAGGTCCACCGGCTGCACGAGGGCAAGGCGGACTACCGGGCCAAGGTAGTGGAGCTGTTCCAGACCGTCGGCCTCAACGCCGCCATGACGAAACGTTACCCGCACGAATTCAGCGGTGGCCAGCGACAACGCCTCGGCGTTGCGCGCGCACTCGCCGCGAAACCGAGACTGATCGTCCTGGACGAGCCCGTGTCCGCCCTGGACGTCTCGATCCAGGCCCAGATCATCAACCTCCTGAAGGACCTGCAGGCCCAGTTCCGGATCGCATACCTGTTCATCGCGCACGACCTTTCCGTCGTGCGGCACATCAGTGACCGCGTGGTCGTGATGTACCTCGGTAAGATCGTGGAGATTTCCGAACGGCGAGAGCTCTACCAGAACCCGCTGCACCCCTACACCAAGGCGCTGCTTTCCGCGGCACCGATCCCCGACCCGATAGTGGAGCGAAAGCGGGAACGGATCGTGCTCCAGGGTGACATTCCCAGCCCCCTGAACCCGCCCCCGGGTTGCGTGTTCCACACGCGCTGTCCGATCGCCGTCCCGGAGTGCAAGACGATCGTCCCCAGGCTAAAGACCCTGGGACAGAAACACAGCGTCGCCTGTATCCGGGTCCCCGGGTACGACGCCGCGTCATAGCACCTCGACGCACGGAGAGAGCCAGATGTTCGATCTCCTTATCAAGAATGGACTGGTTGTCGATGGCTCGGGCGCACCCGGATTCCGCGGTGACATTGGCATCAGCGGCGGGAAGATCTCCGCCGTGGGCAGCGGCCTGCCGGCAGACGCGGGGCAGGTGATCGACGCCGCTGGCCGGGTTGTGGCGCCGGGCTTCATCGACCTCCACAGCCATTCCGACTTCAATTTCTTCGTGGACCGCACGGCGGACAGCAAGATCACCCAGGGAGTGACGACCGAACTGGTCGGCAACTGCGGCCTGAGCTTCTGCGCCCCGCTTAACGGGAACTCCCGGGCAGACCTGGACACCCGGATCGCATGGTACGAGACGGACTGGAAGCCGAACTGGACGAGCTTTGACGGGTATCTGACCGCTGCCGAGAAGCAGGGGTCGACGGTCAACCTCGCGATGCAGGTCGGTCACGGAACGGTGCGCCGCGCCGTCATGGGGCAGGCGACCCAGGCCCCTTCGGCGGAAGAGACCGACCGCATGAGGGCGCTGGTTGGCGAGGCGCTCGATGCCGGCGCACTGGGATTCTCAACGGGGCTTTCCATGCCGCCCGGTTACTACTCGCTCACGCCGGAGGTCATTGCGCTCGCCCGGGAGGCGGCAACCCGCGACCGGGTCTATTCAACACACGCGCGCGATTCTGGGGACGAAGGCTCCGGCCTCTTCGTTGCGCTGGAGGAGGCGATCGAGATCGGCCGCCGGACCGGCGTCCGGGTCCAGTACTCGCACATCAAGTGCAACGGGTCCACGCGCGGTCGATCGCAGGAGGTGATCGACCGGATAGGCGCGGCGCAGAAAGAAGGCGTCGACATCGCGGCAGATGTCTACCCGTACATTGCGGCCAGCGGTCCGATGAGCGGCAACATCTTCCCGCGCTGGGCAAGCGACGGTGGGCACGCCATGGCAGCCGATCGAATGAAGGATGCCGACCTGCGTGCGAAGGCCCGCCAGGACCTGGACCTGCGCGTCGCCAGCATCGGCGGGCCGGAGAAGATCATGGTGGCCTCATACCCGCCGAAGCCCGCGTACGAGGGGAAGACGGTGCCCGAAATCGCCGCCGGAATGGGTTGCGACAACGCAGAGGCACTGGTCCGGATCTTCGAGCGGTACGACGTGCAACTCATCCTCTCCGGCATGGCGGAGAAGGACGTCGACCGCTACAGCGGGACGTCGTTCGTAGCGGTCGGGTCAGACGGCATCTCGCTCAGATCGTCCGGTCCGTTGTCGGGGGGGAGCCCCCACCCGCGCAGCTATGGCACCTTTCCGCGCTACTTCGCCGATGCCGTGCGCAAGAAACGCCTCGTCACCATCGAAGAAGCGGTCCGTAAGATGACTTCCCTCCCGGCACAGCGGCTGGGTCTCACCAGGCGAGGACGGCTGCTGCCCGGCGCGTTTGCCGACGTGGTCGTCTTCGACCCGGCGGTGATCGCCGACCGCGCGACGTTCGCGTCGCCCCACGAATATTCGGTGGGGGTAGAACACGTCCTCGTCAATGGCAAGGCGGCGGTCAGGGACGGGAAACCGACCGGGGAGGCGCCCGGACGAGTGCTTCGCAACCCCGGCGCCTGAGCGTTCCGGGGACTTACCACTCACTCCCCGCGTATTCAGGCGAGCAACCCGCTCGGCTCAGGAGACCAGGGTCGGCCGGTAGGCGATCGCTTCCACCTCGACGAGGAGTTCCGGGTTCACGAGGCGCGGCGTCGACACCGTGCTGCTCGCCGGCGGGTCGTTCGGGAAGGCCTCACTGCGCGCCGCCGAATAGTCGGCGTACTTCGACATGTCGGTGATGAACGCAGTTATCTTGAATACGTCGTCCATCGATGCGCCAGCGAGAGCCAGTACGTCCCGGATGTTCGCAAATACCTGGCGCGACTGCGCGCTCATGTCGCCCCTGCCAACGATGTTGCCGTCACGGTCGTAGGCGACCTGCCCCGACGTGTAGACCAGGTCACCGATCCGTACGGCCTGCGAGATCCTTACCCGCCGGGCGGACGGCCAGTCCGGCCGGAAGTTCTGTCGTGGCACCGCATGTTCCCCCTTGATTAAGTGGAAGCCCTTCGGACGGGTAGCGCGATGTGGGACGGGCGGAAGCGGTCGCGCATGATGGTGTTGATCGCTGGCCGCCCCTCGGCCTCGAGCCCGAAGGGTCCGCCGGTGTTCAAGTTGCGGTCCCAGCGAGGGAAGCATGAGCTTGTCACCGCGACCCGCACGCGGTGCCCGGGCAGGAACACATTGCTGGTCGACCACAGGTCCACCTGGAAGGGGTAGACCTGTCCCGGGGTCAGCAGGCGCTGCACCGATGGCGACTCACGGTAGCGGGCACGCAGGATGCCTTCCGCGATGAGCCGTGACGCACCGTCGGGGTGCACGTCGCACAGCCGGACCACCCAGTCGGTGTCCGGGGACGAGGACATGGCGAACAGCAACGCCCGCACTCGCCCGGTGACTTCGAGCGGCTGCGCCAGCGGCTCCGACGTGTAGGTCAGGCACCTGGGCTCGGCCTTCCGCTGGTCAACGGGACCGGGAACGTAATAGCCGAGCGTCGCTCCCCCGACCGTCTCCACCGGGTCGTCCGGGTCATACAGGAAACTGTCCGCGCCATCGGTCCCCGCCGGGAGGTCCGCCAGCAGCCGACCGTCGTTTAGCGAGTGCGCGCTGCCGGCGCCGCCCGGTCCCAGGTACATGTTCACGAGGTGCGTGTCAGGCGGCGGCCAGGTTTCGAAGTACTGCCAACGGTTGGAGCCCATCGTGAAGATCCGGGCCGGCGGCTGATCATCGATCCCGGTGTCGAGGCCCTTCAGGATCTTGTCGTACCAGGGAAGGCGCAACTCGTTGAAGTCCTGCACGGCTTCTGGGCCGAAGTCGAAGTCGCCCAGCTTCGAAACCGAAGTGTGCGCAGGGCCGTGCGGCCACGGGCCGACGATCAGTCGCTGACCCTCCCTTGCGGCCCTGTACCGCGACCTCCGAGAGATCCCGGAGAAGTTGTCGAGCGTCCCCTGCAGGAAGGTGTCGAACCAACCCCCCAGGTGATAGATCGGGGTCTCGATCTCTGTGTGTCGCGCGGACACCTTCCACTGGCCCCAGTAGGGGCCGTCGTCCGGATTCTTCAGCCAGTCGTAGTACCAGTCGTGCAGCCCGCGAAGCAGGGGCATCTCGGCCAGTGGCAGGAAGCGATACCAGTCGTCGAGCTCGTTCACCGCCCGGTCAAGGATGCTGCGGGCGCGTTCCCCCTGGACACCGGAGAAGAGATGCGGTTCGTTGCTGAGGGCGTGCACGATAGCCCAGCGCAGGGTGAAGCCAAGCTCGAAGGCGCCGCCGCGGTAGGCCCAGCCGTCGTGGTAGTCCGCTACGGACTCCCTTACGAACTGCCCGACCAGGTGCGGTGGCCGTGTGGCCGCGAGCGCGTACTGGGTGTGACCCGAGTACGAGCCTCCCATCGTGGCGACCTTGCCGTTGCACCACTTCTGGCCGGCCAGCCACTCGACGGTGTCGTACCCGTCCCGCCGGGCGCCCCACCCATCGTCGCGGAACGGATACCAGTCGCCCTCGGACTTGAATCGACCGCGCACGTCCTGAAACACGACCGCGTAGCCGCGCGACGCGAAGAACGGGGGCGACTTGACGGTCAGTTCGATCGACGTCTCCTTGTTGTAGGGCGTCCGTTCGACCAGCACGGGCCAGGGTCCCGGCCCCTTCGGGAGGTACAGGTCGGCCTTGAGCCGGGTCCCATCACGCATGGGGATTGTGAGGGCGTCCTTGTCGTATGAAACCTCGAACTCGGGCTGGGACAACTTTCTGGAACCGGTCGTCAAATTCGTGCCTCTCGATCGAAACGGCGTGGGGCCGGATGATACTGGAAGCTCCCGATCCGAAACTTAGTCGGCGATCAGTGGCCTGCCCTCGAAACGACGATCGACCCGGGGTGAGAGGTCCTGCAGCCGGGCCGCAATCTCCCGGTCAAGACCGAAGATCCGGCCGATGGTCGCAGGGATATCGAAAAGCCTGGCCTGGTACTTCTCGCGGCGATGCGGCCTGAACGGGTCCGATGACGAGAGGACCGTCGTGAGCACGTCGTTGCTCGAGTGGGCAGTGGTGTCGTCCTCGATGTTGCCGTGGTCGGACGTGAGCACCACGTGGTACCCGGCGGCAATGGCAGCCGGCACCAGCGATGACAGGGTGCGCTCGAGGGACTCCAGGGCGGCTACCGCAGCGTCGTAGCGCTGCGGCAAGAGGTGACCGACCATGTCGCAGTTGGAGAAGTTGGCGACGATCAGACGGTGCCTGCCATCCAGGTTCTTTCCGATGTGCGCAGCCACGTCTTCGTTGCGCATCGCCGGTGTCTTGTAGAAGTCCGAATCCGACTTCACCCCTTCCGGCTCGCTGCACGAAGGGAAGATTTGACGGTCTTCTACTTCGCCCACCGGCGACTCGCGCCGTCCGCGGATAAAGTAGCCGACGTGAGCCGACTTCACGCTTTCGCCAACGAGCAGGTAGCGATCTCCTGGCAGCCACGAGTTCCACATGGCCAGGAAGTTGGCCGCATGGGGGCGATTCGGATAGGCGACCCTGGCGCCCAGCTGCTCGAAGACAGGGTGATACTCCGACAGCGTGCATACCGCGAGCTTCAGCCCGGGGTCTAGCCAGTCCAGCGTCCACTCCTTGCCATGGGCTCTTGCGGCCGCCTGGAGGTACGCTTTCCCGCCCAGCAGGGCACCGGTCCTCGCCCGCTGGCGGTCGGACCGGAAATGAAGGTTCACGAACACATCGCCTGTGGCGACCCTGCGCGGCTTCCGGCTCGCATCGAGGACCACGATCGGCGGTACATCGCCGTCGTTCTTGCCTCCGCGGTGGGCTTCTGCGATGGCCGAGCGCACCCCGGCGAGGCCATCGACCTGTTTGCCGGCGCCGCGCGTTAGCAAGTCGTAGTCGGTCCTGGCGCCGGGCTCTCTGAAGTCACGGTCCATCGCGATGTTGCGACCGATCACCCATGCCAGTGACTCACGGGCGCCGTAACGGTCCAGCAGCCGCTCGAGCAGTCCAAGATAGTCCCCGACTCCGTCGCTGGCCTCGATCGACGCCCGCGCGGGGCAGTCACGCCCATCCAGGATGGCCTGCATCCGCACCTGGGAAGGCTTGAGCCGCCGATGTGTGAAGACCAGCTCCAGGAAGGCTTCGAGGTGGTTCCATGCGCTGTGGACCCGGCCGTCATCGCCGCGTGTGCCGGACAGCATGAAACTGAAATTCACGGCAGCCTTCTCGCCCCGGGAATCCAGGGTTGCGAGGAGCGCCTCATTCTTGAAGAAGGAGCCGTCGTTGATTGCGAGGGTGATCTCCAGCGGGGTCTGGGGGGCCATCGTCAGGTTGCCGATCTGCTGATGGCCGGTGTCCGAGTTCCCCTGGACCGGTGGATCCAGCTCCTCGAAGCCGGCCCAGATACCGGACGCGCTGGTGGGCCAGGTGATTCCCTCGTTGCGGATGCGATCGAGAAAAGGGGTCGAGGCCGCCCATGGCACGTAACGGTGTTCGCGACCGACCTCCCGCAAGGTCATGGCCAGTGTTGATTCGAAACGGGCGGAGGTGGACCGAATCGCGCGCAGCGCTTTCAGCGTCTGCTCAGCTGCAGCGAAATCGGCTCCGGCTTCCAATGCCTCGACGTGGACCGGGTATAGCGACCTGATGACCGTCTCTTCAATGTCGAGTCCCGGGGGCGGACCGGATCGCCGCGCGCCTTGCGCGAGCGCCGCCCGCACCTCGGGCTTCAGGCGTGCAGCCGCCTCGCCGGCGGCCGCGCGCAGGCGGGACCGGTTGTAACCCAGCCCGTCGAAGATCAGGAGGAGCGCCTTGTGCTTCTGGGGAGGCGTGACGGAATCCTTGGTGGGAAGAGTGGTACAGTGCCCGGATTCATGATACCGGCGCGTGACGGAAACTTTGCCCGAGGTGTGATCAATGGACCTTGAAGCGATTCAGAAGTTCCGAAGCTCGGTGAAACGCCCAGCAGATTTCGATCGATTCTGGGAGGCGACAATTTCGGCCACGAACAAGGTCCCTCTCAAGGCCGAGTTCAACCACGTGCCGATGCGCTCCAACGAGGCGGTCGACGTGTTCGACGTCAGATACGACTCATATGGCGGGCTGCGCATCGCCGCATGGTACTGCGCGCCGCGCGGCAAGGGGCCGTTCCCCGGGATGCTCATGGTTCCCGGTTACGTCAGCGAACCCATGCTTCCGAAGTCCCTGGCAGCGCAGGGATACGCGGTCCTCAGCGCCGCCCCGCGGGGGAAACTCCGGAGCAATGGACAGTTCAATCCCGGCTATCCGGGGCTTCTCATGCACAAGATCACGGAGCGCGACGACTACGGATATCGGGGCTTTTACATGGACGCCCTCAGGGCGTTTGACGTATTGCTCTCCCGGCCCGAAGTCGACCCAACCCGGGTAGGAGTCCAGGGCGGCAGCCAGGGCGGTGCGCTCACCCTGCTCGTGGCTTCGCTCCGGCCCGGAAAGGTGGCCGCGGCGTCCGCAGGTGCGCCATACCTGTGCTCGACGATGGACGCAGCCACCCTCACGCACTCCTACCCGTACCAGGAGATCAACGACTATCTCCGGCTGCAACCGGACGACGAACCAAAGCTGCGGGCGACCTGGGACTACTACGACATTCACAATTTCGTGGACCGGATTCGCTGCCCGATCATCGTCAATGTCGGGCTAAACGACGACGTATGCCCGCCGGCGACCGGGTACGCGCTGTTCCGCGAGATTGGCGGCGGCAAGAAAAAGCTCTATCCATACGAAAACTGCGCGCATGACGCCGGCACTTCCGCAGGCCATGCCGCAGTCGTCCGAGCATTCATGGCCAGCAAACTGGAGCCGGGACGATGATGACGAGGCCTGATTTCACTGAATACTGGTCCGGCGTTGCCGAAGAGGTGGCGAAGGCGAAAGGCGAGAAGGCAGAAGTTTCGGAGTTGCCGATACGTTCTACCGGCGGCTCGACCGGTTACGCGGTCACGATCATCGGCACGGGAGGATACCGGCTCTTCGCCTGGTATTCGGTTCCCCGGGGCCGAGGCCCGTTTCCAGCGCTGCTCCAGACGCCCGGGTACGGCAGCGTGGTGGGGGTGCCCGCCTATGAACCCCGACAGAAGTACGTAGTGCTGGCCCTCTGCCACCGCGGCCAGCGCAAGTCCGACAAGCCATATGCCGCGAGCTATCCCGGGCTGCTCACCGACGGAATCGACAACCCCGACAAGTATGTCTTTCGAGACATCGTGGCGGATTGCCTTAGCGCGTTTGACTTCCTGTTGTCACGGCGAGAGGTCGACAAGAAACGGATCGCGGTGACCGGCAACGACCTGGCATACATGACGGCCGGGCTGCGGCCGCAGACCAGCGCCGTACTCGTGACGGGGGAGTTGCTCTTCCGTGCTGTGGGGGAACGGCGGACCCGGACTTCTGAGTACCCGATCGAGGAGTTCAACGACTACCTCCGGACCTTCCCCAGGCGACGGGACGCGGTGGAGGCGACCCTTGGCCTGTTCGATCCCCTCGGCTTTGCGTCGATGGTCAAGGCGAAGGTGATGATTAGCTGTGCTGCGCCGGCAAAGGGCTATGCCGCACCCCTGGCGAAGCTCGTTCGGCAAGGTGACCTGAGGGTCGCCGAGGGTCGCGGTCACACCGACCACGTAGCAGAGGAGAAGTGGATCGACGGTGCCCTGGCAGGGTAGGGGATAGGGCGGTCGCCTATTTCGATGGGAGACCGGTGACGGTCAGCCTGGTCGGATCGCGATCCAGCCCTTGCCGGCTTAGCCAGCCAGCCGGGATTTCCAGCGCGAACGAATACGCCTGCCCTGACACGTAGTTCTGCGCCTCCTCGACACACCGCGCCTGCCACGATGGCGTTTCCTCGCCTTCCCGTCGCGGGCAAGGACTCATCGTGCGGAGCGCCCGCACCTGGCCACCTGCGCCGATGTAGAGGACATCCAGGTCGACATAGGTGTTATGCATCCAGAAGCCCCCATTCGACGGCGCCTCCATCATGAACAGCATTCCGGTGCCCGGGGCGACGGTGGACCGGCACATCAGTCCCTGGGACCGCTCCCGGGCGGTCTGCGCCACCTCGACGCGCAAGGCAAGCCGCGTGCGGCCGTCCGTGATCTCGATGCGGGTCGACTGCAGGGCCTGTTGAGGGGCAGTCTCACAATCGGGCGTGTCGACATGAGTGGTAACGATCTCCGGGCCGGGATCGGCTTCACGCCTCGGCGCCGAGCAGGCCAGGGCCAGGCAGGCCGTTGATACTGCAAGCGCTACTGCGATTACCTTCACGGCTCGATGGTAAATTACCGGCCACACCTTGAGCATCTCGGATCAATCCACCGAACGCGTCTCTCCCTCGCCTGCGCACGCCGTCCGGCCCACCAGGGCTGTCTGGAAGTTGAGCCTTTTCGATTCCTTTCGAATCAGGAGCTTCCGTTTTCAGTGGGTAGCCGACGGCCTGGCAACCTGGGCGAGCGAGATCGACCTCCTGGTCCTTTCCTGGTACGTGCTGGTCGACACCGACTCGCCTTTCCTGGTCGGCTTGCTGGGCGCGCTGCGGTTCAGCGGCACCCTCCTTGGACCGCTCTACGGCATCGTAGTCGACCGCTTCGACCGCACGAAGCTATTCGTCGGGATCCGAGTTTTCATGGCGCTGATCGCCGCCGTGATGATGGCCCTGGTGCTGACTGATTCGCTCCAGATCTGGCACGCCTTCCTGATCGCCACCGCGGTTGGCCTGGCACGGCAGTTCGACGTGGTGGTCAGGCAGTCGCTGCTGGCCGACGTCGTGCCGCGCGAGAGCCTCATGAACGCCGTCGGACTCGCCCGATCGACGGTGGACGCGGCTCGTATCACCGGCGCGCTGGCAGGGGGTCAATTGCTGGCCAGGCTTGGGCTTGGCCATGCGTACATCGCGGTGACCTGCCTCTACCTGGTCAGCTCACTGGTCGCGCTGGGAGCGACGATCGGGATTAAGGCGTCGATCAGGGCGGGCAGTAATCCGTGGCAGCAGTTCAGCTCCGGCATGAAATACATGTTCAAGGACGAGACGATATCGGCGGTGATGTTTCTCGCGTTCCTCGTGAACCTGACCGTGTTTCCCCTTAGCAATGGCCTGCTACCGGTGGCCGCGCGTGACGTCTTTGATGCGGGTCCGACCGGATTGAGCGTCCTGTCCGCCACGATAGGCGGAGGTGCGCTGGCCGGTTCGCTTGCGCTGGCTGCGATCGCCCCCTCGCGTCGGCCGGCCCGACTGATGCTCTCGGGCATCGTGGCATGGCACATCGGGCTGCTGGTCTTCGCGTTCTTGCCCTCGCTCGCGTGGTCTTTGCCGGTGCTGGCGTTGTTCGGGGTATCCACGAGCGTCGCGATGATCACCATGCAGACGGTGCTCATGACTTCCACCACGTCAGAGTTCCGGGGCCGGGTCATGGGGGTCCGTGCGCTCGCGGTCTATGGCCTCCCCCTTGGCCTGGTGGGGGGAGGCTGGATGGCGGAACAGTACGGGGTCCGTACGTCGCTCGTCGCTCTCGGGGGGCTCGGCCTGGCCATGACGGCAGCTGCCGTATTGCGTTGGCGGCTTCTGCTACGTACCTAGTATTCATTCAATCCGGGCCTGAATAGCCCTGGTGTTCGCAAGCGTAATGTCCGCGCTCTGCATGCCTTCTTGCGTTTTCAGCAAGGAAAAGGACATTCGCTTGACAATCCCGTCGGTTCATGGGTAAATCTGGCCGTCTGACAGGGAATGTTAGCGACCCTGATACGAGATGGCTTCCGGAGGCGACTACATGTTGCTGCCACGTTTTTCCGCCAGTCGGTGGATCGTCGTGTTATTGCTGAGCGGCGCCGCAGTCCTTGCCGCGTGTGGCGGCGGGGAGAAGGTCGTCGAAGTCACGAGGGTCGTCGAGAAGCCGGTTGCTCAGACGGTCGTCGTCGAGAAACCGGTGGCAATCGAGAAGGTCGTTCAGCAGACGGTCGTCGTAGAAAAGCAGGTCGAGAAGGTCGTTCAGCAGACGGTCGTCGTCGAGAAGCCGGTCGAGAAGGTCGTTGAGAAAGTCGTCGTCCAGACCGCCACGCCTCAGCTTCCTCCGACGCCCACGCCTCGGCCGGCTGTAAAGCCTGCGCCCAAATCGAAGAACGCGCGGGGCCAGCTGGTCTGGGCTACTGTCGAATCCGACGGAATTGCAGGCGGCTTTAACGCCGTCAACCTGTGCTGTGGTGGGAAAGCTTTGGGGGTCGTCGAGACGCTCTTCAGGCCCACGCATGAGAAGGGGACCGAGACGCCGCTCCTTGCAGCGTCCTGGAAGCTTGACGAAAAGCAGCCGCCCGAATTCGTTCAAGTGACGCTGAGAAAAGGCGTCGCCATGCACAAGGGGTACGGGGAACTTACTGCGGAGGACCTTGTCTGGTCGGTCAACGACACCAACGCAAATACGTCGGCGCAACACGGTTCAGGATCGGTAAGCGTCACGGACGGTTCCGGCGAGTGGGCAGGATTTCTAGGCAAGACGCCTGCCGAGGTGATCGACACCTATACGGCGAAGATCTATTGGACGACCTTCGACCCGCGCTGGACCACCTGGTTTTTCGGGCAGGACGGCCTGGGCGCCGGGGTGGTCAGCAAGAAGGCATTCGATAAGAACGGCCGTAACTGGAACCTGGACAACCTGGTCGGGACCGGGCCGTTCGAGGTTGCCGAGTGGAAACGCGGTGAAAGCACCGTTGTCCGTGCGGTACCGAACCACTGGCGAAAGACCGCCCAGGTCCAGACCATAAGGCGAGTCGTCGTGCCAGATGAAACCGTCCGGCTGGCAATGTTGCAGACCGGCGAGGCTGATATCGCCGACATCAGCCAGAAAAACGTCCCGGAAGTGCAGCTATTCGGAATGGTCTCCAAGGGGTCCGGCACGGCGGGGATGCTGACCGTCATGTTCGCCGGCAACCTGTGGGAGGACACGCACCCAAAGACCGGAGCCAAGCTCGAGATTCTTACATATGGCGCCGACCAGCCCTGGCTGGGTAACCCGCGCACTCCGGACGACAGCAACAACCCCAAGGGCATGAACGACATGGAGCAAGCCCGGCTCGTGCGCCAGGCCCTGGCGATGTCGATCGATCGCGACCTGGTGAACAAGGCGGTCTTGTCTGGCCTCGGGTGGCCGGTATACATCCCGTACTTTGACATCAATAACGCCAACTGGAACAACAAGTGGAAGGTTTCGTTCGACGCCAAGAAGGCTGAGGAGCTGCTCGATCAGGCGGGCTTCCCACGCGGCAAGAACGGCGTCAGGTTCACAATGCCCTTCTACGCCTGGAACAACCCGGGACCGCTACCCCACTTCGCGGATACCGGCGACGTGGTTGCGCAGATGTGGCAGAAGATAGGCGTCGACGTGGCAGTCCTTCACTACGAGTACGCGGTGTTCCGGCCTTCCCTCGTGGCAAGGTCTGCTACCATCCCGTGGGTGGACACCGGGCCGCTCGAGAACTTTGCGACCACGCCATGGGACTGGCCGCGCGGTGGCCAGATGAGCGCCTTGACACGCGGCGGAAAGAGCCATGGCATCGAGTTCGCCGAGGCGACGCAGAACTACCTGGCTGTCGGACTTGAGCCAGACATAGCAAAGCGGATCGCGCTCAACAACAAGTTCGCAGATTACCTCCACCACTGGATGCCCGGAATTGGGGTCGTCGCGGCCCCGAGCCTGATCGTGTATAACCCGACTGCAATCAAGGACTGGCCGATGGAGCTGGGGCTCCGGTCGACCTACAACTCGCCCGAGAACATCATCCTGCCGTAAGGCGGCGCAAGAGGGCCGGCCGGCACGGGGACGGACCCCTTGAAACCAGGCACGAACATACGAATCAATTCACCGGCTGTGCGAGCCCGTGATTCAGTAGCCGACGACCGCGGGAAAGGGACGCGATGCGACGGTTCCTGATACGGAGGGCCGTTTTTTCGATCCTGACCCTCTGGGGCGTCACCATACTGGTGTTCGTCCTCTCGCGGCTTGGCCCTGACCCGTTGCTAGTCTATGTCCGCGATGCGACTTACGGCATAAGCCCCGAGACGATCGCCGCACTCAAGGAGAAATGGGGGCTGGACCGCCCGCTCGTCGTCCAGTACGTCAAATGGGTCGGCGCCCTGCTGCGGGGCGATCTCGGAGAGAGCGTAGGGGCGCAGCGTTCGGTCGTCCTGATCATCTCCGAGAAGGTTCCAGCCACGGCACAGCTCGCCGCGATCGCATGGGTCATCGCCACGGTTCCTGGGGTCGCGCTCGGCGTGCTCTCTGCGGTCAAACGCGGGTCGGTGTGGGACTATACGGCTCGCGCCATCGCTCTCATCGGGCAGGCCACGCCACCGTTCTGGCTGGCCCTGGTGATGATCCTGGTCTTCTCGGTCCAGCTGGACTGGCTGCCCAGCGCTACTCGTGGCGACGCGCAAGATCCTTTCTTCACGCGTCTCAGGCACTACATCATGCCCGCGCTTGTTCTCGCATTGGGCCCGTGGGCGGCGTACATGCGCCTCACGCGGTCCTCGATGCTTGAGGTCCTGGACACCGAGTTCGTCAAACTGGCCAGGGCGAAGGGTGTCGGGAACACGGTAATCCTTTGGAAGCACGCATTGCGGAATGCCCTCATCCAACCGCTGACCGTGTCAGCTGCGGTACTTGCCTCTTTCATCGCCGGGGCAGTGTTCGTTGAGACAGTCTTCGCGTGGCCGGGGATCGGTCGCCTGGCCGTGCAGGCCACACTTGACAACGACTTCCCGATCCTGGCGGGCGTGGTGCTGATGTTCGGAGTCGGCTACCTGGCTCTGAACTTCCTGGCGGACCTTGCATACGCTGTGGTTGACCCCCGGATCCGTTACTCTTAAGGCCATTGCATGGCTGCTACCACTCGCATGTTGTCTCTAGCGCGTTCGCCGGCCGGCGCATTCAAGCGGACGTTCGACTTCTTCCGGCGGTGGCCCGTGATACCCGGCTTGATCATTGGAAGCCTGGCGGTCGGCGCGATCTTCGCAGGGTTCCTGACGCCGTACGACCCGAAACAGGGAGACCTGACCGCCCGGAGCGCCCCCCCGGCATGGGTCGGAGACGGCGAATGGGCCCATCCCCTGGGAACCGACAGGGTTGGCAGAGATATGCTCAGCCGACTTCTTTATGGCGCTCGGGTCTCGTTGATGGTTGCGGGCGTCGCGGTCTCTGTCGGGACCATCACCGGGACGTTGGCGGGCCTCCTGGCCGGCTACGTGGGCGGCATGGTCGATGAATTGCTCATGCGCCTGGTGGACCTCTGGTCCGCGCTCCCCTTCCTCCTCATCGCGCTGATTGTCGCCGTGAGTGTTGGACCGAGTCTCTGGATGGTTATCGGGCTCCTCGCACTCAGTTCCTGGTCCGCAGGAGCGCGCAATGTCCGTGGTGAAGTGTTGTCTCTGAAAACGC
>Ga0194120_10003874_pt1 | contig 23745 bp, 16 predicted proteins | sample TA2MahCa65mmetaG_FD_148642 | JGI IMG/M metagenome (GOLD analysis project Ga0194120, IMG submission 148642) | Freshwater microbial communities from Lake Tanganyika, Tanzania - TA2015019 Mahale Deep Cast 65m | ecosystem: Environmental > Aquatic > Freshwater > Lake | place: Tanzania: Lake... | reverse complement strand
CGGAGGGGGTGCGCTCCATCAGGATCGGGCGGGGCTCGTCGGGGCAGTCGCCCGCGCCGCTGCTCATGCACTCCACCCAGGCGTCGGCGTCGAGGATCGGCGCCACCGCGATGAGGTCGGACACCTGCGGGTGCGGGGCGACGTCGCCGATGGAGAACTGGGCGATGTCCGGGTCGACCACCTGCCGGGTCAGCGACACGTCGTCGATGTCCATCGCGCACACGCCGCCGCTGCTGCCGGTGCTCACGTAGTCGTAGGAACCCCAGATGAACAGGTCGTCCGACCACGGGCTCGCCACGATGCCGCGCATGTTCTCCTCGTCGACCGCGCAGTCGAGGGTGGTGTCGGACAGGTCGTACCAGGTCCAGGTGGCGCCCGTGGAGTCCACCTGCACGCGCGCCAGCGCGCACTGCCCGTCGGAGGCCCCGCCCGCCGTGCTGTCGCGGCTGGCGAGGAAGAAGTCCAGGCCGCCCTCCGAGGCGTCGGTGAGGCCCTCCACGCTGTCGAGCTCCCAGGCGGCGGAGGTGTCGCCCTTGCCCACCAGGACCATGCCTTTCAGCTTGGCGTAGAAGTCGTGCTCGTCGCAGTCGTCCGCGTCGCCGGCAATGGCGTCGCCGTCCCAGTCGCCGTCGAAGTCGACCTGGTGCCAGCTCTCCCCCCCGTCGATGGTGTAGCCCACGGTGCCGGTCACCTCGCTCGCGCCGCTGCCGTAGCTGTAGGAGCCGAAGCCGACCAGCGCCACGCTGGCGTCGAGGACGTCGAGGGCGGCGGGGTTGCCCCAGCTCTCTGCCAGCGTGCTGGTGGAGCCCTCGTTGAACGCAGCGCCGTCCGTGAGTCCGAAGGCGCTGGGGCTCGACATTGGCTCCGCCACGTGCCCAGTGTCCTGGTCCTTGCACCATGCCTGGTTGGTCGAGCTGCGCCATGCGGGCAATTGGACCCCCGCCCCCTCGTACGTCCACGTGACCGCCTCGTCGGTGGTCCGGAACACCCCGATCTCGTGCGGGATCTCGTTGCTGCCCTGGTCGTACAGCAACACCCACACCGAGTCGTCGCTGCCGACCGACACGCGCAGGCCACCGGCATTGTAGTAGTCCCAGAAACAGTCCACCTGCGCCGCCGCACCACCATCGGGGAGCATGAACAGCCCGATGTCGGAGGCCGGCATCCAGATGTTGCCGCTGCTGTCGGCGGCGATGTCGTTGACCACGCTCGTCTGCCAGGCCTGGTCGTGCGTGGTGGTGATCTCGGGCCAGAACTCCCATGATGTGTCGGTGTCGGCGTCCCAGCCCGCGGCGGGGTCGTCCATCCCCTCGACTTCCCAGAGCTCGAACTCCGTCGCCACCACGAGGGGGTAGGTGCCGTACGCGGGCGGCGTGACCGGATCGTAGAACACCCCGTCGTAGCCATTGCCGGGCATGTGGTAACCGGGGTACGGCGCGGGCTCGGCGGGCGTGGTGGCCTCCAGCCAGGCCCCGCCGAGGTCGGACATCCCCTCGCGCTGCGCGCGCTCCGCGCTGGTGGTGCCCGTGATCGCTTGCCAGTCGCTCGCCACCACGCTGTCGACGTCGGTCACGTCGACCGGGTCGGACACCAGCGCCGCGTCGATGCGAAACCCGTGCGAGTAGAAGTAGCCCTTGTCCTGCGACACCGGGGTGAACGCCACGAGGTACGCCCCGGCCGGGTCGATGGCGAGGCCGGTGATGTCCACGTCGTCGCTGCCCGCCGAGTAGTCGAACGCGACACTCGCGAAGTCATTCGACACGCTCACCTCCAGGTCCGTCCCGTCGTCGTCGACGATCACCTTGTAGATCGCCCCGTTCGCGTCGTCACACGTGGCCGCCTCGGGGTCGTTGGCCGCGTCGGCCACGAACACCACGCCGTCTTCCAGCGGGTACAGCTCGATGTCGCGCACGTCCCAGCCGAGCGACAGCCCGAGCGTGTCGCCGAGCGGCACGCAGGCCGTGCTGCCCACGCTGCAAGTCAGGCCGTCCTCGCCGGTGTCGGCGTCCGCGTCGGCGTCGGTCGTGTCGGCCGGGAGCTCGCAGACATACAAGCCGTCGTTGCTGCCACCCCGGCCGCGGTAGCCCACCATCAGCCACGGCAGCCCGGACGTGTAGGACCGCCCCGCGGCCAGGGCGCCGATCGGCTCGGCCGGGAGCCCGGAGCCGGTGTCGGGGAGGTCGCAGAGCGAGAGGCCGTCCCAGAGGTCCACGCCGTAGTCGTCCTCGTCGCCGTTGGCGATGTACACGGTCTCCACGCCGCCCTCGGCGAGCAGGTGCCCGCCGCCGTGGTCGATGCCGCCGCACGCGGCGAACTTCGCGTCGCCCGCCACGTCGTCGTTCACCGACTCCGCGATCACCGTCCAGCTGCTCCCCTCGTCGTCGGAGTACAGCAGCCCCCCCGCGCGGCCCGCCGACGAGCTGTCGCGACCGGTGAGCACGAACAGCTCGCCCCAGGACGCCGACAACAGGTCGGTGACGCCCGCGTAGGGCTGCGCCATGAGCGCGCCCGGCGCGGTGCCGTTGATGGTGCGCCACTCGGTGGTGCCGTCCTTGATGGCCACGCCGCCCACGTCCGACCCGGCGAGCAGCACGCCCGCGCTGCCGGACCGGACGACGGTGGTGGTGAGCCCGCCACCGGGGGCATCGACGTCTTCCCAGGCGATGGCGAGGTCGCGGATGGGAGCCATCGTGCTGGTGGAGTTCTGGACGGTGAGCCAGTCGAGCGTGGCCCGCTCGCCGGGCTCGCACTCGATGGCGATGCCATTGAGGACGCGCGACGGCGCGGTGGCCGCGAGCGCGGCGCTGGCCTGCGTGCCGCTCGCGGAGATGTCCCAGGTGGCGGAGGTCGACGCGCCCCCGCCCTGCGGCGCCGTCGTCACCGTCGCGGTGCATGCGCTCCCGGCTGGCCCCGAGTAGCTCTCGACGTCCGCGGCGAGGTGGATCGCGCCCGTGGGCACGAGAACGTTGAAGGTGCGCGAGATCCGGCCCCCCTTGTCCACGCCGTTGCCGAGCGTGACCGAGCCGAGGGGGGTTGCGACGGCGCCAAGCTTGCTCCACGGCGGCGCGGGGAAGGTGTCGAAGATCAGCCGGCGGCCAAGCGCCGCGTGGCCATCGCAGTCGTCGTCGCCGGGCGTGGCGAGGTCTTCCGAGGCAGCCGGGTTGACGGCCGCGTCGCCGTCGTCGCAGTCGGGGTGGCCGCGCGGGAAGCCCCTCCAAGCACCACGTGTCGGCGTCGGTGTCAGTGCACGCCGCGCTCGCGACGCGGGGCGCCAGCACGCTAGCGGCTGCGAGGGGGAGGAGGGTCCAGCGGGGGGGTGGGATTTCGCACAGTGGCTCCTTCGGTCCCAGTCGTCGTAGCCCTTGCCACCCGGGCCCGCAAGGCGACGCGGCGAGATCGCCGCCGGCACGCGGGGTCGCGACCGGTGCGCGAAAACAAGCACCTTGACTCCGGGCGTGACCGCCGGCTACGTTGCACAGGTCTTCACCGGAGGTCTACCGATGCAGCGCCCCCCCCGCGGCAAGTTGCCGCACTTCTTGTAGCCACTAGCGCCATGCTCGCCCCGGGACGGGCGAGGGCGGCGTGCCTGAATGATCCCGACGGCGACGGCTACTCCATCGGCGGCAGCGGTGCTGGATGCGTCCAGGGGGCGGCCGACTGCGGCCCCTTCGACCCCGACATCAATCCCGGCGAGTTCGAGACCCTCGCCGACAGGATCGACAATGACTGCGACGGTCGCGACGCGATGGCACGGTACTTCTCAGCGGGCCACTTCACCCTCGCCACCTGGCCAGGAACAGGGTGGTTCAGCTACGGTCCCGACGGGGTCACCGTGGGCAGCACCTCCCAGACGCTGCCATCGACCGTCACGCGGAACCTGTACCTTCCCCGCAGCCGCGGCGCCACCGGCGTGATGCTCGACGTCACGTCGATGAGCGGCGCGGCCTGTTACGTGGTGCTCGACACGGCCGCGTGGGGCACGAGCTTCCCCCTTACCTCCCACTCGCAGCAGGTGCTCGGCGCCGGCACGCAGTGGATACCCTTCCCCACCGTCACGCCCCGGCACGTGCTCCGCAACGTGCAACTCCGCTGCTACATGAACTCGCAGATGACGGTCGACTGGCTGCAGGTGCAGAACGCCGACGAGCCGGTACCGCCGCCCCAGGACATGACCCTGCGGTGGACCGACACGCGCATGCCCGGCGGTGGCTACATCGAATCCCTCGTCCACGACGACCAGTACCAGAGCCTGTGGATGGGCACCGACGTGGCCGGCGTGGCCATGGGCGACCGCGACGGACTCGGCCTCTGGGACATCGCCAACGGGAGCGGTCCGAACTCGCTGATCATGCAGGGCAACCTCGGCGTGGCCGACATCGAGACGATGCAGAGCCCCTTCAACGGCGTGTACGTCCTCGCGGGCGACGTGGGGGGCGACGCGCGCGTGCTGGTGGGGGGCCCCTGGTGGAGCGACGACGACCGCGGCACCTGGGAGCAGCTGGCCTCGACCTGGGACGACACGTACGCCGAGGCGGCCGGCATCGCCGGGGCAGGCACCGGTGACGACGTGGGCGGCTTCGGCCTGGAGACCAACTGCCTCGGCGGCCGCACCGGCGGTGTCACGTGGGAGGGCGCCGGTGGGCGGCTGTTGCAGTCCGACGACTTCGACGTGGCCACGCCGGGAAGCGGCGAGGTGATCTACATCGCCAACGCCGACGAGGACGCGATGGGCGTGTCGATCTGGGACGGCACCGAGGCCTGCGCGCTGCCCAACGACGGCACCGCGCTCCCGGCCGAGCACGTGGGCGCCTTGCTCCGGGTCGACGCGCCGGCGTACGGCACGCCGCTGTTGCTGGTGGGCTATCGCGGCCGGACGGACGGCGAGCCCGGGATCTACGCCTGCGAGCTCCCCGCTGCCGCCCCCCTCGACTGCTCGGTGGCAGCGGGCTCCGGGGCGTACTGCTGGGCGCTCGATGGCGACACCGACGGGGTCGACGTGCGCGACCTGGAGCTCGACACCTACAGCGAGGGGCTCGGCGAGCTGGCGGTGTACGTCGCCGATGGCGGCACGCGACCGGTGGACGCCGACGGCGACGGCATCGGGGACGCCACCTGCGATCACGCGGAGACGGCGCTGCACCGGCTGGAGCTCGACGACAGCACCGGCACCGTCGTGACCACCTGGGTCGACACGGTGGCCGGGGAGGCCGACCTCGACATGCTGTCAGCCACCAGCGACTTCTTCATGACCGACGTGAGCATCGACCCGGCGTCGTCCTACGTGTTCCTCAACCTCGGCCAGGCCAGCTCGAGCGCCCAGTACAGCATCGACCGGATGTACCGCGCGCCCGCCGGCGACGTGGCCACCGGGAGCCCCGCGTGGGAGGCCATCAACTCCGGCGAGACCACCCCCGTGGCCATCACCGACCTCGACTACTACGAGCGCGTGCGGCAGGACGAGGACCTCGACCTCGGCGGCGCCTGGCTGGAGTCCACCATCAACGGCCGCCCCGCCGTGTTTCCCGCGCGCAACGCGCCGGGCGAGGCGCACTCCACCGTCTGGGTGGATGGCGCCTTCAACACCTACGCGGTGGTGTCGGGCTGGGCGAACGCCTGGATGGTGGAGGGGCTCGACGCCACGTGGACCGACGACGAGACCGACGAGTGGGGCGTGGCCGACACCGACACCGTGGCGCAGCCCGAGGGCGACGTGGCCTGGACCTTCTGGCCCGACATCAGCCCCGGCTTCACCTACCAGACGGGGGTGGCCCACGAGGTGGCCTTCGATAGCAGTGGCGGCATCTGGTTTGCCGTGGGCGATCACGGCCCCGCCCAGTACGACCCTGCCGCCTGGGAGGCGAGCGGCCAGGGGGCCGCGGTCGACTGCCTGTGGAAGGGCTGGCCCGCCGCCTCGCGGAGCGTGTCCGTGGGCATCGACGACAGCGTGTGGTTCACGCTCATCGACGAGGCGGACGCGAACAGCACCACCGACGGGGCGACGGTCTACGGCATCCAGGACATGGGCGTGGCGCGCACGCTCGACCAGGGGGCCAACTGGGAGTACGCGGGGGCCGCTTACGAGTCGGACAGCATGGACGAGGCGACCGGCGAGCGCTACTGCGTGGACAAGGACGCCAGCCACGCGGCGGTGCCCTTCGACTTCGGCGCGACCGGCGTGACGTACCCGGGGACGCAGTTCTCGCAGGCCGATCCATCGAGTGAGGATCCCACGTTGGCCACTTTCCCAAGCCTCGGCAACCCCTCCATCGTCCGCGCCCTCGACGCCAACGCCGCGCTGGTGTTGTTCAAGCCCAACGACGACAGCGACGGCGGGCTGTACCTCACCGTCGATGGCGGCATCTCCTGGAAGGCGGTGCCCTTCGACCCCGGCACCGGCACCAACGCGTGCAGCGAGTCGCTCACGTGGCAGGCCGGCAACGTGGAGCTGGTGCACCCCGGCGGCGACTACACCTACTGGTCGGAAGACGCGACCACCGGCGACGTGGACTGGAGCCTCGACCTGCTGGTGAGCGTGGCCGTGGGCAGCCAGTACAAGAGCTACTGGGACAGCGCCGGCACCGGCGAGTGCTCGCTCGCCCGCGTGCTGGTGACACCGGACGCCGCGGGCGCCCCGCAGGCCGCCTGGTCGTGGATCCCGCTCCCCACCTATGCCGAGGCCGACTACGCGAGCGACACCTGCGGCGTGTCCTCGCGGGTGCTGGAGGCGGCGACAATCGCGCCGTGGTCGGAAGACATCGTGCTCTGGGGCCACTACATCCGCGACTTCGACACCACTACGTCTGACCGAACGCAAGTGAAGCTCCGCGCTGGCGGCGCCTGCCTGCTCAACTGGAGCGACCCGGCGGCAGGCTACTGGACCAGCGCCACCGGCAGCTACGACACCACCACCATGCTGATGAACCCGGCCGTCGATGAGCTGGGGGTAGGCTGGGTGGCGCCGCACCCCGACGTGGCCGACCTCTACGCCATCTTCCCCTCCCTCACGCTCACCGAGCGCAAGCAGTGCCAGGTGGTCCGCGACACGAGCACCCACGCGAGCTGCCCCGACTTCCCCTACCCGCGGCTCGCGTCCCGGCTGAACGACGGCTCCTGGAACGTGACCGTCCAGTCCACCCACCCGCCCACCGGCCTGCCGAACCACGCCGCCTGGAGCCACCTCGGCGTGGCCGACGACCAGGGCGGCGACGGCACCGGGAGCTGGGTGGCGGTGGCCACCACCGGCAACGGCACCTGGCGCGCGGTGATCGAGTGGTAGGCGCGCTCGCCGCGATGTGGGCCTGCTCGACCGGCGGCGGCGAGTCGAACCCGGCGGCGCGCGACTCGGAGCGCGAGGACAGCGCGCCGGACACGGCGGTCGACACGGGCGAGACCGGCGGCGGCTCCGGCGCGGAGACCGGCGGCGAGACGGGGGAGGACAGCGCCCCGCCCGGCGTCGATGCCGACGGCGACGGGTGGACGGACACCGAGGGGGACTGCGACGACACCCGGGCCAACGTGTACCCCGGCGCCCCCGACGGCTGCGACGCCCTCGACCAGGACTGCGACGGGGTGGCGATCCCGGGCGGGGCCTGCGGCGAACGCTGGGACCCTGGAGTGTCCGCCTCCTGGGTGATCACCGGCGCCTGGGAAGACGCCGGGCTGGAGACCCGTGGCGCGGCCGGCGCCACCGACAGCTCCGGCCGGGCGGGCGCGTACCTGTGGCTCAACGCCGAGCACAGCAGCGCCGGCGGGCTGCTCCCCGGCGCGCTGGAGCTGGCGCCCGCGATGACGACTGCCTCGCTCCCCGTGTGGCACGGCGACCCCGCGCGCGACTTCATCGACCTGCTCAAGGACGCCGGCGACATCGACGGCGACGGCCTCGGCGACGTCAGCACCGGCTACGGCGGCGACGACGCGGGCTCGCGCGACGGCAACCTCTACGTGCTCCTCGGTCGCCCGGGGGGCTGGCCCGCCGGCGTGTCCGACATCCGCGACGTGGCCGACGGGTGGTGGACCGACCAGTCCGGGTACCTGCCGTACGCGGACCACGTCCCCGGCGCCGACCTCGATGGCGACGGGCACGCCGATCTCGTGCTCGTCACCGACGACGCAGACGTGGGAGTCGGGTGGCGCCCGTACCTCGGCGGGTCCGGCGAGTTGCCATACGGTGCCGATGTCGCGACTGTAGAGATCGCGCTCACCGGCACCGGCTCGTTCACCCTCGGGTACTACTCCACCGCGGTCCTGCCGGACCTCGACGGCGACGGCTCCGACGAGATCATGGTGAACGACAGTAACCACGTCGATGGCCGCGGCAGCATCCTCGTCGTGGAAGGAGAGTCGCTGCTCGGCGGCCTCGCAACCATCGAGGACGTCGGCAGCTACGCGTACTTCATCGACCCGGACGCCGAGGGCGGCGGCACCGGCTACTTCACCGAGCGGACTCGCCTCGCCGACGACCTCGACGGGGACGGCAACCCCGAGATCAGCCTAGCTCGCGGGTTCTCCGATCCCGATGACGACAGTGGCCTCGTTTGCACCAGCCTGGTCCTCGGCGGGCAAGTCCCCGAGGGCGAGCTGACCGCGCGCGAATACGCCCGGGTCTGCCCTCCAGAGGCCGTGGTCGCCTACGAGAGCGCCTGGGCCTTCGCGACCGACTGGCTCCCCGACGTGGATGGCGATGGCCTCAACGACCTGCTCGTCTATGCCTGGGACGGCGGCGACACCAGGGATCGGCGAGTCTGCTTCCTTCGCACCAGCGAGATCGCCGCCGGTGGCGTCTACGACGACCACGCGCCCGAGGAAGCGTGCTTCTGGGACTCCGAACCCCTCCTCTCCGACCTCACCGGCGACGGCCTCCCCGAGTGGATCTTCAGCGACGACGGCTACGACGACCCCACCCACGGCGAGAACGCCGGCCGCATCCTCATCATGGAAGGCTTCGACATCCCCTTCGACGACCCCAGCAAGTGGTAGCGGCACCGCGCCCCTGCTACCGCGTGCCACCGCCCTACCCACCCCGCAACGCCGCCACCAGCCCGCCGCGCCCCTCGTTCCCCTCTGCCCGCGCCAGCTCCCGCCCCTCGCCATCGAGCAACACCAGCACCGAGGTGTGGGCGAAGCCACCGGCGGGGAGCGGACGGTACTTGATGCCCAGCAGGGCCGCGATCTCCCGCACGCGATCCGCCGGCGGCGCCGCGAAGGTGAACTGCTCGCCCACGCCGCGGCTGTCGTGTGACTTCTTCATCGCCTCGACGGTGTCGTTGGCCGGATCGAGGCTCACGAAGAGCACCGGCACCGCCGGATTGCCCGCCTCGGCGAGCGCGCCCTGGGCGGCCTCGACGAGCAGCGGGCAGGCCATCGGGCACTCGGTGTAGAACATCGACACGATCACCGGCGAGCCGCGGAACTGGTCGAGCCGGATGTCCTCGCCGCCGTGGGTGACCAGCGGCACGTCGATCGCGTACAGCGAGGGACCGGTCGCGACCGGGCCGGAGACCGGTTCCTCGGCGCCGGCCGGGCCGTCCTTCGACTCGGGGACGGCGCAACTCAAGAGCAGGGCGAGGATCACGGCGCCTCCTCGTCGAAGGCACAGCGGAAGCCGAGCGAGCGCACGGTGGAGCGCCCCTCCAGCGAGGAGCGCAGCGCAATCCTCAGGAACGCGGCGTAGTCGGCCTTGTCGGTGGCCGCCGCCGCCGCGCCGCCGCCACAGAAACGAAGCTCGTCCTTGCCCTTGCCGTCGCGATTGTCGACATTGACGAGGCTGGCGTTGAAGTCGTCTACCCACTCCCACACCATGCCGTGCATGTCGTGCAGGCCCCAGGCGTTGGCCTCGCCCTGGCCCACCGCCGGCCACTCGGCCGGGTTGGGACGGCTGTACCAGTCGAGGATGCGCTTGACGAAGGCCGGGTCGCGGCTGGCGTCGGTGCGGGTCTCGTCGGCGGCGCCCGCCAGCTCCCACTCGGCCTCGGTGGGCAGGCGCCCGCCGGTCCACCGGCAGTAGGCGCGGGCGGCAAACCAGCTCACCTCGGTGACCGGCACGCCGGGGCTCGACATGCCTGCCCGCGTGGGACTGGCCCAGCGCGACAGGTACAAGTCGCCCGCGAGCGCGCCATCCACCCGGCCGCGCTTCCACTCGGGGTTGGCGTCGACGAATGCCTCGTAGTCCCCGACCGTCACCGGGTACACCGCGAGCTGGAAGGCCTTCACCGGGATCACGTCTTCGCCCGGTGAAGGCGGGTAAACCGGCCGCCACTCGCCCGGGCCGACGTCCACGCGCTCGGTGTCGATCCCCGACCACAAGGCGCCGGCCATGGCGAGCAGCGAGGGGATCATCCGGGGCCGGCCGCGGGCTTGAACTCCTTGCTCCCCTCGGAGCCCGAGTAGATCGCCTTGTTCTCGGCGCCCTCCACCTTGAGGATACCCAGGGCCCCCTTGTTGAAGGTGCGGAAGATCGCGTGGTCGACGATCGGGTAGTTGCCCGGCACGTCCACCGTGAACTCGACGATCGCCGAGCCGCCCGGCGGCACCACCGTGGTCTGCACGTTCTCCTGGTAGCGCGTGCCGCCCTCGTCGTAGACCTTGTCGAAGATCTCGCCGATCACGTGGAAGCTGGAGGTGAGGTTGGGGCCGCCGTTGCCCACGAAGATGCGGACCTTGTCGCCCACGTTGGCGCTGATGGCCTTGTCGCCCAGCAAGGCACCCTCGGCGCCGTTGAACAGCACGTAGGTGGGCTCCTCGTTGACCGCCTTCTCCATGTCGAAGTTCTGGAGGCCGGCCTCGTGGTACTTGCCACTGGTGTAGAAGTCGCCCTGGACGACGTAGAACTCCTTGTCTACCGGGGGGTAGCCGCCCGGCGGCTCGACCAGGATGAGCCCGTACATGCCGTTGGCGATGTGCAGGCCCACCGGCGCCGTGGCGCAGTGGTAGATGTAGAGGCCCGCGTTGAGCGCCTTGAAGGTGAACTGCGCGTCCTGGCCCGGGGCGGCGAAGGTGCTCGCCGCGCCGCCGCCCTGGCCGGTCACCGCGTGCAGGTCGATGTTGTGCGGCACCTTGCTGTCGGGGTGGTTCTGGAGGTGGAACTCCACGGTGTCGCCCTGGCGGATGCGGATGAACTTGCCCGGCACGTCGCCGCCGTAGGTCCAGAACACGTAGTCGGCGCCCTCGGCGATCGCCTTCTGCACCTCCTTCACCTCGAGGTTGACGACGACCTTCCCCGGCTTGTCGCGCTTGATGGGCGGCGGCACGTTGGGGGCGCTGGTGAGCACCGCCACCTCGGGGGCGCCCTCGGCCTGCAGCGCGATCACGTCGGTCGACTTCATGGGACGGAGCTCGTCGCCCGCGGCGGCCGGCGCCTTGTCTTGCTTGGCCTCGACCTTGGGTTGTTCCTGGGGCGCGCAGGCGACCGAGGCCAGAAGGGGGATGAGGGGGAAGAAACGCATGGAACTCTCCGGTGAAGGGGCGGGAGCTAGTGCAAGTCCGGTGCCAGCCGGCTTCGCACCATGCGCCATCCGCCAGGCACGGCGAGGACCGTGTCGCACCAGGCGCTCCCCTCGTGGCGATACCACGCTTGCAGCGCCCGGATCTCGCCCGCGCGCAACCGGACGACAGAAGCGGAGATGTCGGTTGAGACACCGGCATGCCGCGTGGCGCCACCCTTCTCCATCACGCGATCCACGAGCGCAAAAGCGCGTAGATCGCCCACCCAGCGCGAGAGGGTCGCGTCGTCGACCACCGCGTCGTACAGCTCGGCCCCGGGGAGCGCGTCGTCCATCTCAGGCGCCCCCGGCCTGCATCACCACCGCCCCGAAGGGCGAGGGACACACCCGTGCGCAATCGCCACAACCTGTGCAATTCCACTCACTCACCACCGGGGCAAATCGCCCCATGGTGAGCGCGCCCTCGGCCGGGCAACGCTCCACGCAGGCCTGGCAGAAATCGGTCCGGTGGGTACACGCCACGATGTCGAAGCGCGGCAGGCGCCGCTCGGCCTCGGGCTCCGCCTCGCCGCCGAGGCCGAAGAAGGCCCGCCGGGTGAGGCTCATGGCAACACCGGGAAGGCGTCGTTGGCCGAGGCGTGGCACTGCGTGCAGCTCTCCCGGTAGGGGTGGCTGCTGCGGATCGGATCGCGGCCGTTGACCCCGTGGCAGCTATCGCAGTTCTCCCTCATGAACACCCGGTGCGGCACCTGCGGCGGGGCCACGCTCCAGGCACGCGGGCCCGCGGTGGGGGCGTCGATCCCGTCGAAGCTGTTGGCCACCGCGCGCGGGTCGTGCGGCAACGACGATCCGCCGGGGACCGGGCTCGCCTCGACGACGTGACACTGGGTGCAGCTGGTGTAGCTGTCGTGGCTCAGGGCCGGCGCGGTCAGCCCACGGAAGCGCAGCCCCTCGTCGTGACAGGCAAGACACTCGGCCGCCGAGTCCTGCCGGACGGCGTGGGGCACGCGGGGAGGCGCCCCGTCGTAGGCGCGGAGCGACGCGCGCGCGGCGAGGGCCGCCGACTTGTCGGCCGGGAGCGTCACCTCGTCGAAGAGCCCGGGACCGGCCTCGCGCAGGGCCGCGAGATCCTCCGACCAGCCGGTCGTCGTGGCCCGCGGGTGCGCGCGCAGCTCGGTGTAGCTGAGGGCCTCTGGCACACTCGGCTCGGGCGTGCCGGGCTCGTCGATCACCGACTCGTCCTCGTAGTCCCACGCGGAGGTGCCGAGGAAGAAGCCAACGAAGGCCACGCCGGTGACCACCGCCAGCGCCACGCGAAGCGACTCGCGGTCCACGGCTAGCTCGCGATCCGCCGCACGCGGACGGCGCACTTCTTGTAGTCGGGCTGCTTCGAGAAGGGGTCGAAGTCGTGCAGGGTCACCTGGTTGATGGCCACGCGCTCGTCGAAGAAGGGCACGAACACGGTGCCCGCCGGCGGGTTGGCGCGCCCGTCGATCCACGCCGGCAGGTCGATGCTCCCGCGCCGCGACTCCAGGCGAACGAGCTCGCCCTGCCGGATGCCGAGCCGGTTGGCGTCGTCGCGATTGATCTCGAGGTAGGCGTTGGGCATCGCGCCCCGGAGCTGCGGGATGCGGCCGGTCATCGTCCCCGAGTGCCAGTGTTCGAGCACCCGCCCGGTGCAGAGCCACATCGGGTAGTCCGCGTCGGGCACCTCGGGGGGTGGCACGTAGGGGCGGAACCAAACCTGGGCCTTCCCGTCCTCCGTCACCGAGTGGTAGAAGTCGATGACCGACCCCTTCTTGACATAGGGGTCGTCGAACTCCGAGAATCGCCAGCGCGTCTCCCGCCAGGTGCCGTCGCTGCCCTGCGTCACCGGCCAGCGCAGGCCACGCGCCTTCACGTACTCCTCGTAGGGCGCGAGATCCTTGTGTTTCATCTTGCTGAAGGGGCGGTACTCCTCGAACAGCCGCCGGTCCACGTTCACATCGTAGTAGCGATTCCAGTCCCAGATCGGCACCTCGCGCCCCTGCGCGTCGGCCGTGTGGAAGAGCCACTTCCCGTCCTTGTCCTTCATGCCCTCCACGCCGCGATTGTAGAGCTCTCGCGACAGCGCGATGAGCTGCCAGCAGTCGTCGCGCGCCTGCCCCGGGGGGTTCACCATCTTGAACCACTGTTGCGTCCGGCGCTCGGAGTTGCCGTACATGCCGTTCTTCTCCACCCACATCGCCGAGGGCAACACCAGGTCGGCGATGCGCGTGGTGGCGGTGGGGTACACGTCCGACACGATGAGGAACTTGTCCGGGTCCTTGCGGGAAGGATCCACGAGCAGGTGCGAGTTGGGCAGGGTTTGCCCGGGGTTGGTCACCTGCACCCAGAGCGTGTGGAGGTCGCCGCCGTCTTTCGCGGGCGTGGAGAACTTCTTCCACATCTCCACCGCGTGGTAGCCCGGCTTGGGGTTGATGCGACCCTCGGGCAAGTTCCAGTTCTTCTCGGCAAAGGCGCGGTGCTTGTCCTTGGTGACGTTGCCGCCGCCGGGGAGCCCGTGCGCGAGCGTTCCCACCTCGCGCACCGTGCCACAGGCCGAGGGCTGTCCGGTGAGGCTCGTCGGCGCGTCGCCCGGCTTGCCGAAGTGACCGCTGAGCAGGTGGATCCCGTGCACCAGGGTGTTGATCGCCGTGCCCTGGGTGTGCTGGTTCATGCCCATGCACCAGAGGCTCGTGATCTTGAGCTTCGGGTTGGCGAACATCTCGGCGAGCAGGCGAATGTCTGCCGCCTTGACCCCCGACAGTTTCTCCACGTGCTCCGGCGTGTAGGGCTCGAGCGCCGCCCTGTACTCGTCGAAGCTGATCGCCTTGCCGTTGAGCTCGGCCGGCTCGCTGTCGGCGCGGAAGGCGCAGTGCTGGCTGACGAAGTCCTTGTCCCACCGGCCGGACTTCAACAACAGGTGCGCGATCCCGTTGGCGATGGCGAGGTCGCCCTGGGGCTTCATGCGCAGGAAGTGCTGCGCGTGCGCCGTGGATCGCGTGCGGCGGGTGCCGATGTCGACGATCACCACCTCCTCGCCGCGGTTGCGACGGTCGACGATGCGACTGAACAGGACCGGGTGCATCTCCGCCGGGTTGTTGCCCCAGAGGATGATCACGTCGGCCACGTCGAGATCGTCGTAGCAGCCGGCGGGCTCGTCGACGCCGTAGGTGGCGAGGAAGCCGGTCACCGCGCTCGCCATGCACAGGCGGGCGTTGGGGTCGATGTGGTTGTTCGACAGGCCCGCCTTCATCAGCTTGTTGGCCGCGTAGCCCTCGGGGATGGTCCACTGGCCGGAGCCGTAGAGGCCAAAGCCCTTGGGGTCTTTCTGCACGCGATCGGCGATCACCCTGATCGCCTCGTCCCAGCCGATGGGCACCATCTTGTCGCCGCGCCGGATCATCGGCGTGGTGAGCCGGTCTTGCCCGTAGAGGACCAGTCCCACGTGGTAGCCCTTCACGCAGAGCAGGCCCTTGTTCACGTCGGCGGCGGTGTCGCCCGCGATGCCCACCACCTTGCCACCTTGAACGCCCACTTGAACGTGGCAGCCGGTGCCGCAGAAGCGACAGGGCGCCTTGTTCCACGACACGCCGCTGCCCATGCGGGCGCGCAGGTCGGGGGTGGCCGGCTGCGGCGAGCCTGCAACGGCCGCGCTCGCCGCGAGGGTAGCCGTCGCCACCGCGCCGAGCTTGAGGAAACTACGCCGGTCGGTACTCATGGCTCAGGCCTCCACGGTGGGGCTGGCGGGCGGCTCGGCGGCGCGCATGCGCCCGGTGAACACGGCGATCGCCACCTTCAGGCCGATGGTGAACACCATCAGGCCGAGTGCCCAGATGCCGAGGGTGACCTTCCACTCCAGCCGGTTGGGCAGGTACTCGATCACCTCGTGCAAGGTGCTCGGAATGAATCCGGGCACGATCAACCCGATCCCCTTCTCGATCCACAGGCCCACCAGCGCCAGGCCGCAGCCGATGTCGACCCGCCACAGGTGCGTCCGCGTGCTCGACGAGAGGAAGAGCGCGGCCGAGGTGATGTTGAACACGATCGCCGTCCAGATCCACGGCACCAGCGCGTCGTGACCGTGCAGGCCGAAGTAGAGGTACTGCGCCGCCGCCGTGTGGCTGCCGCCGGTGTAGAACTCGGTGAACACCTCGGAAAACACGAGGAACAAGTTGATGATCACCGTCACCCGGAGGATCTTCACCAGGGTCGAGATGGGCGCGTCACCCACGTGGAACTTGGTCAGCCGGCGCACCACCTGGAGGGCAAGGACGATGAAGGCCGGGCCGCTCACAAACGCGCTGACGATGAAACGTGGGGCGAGCAAGGCGGTGTTCCAGAAAGGGCGCCCGCCTAGGCCGCTATACAAGAAGGCGGTGACCGTGTGGATGCTGACCGCCCACACGATCGACAGGAACACGAAGGGCACGTACCACCTCGGGTTGGGCGTTTGCCCGAGGAAGCGCGTGTAGAGCAGGTAGCCCACGACGTGCAGGTTGATGAGCAGGTAGCCGCCGAGCACGAGCACGTCCCACGTGAGCATCGACACCGGCCAGTGGAAGCGTCCCACCACCGGCATCAGGTGCCAGGCGCGGTCGATACGGCCGAGGTCGACGTTCACGAAGGCGAGTGACACGACGATGGCCGCGATGGCGAGGATCTCGCCCACGATCACCACGTCGTGCATCGCGTGGTCCTTGTAGAGGTAGGCCGGGATCACCATCATCACCGCGCCGGCGGCGAGGCCCACCGCGAAGGTGAAGTTGCCGATGTACATGCCCCAGGACACGTGGTCGGACAGCGCGGTGAGCGCGAGCCCGTCGACCGTCTGGTGGGCCCAGGCGTTGACCCCCACGAGGAACACCGCCGTGAGCGCGGTCATCCAGGCGTAGAAGGGAAACTTGCCGTCGGTGGCGATGCCCAGCGCGTCCCAGATGAAGCGCGGGTAGGTGCGGACGTGTTCGGTGGGGAGCGTCATGGCCTACTCGTCGAAGAAGTAGAAGAATCGGGGACGGGTGCCGACGTCCTCCTTGAGGACGAACACGCGCTTGTTCTCGAGCACCCAGCGGATCTCGGACTGGGGGTCGAGCACGTTGCCAAACACGCGCGCGCCGGTGGGACAGGCCTCCAGGCAGGCCGGGAAGCGTCCCTCGCGGGTACGATGCAGGCAGAAGGTACACTTCTCCATCACCCCCTGCGGGCGCAGGCGGTTGGACAGGTAGGCCTGGTCGGGGTTGATCTCCTCGGCGGGCACCTCGGGCTTCTGCCAGTTGAAACGCCGCGCGTGGTAGGGACAGGCCGCCTCGCAGTAGCGGCAGCCGATACACCAGTTGTAGTCCACCACCACGATGCCGTCGGCCTCCTTCCAGGTGGCCTCGATGGGGCACACCTTCACGCAGGGGGCGTTGTCGCACTGGTGGCACTGCACCGGCATGTAGAGCTTGCCCTTCCGGGGCACGGGGCTCGTGTAGTGGGCGTTGCCCTTGGCTAGATCGAGGCTCCCCTTCTCCATCTCCAGCACGCGGATGTAGGAGTTGTGCGAGGCGCGATCGTGGTTGTTCTCCTTGTGACAGGCCTCGGCGCAGCGGCGGCAGCCGATGCAGATCGACAGGTTGAGCGCGTAGGCGAAGCGCACCCCGGGCAAGGGCCGCGGGTCGGCGATGCTCACGCTCACGCCCGTCTCCTCGAGCGTGTCTTGCTCGAGGCGCGCGAGCACCTCCTTCATCTCGGCGGCGTCGAGCTCCTTGTAGTGTTTCTGCAGGAACTCGTCCACGCTCGTGGTGGGCTTCCACTCGGTGAGCGGGGCCAGCGCGCGGGCGAAGGCGGCGGCGCCGAGGGTGGCCCCCCCGGCCTTCAGCGCCAGGCGCCGGGTCGGATCTTCGTCGATCATTCGTGGGCTCCTCGATCGATGGGGGGCGGTGCCGGCGACACGCGGGGCACCGCCGGGGCATGGGGCGCGTGGCACTCCACGCAGTGGTTGCGCTCGCGCGGGCCCCGGGTGGTGTCCCAGTAGCCGCTCATGCCGCCGTGGCTGCCGCGGCGGTAGTCGCGGAACTGGGTCCCGTGACACTGGGCGCACAGCGTCATCGCGTCGAGCATGTCGACGGGGGTGTTGTCGGAGAGGTGGAGCCGGGTCTTGTCGACCGCGTCGTGACAGGACTCGCAGGCAAGGTCGCCGTGGACCACCTGCAGGCCCGTGTGGAAGTCCTCGCCCTCGCGACCGGCCCAGCTCTCGCTGGGGGACGGCCCGTGGCAGGTGCCACAGGCCACGCCGATGGGCGTGCCGTTGATGTCGACACGCTCGGTGTCCACCACGCCGAGCGTGGTGGGTCGGTCGATCTCGGTCGGGTAAACGACCGATGCTGGCTCCGGACGCGCGAGCGCCCGGGATGGGTCGGCGAAATCACCGACGCATCCCGAGGCCAACAAGCTTGGTATGAGGAAGCTAATGGGCGGCTCCGCAGAGGGCTAGAAGTTGATCTGCGCCTCGGAGCGGAGCTCCCACGCGGCCTCGAGGTTGTCCTTCGTGCCGGTCATCAAGAGGCTCGCGCCCTCGCCGGGGCTGAAGTAGCCGAAGCGCTCCGCGAGCACGACGCCGCCCTTGCGGAGCTTGACGATCGCGTTGGCGTCGAGCTCCCAGCCGATGTCGGCGGAGGACTGGTCGAGCTGCGGCACGCCGGTGGCGTCCCAGCCGGTGATCGCCTGCGTGGCCTTGAGGTAGGTGAAGCTCGACTCCAGCCGGAACTGCGGGATGGGGTCGATACCGACGTGGCCTTGAATGGCGGTGGTGTTCTCCAGCTCGCGGTAGCCGCGGCTGGCGGGGCTGCCGAGCCCCTGCGGGGTGATGCCGGCGATGTCGGGCATGATGCTGTCTTCCCAGACGTTGGTCATGAAGAAGAAGCCCTGCGTGCTGAGCTTGTTCACGTTGCCGGCGCCGCTGGTCACGTCGTCGTCGCCCGAGCCCATGCCGAACATCGCGCCCACGTCCATCGCCGCCTTGCCGAGGGGGATCGGCTGGGTGATGTCGGCGTAGGCGTTCCAGCCGACCACGGTGCCGTCGTTGATGTCGATCACTCCCGCCGCGTGGTCGGCGTTCTCCACGTCGTCCTTGCCGGTGAGGAAGTCGAACTCGGCGCGCCACTTGGTCTTGCTGGGGAGCTTGCCGTCGCCGGCGAGGCCGATGGCGGTCAGCTCGGTCAGCTGCGGGGTGAAGCGGCTGCGGGAGTAGCCGAGGCCGTTCGGGAGGTAGGCCCAGCTCTCGCTGATGGTGTCGACGTAGTAGAGGGCAAACACCTCGGCGTTGACCGCCTCGCTGTTGTACTTGCCGCGCAAGCCGTAGACGTTGGCGTCGGAGTAGTCGAGGTTGTCGCCCATCAGCGAGCCGACGGGCAGGGTGTAGGAGTAGATGCCCTCCGAGAGCTTGGCGCCGAAGGCCTCCACCGCCACGCCCTTCATCGGCTTGTAGATCACCTGCAAGCTGTCGAGATCCTCGTCGAGCACCAGCTTGTTGCCGTACTGGTAGTTCTGGCGGCCCGCGCGGAACTCCACCGGGCCGAACTCGGCCCAGCCATAGGCGTTGTCGACGTGGACCGCGTAGTTGGTCTCCTTGTCCTCGAACAGGGAGTCGTCGTTGTAGGCGCGGGTGAGGGTGTAGGTGCCGTCGCCGTTGGCGGTGAGCGTGTAGCCGTCGGCCGGGTCGTTATCGACGCCCCACCAGCCCTGGGCGAGGTCGAGGCGGGCGGCCGCGCCGAAGTGGTCCTTCGACACCGCGCCCTTCACGCGCAGCATCTGCACGGTGTAGGCCGCGTCGTCGAGGGGGTGCGCGTTCTCCCCGTCGGGCTTCCACCCGAGCAGGAAGTTGTTCTGCTGCAGGTTCCATACCTGGTAGAGGCCCGAGGCCTCCCACTTGACCGGGACTTCTTCTTTCTTGGCTTCCTCCGCCATCGCGGTGGGCGCAGCGAGGAACGCGAGCGTCAGACTGAACATGGTGCCTCCGTGGCGCCCGGTGCCTTTGCAACGGCCGTGCCGAGATACGAAAAGTCGCCTTGTTCCTCGTCCACGCCTGGAAACAGGCCACCAGCAGAGGGCCTGACAGGGGGTTTTCACACCCCGGCCTTGGCCAAGCCGCCCAGGGTGGCCGTCGCCATCGGTCATCCGGAGCATCGGTCGCTCGACGGCACGAGGCTTGCTGCAATGGGCCATATGTCACACCGTCGTTCTTCCGCGCACCGCTGGGTCGACATCGGCCTGCGCACCGCCCACCTCGGCGCCATGGCCGCCTTCCTCGGCGGGGCGATCCTCGGCGAGATCCCTCGTGGAAGCACCGAGCTGGTCGTGCTCACGGGCCTGTTGATGTGCGCCTCGGAGCTGAGCCGCCACGGGCTCGACTGGCTCCGTTATACGCAGGCTTGGACCGTCATCATCAAGGTCACGGCCTTCGCAGTGGCCACCGCGCTCGGCTACCCCCTGTGGGGCGCGGGCCTGGCGCTGGTGCTGGGGAGTGTGATTTCGCACGCTCCCGGTGCGATCCGCCACGCGGCGGTGCTCGGCGAGGCCGGGCCCTGTGCGGGCGAATGTACACGCGAGGGAGTGAGCGACCGGGCGCGATAGTCTCCCCGCGATGTCCACCGTCTTCGAGGAGCTGGCCAGGCGGCTCCGCCGCACCGACCTCTTGTTGCTCCGCGCCGTCCGCCGGCAGCGGGCCCGCCCCGCGATGCGCGCGAAGGGCCAGTTCTGGGGCTCGGTCATCACCGACGACGAGGTCGACGCGCTCTTGCGTGCCCACGGCGAGATCGACTACCCCGGCGGTCCCGACGGTCTCGAGGAGGCGGTGCTCGCGTCTACCGCGCTCCGCGACGCGCCGGGCGGCCGTTTCAGCCGCCTGCGCGAGGCCTTCGAGCTCGACGGCGACGACAGCGACCTGATCCTCATGTCGCTCGCACCGGAGATCAGCGCCGGCTACGGCAAGATCTTCGCCTACCTCAACGACAACCTCAACCAGGCCTACCTCACCGTCGACATGGCCACCCGCGTGCTCCGGGCCGGCCGTCGCGAACGTCTGGCCTTGCAAGCGCGCTTGTTGCCCGGCGGGCCGCTCATCCGCAACCGCCTGTTGTTGCTCAACCCGCCCGACGGCATGGAAACGCACACCAGCCGGCGGCTGCATCCCGCGCCGCGGCTGGTGCGCTGGTTCCTCGAGGAAGAAGAACTCCCGTCGAGCGTGGGCTTCACGCCCATCGACACCTCGGTGGAGCCCTTCATCCCCAGGCCCACCCGCAAGCGCATCGAAGACCTCGGCGACGCGCTGCGGAGCCCCATCACCGTGGCGGTGGTGGGCAGCACCGTGGGCCTGCGCGAGGGCGTGGCGCAGGCCATCGCCCGGCACGTCGACCGCAAGCTCGCCCGCATCGACCTGGAGCGCACCAAGGCCTACCTGGACGAGCCCTGGGACCTCATCCGCGAGCTGCGCCTCTCCGGGGCCCTGCCCTACGTGGTGAACGTGGCCAGCGCCCAGGAAGACCCCGCGCTGCGCAACCAGATGATCGCCCTCGGCGGCGCGCTGGCCACCCTGCCCTACCCGGTGCTGGTGGGGGGCTCCGACCGCAAGTCGATCAGCGGGTTGCTCGGCTCCGACCGCGCCTCGGTGACGGTCCACGTGGGCCGCACCACGCTCGACGAGCGCACCGAGGCCTGGAAGGTGCAGCTCGAGCGCATGGGCTGGGCCAGCGCCATCGCGCCGGAGATCAGCGAGCGTTTTTACAGCGTGGGCGGCACCACCATCCCCCGCGTGATCGAGCGCGCCCACGCCGAGGCCGGCGGCAAGGAGCCTCCGCTGGAGCTCATCTGGGCGGCGGCGCGCGAGCTGTCGCGACCGGAGTTTCGCGGCCTCGCCCAGCACGTGATCCCCCAGTACCAGCTCGACGACCTGATCATCACCGAGAAGGTGAAGGGCCAGCTCATCCACCTCACGCACTACCTGTCGGAACAGGAAAACGTGTACCACCGCTGGGGCGCCAACAAGATCCGCGCCCGCGGCTACGGTATCAAGGCGCTGTTCTCCGGTGGTCCCGGCACCGGCAAGACGATGGCGGCCGAGGTGATCGCGGGATCGCTGGGGCTCGACCTGTTCCGGGTGGACCTGTCGAGCGTCATCAGCCGCTGGGTGGGCGAGACCGAGAAGAACCTGCGCGAGATCTTCGACGCCGCCGAGGGCGGCACCGCCGTGGTGCTCTTCGACGAGGCCGACGCGCTCTTCGGCAGCCGCGGCGAGGTGAAGCAGGCGCAAGACCGCTTCGCCAACCAGGAAGTGAGCTTCCTCCTGCAGCGCCTGGAGGTGTTCGAGGGCTGCGCCATCCTCACCACCAACTTGCAGGAGAACATCGACGAGGCCTTCTTGCGACGCTTCGGCGCGGTGGTGGAGTTCCCCATGCCCACGCCCGACATGCGCCGCAAGCTGTGGGAGAAGGCCATCCCGCCCTACGCCCCCCGCGGCGACGACCTCGACCTCGGCTACCTCGCCAACCAGTTCATCCTCGCCGGCGGCGCCATCGTCAACAGCGCCATCAACGCCTGCGTGCTCGCCTCCGCCCGGCGCGAGCCGGTGTGCATGCGCCACGCGGTGGAGGCGGTGGCCCGCGAGATGATCAAGATGGGCAAGCAGGTCAACCGCGTTCACTTCGCGGATTACTTCGAGTTCGTGAAGGACCTCTAGGCGCCGCCCCTCAGTCCGCTGCCCCCTCGAGATCCACGCGGTAGTGGGAACCCGGTTCGAATGACAATCGGAGGAGGAGGGGTTCCCCCGTTGCAAGGGGCAGGCTGGCGACGTCGTACAGGTCGCGGTTCGCCCACGCACTTCCGTCGCAGGCCAGCGCGTCGCAACTCCCGGCGCACAGCTCGGCGTCGAGCGCCACCGTGTTCTCCAGCCCCTCGCCGTGTTCGAAGGAGCCGGCGTAGAGGGCGAGATCCGTGTCCTCCGTCGCGTCGAGCCAGAAGTGGAGCAGGCCGGACTCGGTGGGGCCCTCCAGGCGCACGTCGGTCGACCCGCCCACGTCGAGGGTGCCGGCGCTGGCACAGTCCTCGCTGGCCACCGGCTCAGCGACTTCGACAGCCGCCGCAGGCGCGGCCTCGGCAACTGCGTTCCCCGACAGCCAGAACCACAGCGCGTAGCGACCTGTCCCGACGTTCGCCCACAGCTCGGTGGTGGGGGCATCGCCCCCGCCCGCCGAGGCTTCGCCCTCCAGGTAGTCGTCGCATCCTTGCACTTGCACGCCAGAAAGTCCGCGGTTGTCCAGCGACACGTGGATCGCCGCGTTCGCATCGACATCAACGGTCCGGTACGCCCCGAGAACCCCGTCGGCGCGGTTGATATCGAGCTCCGCCTGGTCGCAGCGCAGGTCGGGCTCGACGAGCACCGCGCCCGCCCCCAGGCTCGCCGGGACGGGTTCCGACGCGCACTCCGTGAGGTAGAGGAACGCGTCGCCCCGGTAAGAGTCCGGCAAGCCTTGCCACTGCGCAACGAGTTGTTCCGTCCCCGCGCCGAACGCTGATTCGAAGCTCGATTCGAACTCCGGGCAAGCCGCGTCGGCCGGGGCAGTGCCATAGAACTCCAGGAACGCGTCCTTGCCGTGTTCGTCGATGAGGAACCGGGTGAACGATGCGGCCACCCCGGGGACAACCTCAGTTTCACCCTCCATCATCGACAGCAGGTCGTAAGCGTGGTCCACAGTCGCGTCGCCCGACTGGCTCCAGGGGCCGAGCACGTCGCCGAGTCCCTCGCGAAAGAACTCGGGCGGGTTCCCAGCAACGGAAGCGTGGGCCTGCGCTGTCGCGTACCGAAAGAACCACGCGCTCGCCACGACGTCGGTCTCGGGCAGGAAACACGCCGGATCGTCCCCCGGCGCGCAGGGAGGGCTCACGTCAGCCCAGTCACCGTAGAACGTAGAAGAAGTAGCGCAGCCCGGGGTACTGAGTCGGCGACCCCGAGGTAGCCGGTGACGGCCTCGTAGTCCTCCTCGAGTCGCGTGCCGAGCGTCTCGCACACCGGCTCGTCGGCGTAGTACTCGAAGTGCTCCGTCTCGAAGGCGAGCGCGCGCGGAGCGCCCTCCGGGAAGTCCTGCTCCTCCGGTGGCGCGGCGCACGCGCCGAGAAGGGTCCCCCATGCCGCGACCGCGAGCAGGCGCCGCGCAGCGTCCCGGTTGTCAGTGGCGAAGGCGGGGAGCACCAGGCCCGCGTAGCCGCAACCCATAGCGTCGGCCGCGCGCCCATTGACGCGGCGGCAACTCCG
>Ga0194120_10003867_pt1 | contig 23760 bp, 23 predicted proteins | sample TA2MahCa65mmetaG_FD_148642 | JGI IMG/M metagenome (GOLD analysis project Ga0194120, IMG submission 148642) | Freshwater microbial communities from Lake Tanganyika, Tanzania - TA2015019 Mahale Deep Cast 65m | ecosystem: Environmental > Aquatic > Freshwater > Lake | place: Tanzania: Lake... | reverse complement strand
TATCTCGCTGTTCTTCATCCACAGCGTGCGCGTGCCATCGGGGTCGTAGGCGTCGAGTCGGCGCTTCACGTCACGGAGCACTCCGAACCCAACCTGATCGTTCACGTAGAAGCAGGGCCAATGCCCGACCAGCACGCAGGGAGCTCCTGCTTCGAGGACTTCCGGCAGCCTGCCGCCCTGAAGGTCCTCGGTGATGAAGCGATCCGCGCTCGCTTCGTCGAACCCCGTCGCGCCGAACCAGTCCCCGGCGCAGCCGACAATGCTGGCGACCGCCGTCCCCGCTGACTTGTCGGCATACCAGATGGGAACCGTCGGCATCTCCTTGTCGACCATGTGCAGGAAGTAGAATGGGCGATCGATCCCGTTGACCCAGCGCGCGCCGTCCAGCACAGCCTTGGCGTGGACGTCTTCCTTGCGCTTGGCGAACGCGCCGGGACTCGTCACACCCTCGCAGACGATGCCGGCGTTCCTGAGAAGCTGCATCGCCGTCTCGACGTAACGAGGCAGCAGGTCTGCCGGGGGATCGACCCACTCTCCCTGCTCCCACTCCTCGGTGAGCTGCCAAGTATCCAGATCGACGACATGCGTGTGGGTGATCATCTCCGGCGTGAGGTCGAAGTGTGGCTGGATGACGTCACGGGCAACCCGTATCCACTCGGAAAGCTCCCGCTCCGGGAACCCGACGAACGTCTGGTCGATCCGCCCGACGCCTGCCGGGAACGGGATCATGCTGAACTTGCCCCGAATTCCCTGTTCGCCGCACCAATCGCCCCATTCCTCCGCGAAGGACGCGGGGATCGTGTCAGGCATCCGATCCAGCTTGTCGTAGTGGCGCTCCCAGCCGTTCCGTGGCGCGGTGACGCCGTGTCGGACGCGCCATGCCTCGCGCTGTTCGATCCAATACTTCGCCTTGTTGATGACCGGGCACGAGTCGTCGATGATGATGGACAGCGGCGTTCGCAGCAGCGGGTTCTCGACGCGTACCTGCATGGGAAGGCTCCTTACCAGTCCAGCACGGCTCCGTCCTTGGCGCGGATCTCCAGCGACGGCATCTCCTCCTGCTGGAACGGATGCTTCGCGGCTGCGACCTCGTCCACCTCCACGCCCAGCCCTGGTGCATCGGTGGGGAGCCAGTAGCCGTTTTCCGTCTTCAAGTCGTGGCGGACGACCTCCCAACGCCACGGCACGTCGGAGAGCATGTCCTCCTGAATCAGGAAGTTGGGCGTCGAGAGCGCGAAATGGAGCGCTGCCGCGTTGGCGACGGGTCCCAGCGGATTGTGCGGAGCGACCCCGACGTAGTACGCCTCCGCCATCGCGGCGATCTTCTTGGCTTCCCACAGCCCCCCGCAATGGCACAGGTCCGGCTGGATCACATGAGCCGCCTGCTTCTCGAAGACCTCACGGAAGCCGAATCGCGTGACGAGCCGCTCGCCCGTCGCGATGGGAACCGGGCTCGCGCGACGGACCTCCGCCAGGGCATCGACGTTCTCTGGTGGAACCGGTTCCTCGACGAAGAAAGGGCGGTACGGAGCCAGGATGTGGCAGAACTCGATGGCGTTCGCCGGGAAGTGCCTCCCGTGGCAGTCGACCATGATATCGACGCGGTCGCCCAGGGCGTCGCGGAGCGCAGCCATCGAGCGTTCCGCATAGGCGAAGTCCGCGATCGAGCTGAGCGATTCCGTTGGCGGAGTGAGGAGCACTTTCACCGCCGAGTAGCCGCGTGACACGACTTCGAGGGCGAGTTCGACGAATCGCTGGGTCTCGCCCCGGAACTGCGTGTCGTAGACGTCCGCCATCTTGCCGCCGCCCAGGTGGGTGTACATCCGCACGCGATCGCGGACGGCTCCCCCAAGGAGCTCGTACACGGGCACGCCGAGAATCTTGCCCCGGACGTCCCAGAGCGCCTGCTCGATGCCGGAGATCGCTGACATGCCGATGACACCCATCCGCCAGAACGACTGCCGGTACATGCGCTGATAGAGGAACTCGATCCGCGCCGGGTCCATGCCGACGAGCATCGGCGCGAAGTCCTCGACGGCTCCGACGACGGCGCGCGTCTTCCATTCCAGCGACGCCTCGCCCCAGCCGTGCAGACCTTCGACGTCGGTCTCCACCTTGACGAAGACCCAGTTGCGCATCTGCGCGTTGACGACGACGGTGCGGACGGCGGTGATCTTCATCGTTTAGAAGCGGACGAGCCGCAGGCTGTCGAGCTGGCGGCCCGGTGTCTCCGCGCCCTCGCGGACGTAGTGGCACACGAACGCCCTTCTCCACGAGCTCGTCGTGTTCGTCGGCGTGTAGTGAAGCGTCAGCGAGTGGTGCAGGACGATGCCACCCGCCCTGAGGGGCACGGCGATCGTCTGCTCGCGCGCGAACTTGTCGGGCACGAGGTGAGGTGTCCCCGGAATGGACGTGTGCGATTCGGCGCCGAGTTTGTGCGACTCCGCGAGGTAATGCATACAGCCGTTCTCGACCGTCGCATCGTCGAGAGCGCACCACGCCGTGATGACGGCATCCGCCGGATCGACGCGGAAGTAGGCGTTGTCTTGGTGGGGCTGTTTCTCGGAGCCGATGCGAGGCGGCTTCAGGAGCGCTTGATCGGCGTAGAGGCGGATCGGGGCTCCGATGAGCGACTCGACGAGGTCGAGCACTGCCGGGTCGGTGGCATGCCGCTCAAAAAGGGGCTCGTGGGGAACGAGGTCCGAGAACTTGCGGATCGTCAGGGCGCTGCGCTCGCCGGTCGCGGCTCCAGCGACGTCCGCCTCCTGCTGCGCGCCGACTCGCTTCGCGCCGTCGCTCTGCCACTCGTCGCAGAGCTCCTCGATCCTCTGGCGCATCTCAGCGACTCGGTCCGCCGGGATGACGCCCTCGACGGCGACGAACCCGCGTTCCTCGTACTCGGCGATCTGCTTAGGCGTCAGCTTCATCGTACCTCCTCCTGCCCGCATCACCGCGAGCTACTCCTCACCTGCTAGAACCGGATGGAGCCGATGGACCCACGGTTTGCCCGCTTCCATCTCGTCGCCTGCCCCCGCGGCGTCGCCTCTGCCCGTGTAGAGTGTGCCGTCCGGGATGTAGATGATGGCGAACGCGCGGCGATGATCGTCCGAGCGATTTGGCGTGGCGTAGTGGAACGTGCACCCATGGTGGAAGGTTACGCCACCCGCGTTCATCTCGGCCGTGACCGGCGCCGCGACATGCTGCCCTCTCGCCTCCATCTTCTCGACGATGCTCTCGCCGTCGACGCCGAGCCGGATCGGCTCCAGCCTGCCGAAGCGGTGGGAACCGGGGATGAACTGCAGGCATCCATTGAGGAGCGACACGTCATCCAGGGCGATCCACGCCGAGAGCGCTCCGACAGGGTCCATGGGCCAGTAGGGCGCATCTTGGTGCCAGTTCGTCTCGCGGCTCCGTTCGCCTGGCGGCTTGATGAGGGCGTGATCGTGGTAGAGCCGCACGTGGCGCGTCTCCGACAGCCTCCGAGCGCTCTCCGCGAGCCTTGGATGGAACGTGTACGGCTTGACCGCGTGGTAGTCCGTCCAGAGGTTAACGAGCTGATTGAAGACGCGCATGTAATCGTCTGCGACGGGGCCCGTCTGACCGAGGATGCGGTCGCGCTGGTCCGCAACGGCTCGGTCGAGAGCGTCGCGTAAGCCGGCGACCTCCTCGCGCGTGAAGAAACCGTCGCACTGAATGAACCCGTTCTCGCGGTAGAACGCGACATGTTCGGGCGTGATCGGGCAGTCTCCCAACGTGTTCCTCCTGATGTACCCCACGACCTTTCGCTTCAGATGTCCCTCCCATGAGGACAGGTCGGCGCCTGCCTGCTCCTCGTCGGCGACAACCAGGTTCCGTCGAGCCTTCGCTACGGAACCTTGACGGCTCCCATGACCTCTGTCAGCAGGTCGTCCGCCGTGAGCTCTTCCGCCTCAGCTTCGTAGGACAGGATAAGCCGATGTCGGAGCACGTCCGGCGCGACGGCGATCACGTCGTCGGGAACCACATAGGCACGATGGTTCAGATAGGCATACGCCTTCGCTGCCAGTGCCAGGAAGATCGAGGCTCTCGGCGACGCGCCATAGTCGAGCAGGGGCTTCAGGCGTGGCAGACCGACTGCCACCGGTTCTCGTGTCGCGCGCACCAGATCGACGATGTACTCCTGAACGCGGCGATCCACGTAGACGGCTCGCGCCGTATCGCGCGATTGAAGGATCTGCGTCGTCGTGGCGATGGGACGCACGGTCGGAACCACAGAGCCGGTTCCACGCTCGAGAATCTCGATCTCCGCCTCGCGATCCGGGTAGTCGATGCGCAGCTTGAACAGGAACCGGTCGATTTGGGCTTCGGGCAGCGGATAGGTTCCCTCGAGCTCGATGGGGTTCTGAGTCGCCAGCACGAGGAATGGAGCCGCGAGCGGATACGTGCGGTCGCCGATGGTGACTTGCCGCTCTTGCATCGCTTCGAGCAGGGCGGACTGAACCTTCGCAGGCGCTCGGTTCACTTCGTCTGCGAGTACCACGTTCGCGAAGACGGGCCCCTGCTTCGCGGCGAAAGACCCATCTCGCTGATGGTAGATGACCGTTCCGATGATGTCCGCCGGCAGCAGGTCGGGCGTGAACTGGATCCGCTGGAACTTCGCCTGGATCGTCGCTGCGAGGCACTTGACGGCAGTGGTCTTGGCGAGCCCCGGAACGCCTTCGAGGAGCAGGTGCCCGTCGGCGATCAGCCCGACCAGCAAGCGCTCGATGAGCTGCCGCTGCCCGACGATGACGCCCTCGATCTCCGAGAGCATCGTGTCGAGGTAGCGGCTCTCCTGCTCGATCCGGGCGTTGAGCGCTCGTACGTCCTGGGCGTTCATCGCGAAGCGGGCTCCCTCGGCTCCTGAGTCAGACGGCAAGCATCTCTGCGATAGTGACGGGTTCGCGTCGGACTGCGGACAGCTTGACAGCGCGGCATATGGCGACCGCCTTCATGCCGGCAACGCCGTCGGCGATGGGGGTCGTCTTCGAGCGTATGGACTCGATGAAGTGGTCGATCTCGAGCGCGAAAGGATCGGCGTCGAGCACCTCGTCCGTGGCGTTGCTTGGCGCCGACCGCATCCCCCACCGGAGGCGATTCGGGTTGTCGAACGAGCCACTGATTTCGGCGATCCCGGCGTCGGTCGCCGCGTAGAAATCCTCGAAGCTGAACGCAGGCATCGAGACCATCCCTGACCCGACCGTGGCGATGCCTCCGTCGGCGAATCGCAGCGTCCAGGCGGCGCAGTTGATCTGCGGCGCGCGCGATTCGGCGAAGAACGAGTCGCCCTCGGCGAAGACGCGCTCGACATCGCCCATCAGGAAACCGAGCGTGTCTGCCGCATGGACGGCGTTCTCGAGGATGGGTCCGCCGCCGTCGTCCTCCTGCCAGAACCAGTCCTTGTCCGAGAGCCACGGGTGCGGGTAGCGATGGAGCATGAACCGGATGCGACCGAGCTCGCCCTCGGTGAGGGACTTCAGCCGGACAATGGTCGGGACGAACCGCTTCTTGTGACCTACCAGCAATGTCACGCCGTTCTCCGCGCACGCGTCGATGATCGCCCGGCAGTCCGCGACACTGCTCGCCATCGGCTTCTCAACGAGCACGTGGACGCCTCTCCGGGCTGCGGCAGACGCGATGGGCAGATGGCTCTTGGGTGGTGTGCAGACGCTGATGGCATCGGGTCTGGCGCTGTCGAGCAGATTGTGAACCGAGAGGTAGGAGGCGACGCCCATTCGGTCAGCCGTATCCTGGGCGATCTCCGGCTGGATGTCGCAGACCGCGACCAGGTTCGCCTTGTCGCTACGGCTCCATCGATCCACGTGGACACGCCCAACGCCCGCCAATCCGACAACTGCGACTCGCATCGTGCTCCCTCGCACTGAAGGACCTGCCATCAGACGCTCGCTAGGCGATTCTAGCACGAATCCGGGAACCGACGGGAAGGGGGGAAGGAGCAAAAATCGGGCTGCTCGTCAAACCGAGCAGCCCGATGCTTCAGAAAGGAGAGTTAAGATGCTGAGCAATGCGAGGCACGATGTGTGCCAATGCCATGTGAGTACGAAAGGGCTGCTTCGGACAGAAAAAGAGGCTGCCGTCTCGCCTTGGCAGCCTCTTGGATAAGGAGGTTAGACTGGATTCTCTCGCGAACTGATAGGGAGGTAGTTCCGAGAAACCGTCGGTGTTCTCCTGGCAACATGCGTGCCATATTCCGCGGCACCTGGAATACCGAAGGTGGTCGTCGGGACGCCAGGCATGGAGCCGGTCGGAGAGGATTCCCGACGATGGCCGATTGGACGCTTGTGAACCATTGCGCAATATCCGGCAATGTTGGTGACGAAATCTGGGCAAGCTGCCGGCGATGATCTATTCGTTCGACGCTCTGGCTGCGGCGGCGAGCAGACCGTCGAGCGAAGCCCTCGAGGCTTCGATGGCGTCTCCACTGGCTGGCCGATAATGGGTTTCGAGGGCGATCACGCCGCCGTAGCCATCCTCTGACAGGGCGCGCAGGAAGCCGACGTAATCGACCTTGCCGGCGCCGACGGGCAGCCAGCGCCGCTCGCCGTTGTGGAAGTCACAGTCTTTCACGTGGACGTGGACGACGCGATCCCGCAGCAGTCGGTACCCTTCAGCGGCTGAGAGCTCGTCGCGGGCCGCGTACGCGTTCCCCGGATCCCAGATGACCTGGAGCGCCGGAGATGGAAATGCGTCGAGCAGCCGCTTCATGTCGGCGCTCGAACCGATGTTGCCCGACGACACGTTCTCGAACCCGAGCGTGATGCCCTCGCGTTCCGCGATGCGGATCGGCAGTTCGAGCCTCGTGACGATCCGCTGCCACACGGCATCCGTCACTTGCGGCTCCTTCCAGAAGGCAAAGAGTCGCACCATGTTCGTCCCGAACAGCCGAGCGAGCTCGATGGACCGGCGCATGTGGGCGATGTGTTCCGAATACTCCGAGTCGCTGTCGAGGGCGCACCGGAGCGTCAGCGAGTCGATGCAGGTGACGGGCATTCCGCTGGACCGGACGATGGCGAGCGCCCGGCTCAGGTCGGCGTCACACAGGTGGCAGATGTTCTGACCCCAGACCCGATGCAGTTCGATGTTGGATATGCCCCACGACTTCGCCGTGTCGATGGCGAGCTGCAGGTCGTCGCTGATCTCGTCCGTCAATACGCCGAGGTTGAGCTCCATCACATTGCCTCCAGAGCACTGCGCAAAGCCCGGAACAGCGCGGCCGTTCGGGCTGGGTCTCGTCTGCTGCGAGCGGCCTCAACCCCACTACAGAGGTCGATGCCGTGCGGCTGAACGCGAGTGACGGCTTCGCCGACGTTCTCAGGGCGTATGCCGCCCGACAAGAAGATCGGCAGAGGCGACCGAGCGATCAAGTCGCGTGCCGTATGCCAGTCGCTGACGATGCCGGTTCCGCCGAACCGATGGCGGCCGTCCACGACAGCGGCCGTGTCCAGCAGCAGCGCGTCCGCACCGGCATCGGCGTAGGACTCCATCGACGCGACGACCTCGTCCGCCGAAGAACGCGATCCCTCGAGGCCGGCAGGCGGCAGAAACAGCGATACCCAGACTTCGGCGTGTCGCGCGAGCCGAGCAGCGAGCCGTGACACCTCATCGGGGCTTTCGCTCCCCAAGAGCTGTACTGCGTGCGCGCCGGTCCGTTCGGCGGCATCGGCTGCCGACTCGACGGGCAACCGGTATGTCAGAATGACGCCAGGCACGGTGATGGCGGCGAGGATCGCGCGCGCCTCGTCAACGGTGCGCGACCGTTCGGAGTAGGGCACATCGATGACGACGCCGACGTAGTCGGCTCCTGCGTCCTGTGCGATGAGGGCGTCTTCGACCGAGGTCGTTCCGCAGAGTTTGACTTTCATGTCACGTCCCGAATCGTCGTCGCCTAATCCCGCGTCGACCGCAAGCGAGGGTCGAGGACATCCCGCAACCCATCGCCGAGCAAATTGAACCCGAGAACCACGAGCGAGATCGCCGCCAGGGGTGGAACGACCGTCCACCATGCCTGCCGGATGTACCGGAACTGATCGGCGAGCATCCTGCCCCACTCCGGCGTGCTGGGGTCGTCGCCCAGGCCGAGGAAAGACAGTCCCGCCGTCTCAAGGATCGCGGTTCCCATTCCGAGCGTCGCCTGAACCAACAACGGAGCGACGCAGTTGGGCAGAACCGCCAGAGCCACGATCCGCAGGTCCGACGCCCCGATCGCGCGCGCCGCCAGGACGTACTCCTGCACTTTGACCCGCATCACCTCCGCCCGCATCACACGAGCGAACTGCGGCACCGCCACCACGGCGACGGCGACCATGGCATTGCGCAGACTGGGGCCCAGAACCGATACAATGACCAAGGCGAGCAGGATGCCCGGCACGGCGAGGAGCACGTCCACGACGCGCATGAGGATGGCGTCTGCGCTTCCGCCGAAGTAACCGGAGATCGTACCCATCGTTGCGCCGATTAGGATGGCAGCCCCGATGACGACGATGCCGACTCGTAGCGAGATGCGCGAACCCGCCATCGTTCGGCTCAGGATGTCGCGGCCCACGCCGTCGGTTCCTAGCAGATGCGTTGGGCTCGGCGGCAGGTTCCGCGAATCGAGGTCCACGGAGCGTGGGTCCAGCGGCGTGTAGACGACCGATAGAAGCGCCACCAGGATGAAGGCGCTCAGGATCACGCTGCCGGTCACGACCATCGCGTTCCGTGAAAGGGCGCTCAGCAGGTCTCGGTTCATTCGCCGCCCAATCGAACGCGGGGGTCGATCACGACGTACAGGATGTCGACAACGAACGTGATGCCCATGAAGAGCACGGCGACAAACAGCACTCCACCTTGGATCGCCGGCATGTCCCGCGCCGCAACGGATGTCACGAGCCACCGCCCGAGCCCGGGCCAACTGAAGATCGTCTCCGTCATGACGGCTCCGCCCAAGAGGTACCCGAACTCGAGACCTACGACCGTCAGGACCGGGATCAGCGCGTTCTTCAGCGCGTATTTGAGCAGGACCGTCCGCTCGGGAAGCCCGGCTGCGCGCACCGTGCGGATGTAGTCCTGGTCGAGGACCTCGAGCAGCGACGACCGCGTGATCCGCGAGATGATGGCAAGGGGCACCGTGCCGAGCGCGACCGCCGGCAGAAGCAGGTGGGCGAGGGACGACCGGATCGCGCCCCACGAGCCCGACAATGCGCTGTCGATCAGCAGGAAGCCGGATACGACCGTCACGGAGGCATCGCCTCGTCCGCCGCTCGGCAGGATGCCCAGCCCGGACGACAGCACCAGGATCAGGAGAAGACCCAAGCAGTAGATGGGAATCGAGACGCCGACGAGTGCTGCCGCCATGCCTGCGTAGTCGAGCAGCCTGCCTCGCTGGGTCGCGGCGACGGCTCCCACCAGAATGCCTGCGGTGACGGCAAACGCCATCGCGACGAGAGTTAGCTCGAGCGTCGCGGGGAAACGCGACCAGATCTCCCGAATGACGGACTCGTTCGTCTTGATGGACCGCCCCAGGTCGAGACGGACGGCTCGTGACAGGAACGCGGCGTACTGGACGATGAGCGGACGGTCCAATCCCAGCGTGTGCTCCAGCTCGCGCACGGCTTCTTCGGTCGCCCGTTCCCCCAGCATCGCGCGCGCCGGGTTACCGGGAATCAGTTGAACCATCAGGAACACGAGGACGGACACGCCCCACAGGGACAGCAGAATGGAGCCGATGCGCTTGAGCACGAACCGAGCCAAAGGCGAAACCTCGATGGGCGGTTCCATGAAGTGTGTGCTGCTGTCACGGTCTAGGCGCGCCCATTGTCGCGTTTGCCCGCCTGTGGATGCAAGGATATCGACGTCTCGGTGGTTCCGCCTGGCTTCTCCCCACGCGCCGTCGGGTGGTAGACTATGCCGTGACGATCATCCCGCCTAGCCTTCGGACGTGCCACCGAACCAGTGAGGGACTGCATGCGAATCGCCGTGAACACGGGCGGAGGCGACGCCCCCGGACTCAATGCCGTGCTCCGAGCCGTGGTGAACGCGGCGACCGTCCGCGGATGGGACGTGTATGGAGTCCGCGAGGGCTACAACGGCTTCTTTCGACCCGGCGGCGTTCATCCGTTGACGCGGGACATGGTTCGGGGGATCACTCCTCTTGGGGGCACGATCCTCGGTACGGTGAACCGAGGAAACCCCTTCGAGTTCCCTCGAGACGGCGAACTCGTCGATATCTCCGACGAAGTGGTCCGCAAGTTCTACGAGCACGGGTTCGACGCCTTCATCGCCGTCGGCGGCGACGGGAGCTTCCGCATCGCCAAACGGTTCATGGACAAGGGCATCCCGATGGTCTGCGTCCCGAAGACGATCGACAACGACGTCAACGGGACCCATGTGACCTTCGGGTTCGATACGGCGGTAGCGACGGCGACGGACGCCCTCGACAAGCTGCACTCCACTGCCGAGTCGCACCGTCGCGTCATGTGCGTCGAGGTGATGGGGCGCTACTGCGGCTGGATCGCCCTCCACGCGGGCATCGCGGCGACGGCGGACATCATCCTGATCCCCGAGATCCCGTTCGACATCGAGTCGGTCTGCGCGAAGGTGCGGCGTCGCGAGGCTGCCGGCAGGCAGTTCGCGATCTGCGTCGTCGCCGAAGGAGCCACGCCGGTCGGTGGCGGGCTCACCAGCACGCACGAAACGGAGCTCGGGAGGGAGATCCGGCTCGGAGGCATCGCAGAACGCGTCGCGCTGGAGATCGCCGAGCGTACGGGCAAGGAGACGAGATCGCTCAGCCTGGGACACCTGCTGCGCGGCGGGCATCCGACCGCGTACGATCGACTGCTGTCGCTGCGCTACGGCGCTGCCGCCGTGCGAGCCGTGGAGCAGCGGAAGTTCGGTTGCATGGTGTCGTACCAGCCGCCGGACATGGTGTTCGTGCCGGTTGAGACCGGCATCAGCGAGACGAAACGCGTACCACTGGACTGCGACACGATCCGATGCGCTCGCGAGATGGGCATCTGCCTCGGCGATTGAGCGGCGAGTCAACAGGGAATCATCGACCGTGGACAACCAGCTCCTGGCAGACGTCGTGGAGGAGTTCCTCGGGTATCTCACCTCCGAGCGGAACTACTCGTCGCACACGATCCGAGCCTATCGGAGCGACTTCGAGGACTTCGCGGAGTTCGCCAAGTCCAAGGGCGCGACGACCCTTGACGGGATCGACAACCTCCTGCTCCGATCCTACCTAGCGCATCTGCAGTCCGCCGGGAAAGCGCGTACGACGACCCAACGCCGCATGTCGGCGATCCGGTCGCTCTACAAATGGCTGACCCGGTTCGGCCGAGCCGCCAAGGACCCGACGATCAAGGTGAGGACGCCGAACCGCGAGAAGCGCCTGCCGAAGTTCCTCGACCCCAGCGAGGTCGATGCGCTGCTACGCGTTCCCGATGCGTCGACGGCGATGGGCGCGCGCGATCTGGCGATCCTCGAGCTCCTCTACTCGACCGGAATGCGGATCGGCGAGCTGGTCGCGCTCGACGTCGACAGCATCGAGGCGGATCATACGGTCAAGGTGCGGGGCAAGGGCAGGAAGGAGCGGATTGTCCCCATCGGCGGTCCTGCCATGGCGGCGATTTCGTCCTATCTGGCGGTGCGCCACGAGTTCGGTCGGAGCCACCAGGACCCGAACGCGCTGTTCCTGAGCCACCTCGGCACGCGATTGACTCCTCGCGCCATCGCTTACCGGCTCAATACCTACCTCAAGCAGGCGGGAATCGAGACGCCGGTCTCGCCCCACACGCTGCGCCACAGCTTCGCCACGCATCTGCTCAACGGAGGAGCCGATCTGCGGATCGTCCAGGAGATGCTGGGTCACGTCAGCCTGTCGACGACGCAGATCTACACACACGTCACGACGGAGCGGCTGCGCGAAGCCTACACGCACCTGCATCCAAGAGGAACCGGCAGCGAGTGAGGCTCGGATGCGTTGTCCGTCCGGCGCGTGCGTGTTATAAGCCGCCCGTCGGTCCCAGCGGAAGAACGTCGGCTGTGCTGGCGGCGCTCAATCAACCGTGATGGTACGGAAGGACGAGGTTCGCCGATGGGGATCTTGGATCGGTTCCGACTGGATGGACGCGTCGCCATTGTGACCGGCGGCAGCAAGGGGCTCGGCGAGGCGATGGCGTTGGGGCTCGCCGAAGCCGGCGCAAACGTGACGATCACGAGCCGCCATCTCGACGAGTGCGAAGCCGTCGCGACCTCGATCTCGGCAGCGACCGGCAGGGACGTCCTGCCCCTCCAGGCGGACGTGACCTCCCCGGACGAGGTCGGGGGCATGGCGCAGGAAACCCTCGACCGGTTCGGGCGGATCGACATTCTCGTGAACAACGCCGGCGTCAACGTGCGAACGTCCACGCTGGAGCTCTCGCTGGACGACTGGCAGCGCGTCATCGACATCAACTTGACAGGTCCGCTCCTCTGCGCGCAAGCGGTTCTGCCGACGATGCTCGAACAGAAGCACGGTCGGATCATCAACATGTCGTCCATCCTGGGAGCCGTGGGGCTCGCGTCTCGCTCGCCGTACACCGCGACCAAGGGCGGGCTGCTCAACATGACGCGCGCGTGGGGACTCGAATACGCGGGAACCGGCGTCACCGTGAACGCGGTCTGCCCGGGACCTTTCGACACGCCGATGAACCGACCCCTGACCCAGAACCCGGAAGCCTACCAGGCGTTCCTGTCGAAAATCCCGATGGGCAGGTGGGGCGATACGGTCGAGCTCGCGTCAGTGATCGTCTTCTTAGCGTCGGATGCGTCGAGCTTCATGACGGGCTCCGCCCTCTTCGTCGACGGCGGCTGGACTGCGCAATGACCATGGCGCTGGTTCCGGCGGGGGCGTTCCTCATGGGGAGCACCGAAGACGAACCGGGAGCCGTGTTCCAGAATGAGATGCCTCGCCACGCCGTCTGCCTGGGCGCCTACGAAATTGATTGTTGCCTCGTCACGAACGCCGATTGGGCGAGGTACGCCCGACTGACCGGGGCGCGGCTCCCAGCGCACTGGGGACGCCGAGGGTTTGATGGACCGGATCAGCCCGTCATCGGCGTCACGTGGACTGAGGCGTCGCAGTATGCGGCATGGGTGGGTAAGCGGCTCCCGACCGAGGCCGAGTGGGAGCGAGCGGCGCGCGCCGACCGACAGGAATCGCGTTTCCCGTGGGGCGACGCGGAGCCGACACACGCGCTCGCGAACTACGACCAAGCCTTTTCCCGCACGACGCCGGTCGGGTCCTATCCGCCCAACGCCTTCGGGCTGTTCGACATGGCAGGCAACGTGTGGGAATGGTGCGCCGACGGCTACGCGAGCGACGCTTACGGCAATCGAGCGCCGGAAGGTGAACCCGTGCGGAACCCGCTGGCTGCGGAGCCTTCATCGCGCCGCGTCGTTCGCGGCGGCTCGTGGCAAAGCTTCGGCAGCATGCTTCGCTGCGGCTATCGCGGCTTCCTGCCCGCGACAACGGCGGATCCGAGCGTTGGGTTCCGCTGCGTCCGCAACGTGGTTGCTGGCTGATGGCGACTGTGCGCCGTCGTGACGAAACTGCCTCGGTATCGGGGAGCGAGGTGCAACATGGCGTCCGGCGAGTTTCACATCGGGGATCTGCGCGCTGTCATCGGCGACAACGGGGCTGAGGACGAGCATCGGGCTGGCTACAACGGCGTCTACTCGCTGGCGTCCCGCCATCAGAGCGAGAGCCTGTTCGTGCCCGCCTACGCCGGGCTGAACCTCGAGCACATCTACGACGGGCACGCCACCGCGCATGAGCTGCGGTACGAGCCTCGCCAAGCGGACATGACGTTCTCGAAGTTGGACGACGCCACAGTCCAGCTCCACCAGCCCGCGACGCCGTACTTCGGACTCGAGAGCATCACGACCTTCCGACTGCACGAGCCTCACTACATCGATATGGTCTTCGAGTGCATGGCGCACAAACCGGTCTTCGAGCACGGGTACATCGGGCTCTTCTGGGCGAGCTACATCAACGCGCCGCACGACAAGAGCATCTACTTCCGACGACGCGAACGATGGGTGCAGCTCTGCACGCAGGAGCACAACGACGAGAGCACGGTTCTGCCCGACGACGGGTCCGAGCTGCCGACGTTCTCGCCCGAACACCCGCCGATGCTCTACACGAACCGGTCCCGGCTGACCTTCAGCGAGCCGTTCTTCTACGGACGGTTCCACGGGATGGTCGCGATCCTGATGTTCGACCGATCCGAGGGGATCCGGTTCTCGCACTCGCCGTCCGGTGGCGGGGACTCGACGCATGCGCAGACGACGAACCCAGCCTGGGACTTCCAGTTCATTGTGCCGGACTACGTCGTCGGGCAACGCGACTCGTTCCGGGCGAGACTCGTCTACAAGCGCTACGAGGGCAGGGACGACATTCTCGAAGAGCTCCACCGATGGCAGGCAGAAGCGGCGAGGCGTTGACGCCGATCCCCGCGCCGATTACCGGTCGTCGGACGGGAGGCGTCGCGGAGCGTTGTCCGCGAGGCGCGCGCGTTCCGTGGCGATCATGAACTCGGCGAGCTGCTCCTCCATGCGACGGACGCTCTGGCGCACGTCGGAGACTTCCGCGCGTAGCTGATCCAGTTCGCGATTCGTCGCGCCCTTTTTCGACGATCCCTTCGGCTTCAGCAGCCCCTCCTTGCCCATCTCCTTCATCCTGAAGTCGTAGGTAAGGACCGCGATGACGATGAGGGCAATCCCGATGAGTTCCATCAGAGCCCTTCCTCCTGGGAGCGGGCGGTCGTCGCACTGACGGACTGCCCAAGCCTGACCAGCTCGCCGATCTCATGGCTCATCGTTCCGAAGGCGCCCTGCTCGATGGCTGCCCGAATCCCGCGCATCATGTGGAGGTAGAAATGGAGGTTGTGGATCGACAGCAGGCGTCTGCCCAGCAGTTCCTCCTCGATGTAGAGGTGGCGCAGGTATGAGCGCGTGTGGTGACGGCAGGTGTAGCAGGTGCAGTCCGGATCGAGCGGCGTGAAATCGTCTCGGTACCGGGCGTTGCGGATGCGCACGGGCTCGCCGGTCGTGAAGATGAAGCCGTGTCGCGCGTTCCTCGTCGGCATGACGCAGTCGAACATATCGACGCCGCACCGGATCGCCTGCACGATATCCTCCGGCGTGCCGACGCCCATCAGGTAGCGGGGCTTGTCCTCCGGCAGCAACGGCGCTGTGGACGCCGTCATCTCGTACATCAGCTCCTTCTCTTCGCCGACGCCCAGCCCGCCGATGGCATAGCCTGGGAACCCGATCTCGATGGTCGCCTCGGCGCTTCTCTTGCGCAAATCGGGGAACATGCCGCCTTGGACGATACCAAACAAGTGCTGATGCTCGTTCCGATGCGCCCTCTTGCTCCTCGCCGCCCAACGCAGTGTGAGCTCCATCGAGTTCTGGGCGTACTCGTACGTCGCCGGATAGGGCGTGCATTCGTCGAAAACCATGATGATGTCCGCTCCGAGCGCGTTCTGTATCTCGATGGACTTCTCCGGCGAGATGAGGTGCTTGGACCCGTCGATCTCCGAGCGGAACTCGGCGCCCTCCTCGTTGATCGTCCGTTTGTCGCCCAGACTGAACACCTGGAACCCGCCGGAATCCGTGAGTATCGGGCCCTTCCAGCCCATGAAACGATGGAGCCCGCCCGCCTTCTCGACAACCGCGTGTCCGGGTCTGAGATAGAGGTGATAGGTATTCGCCAGAACGACCTCAGCCCCGCACGCCCGCAACTCGTGCGGCGTCAGGCTCTTGACGGTCGCTTTCGTCCCGACGGACATGAACGCCGGCGTGTGGAACACCCCGTGAGCCGTCCGGAACGTTCCGCGCCGCGCTGACGTCGCGCTGTCGAGCGCCAGCATTGTGAACTTGCTCTTCGCCAATGCGGGTCGTCTCCGTCTACGCGAGCGCGTCGATCCAAGCGTTGGGCGGGTCTGCCGACAGCACCGTCGCGCCGATCCTTTCGTACAGGGCTCCGTCCGCGCCCACGCCGCCAATCAGGATACGCTTTCCAGCGCACAGTCGGACCAGGTCCTCCAGGTCGCCGTACCTCAGGACGTTCGGGAGCGGCGAGTCGATCCTGCCGTCGGTGTAGCGAAGCCCCAGCGATGGAGCGATGACCGTTCGGATGCGGCGATCCAGCGCGGCAGCGGCAAGCGCGGCGACTCCAAGGTCGCCAACACCCACGACGGCGATCTCGACCAGCTCCGGGCGTCGCGATTGGAACTCATCGATCAGCGCGATCACGTCGTCGGCGGCGGACCCGACCTCCGGTCTGCCCCAGACTGTGGCGTTCAGGTTCCAGCGGATCTGAAACTCGCCGCGCCACCGCACATCGGGCGCAACGACGGTCCATCCGCGACCGATGAGCGCGCGGACATCCGTCTCCGCGGCGGCATCCTTCCCGTCTGGATGCAATAGTATCAGGATTCGAGCGCCATCGCCGGACACGCTCGAATGCACGGTGAGAGGAATCGGGACGCCCGAAGCCCCTCGCGCGACCCACGACGCTCCGTTGCGTCGAGTGAACAGGTCGGCTTCGAGCCAGACGCGGCGCTTGTCCGCGCCCAACAGCGAGCGGAGGTGGGACGGATCGGGTCTCGACGGCGCAAGCGTGCTCCGGTAGTAATCGGGCAGTTCGTTCCACGGACGCGCCCCGGCGACGGGAGCCGAGAGCGCGTCGAGCTCCTCGGGAGTCCGCGTTTCGATCTCCGGTTCGGTCGCGTGGGCGCCGTCGCCGACGCCGCGCAAGCACCGGTCGAACCAGGCGTACATGCGCTCGCGCATCGGGCGATGGTAGTCGTGTTCCCAGTCCCATTGGGCGACGTCGGTCCGGTCGCGAGCTCCGTAGAGACCGTAGACGTGTGCGATCTGCGGGAACTCGTCTTGCGGGAAGTGTCGCGTCCAGTCGCCCGTCACGCACAGATAGAGGCTGGGCTTTGGCGCAATCGTCGCGACGATCTCCGGCTCGTCGGTGACGGCAAGCAGCCCCGGCACGTGGTTGCAGTAGCAGTGGGTCTGCTCGGTCGGGAAGAGGATCTTCTTGAACCAGGTGACGAGGGCGACGTTGACCGTGGCGGTGATGCGGTCGTCCAACGCGGCGACGTACATCGTCTGTTGACCGCCGCCGGACGCGCCGGTGCATCCGATGCGCGACGTGTCCACGTCATCCATCGCGCAGAGCAGGTCGATGGCGCGGATGTTGTTCCACGTCATCGCGGTCATGGAGCACAAGCCGCTGGCGAAATCGGTCACATGAACGGAGTCCACCGCGAGGGCGGCGTATCCGCGCTTGGCGAGCCCGATCAACCGTGATTGGACGACCGGATGTCTCGCGCCGTTTGACCAGTGTCCGTGGGGGTTCAGAACCGCCGGCGCGGGCTCGCGCAGCCGCTTCGGCTTGTAGAGCCATCCTCCCGCGTAGAAGCCCTCGAACGATTGCCAGTAGAGCCGTGTCACCGTGTAGTCGTCCGCTTCGATCTCGCCCGTCACCTGGACGCGCAGCGGCGGACGGTGCGGCAGCGGGGCGAGCCCCAGCACTCGCGCCAGTTCCCGACGGACGACATGGGCTCGGCGTTCCCATGCATCGAGCGACGCCGGGGGCTGCCACACGGGGTCGCTCATCGCGTCGAAGTAGGCGTTGTGGATGCGCGCTCGCTGTTCCGGCGTGAAGAGCGAAGGCATAGGGACCGCTCCAGGCGCGTGGGGTGACGGGTTCAACGCGACGCTGCGACGCATTGTACCCTCGCGGCGTTCGGCGCGGAACGTGCTTGACGCATCGCATGGCTCAGGTCACGATGGCGAAGCCGTCGCAGGAACCGCCAGCTCATGTCGGAGACAGCCCATGCCGATGCCGCCGAACATCCTGCTCATCATGACGGACCAGCAGCGCTTCGACACCATCGGGGCGCTGGGGAACCCGCTCATTCAGACTCCCGCGCTCGACCGACTCGTGCGAGATGGCACGAGCTTCACGTCGGCGTATTGCCCCTCGCCGGTGTGCATGGCGTCGCGCTGCAGCCTGCTGCTGGGCGAGTATCCTCACCGAACCGGATGCACGTCCAACTCGCCAATGCCGCAGGAGCGAACCTCGCTGATGCAGTACTTGGCGTCGGCGGGCTATGAGACGCACGGGGTCGGCAAGATGCACTTCGGACCCGACTCGCGGGCTCTCTGGGGGTACGAGTCGCGGGACTACTCCGAGGAGGGCGGCGGCGACGACGATTTCCGCGCGTTCCTGACCGACAACGGGTACGACCACATCGTTGCACCCCAGGGAGAGCGGAGCGAGTTCTACTACATCCCGCAGCCGTCGCAGCTTCCGCCGCGCCTACACAACACGCAGTGGACGGCGGACCGAACGCTCGACTTCCTCGCGCGCCGAGACCGCCAACGTCCCTTCTTCTGTTGGACGAGTTTCATCAAGCCGCATCCGCCGTTCGAGTCGCCGGTTCCTTGGAGCCGTCTCTACCGTTCGGTCGAGATGCCGCTGCCGTATCTGCCGGAAGGCTACGAGCACCTGCTGACCCACTGGAACCGTCTGCAGAACCGGTACAAGTATCGAGATCAGGGCACCGACCTGAATCTGCTGCGGACGATGCGAGCCGCCTACTGCGCGGCGATCTCGTTCGTGGACTACAATGTCGGTCGCATCCTCGACCGGCTGCAGTCCGAAGGCGTGCTCGACCGGACGCTGATCCTCTTCACGTCGGACCACGGCGAGTTCCTGGGAGACTACGGTTCCTACGGCAAGCGGTCGTTCCTCGACGTCGCCGCGCGCGTGCCGCTGCTCGCGCGGTTTCCGGAGCGATTCGCCATCGGCAGCCGATGCGACGAACCGACGAGCCTCGTCGATATCCTGCCGACGTGCCTCGCCGCAGCGGGCTTGGAGAAGGAGCCGAGACACGCCGGGACAGACCTGGCACAGGTCGCTGCGAAGAACGTCGAGCGCATGGGAGTGCTGGGGCAGTTCAGCCAAGATGGCGGGGCGCTTTACATGCTCGCGACGCGGTCGTTCAAGTACATCCACTCCGCGCCGGACCGGCGCGAATGGCTCCTGACCAGAACTACGGGAGCGCGGGAGGAGCGAAGTCTCGCCGGCAATCCTGCTTTCGCCGATGTGCTCGCCCGGCTGCGGGATCAGCTCATCAACCGGCTGCGGGAGGACGGCTACGATTCGCCGCTGGACGGGAACGCCTGGCGCGAGTTTCCGCCGCTTCCCTCGGTTCCGTCCGATCCCGACGCCTGGCAGCTCTTCCAGGACGGGCGGTCCGTCTCGGACCGGTTCCCGGCGGGATACGCGCCGCGCGTGGACACGATGAAGCCCTATCCGGTTCGCGGCTTTTGAAACGAGAGCGGCAAACGCTAGCTCGTCGGCAGGACGAGGAAGTAGTTGTCGTGTCCGGGGATCACGATGTCCGCGATACGCGACAGGCGATCCATCGTTCTCGCCGCGAGCTCGAAATCGGATGAGTTGAAGTACCCCTGCCGCTCGCGCCAGAAGTCGCGCGTCATCGTCGCGTCCCCAGCCACGACGACGGACCTTCCGTCGAGGTCGAAGCGAAGGCTGTGGTGGCTGTCGCAGTGTCCTGGGGTCGGCAGGATGTCGATACATCCGAACAGCTCACCTGTGACAGGCGTTACCTTCTCGGCAAGACGACCGCTGCCGTTCAGCGCGTCTGCCACCGGAGGCGCGGCGGTCCACCGAGCCGACGGGAACGCGGCGATGCCCGCGTAGTGGTCCCCGTGCTCGTGCGTGATAAACACGTCGATGATCGCCTCTGGTGGGACTCCGGCGCGACGGTCGAGCTCGACCATCATCCGATCGGCGTCCGAGAGCGACGGATCGACCAGCAGGCGGAAGTCGTCTCCCGTGATGAGCGTCGTCGTGCAGATGGGGCTGCGTCGGGCTCTGCTGTCGTCTTCGCCCCAGTAGCGGTTCCGCGACAGGTTCCCAATCGTGATGATGTCCCAGCGACGAATCATGCGCGCTGCCCTCAGTGAGCTCGGACGAGTTCGAGCATGGCGCGATCCAACTGGTGACCCCGGAACGACTCGTAGGTGATGTCCTTGCGACCGCTGTCGAGGACGCCGAACGAGCCCCGGAAGTTCCACATCGCCCATCCCCAACCGGCTTCCTGCCAGAGCTCGAGGCAGTCCCTCATCCACGACAGGACGACCGCATGCGGCGTGTGCTGGAACGCGCCCCACTCGCCGACGTGCACGCCGACGCCCTTCGATTCCAGCGCCTTCCACGGCTCGATGCGTTCAGCCATGAGGCGGGCTCGGTCGAACCTACGCCCGTTTTCGTCGAGGGGCCAGGTGGGAACCTCCCAGGTGTCCGATCCACGGATCCACGATGCGCGGAAGTGGCTGATCCGCATCGGATCGTAGCCGCGCGTGCTCTGTGCGACGCCGAGATCGGCGAGGCTCTGCACCGGTGTCCGACCCCACTGGAGCCCGTCGGCGACGATCAGACGATCTGGGTCCTGCTCGCGGATCGCGGCGACCAAGGCGCGCACGACGCGGGTATACGTCTCTTCGGCGATGTTCGGCGGCTCGTTCAGCAGATCGAAGCTGACCCGGTCGTTTGGGATGCCCCGGTACCGTTCGGCGAACCGAGCCCACTGGTAGCAGCAAGCTTCGAGCGCCTGATCGTCGGTCCAGAGATCGAAAGGCTCCGCCGGAGGGTTCACGCAATAGCCCGGTCCCCGATGGAAGTTGATGTTGACGTGAACGCCATACTGTCTCCCGAACTCGACCGCCTGGTCGATGTCCTTGAGGACGTTCTCGTCCATCTCGCGCCATTCGCCGGGCTTCGACCAGCACCAGTAGGACAGCGGCAACCGCACGAAATCGAACCCCCACTCGCGCATCCATTCGAAGTCGGCTTCGACGAAGGGCGCGTTGTGACGCTCCGTGAACTTCTCCAGCAGGTTGTAGCCGCGCCAGCGCGGCAGGTGCTTCGTATCCACGGCACTCGGCTCCGTTCTGGTGTGACTGGTTCGCGTCGCCAGCGCGAGTCCGGCGGCAGCGGTCGTTCGCAGGAAGGTTCGTCGATCCATGCGGCTCTAGCCCCAGGTTCCAAAGACCTTTTCAGCGGTTCCTGCCAGCAACCAGTGCATCGTCTCCTCGTCCAGCCCGGGGGCTTCGTCGGTCATCAGCGTCAGACCCCTCGTGTAGCCACATTGCGGCACGATGAACGGGAAGTCGGTCGCCCACATGAGACGCGGTGCCCCATACGCCTCCAGCAGTCGCGGAAGCCATGGATGCAGGTCTGCGTAGGGCCACTCCTGAAACGATGCGCGGGGGAACTCGGAGAGCTTCACGTGCAGGTTCGGGTGTCGCGCGAGATGCAACAGATGGCTGAACTGCTCGCCATCGCTCAGCGTCGGGCGGCAGTGTCCGAAGTGGTCGATCACGGCGACCGTCTCCGGGTGCGCCTCGCAGAGCCGATCGACCGCGCCGAAGTGGTCCGGGTTGATCAGGAAGCCGACCGGCATTCCCAGATGACCCGCTTCTGCGAAGATGCGGTGACCCAGCGGAGAGTCCAGGGGCGTCTCCGGCGGGAACAGATTCGGGTTCAAGCGAACCGCGATGTAGCCTTCGTCGCGCCATCTCGCCAACTCGTCCTCGGGACAGGCGTGCTGCGGGTCGATCAGGCACATGCCGCGGAACCGGTTCGGATGGCTTTTCAGTGTTCCGGTGACGTACCGGTGGTCGAAGCCGTAGACAATCGGCTGGATGATGAGCGCGCCGGCGATCCTGGCATCGTCCATGCACTCGATCAGGAAGTCGGCGTCTGCCCGCAACGTCGGGGCGGCGACTCGAGGGTTGAAGGGGTACTTCGACAAGTCGGTCAGCCAGACGTGCAGGTGAGCGTCGATGATTCGCATTCGTCCGCGCCTTTGGGTTCGCTACCGGTACCAGTTCTGCGACAGGTAGTCGAAGTAGTACAGGGCGTTGTCGACGGGCACATTGCTCGGAATGTGGTTGCCGACGGCGAAGAAGAAGCCCGGGCAGTCCTTGGCGATCTTCAGCGTTTCGTCGACCTCGTGGCGTATCTTGTCGGGCGTGCCGAAGGTGAGCGTGCGGCAGTCGAGCTTGCTCCCGACGATGACCTTGGTCTTGCCGTAACGCTCGATCACCGTGTCGAGATCGGTCAACGGCTCGAAGATGAATCCGTCCGCGCCCGCATCGGCGATGTCGTCGACGAACTCCGTGAAGTCGCCGTCGGAGCAGAAGAGGATCGTCTTACCTGCCTCATGGAGGACGTCCCAGAGCTGCTTGAACCGAGGGAAGATGGCGCTTCGGTAGAAGTCGGGGTGCATGAACGCGCCTTCGGTCCACACCATGTCATCGTGTTGGATGAACACCTCGCACGAAGTCTTCGCCCACGCCTGAACGTGATGCATCGTGAGGCGGAAGAAGCTCTCCAGCACGCGGTCGAACCGACGCTGGTCGGCTGCCGCCTCCAAGAGCATGTCCCATCCGAACGCCTGGATCGCGCCGGAGACAATCGTCTTGTAGTAGCCGCCGGTGTAGATCTGATTCGGGTGTGCCGCCTGCGACGACGTGTACGTGCGGTCGTAGTAGTCGACGAGCTCGTCCATCGGCGTGAGCCCGTACTCCTCGACCGCGTCGAACGACCAAACGTCTTCAACGGTCTGGAACGGGTAGTGGACGTGGTCTCGGCGGTCGATCCCGCCTTCGAGGAACTCGGCGTGCCCCATATCCGTGACACGCCCCTTCCAGCCTCGCGGACCGTCGTTGGTGACCCACAGGAAGTCGAGCTCCCAGGCATCCTGGAACTTGCCCCAAGCGCTACCGTCTGTTCGCGGGTCGGTGCCCGTCACCGCTCGGACCAGGGCGTAGTTGCTGCAGTACTCGCTGTGGCCCAGCCGTGCGGGCGACTCCAGTCGGATCGCGCTCATGCCGATGTCGTAGCTCATCTGCTTGGTCCCTTCGTCAGGTCTCCCCACACTCGCCATAATGACACCGCGCGACGTACCCCGCAATGATGCGGAGGCACAGACGTTTGCCGAGATGTCCTGATGTCTGACCTCATTTCCTAAGAGTCTATCTCAATCCGCGTACGCGGCTTTGAGCCGATGCCAGATGCGCGCCCAGATGAGGATGCAGGCGAGCTTCACCAGTCCGCAGTAGTTCTCCGGTTTGACCTCATAGCGCACCCGAATCGAGCGGTACTTGGCCAACCACGCCATCGTGCGCTCCACCACCCAACGTCGCGCCGGATGGGTCTTCTCCCCGTGATCGTCGAGCTTCTCCTCGCCGATTCGACGGACGTGTCCGATGTAACCGGAATCGGCGATCGCTTGCGCTCCCGTGGGGTTGTCATACGCCTTGTCGAGACACAAGTGCAGCGGCTGTTCCTCCGTCGGAAACGGCGACGCGAGAACGATGGCATCCAGCGTCGCGGCAAGCAGCTGGGTGTCGTGGACGTTGGCTCCGGCGATCGTCACGCCCAACGGGCCACCGTTGCTCTCCACGACGACGCTTCGTTTCACCCCTTTTTTCCGCGATCCGTCGGGTTGGGTCCGACCGCGTCGGCGGGGATGGTCGCTTTGCCCATCGCTTTGCCCATCGATCCATCGGCGGACTGCCATGTCCAGTCAATGCCCCCAACTCCTCGCACCGGAGAAGCAGCTGACGCCAGATGGCATCGAAGAT
>Ga0194120_10003865_pt1 | contig 23775 bp, 23 predicted proteins | sample TA2MahCa65mmetaG_FD_148642 | JGI IMG/M metagenome (GOLD analysis project Ga0194120, IMG submission 148642) | Freshwater microbial communities from Lake Tanganyika, Tanzania - TA2015019 Mahale Deep Cast 65m | ecosystem: Environmental > Aquatic > Freshwater > Lake | place: Tanzania: Lake... | reverse complement strand
GGGCTGTAAGGACCGAGCCAACGCAGGCCACGGACAAAAGACCCGCCGCCCGGAGGGTTTTCGCGCCAAAGGCCGCCTGGCTTCGTTGCTCCTCAGTCGAAGATCCAGGGAGGATATTCTCCTTCGTGGCGCCTCGCCATCCGGCCTTTGGCGCGAAAACAGGACCCCGCGCAATTTTCGGACACGCTCTTAGACTTGTTTTGCACAGCGGCGTGTTTAGGGTCTGCGCCCAAGCATGTCTGCGTTCGAAGCTTTGGGACTCATATTGGCGGCCGCGACGGCTGGTGCGATGAACGCGGTGGCCGGCGGCGGCACGCTGCTGACGTTTCCGACCTTGCTGTTCTTTGGCACGCCGCCCGTTGTCGCGAACGCCACCAGCACACTCGCGCTCGTGATCGGCACGGCGGGCAGCGTTTTCGGATATCGCCGCCATCTGCACACCGTGCGGCCCTGGCTCTGGCGTTTCGTTCCTGTCAGCATTCTGGGAGGGTTGCTCGGCAGCGGCCTTCTCACGCGCACCAGCAACGAGGCCTTTGCCAAGCTGGTTCCCTTTCTCATCCTCTTTGCGACGATTCTGTTTCTGACCCAGGGAATCTTTCGGCGTCTGGTGGGTTTCGACGACGCTCCGGAAGGACCAACTCGGCCGCCCGCGATTTGGGGAGCCATCGTGTTCCAGTTCGCAGTCGCGGTTTACGGCGGCTACTTCGGCGCGGGCATCGGCATCCTCATGCTGGCGTCGCTCGGATTCATCGGCCTGCACGACATTCACGAGATGAACACTCTCAAGACCGTGCTCAGTTCGTTGATCAATCTGGTGGCAGCGGCCTGGTTCATTCTGGCGGGCCTGATCCACTGGCCAAGGGCGGGGATCATGACCCTCGGCGCCCTGGCGGGTTATTTTCTCGGTTCGCACTTTTCGCAGCGGATTCCGCAACGCCGCGTGCGGCAGATCATCACCACGGTCGGGTTTATCCTCTCGGCCGTGACGTTTTATGAGGAGTTTCTGCGGTAAGCGAAACGCCAGAAGGATTGGAGGGATGGAGTCTTTGGGGTCCTTAGGGTCTGTGCAAAAATAAATTCCGGTCTTGCTGGAGGCGATTTCGCTTTCTGGCGAGGCACGACGAGGGAGCATAGCCAGGGCTCTGCGACTGAGGAGAAACGAAGCCAGAAAGCGAAATTGCCCCGGCCTTTGTCCTGGCGAGCCGCTCGACGTGAGTGGGACACGTCCGACTCGGCTCGCTGGGGACAGGCTCGCCCTACCGTCAGTTTCCGAAGAAGAATCATACTCCGGAGATCACCTTCACGCCCATCTCCTCCAGCGTCTCGGCAACAGCCGCGAGCAGCGCGCGGACGTCCGACTCGAAGATCCGCCCGATGCAACCGATGCGAAAACTGTCCGCTTGGGAAACCTTCCCCAGATAGATAATCATCCCTTTGTCCCGCAGCCGGTCGTAGAACTCGGCGAAATCGAAGTTGCTGTGGTCCGGGTAATGGAAGGCCGTAACGATGTAACTCTGGAGCGCCGGTTCCAGATACGAGCGGAATCCGAGCTTGTGCATGCCGCGGAGCAACACCTCGTGATTGCGCCGATACCTCCCCGCCCGCCCCTCGACCCCGCCTTCCTGATCCAGTTCCTTGAGCGCCTGATCGAAGGCCAGCAGCACATGGGTCGGCGGCGTAAAACGAAATTGCCCCGTGTCCTCGAATCCCTTGAGCTGGCCGAGGAGGTCCAGGCTCAGGCTTCGAGCGCGTCCTTCGGAAGCCAGGAGCGGCTCGCGCCGCGCGATCACGAACGAAAACCCCGGCACCCCTTCGATGCACTTGTTCGCGGAAGAAATCAGGTAATCGATGCAAGCGCGTTTCACATCGATGGGCACCGCCCCGAAACTGCTCATCGCGTCCACGATGTAATCGGCGCCGAATTCCTTTGCGATCTGGCCGATTTCGACAATCGGATTCAAAATGCCCGTGGTCGTCTCACAATGCACGACCGCGACGTGCGTCACTCCGCGATTCGCGCTCAAGGTCTGGCGCAGAACCTGGCGGTCCGGCATCTGGCTTTCGGGGCCGCGCAGGACGGTGGCGTCGATTTGCAGGACGGCGGCCATTCGAACCATGCGTTCGCCGTAAGCCCCGTTGGTGAGAATGATCAGCTTGCCCTGCCGAGGCACGACCGAAGCCAGCACGGATTCCACGCCGAACGTTCCGCTGCCTTGCATCAGGATGGTCTCGTAACCGTCCTCGCGCGTCACGCCGGCCAGGGTCAGGAGCCGGACGCGAATGTTTCGGAGCAACTCGATCAACGCGTCGTCCCGAGAGCCAATGTCGCGCAGCATCGCTTGTTTCACGCTGAGGCTCGTGGTCAACGGTCCGGGCGTGAACAGAGTCTTGTCTTTGGCGGTCGGGAGAAGTTTGGGCTCTTTCATGGATGGGGTGGAGCTGTTTGGCGACGTTCGTGCAAAAAACCCATGAAACGTTCTTTGACTTCATGGGGCTTGACCGTCGGCCGTCCAAGATGCCTGGGCGAACCCTGCCGAATCTTCACGTGCAGCAAACTCGGACCGGCGCGCTGACGCAACTCTTTCAAACCGCCGCGGATGTCCTCCGGGCGGTCCGCTGCGAAGGCGTGGCGATAGTTGGCGGCGGCGGCCATCTCCGCAAAGCGCGTAATGCTGGAGACGGTTTGTTGCCCCCCGGTCGAATCGTGCGCTTCGTTGTCCAGCACGACGTGCAACAAATTCCTTGGCTGATGGAAACCGATCGTGGCCAAAGAACCCAGCTTCATCAGGGCCGCGCCATCGCCATCGATCACCACGACGGGTTGCTGCGGGAGCGTTCGGGCGATCCCAAATCCGATGGCCGAAGCCGTGCCCATGCCGCCCACGACGTAAAGGTGATTCGGCCGGTCCGCGAGCGTGAAGAGTTCGCGTCCGGTCTTGCCCGTGGTGGCGACGACTGCTTCGTCACCGTTCAGGATTTCCAAAATCAACTGCAACACCTCGCTGCGCGTCAATCGTTCCTCCGTTCGAGAGCCGAGCTTTTCCCGTTTTTCCGCGACGACAGGAGTGGATTGCTTTTCTTCGCGGAGTTCGAAGTCTTCGACCGAATCCTGGGACATGATGAGCGCAAAGGGACGTTGCCGTTCGCGCATGCTGGTTTCGGCGCGCTCGATCGCGTCGCTGATTTCGGAATCCTTCTTGGGAAAAGGGAGCCAGGGAATCTCCAGCGTGTCTAACAACCGGTGCATGATCCGTCCCATCTGCTCGTGCTGCGGTTCATCTTTGACTCCGGGCTCGCCGCGCCATGTGACTATCAGCAAAGTCGGCACGCGAAAAGGATAATTCAGGGACGTCAGCGGATTGACCATATTCCCCAGGCCGGAGTTCTGGCACATCGTCACGGTTTTTTGGCCCGCGAGATACGCGCCGAACGTGATGCCCACGGCTTCCCCTTCGCTCGTCGCGCCGACGTAATTCAGGGTCCGGTCCGCGATGACGTAATTGATGAAAGGCTTCAAAAAGCTGCACGGCACGCCCGCGTATTGGCCATAGTTCAGCGCCCGCAACGGTTCGATAAACGAGGATGCCTTGATCATGTGGTGGTCTAAAACGCCTGAGCTTGCGCCAGGTCTCCAGGTCATCGACATCCAGCCAGTGGCCGGTGATGTAATGCACGTGCGCCCGCCCGCCGGATTCCAAAAGGTGCTTGAACAAATCGTCGAAGCGCAACTGCCGAAAGTCCGGCCGGGCGGAAAGCCGCTGCAACGCCTCTCGGAAAATCGTTGCGCCCCGCGCGGTCGCTTTGATCAATCCGATCCATTCCCCGTGGATCCTTGCGGGCGGCAGGCTCGGTCCGATGTCCGCGAGAAAAACCGATTCTTCGCTGGATTGCAGCGAATAGGGCCGCGTGGTGTGGACGAAATCGACGTAGCCCTTGGCCGGCCCGCGGCTTTGCCAGGCCGCATCGACGGTGATCACAATGTCTCCTTCTTCCAGGAGCAGATTCTGCAAAATGTATTTCCGGAACAAAATGTCGCCGAACGAGAGGACCACTTCGCCTTCGAGAAAGTCGAGCGCCTTGGCCAGCGAGAGCAGTTCGCCTTGAACTGAGTTGTCTTGTTCACGTCCCTGAAATTTGTAGGAACCGAATAACGCGGATGCAACTCTTGATTCTGGAGTATTCCCTCCGTCAAGGTGAAGCGAGCGTCTTCGCGAGCCAATGACCATCGACGCGGACGCATCCGCAAGTTGTCAGCTCGTAGCGCAGATTTTCAATCTCCCGGATCGCGGAATTGCATTCCGCAGAGGTTCGACAAGTTCCCGAGATCTGGAACTCGTCGAAGCGCCGCCGATTGCAAATCGGCGATACGGCGGAGTGTAACTCTGCGCTACCAGGGCAGAAACCACCCAATCCGGCTTGCTTTCCGTCGGAAGCGCATGTCAAAAAGTGCGGTCATGATGGCAAGCCTGAATTCACAGGATGCGGCGCTCTCGGCGCTGATAGCGCGGCGCAAAGCGGGCTTCAGCCTCGAACGCGACTTCTATACGGACGAGTCCGTGTACCGCGTGGACGTCGAGCGTATCTGGCGGCGCGGCTGGCTCTTTGCCGGACACTCCTGCGAGATCCCAAATCCGGGCGACTACTTTGCCCTGGAGGTTGACTCAGATCCGATCCTGGTCATCCGGGGCGACGACAAGCAGGTGCGCGCCTTGCACAACGTGTGCCGGCATCGCGGTTCCTTGATTTGCCCGGAGGCAGCCGGCCACGTGAGCTGGCTGGTCTGTCCGTACCACCAATGGACCTACGATCGAAGCGGCGCGCTGGTCGGTTGCCGGGGCGCGCTGGAGGATCTTGATAAAACTCAGTTCGGTCTGCGGTCCGTGAATGCGCGGGAAGTTGAAGGTTTGATTTACATCTGTCTCGCGGAGCAACCGCCGAACTTTGAACCCGCGCGGGACCAGCTGGCGAGCCTGGCGAAACCGCAAGGCTTCCCTCGCGCGAAGGTCGCCCAAAGCCTCGACTACACCGTGCGCGCGAACTGGAAGCTCGTCTGGGAAAACAACCGCGAATGCTATCACTGCAACGTCAATCACCCGCAATACATCCGGGCTAACTTCGATCACTACAATACGGACGACACGTCCCCGCGCATCCAGCAGGCAATGGAAGCGGCGGTGCGTCGCAGCGAACAAAAGTGGGCGGCTTCGGGGCTTGCGGCCACGCACCAGCAGACCGGCATGACGCGGTTTCCGGATGCCGAGCGCAACATCTGGTTCTCCGCCAACCGCACGCCGCTGGTCGAGGGTTACGTCAGCGAAACCCTGGACGGGAAACAGGTCGCTCCCTTGATGGGAGATTACACCGAAGCCGACGTGGGCACGCTTCGCATCCGCACGCTGCCGAATTTCTGGAATCACTCCAGTTGCGATCACGGCGTGAGCACGCGCTTGCTCCCGGCCGGACCGCAATTGACCCGGATTCGCGTGACGTGGCTGGTGCATCAAGACGCCTTCGAGGGAAAGGACTATCAACTGGAGAAGCTGCTGCCGTTCTGGCAACTCACCTCGGAACAGGACTGGGAAATCTGCGAGCGCCAGCAGCGGGGCGTGAATTCGTCGGCTTATGTGCCCGGACCGTATTCCCCGTTCAAAGAATATAACGTCGAGAGTTTCGTTCGGTGGTACTTGAACACCGTGATGCGTGATCCGTAAAACGTAAAGCGTAGTATGCCCTCGGTTGAGGGTGGGGCGAGGCTCCCGCCGAGCCAATGCCATCGAAGAAAGGCTCCGCAGGAGCGTCGCCCCACCGTCGTTAACTGAGGGGATACAAAACGTAAGACGTAAGGCCTAAGCTTCACGATTACGTTTTACGTTTTACAAACGACGATTCACGCGAAGCATCTTATGGCCACACCACTCCCCAACGCCGAAATCATCATCGTCGGCTGCGGCGCCGTTGGCCTGGGCTGCGCTTACGCCCTGGCCAAAGCCGGCAAAACGGACATTCTCGCGCTCGAACGGGCCGACGACGTCGGCGTCGTCACCACTTCCCAGGGCGCCGGTTTGTGCGGCCAGGTGCGCGACTCGGTCGAGCGCACAAAACTCGCGATGCACTCCGTCGCGATGTTCCGCGAACTGCAGCGCAGCCAGGTGAAACCGGACTGGCGCGAAGTCGGCTCCCTTCGCATCGCGCTGAACGAACGTCGGGCCGATGAATTTCGCCAGCTCAAAGCGGCCGCGGATGCCGCGGAACTGAAAACGCAGTTCATCGTTCGCGAAGAAGCCCGGCGACGCTGGCCGTTGATGGATTTCACAGTCGCGAAGTCGATCCTGTGGTGCCCCAGCGACGGGTACATGACGCCCCGCTGCGTCGCCGCGTCCTACAAGCACAACGCAGAAAAGCTGGGCGTGAAATTCAGCACGGCGACGGCGCTGGAGGAGATTGTGTTGCAGAACGGGCGCGTGGCCGGCGTGAGGACCAATCGCGGCCCGGCCGATTGTCGCTACGTGATCAATGCCGCGGGGGCCAACGCTTATCACGTCGCGAAGCTCGCCGGCCTGGAGTTGCCGATTTTCCCGGTGCGCCATGAATACTACGTCACTGTGCCGATGGACGGTCTGACTCCTGACCTGCCGTGCTTTCGCATCCCGGAACTGACGCTCTACGGGCGCGTGCGCGACGGCGGCCTCCTGCTCGGCGGCTGGGAACCGCAATCGCTGAATCTTGACCCGCGCAGCTATGCCTCCGACCACGAACCGCCGCCGGTCGTCACGGATTGGCCGGTCTTGGATTCATTCGAGGCGAGCTTCACGAAATTATTCCCGACGGCGCGCGCCGCGCAGAAGAGTTGCGTCGGCAAAGGCTGGCCCACCTTCACGCCGGACGGACGCTTCATCCTTGGCGAAAGCTCGCGAGTCCAAGGCTTCGTCATGGCCGGCGGGTGCAATGCCCACGGCATCTCCGGCTCCGGAGGCATCGGCAAACTGCTTGTCGAATCGCTCCTGGATCCAAAACAATCCGCCTACGTGAAGAGCCTCAGCCCGGATCGGTTCACGGAAACAAACTGGGCCTGGGATGAAGCCCGCGTTCAAGCGGCGCGGGTGTATGAAACGTACTATGGGCGCGAAGTAGGCAACGCTTAAGATGAGACATGGGCGGGTCTTCTCAGGGCTGTTGACAAAGTAGCGCAGATTTTCAATCTGCCGTATCGCCGAATTGCATTCGGCAGAGCGCCGGAAAATCCAAGCGCACCCAACCCGGCGAGACCCTGCGGATTGCAAATCCGCGATACAGCAGAATTCAATTCTGCGCTACTTGTCATTGGCTCTGTCCCTGTCCGCAGCAATTCTCATTTTGGCAATCCACGCCCGTTTGGTGTCCACGCTTTAGCGTGTTTGCGGGCGACAGGCACGCTGAAGGGTGGACACCATACGCCGCGAGCCTGGCAAGCTGAGAATTGCCACCCTGTCCGGCCTTCTCGGAAATTCTCCTTGTTCCTTCCAATGAATCGTCCGAAGGTTTGACGCTGCCTTATGAGTCGCCAATCGTTTGCCTGGTCTCGCCCTGGCCGGAGTGCGTCGCTTTCAATCGTATTGGCTGCCGCTTCGTTGTGGATTCGGGCTGAAGAGGCCGATTCTGTTCCAACCAGGCAAACCGGAACGACTCATTGGTCGCTGCGACCGGTGGCAGCGCCTCAACTTCCCAGGGTCAAAAACAAAACCTGGCCGCGGAATGCCATCGACCATTTTGTTTTAGCCAAACTCGAAGCCGCCGGACTCTCCCCATCGCCGGAGGCAGACCGGGCCACTTTGATCCGGCGCTTATGCTTCGATTTGACCGGGCTGCCGCCAACGCCGCAGGAGATCGATGCCTTTGTGAATGATTCTTCTCCCAGAGCTTACGAACATCTCGTCGATGGGTTGCTCGCGTCGCCGCATTATGGCGAACGCTGGGCGCGGCACTGGCTCGATGTCGTGCGCTACAGCGAGAGCCAGGGCTTCGAGTACGATCACATGCGTCCCCACGCCTGGCATTACCGCGACTACGTGATTTCCAGTTTCAACGCCGACAAACCTTACGACCAGTTCGTGAAAGAACAAATCGCAGGCGACGCGCTCGAACCGGCGACACCGGAGAGGATCGTCGCCACAAGCCTGCTCGTTTGCGGCTCCTGGGATCAGGCCGGCAACAGCCAGGCCAACGCGACGCAGCGCGCTCTCACGCGCGAGGAAGAGTTGGAGGACCTTGTCAGCGTCGTGTCGCAGACCTTTTTGGGTCTGACCGCGAACTGCGCGCGCTGTCACGACCACAAGTTCGACCCGATTTCCCAGGCGGATTATTACCGGATGAAGTCGGTGTTTGAAGGCGTGCGGCATGGAGAACGCGTCATCGCGACCCAGGAAGAAGTTCAACGGCATGAGAAAAAGCTCGGCGCGCTCAATTCGCGGATCGCGGAAAACGACAAACGTGCGCGGCGCGTGGACGCCGTGGGCCGGCAACGCGTGTTCGCGGATGCCGAAGCGGCAGCGTTCTTCGCTGCGGCCGGCCTTGATGTGTCCGCTGAGGTACTGCTGGCGGCGCTCACGGCCGAAGAGCGGAATCTGCGGGAAACTTGGTTGCGGCAGATCGCGGCGGACCGCGCGGCGCTCAAAGCCATTCCGCCCTTGCCCGTTTCCTACGCCGGCACACGGAAACAACCTGAGCCGACGCGTCTGCTCAAACGCGGGGACGTGAATTCACCCGGCGAGACGATGAAGCCGGGCGCTCTCTCGGCGATCCTCCAACCAAACCCGGATTTTGGTTTGTCCGGCGACGCGCCCGAAGCCGCCCGACGCTTGAAGCTCGCGGATTGGATTGCAGACCCACGAAATCCACTCACCGCGCGCGTCCTGGCCAACCGGCTCTGGCACTATCATTTCGGCGCCGGGATTGTGGCGACGCCGAATGACCTCGGTGCGAGCGGCGCGAAACCGAGTCATCTCGAATTGCTCGATTGGCTGGCCGCAACGCTGATCGAGCGCGGCTGGAGCTTGAAGGCGCTGCATCGGCTCGTCGTTTGCTCGGCGACGTATCGCCAGGCCTCGACCTTTAACGCGGAAGCGGCCCGCATCGACGCGGACGCTCAACTTCTCTGGCGATTCAGTCCCCGGCGTCTCGAAGCCGAGGCGCTGCGGGATGCGATGCTCGCGGTCAGCGGCCAGATCAACCTCGCTCAAGGCGGCGCCAGTTTCCGTCCCTTCGACACCAAAAGCTTCAACGCGACGTTTTATTTTCCGGCGGACAAGATGGGCCCCGAATACAACCGGCGCGCCGTCTATCGGATGAACATTAATTCCGGGAAAGATCCGCTGCTCGACACTTTCGATTGTCCTGACCCGGCGACCAAGACGCCGCGCCGTGGCGCGACGACGACGCCCTTGCAGGCGTTGAGTCTGTTGAACAGTTCGTTCGTGCAGCGCCAGGCGTTGCATCTGGCCGAACGCGTGTTGAAAGAGGCGCGCGGCCGAACGGCCGAAGCGATCGGGCGGGCTTATCGGTACGCTTTGGGACGGCCGCCCACCAAGGAGGAGCGGGTCCGCGCGGAGGCGGCCGCCGCCGAGACGAGCTTGCAGAACGTGTGCTGGGCGCTGTTGAATGCGACGGAATTCATTTATGTCCGTTAGGCCAATCGTCTCTTCCATGTATTCCTTCGCGAGCCGATTGCCATCGCACGGCTCCGCGGGAGCCTCGCTCCACCCTCGTTTACTGAGAGCCTGTCTGAAAACTGTCTTCTGGGTGGAACAGGCCACCGGCCTGTTGCGGCGGGCTACCAGCCCGCCGGGCCTTTTGGCGGCAGGTTGCCGCCAAAAACGGGCTGGTAGCCCGTTCCACCCATTTTTCAGAGGGGCTCTGAGAGGTTGCTCTTCCATGGCATCGCTTCTGGCGGGCCTGGCTCTCTTCGGGATCGGCTTTCTGGCTTCTTGCTCGACCAGGGATCGGGATCGGTTGCTCGTCGGCATGGAACTGGCCTATCCGCCCTTCGAAACGTCCGACACCCAGGGAAACCCCACCGGCGTAAGCGTGGATCTGGCGCGCGCGCTCGGAATTCATTTGGGCTGGGCGATTGAGATTCAGAATATCCCGTTCGACGGCCTGATCCCGGCGTTAAAGACGGGCAAGATTGATCTCATCATCTCGTCGATGACCGCCACGGCCGAGCGCGCGCAGTCGATCGATTTCTCGGAGCCGTATCTGAAAACGGGATTGTGCTTGCTCGTTGGAAAAAACTCTCCAGTGAACTCGCTGGAAGACCTGGATCAATCCGGCAAAACCGTCGCGGTGAAACTCGGAACCACCGGGCACACCTTTGCCACGCAGCGAATCAAGCTGGCCAAAGTGCTCGTGCTCGACAAAGAGGATGCGTGCGTGCTCGAAGTCGTCCAGGGAAAGGCGGACGCTTTCATTTACGATCAGATGTCCACGTTCAAGAACTGGCAGCGAAATCCGGAAACCACGCGGCCGATTCTCAAGCCGTTCCAGGAAGAGTCCTGGGCGGTCGGTCTCCGCAAAGGAAACACGGAATTGATGCGGCCGGTGAATCGGTTTTTGCAGGAGTTCCGAGCCAGAGGCGGTTTTGAGGAACTCGGAGACCGCTACCTGAAGGAGCAAAAGCAGGCTTTCAAGCACCTGGGGTTCCCGTTTTACTTTTGATCCCGTGGCCCTGCTCCGCATTTTCCGGACGCCGCCTGAGGCCGCTCACGCGCCCCCACCCTGGCCGTTGCGCCTGGTGAATTTCGCCGCGGCGTTCCTGCTGATCGTTCTCATCTTCTACTTCTCTTTCCATCAACTGAACTATCATTGGAACTGGGCCTCGATCTATCAGTATCGCCAGAAATTCGCGCAGGGGTGGATCACGACGATCTGGATCTCCGTGGCCGCGCTGGGGCTGAGCACGGGGATCGGCCTCTTTTTCGCGCTGGCGCAGCGCAGCCGCTGGCTGGCCTTGCGTTACTTCAGCAAGATTTACATCGAAGTGGTGCGGGGCACACCGCTGCTGGTCCAGATTCTGATCTTTTTCTACGTGGTGGCGGACGCCTTTCATATCGAGAACCGCTACCTGGTCGGCACATTGACACTGGCCTTCTTCAGCGGAGCCTACATTTCTGAGATCATCCGCGCGGGCATTGAAAGTGTCGGGAAATCCCAGTTGGAATCCGCGAAGGCCATCGGGTTAACGCGCGGGCAAACTTACCGGTTCGTCATTTTCCCGCAGACCTTGCGCCAGACGCTGCCGCCGCTGGCGGGCCAGTTCGTGTCCTTGATCAAGGACTCCTCGCTGCTCTCGATCATTTCGATCAGCGAATTCACGCTCAACGCCCGCGAAGTGAATTCCAGCACCTTCAGCACGCTGGAGAGCTACATCCCCCTGGCAATCGGGTACCTCGTTCTCACGTTGCCCATTTCGCTCTGGACGCGATATCTGGAGAAACAGCACCGGTATGAGACGTGAAAGCCCAGTCATTCTGCTTGACCCTGGGTGCGGAGTAGATCAGTGCCTCGCGCGCACAGCCACCCATGCGAGCTTGCCAAATTGCGATCCGGCTTCGATTCGTTCTGCCCTGCCTGTTGAGTGTCCTGATCTTCACTCAATCCGCGCCTCAAGTGCTCGGCCAGGGCTGAATCCCGGCCCGCCACATGTCGCTCAGTTTGGGCGCGGAGGGGATTTCGTATTTGGAACCGCATCATTGGGAAACGACGCTTTCGTATCGGTATCGTTTTATGGCGACGTGACGGTCATCTCCAACCGGCTTCACAATAGTGTTGCCGGGGTGGGCGACCTGAGGCTGGTAGGAAACACTTGGCTTTTCGACCCTGCGAAGCATCCGCAAGGCAATATTTCCTTTGGACTCGGCATGAAAGCGCCGACCGGCGAATCCGGGGGCGAAGATACGGTCCTGATCAACGGCGTCGAGACGGTTCGCCCTGCGGACACGTCGATCCAACCCGGCCGATGGCGGCTGGGGGATCGTCCTGGAATTGCAGGCCTTTCAAAAGATTTTCAAAAACACTTACGGATACGCTTCTGGGTTTTATCTGATCAACCCGCGGGAAAAGAGCGATACCCAGTTCACCACGGATCCCAATGTCCTTCTGTCCGTGCCCGACCAGTATCAGGGGCGCCTGGGCTTGTCCTACACCATCTGGCCCGAAAAGGGGATCGCATTGAGTTTAGGCGGCCGGGTGGATGGTCTGCCCGTGCGCGATTTGATCGGCGGGGCTGATGATGGGTTCCGCAGACCCGGATATTCGGTCTATATTGATCCCGGCATTTCCTGGAGCTGGGGAAAGAACTTCCTCAGTTTTAACGGGCCTGTTGCCGTCGCGCGCAGCCGCCAGCGGAGCATCCGGGATATCCTGGCGAGCGAACGGACCGGCCAATACGTTCATGGGGCGGGCGGCATTGCGGACTTTTTGCTCGTGGCCAGCTACTCGCGCCGATTCTAATGGCCGCGCCTGCTGTGGCCAGCCCGGCCTTTTCGACCGCCATACTTTGTTCTGATCCTCTTGTACTTTTCCTCCTCCCTGGCCAGGATCTCCGCAAAAGCCTTGGATGAGCGAAGGGACTTCAGATTCTCATCCTTCAGGAACAGCGGGTAGCAATTGAAACCATTGTCCACGGCCTCCTTAAACCAATAAATGGCTGCGTGGTCTTGTTCATGAGCGCGTAGGCCGAGGCGATGTTGTAGGCCGTGTGGTGAAAATGGCCGAAGCCTTTGCTGTGGCCGATGGCGTTGGTTATTTGCTCCTCCGCTTTTCCTTGTTCGCCTGCCTTGGCAAAGAGCATGGCCTGGACTCCGGCGAAGAGGCCGCCGATGTCCTCTGGCCGAGCGGCCAGGTATTTGTGAATTGTGATCCAGGCCTCGTTGGTTTTTCCCAGTTGAAATTGTGCCCAGGCGATGAGAGAGCTGGTGAATGGCGCCCGACCGACCGGCGCGTTTCGAAGCCCGTCATAAACAGCTAATGCCTCCGCATATTCCCCTTGCCAGAGAAGGGCCATAGCTCTGTACAGACGCCAATCATCATCGAGGGGATTGGTGCTTCTGGCTTGTTCGATTAACGCGATGGCCTCATCCAACAGGCCGGCATGGGCGTAAATCGGCAAGAGGCGCTGATAAGCCTCTTCCAACTGTGGATCTAGCTCCAGCGCCAGTTTTAGCTCCTCGATGGCCTGCTCGTGAGGAAAACCTTGGCCATGCGTCCAGAGGAAGTAGCCGCGAGCGGCGTGAGCGTCCTGGTGCTTCTCCGGATCGAACAGCCAGGCATTGCCGACCAACCGCACATCACCCAATCCACCGGCGCTCACGCGGTGCCGCGTCCCATCGTGCTCGGATAAACTGGCATTCTCAGCGTGCACGATCGGTGTCGGATTCAAGGCGCCTACGGGTGATGAGGAATCGACCGACACGTTCTATAAGCCCACCGGACCTCAGATTCGGCCTGTGGATATTGCCATTCAGCCGGGCGATGGAGGCTGGGGAATCGTTTTGGAGACCGTTGCCTACCAGAAGATCATCGACCGCCTTTACGGCTATGCGGCCGGCAGCTATCTGATCAATCCGCGCGAGCAAAACGACGCCTATACCACGGGTCCGGTCTATGGGGCGGTTCGCAACTTGTCAGTGCCTGACCAGTATTTGGGCCGCGCAGGGCTGAGCTACACGCTCTGGCCAGCGCAGGGATTATCGCTCAGCTTTGGCGGACGCATTGATGGGGTGCCGCCGCGGGATGCAATTGGCGGCAGCGAAGGATTTCGGCGGCCTGGGTTTTCCATCTACGTCGAACCGGGGATCTCCTGGGCTCGCGGGAAGAATGAATTCAGCCTTTTCACGCCTGTATTGATCGACGCCAACCGGCAGAGAAATATTTACGATGACCGCTACGGCGGCCATCAGGCCGGGGCTTTCGCGAAATACGTCATCATTGCCAGCTTCGCCCGGCGATTCTGAGTGCGGCAGCGGAACGGCTCCTGAGGTTCGTCATTCCATGATCCTCGAGCAGCGCGATGGCGAGCGTTTCATTGCGCTGCGCCAGCGCGCTGTAACCCACCATGTCGGTGAACATGATAGCGGCCAACCGGCGCTGTGTTGGGACGGCCTCAGGCATGCAGGCGGGATTTAGCACAAAGACACCGGGACATAAAGATTTGATTCGACTGTGTATGGTTCGCCTTAGTTGGCCGCACCGTTCCAACGTGCAACCCGCGCTCGCCTATGCTACGAATTCGGCATGAAGAATCCTTTTCCAGGGATGAACCCGTGGCTGGAGGACTTCTGGCGGGATGTCCATGCCAGTCTGCTGGTCTATGCTCGCGACCAACTAAACGGTGAATTGCCAGCCGACCTCACCGCTTCGGTGGACGAGCGTTTGGTCATCGACGTCGAAGAGGAGAAGCCACGCATCTACGTGCCCGACGTGGCGAATCAGCGAACCCTGGGACCATCCCGTCGGCCCGGCGCTGGGGCCTGGCGGCGCGGCCGTCGAGGCCGCCAAACCGATTCTCGTGGACCGCGGCGAACACAAACTGCGGCGCCTGGAAATTGCCGATTCCACCGGCCACATCATCACCGTGATCGAGTTCCTTTCGCCGTCGAACAAAACGGAATTCGAGCACCGTTTGCGCTGGGAAAGGAAGCGCAACGAGAACGTCGCGGCCGGCCTAAGTTTTGTGGAGATCGATCTGGTGCGAACCGGGGCGTGGACGCTGCCCGATCATGCGGGGCTGTTGCGCCTGCCGGGCGACCGTGTCAGCCACGTCATTTGCGTCACGCGGAGCGGCCTGCGTTGGCGGCACGAGTTTTACGTTTGTCCGCTGCGCGAACGGCTGCCGGTCGTCCGTGTTCCCCTGCGCCGCGGAGATCGGGACGCAGCCCTGGATCTGTAGGAGCTCGTGGACCAGAGCTACGAACGCGGACGATACGAGCGAAAAATCGATTACACCAAACCACCCGAAGCGCCGCTGGCTACACCTGCCGGAGGATAAGCGCGGCTCCCACGCAGTGAGCCTCTCCCATTGGGCGACCGCTTTCACGGAATGGTTCCAGGCTTGCGCGAGCTTGAACGAGTTTTTCTCCGCCGCGTCGATCAAAGCGTTTCAGTGTACCGTTTCCACTGCTTCTCCAGTTCAGCCATGAAGCCAACGAAACCCGGATCGTCCGGCTGCGGCCCGACGGTCGCTATACACTCAACGTAATCCCAACCATGTCCGTGAACATGATGGCGGCGAGCTTGCGCTGTTCGGTGGAGGCGGCGGGCACGGGTGACATTCTCTACCAAAGCCATTTCCAAAGGGGAATCCAAATTCACACACCCTGTGCAGACTGTGGGATTGGCGTCAGATCGACCGGGGAACCGTAGCGCAGATTTTCAATCTGCCGTATCGCCGATTTGCAATCGGCAGGGCGCCAGCAAGTCCCAGCGCGCTCGGACTGGGAGACGCCCAGCAGAATGCAATTCTGCGGTACGGCAGAGTGCAACTCTGCGCTACGAGCTTTGTCTTCCATCCTACGGACCAAGCAAGTATGTTCCTTCCCATCTCTCCGGCCCATGGCTAGCAAGCGTCCAGACGCGCGGTCCGAGTTCAATCCGGCGAAGCAGGCCGCCGAGACTGAGGTCGTCGCCGTCAGGATTTCGGCGGACGCCCTGGGGCTGCCGTCTGTTCCGGACCACGACCTGATCAGGAGAATTGGATGCGGAGCCTTCGGAGAGGTCTGGCTGGCGCGCAATGTGGTCGGCACTCCGCGGGCGGTGAAAGTCGTCCACCGGCGCAGTTTCAGCGAGGTTTACCCGTTCGACCGCGAATTCAATGGAATCCAGAAATATGAGCCCATTTCGCGAAGCCACGAAGGTTTGGTCGATATTCTTCAGATTGGGCGCAACGAGGCCGCCGGTTACTTCTATTACGTGATGGAACTGGCGGACACGGTCAGTCAGCAGTGTTCAGTAAGCAGTCATCAGTCTTCGGTTCCCGGCACTCCGTCGGCCCTGCTGAACACTGATCACTGCTCACTGATTACTGATTATTCGCCCTGCACCCTCCGCGCCAAACTCAAGACGCGCGGCGCGTTGCCGGCCGACGAAGTGCTCACCCTCGGTGTCAAGCTCACCGCCGCGCTGGCGCATTTGCACGGGCACGGACTGGTGCATCGTGACATCAAACCTTCGAACATCATTTTCGTGAACGGCGCGCCCAAGCTGGCGGACATCGGGCTGGTCGCTGATCTCGATGAGGCCCGTTCGTTCGTGGGAACGATCAGATTCATTCCGCCGGAAGGTCCTGGCACAGCGCAGGCCGACGTTTACGGCCTGGGGAAGGTGCTCTACGAAGCGCTCACCGGCCGGGATCGGCAGGAATTTCCAGCGTTGCCGGAAGAATTCCTTGGAACCGAGAGTCCGTTGGATGGTCGGTCACAGAACGAGAGCGATCCGGCATCGATGAAACGCCTGGTGGCCGGACTCAACCAGGTCATCTTGCGGGCTTGCGAAAGCGATCCTCGCCGCCGCTATCCCTCGGCCCAAGCGATGGGCGACGAATTGCATCGTTTGGAACGAGGCGAATCCATCTCGCGCACGCGAGGCTTTCGGCGGTGGTTCTCGCTGGGAAAGAAGGCCGGCCTCACGCTTTCAGCGATGGTGGGGCGCCGCGACCAAACCGACGTTTCATCCGGGATTTCGGAAGTCAACCATCTGGTCGAGAAAGGCCACGTTTGCGCGCTCGGCGCCACCCAAGAGCGGCTGCGCCAGGCGGCGAAGTACTTTGCTGATGCGGCGGCGCTGGCGCCGGGATTTCTTCCGGCGCTGGTCGGGCTGTTTCGAGTTCGGCTGTTGGAATTGACCGCGTTGCCGCAGCCACTCGGCGATACCGTCGCGAACATTCATCAAGCGGCCGCGAAACTGATCGAAGCCGCCCCGCATCTCGCCGAGAACCTAACGGCGGACTCGTTGCTCAGGTTCCTCGAAGGGCGATTGCCGGATGCGCTTTCGGCGGCTCAGACGGCCGCCCGGATGCCGTCCTGTTGCAAGCAAACGCGCGCTGTCGTGCACGCGTTGAACGGAGTTTTTCTGCTCAACAGCGGCCGGCCAGAGGCAGCGTTGCGCCATTTCAAGCTTTCCGAACGAGAAGTTCCAACGTGCGCCATCGTTCAGGTCTATCTGGGCCATCCCCGTTTCGTGCGGCGGCAATTTGATCTCGCTCTCGCTCAGTACCAGAACGCGGTCGAGTTGGAGCCGCGCCAGTGCCTGGGCCATTCGTGGAAAGCCAAAGTCCTTGAAGAGAAAAGTGAGATCCTGCAGGCGATCGAAGAATCCGAGCAGGCTGAGCTCCGCGCGCTTGAGGATGAAACCCGGCTCATTGCCGCCACGCCTTCGACCACCGTTGAAGCCATCACGGGGACTCACGAAAGATTACGCGAGTCCTTCCTACGGCAAGGCGTGGCCGGCTACTGGCGGCAGCGTCTCGAAAACGCGTTGAGCACGCCCAAGCCCAATGCGCACTACATCAGCACGGTTTTGGCGCGACTTGGCCAGGTGACCGAGGCTTATGAGTGGCTCGCCAAAGCTCTCGAACAGGGCGAATTGAACGGGTTGTGCTTTAATCTGTGCTGGGATCGGAGGGACAGGCGTTTTCGAAGGATTGCCAGTCAGGTTGGATTAGTATGACGCCGTGCCACAGCTCTATTGCCCACGTGCACGGTAGAATCTGACCTTTGAGTCCGGCGCGTTGACGTCAGGGATTTGCGCCAGGCCGTTGAGGTTGGTGACTGTAACCGCGCCGATGGGCGACCAGATCGTTAGATTGGTCGATGCCTCAATCTGATAGCGCAAGCCGCGACCCCCTCTCAGAAAAACTTCTGGCCTGCCACCGGTTGCGCCGATCTGCAGACGGGGTGGCTCGATGATCGTCAGCGGCTGCTTCGCGGCCACGTCGTGAAATTCCTGGACCAATCCGGACGGCCATTCGATACGGAGCGTGTCCACCGTGGCGGCGTCGCCCAGACCGAAGTGCGCGCGGAACAATTCCAGATGTTCGAGCTCTACGTCGGGCAAGCCTGGCCGGTGCGTGGCGTCGCGAATCTGCTGGGGGTCAGCGCGGGCCAAGTTTATCTGGCCAAGCATCGAATTGGCCGGTTGCTGAAAAAGGAAATCCAACGGCTCCGATCCAGGCGTTAGTCAATGAACCCGAAAACGGCAGTTGATTGGCACAGACATCACAAAGATCGCAGAGGAAACCAGTTGAGCGATCAGCGCCCTCCACCCACAGAGTGAATCGGTCTGTTCACTATAAAGGCCTGTCAATCTTTGTGTTCTTTGTGTTCTCTGTGGTTGAACTGCTTGTTCCAGGATGAATGAACCGGGTGAATCAGGCGGACCGGTTGGGCCTCTGCAAACTGGCGGCGCATGGTTTCGTCAGGAAGCGCCAGCAGAATTTGCTGCACGGACGCGGCAGCGTCTCGCGCCAGCCCATCGTCGCCGTCAAATTCCAGCAGAGTCGCAGCCACCCGCACAAACAGGGCCGGATCGCCGACCTTCCGCGCCATGCCCAGCGCCTGTTTCAAGCCGGCGATAGCCTCATGCTGGCGGCGTTACATCGTGGATGCGCTCATCGAGACGACGATTTCGCGGGAATATCCCTGGTGGATCTTCGACTGAGGAGCAACGAAGCCAGAGCCCAAATGCGACGCAACCCGCAGGGCCAGGGGTCTTTTGGCCAGCCGCTTCGTCGCTCGCTCGTTGTGGATCGGTGGATACACCGCCTCGCTCGCTCCTCGCGGCTGGCCAGAATCCCTCCTGGCAAAGTGTATTCTATCCCACGGTCTGATCAGTAAGCAAAACGAGCGTGACTCTGAGGGGGCGCTTTGTGGAAGATTCCCGCCGTGAAGTTGAGGTTGAACCAGGTCAGCAAAACATTCGATGGCCACCTCGCGCTGGATGCGGTCTCGCTGGCGCTTGAAACGGTCGGCACGTTGGCTCTCATCGGCCCGTCGGGGGGCGGGAAGACGACTTTGCTGCGGATTCTTGCGGGTCTCGAGCACCCAAACGCCGGGGAGGTTGTCATCAATGATCAAACCCTCGTATTCGAGGAAGAATCGCTTCTCCGGCATCGGAGATCGGTCGGGACGGTGTTTCAGGCCTTCAACCTTTTCCCGCATCTGACCGCCTTGCAGAACGTCACCTTGCCTTTGGAGAAGGCGCACGGGTATGCCCCAAAGGACGCGGCGGAAGTGGCGCGGCAGTTGTTGGCGCGGTTCCGTCTGGAGACGCACGCTTCCAAAAGGCCCGCCGAACTATCCGGCGGCCAGCGCCAGCGCGTCGCCATCGCCCGCGCCATCGCGATCAAGCCCAGATTGCTGCTCTTCGACGAACCGACTTCCGCGTTGGACCCGGAAATGACGGCGGAGGTGCTGGACGTGATTCGGGAATTGCGCGACGAGGGGCGCGATCTCGTTCTCGTCACCCACGAAATGGGCTTTGCCCGCCAGGTCGCGGACCAGGTTGCCGTGCTGGCGGAAGGACGGATCGTCGAGGTGGGCGCGGCGGCACGGGTTTTCGACCATCCCCAAAGCGAGCGCTGCCGGGAGTTTCTGGCCAAGGTTTTGAAGTATTGAGCCTGGAGTTGGGCCCACGAAACACACGAAACACACAAGACCAAACGAGTTGGCGCGGAAACGATCCGCTCTAACCGGGGAGCGTGTTTCCGGGTTCAATGCCTTCTCTTTTCGTGCCTTTAGGGTCTGTGCAAAAATAAATTCCGGTTTTGGCGGGAGCGCCGCCTGGCCGGATGCAAGGCGCGAGGAGGGAGCATCCCCGTTTTGGGGCTGTGACCGACGAGCAACGCCGCAGCCGGCCAGGCGCCGCCCCGCCCCGGAGGGCTGGGGCGATTTCGCTTTCTGGCTTCGTTTCTCCTCAGTCGCAGAGCCCTGGCTATGCTCCTTCGTCGTGCCTCGCCAGAAAGCGAAATCACCTCCAGCAAAACCGGAATTTATTTTTGCACAGACCCTTAGTGTGTTTCGTGGGATCAACCGCCTTTTCAAGGTTGAATTTCACTTGCCCGCACCGCGTGCCCGCCTATCTTGCGACGAACCAACCAGAGTTTTTATGCGACGTTCTCCTTCCGCGTTTCCCAAGATCGAGGCCCGCTTCCGCACCGCCTTTACCCTCATCGAATTGCTGGTCGTCATCGCGATCATCGCGATTCTGTCGGGCTTGCTCCTGCCCGCGCTGGCTCGGGCGAAGGAATCGACGAGAACCACGATTTGCCGAAGCAATTTCCGCCAGCTCATGCTGGCCGTGACGACCTATTCGATGGACTACAACGGCGGCATCCCGCGATTTCACAAATGGCTGTTCACAAAAGCGAACGACCTCACGACCGGCTGGCTTTATCCCTACTTGAAATCCAAGCCGGTGTATCTTTGTCCCACGGACCGCCTGGAATTGGCGCGGAAACGGATTGCCGGAACGCCGGGCGCCGTGCCGGCCAATTCCCCGATTCGCCGCGACTTCAGTTACGCCATGAATTGCTCGCTGTGCCACGTCAGCAATTTCTCGGCGTTCCTCGAACCGGCGAAGACGCTGTTGTTCATGGAGGCGACCATGGGACCCAACGACTACACCGGGATGGCTTCACCGAACGGCGGCACGCAGCCCGCGTACCGCCACAAGAAACGCGCCAACGTCATGTTCGCGGATCTCAGCATGGAGATGTACGACAAAAAGAAATTCGACACCGCGTCGCGCGTGACCCGTTTCTGGCAACCCAATAATCAGAATTCGCGGTAACTTCTCGTCCGGGTAGGGCCGCGCTCCACGCAGCCGTCGTCTCTCAAGAGGTCGTCTCCATGAAACCGAAAAATTCATGGGCAACCTTTCGCCGACAGATTAGCCTTTCGCCATGGATCCATTGCTCAAGTTGCTCCGGGAAAACGCCGCCGTGAAACCCTCGGCCCTGGCCGCGATGCTCAACCTGTCCGAACCGGAGGTCACGGCGAAGATCAAGGCCTATGAATCGGACCAAATCATCCTGGGTTACCGGACGATTCTCAACGAAGAGAAACTCGGCGTGGAAGTGGTGCGGGCTGTGATTGAAGTGAAGATCACGCCGGAACGAGGGGGCGGGTTCGACCGGCTGGCGGAGCGCATTGCGAAATACGCCGAGGTCAAATCGTGTTACTTGATGTCGGGCGCCTACGATTTGCTGGTGGTGGTCGAAGGAAACGGCTTGCGCGAGGTGGCCTCGTTTGTGTCCCAGAAGCTGGCGACGATCCAGGGCGTGCTTTCCACCGCCACGCATTTCATGCTGAAGCCGTACAAGGATCAGGGCGTGTTGATGACGCGCGAGCGCGATGAAGGCAGACTGGCGGTTACGCCTTAAAGAATATTCGCCGCCAGTTCCGCCAGCTCGGAGCGTTCGCCCTTTTGCAGTTCGACGTGCGCGGCGACGGCTTCCGAGCGGAACTTGCTCACGATGTAGTTGAAGCCGTTCGAGGACGAGTCCACGTACGGATTGTCGATCTGGTACGGATCGCCCGTGAACACGATTTTTGTTCCCTGGCCCACGCGGGTAATGATCGTTTTGACTTCGAGCGGCGTCAGGTTTTGCGCCTCGTCAATGATCATGAACTGCCCGGCGATGCTCCGGCCCCGGATGTAACTCAACGCTTCCACGACGATCAATCCGGAGCGAATCAAGTCGTGGCTCCGCCGGTGCTCGTGGCCCATGTTCAAATCCCCCAGCATTTCGAGCGTGTCGTGAATCGGTTGCATCCAGGGCGTGAGTTTTTCTTCGAGTGATCCCGGTAAAAAGCCGAGTTCCTTGCCCATGGAAATGGTGGGCCGCGCGACCACCAGACGGCGGTATTCGCGGTCGAGCACGGTCTTCTTCAATCCGGCGGCCAGCGCGAGGAGTGTTTTGCCCGTGCCCGCTTTGCCCATGAGCGTGACAAGTTTAATGCGGTCATCGAGCAGCGCGTCGAAGGCAAAGTGTTGTTCCCGGTTGCGCGGCTTGATGCCCCAGACGCCTTCCCGGGAGTCGATGATGGGAATGAGGCGCGCGCCGGTGACATCGACGCGGGTCAACAAGGTACGCTTGGGGTTGGTTTCGTCCGTCAGGATGCAATATTCGTTCGGCGAATAGCTGGCGCCGTTGTTCAAATCCATTTCGCCGTTGGCGCGGAACTGGGCCATTTTTTCGGCGCTGTTCTGTTTCTCGAACATGCCCGTGTAAAGATCCTTCAACAGGATGCGGTCGGACTCGTAATCCTCCGCTTCGAGGCCCAGGGCGTCCGCTTTGATGCGCAGGTTGATGTCTTTCGTAACCAGGATGGTGGGAATCTTGGGTTCGGCCTTCTGAAGGCTCAGGGCGAATGCCAGAATCCGGCTGTCGGCGGAACCGTTGTGCAGGCCGTTCGCGCCCTTTCGTTTGTTCACGTGGACGAGAATGCGGAGATGTCCGCCGTTGGCCAGGCCCACGCCTTCGCTCAACTGGCCCTGGCCGCGCAGGCTGTCGAGCGTGCGCGAGACGGTGCGGGCGTTCTGGCCCAGCTCGGTGGATTCGCGTTTGAAGCGGTCGATCTCCTCGATCACTTCGATGGGGATCAACACGTTGTTTTCCTGGAAGCTGAGGAGCGAATTGGGATCGTGGAGGAGGACGTTGGTATCAAGAATGTAGTTTTTCACGGTCGAACGATGCGGACTTGGCGGCAGCCATTCGCTGGTACCAAAGCTTGAGTCTCGTGTGCGGGCGCGGCAACGGGTAGTGGCCCGAGTAGAGAAAATTTCCCAGAACTCCGAACAAATCGAAATCGACAAAGCGCGGCCGCGCTTCCAGGAGAAAAGGTTTGTCGATCAACATTTCCTCAAAGGGGAGCAGCCGGCGGGCCAGTTCCTGGAGCAGTTCCTTCTGCTGCTCGCGCCATTGCTCCAGGCAGCCCCGGCCAAATTTCCGTTCTTTGTGGCGAATGAAGCGCAGCCGGTCCGAGACCGGCACCATTTCGCGGTAGTAAATGTCGTTCAGCTTGAACGCCGGTCCTTCGATCTCGCTCTCAATGAAACGCCAGAGGATGGATTGGACGCCCTCCCATTCGCGGGGGAACAAGCCGAGCTTGAATTTGGCATCCAGATATTTCGCGATGACTTGGGAATCGTCGCCGACCTCAAACACCACGGTTTTCCCGTCCTTGAGCACCGGCACCTGGTAATACCGTTGCCGGGTCAACCGCCAGACCCGCGAGCGGTCCCCATTGGGGATATTGACGACTTTGAAGCGGACGCCGGCGAACTCCAAGATTCGTCTCTGGACAATGCAGAAAGGGCTCCAGGGAAACTGAACCAACTCAATCATCGCGTGCTCGGAAGCTGCGGAAACAACAACATGAGAAAGAAGCTAGGCCGCGTTCGCTCGACTGACAAGGCCAAATCCACGGCTGAATCCAAAAAGGAGCGCGGGCAGCTTGCCCGCGCGGGCTGCCTGAAGCTCTCGAAGAAAGCCGGCGGGCAGGCTGCCCGCGCTCGTGCGCCTGAGATGGCGATTGGTCGAAGCGGTGAAAGTCCGCTTCTGTGCGGTGAAGAATCGTGCGGTATTGAACCATAACTGCGTCGTGGAAACACGGGGTGGAGAGCAATGGAACGAGAACGGCCAGTCCGTAACGCCGTTCGTCTGTCGAGGCGAACAAAGTGAACTCGATTCGGTCGGCGCGGATGGGCGAGCCTGCGAGCGCTGTGCGAAGCCTGTCGCGGAGGGTA
>Ga0194120_10003856_pt1 | contig 23816 bp, 20 predicted proteins | sample TA2MahCa65mmetaG_FD_148642 | JGI IMG/M metagenome (GOLD analysis project Ga0194120, IMG submission 148642) | Freshwater microbial communities from Lake Tanganyika, Tanzania - TA2015019 Mahale Deep Cast 65m | ecosystem: Environmental > Aquatic > Freshwater > Lake | place: Tanzania: Lake... | reverse complement strand
ACGGTGGTGGCCGCGGTGGCTACGGTGGCGGCGGCGGCGGCGGTGGCCGCGGTGGCTACGGTGGCGGCGGCGGCGGCCGCGGCGACCGTGACGACAGCTACTAAGCCAGCTGGCCCGCGCCTCGTGCGCGGGTTGTGAACACTGCGGGCTCGGCGGGACCTCCTGCCGAGCCCGCGGTCTTTCCCAAGCCAACGCGCGCGCTCACTTCGACGCGCGCCGCGCTGCTCACGCGCGCAGGTGGCGTCGCGCACCATGGTGTCTCGACACGCGCGCGGCGGGCGGTGCGGGCTGGGGCGGGGGAGGCGTATTCTCTGCGGGCATGAAGAACGCGGTGGCAGCGGCGGTGCTCACGCTCACGTTGACGGCGGGGCTCGGCGCGCAGGAGCAGGGAACGGAGCCGAAGGCGGCGGCGGATGCGGAGGCGGCGGCGAAGTGGGGCGCGGACGTCGTCGAGACCCACCATCGGGTGGCGGTCGAGGGCGGCGAGCTTGCGTACACGGCGCGCGCGGGGCGCATGAAGCTCACCACCGAGGACGGCAAGGCGAAGGCGGAGCTGTTCTTCGTGGCGTACACCAAGGACGACGTCGCGGACCCCTCGACGCGCTCGCTGACGTTCTCGTTCAACGGCGGGCCGGGCTCGTCGAGCGTGTGGCTGCACTTGGGGGCCCTCGGACCCAAGCGCGTGAAGATGCAGGCCGAGGGCTGGGCGCCGCCGCCGCCCTACGAGCTCGTCGACAACCCGCACACGTGGCTGGACGCGACCGACCTCGTGTTCATCGATCCGGTGACGACGGGGTACAGCCGCGCGGCGGAGGGCGAGGATGCGGCGCAGTTCCACGGCGTGACGCCGGACGTCGAGTGGACGGCGGAGTTCATCCGGCTGTGGACGACGCGCTACGAGCGCTGGGCGAGCCCGAAGTTCCTCGCGGGCGAGAGCTACGGCACGACGCGCGCGGCTGGGCTCGTCGCTCACCTACAGGAGCGCCACGGCATGTACTTGAACGGGATCGTGCTCGTCAGCGCGATCCTCAACTTCCAGACGGCGTGCTTCGACGTCGGCAACGACCTGCCGTACGTGCTGTTCCTGCCGACCTGCGCGGCGACCGCGTGGTACCACCGCCAACTCGCGCCCGAGCTCTCCGGCGATCTCGGCGCGCTGCTCGCGGAGGTCGAACGCTTCGCGATCGACGAGTACCTGCCGGCGCTGGCGAAGGGCGACGGGCTTGCCTCGGCGGACCGCGACGTGCTGGTCGCGCGGCTCGCGCGCTACACCGGCCTGTCGCAGGACTACGTCGAGCGCTGCAACCTGCGCATCGATCAAGGCCGCTTCTGCAAGGAGCTCCTGCGCGACGAGCGGCGCACGGTCGGTCGGCTCGACAGCCGCTTCACTGGCATCGATCGCGACGCGGCCGGCGAGCGCAGCGAGTTCGATCCGAGCATGTCGGCGATCCTCGGACCCTTCACGGCGACGCTCAACGACTACGTGCGGCGCACGCTGCGCTACGAGAACGATCTGCCCTACGAGATCCTCACGGGGCGCGTGCAGCCGTGGCAGTTCGACCAGCGGAATCACTACCTCAACGTCGGCGAGACGCTGCGGCAGGCGATGACGCGCAACCCGCACCTCAAGGTGTACGTCGCGGCCGGCGTGTACGACTTCGCGACGCCGCACTTCGCCGCGGAATACACGGTGCGCGCGCTCGGGCTCGACGCGTCGCTGCGCGGCAACATCGTGACCTCGCGCTTCGAGGCGGGGCACATGATGTACATCCACGAGGGCGAGCTCGTGCGCTTCCACGACGAGATCGCGGCGTTCCTCAGCCCTGCGGCGCGGCGCTGAGGCGCGCGACGAGCACGTAGCCGGCGAGCGCGGCGGCGAGCGAGGCGAGAAACGGGAAGCTCCACGCGCCGAGGAAGCCGACGACGAACGTCGCGGCGCCGAGCGCGAGCGCGGTGAAGGCCGCGGCCGCGCCGCCGAGGCGCGTGAACAGGCCGAAGACGAGCAGCACGAAGATGCCGGCGCTGCCGAAGCCGTTGGTGAGCTCCATCAGGTCGCCGACGGAGGTGGCGGTGCTCGCGAGCGCGAGCGCGACGAGGCCGAAGCCGACCGTGCAGGAGCGCGCGACGAGCAGCTTGGAGCGCTCGTCGAGGTTGGGGCGCGCTCGGCCGACGATGTTGTGCGAGAAGAGCGAGGAAGAGACGAGCAGCGCGCTGTCGACGGTCGAGAGGATCGCGGAGACGAGCGCGCCGGCGAACAGCGTGTAGGCGAGCGTCGAGAGCCGCGTGCGCGCGAATTCCGGCAGCAATTCGTCGGGTTGTGCGAGGTCGGGGAGCACCGCGGGGCCGAGCAGGCCGAGCAGCACGGGGATCGAGCCGACGGCGGCGTAGAGCAGACCGGCGGCCATCGCGGAGCGGCGCGCGACGGTGCCCGAGCGCGCGGAGCACATGCGCGCGATCAGCTCCTGCGCGACGAGCGAGCCGACGATCGGCAGCGTCCACGCCTCGGCGATTGCGAGCCACGAGCCGTTTTCCTCGCGCGCAAAGTGCAGGCGCGCGCCGTCGATGCTCGCGAGCGCGGGCTCGAGGCCGCCGAGATCGTCCAGCATGCCGACGAGGATCACGACCAGACCGATCACGAGCGCCGTGCCTTGCACGACGTCGGTGACCGCGTCGGCGAGCATGCCGCCGAAGGTCGTGTAGGCGATCACGACACCGGTCGCGATCACCATGGCCGCGCCGTGATCGAAGCCGGAGGCGCCGGCGATCACGTGGCCGAAGACGCGCACTTGCGCCGCGGCCCAGAAGAGCGACGTGGGGATGAGCAGCAGCGCGGCGAAGCGCTCGACGCCCGGGGAAAAGCGCTCGCGAAAGAGGTCCGCGATCGTGGTGAGCTTGCGCGACCACAAGGGCAGCGCGAGCCACACTCCGGCGAGCGCGATCGCGACGCCGTAGGCATAGGGCTCGGTCGAGGTCCACGACAGGCCGTTCGAGTAGACCGTGCCGGCGGCGTCCGAGCAGGCCTCCGCGCCGAACCACGTGGCGAAGATCGAGAAGACCGACAGCGTGTAGCCCATGCTGCGGCCGGCGACGAGGTAGTCGTCCTCGCTGCGCACGCGCCGCGAGACGATCACGCCGATCGCGAGCTGGGCGGCGATGTACAGGATCAGGCCGACGAGCAGGGTGTTCATCCGAGGCGCAGCGCGGATCTAAGCCGCGCCGCGCGCGAGATTCCACAGCGCGGGCACTTCCTGCGAGCGCTGTGAGCGAGCGACGCGTGCGGGCGCGGGGAACGAAAGCGCGGGTGGCGAGGTCGAAGCGTGCTCACAGCGGGCGATGCTGGCAGGAGGGGGAGCTGGAGCGCTCACGCGAGCGCGAAGGGCGGCTGAAAACCGGGAGCGCGCGTGGTACAGGGAGGGCGCCTCGAGGCGCAATCCGATGCTCGTCCCGAACAGAGTCACGTGGTGGAGTCTGGTGTTCAAGTACCGCGGCAGCGAGCTGCCGCGCACCAAGTGGCGCATCATCGGCGTGGCGCTCGTCGCGCTCGTCGTGACGGCGCTCGAAGAGCACCACGACTGGCATCCCAACCTGACGCCGCTGCCGTTCACGCTGGTCGGCATCGCGCTCGGCATCTTTCTGGGCTTTCGCAACAACGCGAGCTACGACCGTTGGTGGGAGGGTCGCAAGCTGTGGGGAGCGCTCGTCAACACGACGCGCTCGTTCGCGCGGCAGGCGTTGACGCTCGTCGGCCCGCGCGCGAGCGGGGCGCAAGATGCGCAGGTCGTCGCGCTCCGGCGTGAAATCGTGCTGCGGATCGTCGCGTTCGCTCACGCAGTGCGCATGTCGTTGCGCGACGTGAACGATGTCGCGGAGCTCGCGCGGTTTCTGCCCGCGGAGGAAGTCGAGCGCCTGAAGAGCGAGACGAATCGACCCTACGCGATCACGCAGGGCACGGCGGAGCGCCTGCGCGCGGCCTACGACCGCGGCTGGATCCACGACGTGCACCTGCCGGTGCTCGAGGGCTCGATGACCGCGCTCACGGACATCCAAGGCGCGTGCGAGCGCATCAAGTCGACGCCGATTCCGTTCTCGTACACCACGTTGATCCACCGCATCACCGCGGGCTACTGCTACACGCTGCCGTTCGGCCTCGTGGATTCCGTGGGCATTCTCACGCCGGCGGTGTGCGTGATCATCGCCTACGCCTTCTTCGGTCTCGACGTGGTGGGCGACGAGCTCGAGATGCCGTTTGGCAACGACCCCAACGACCTGCCGCTCGATGCCATCTCGCGCACGATCGAGGTCAACCTGCGCCAGCGCATCGGCGAGCGCGATTTGCCGCCCCCGCTGCAGCCCATCGACGAGATCCTGTCCTGAGCGCGGACGCGAGAGAAGCGGCCGCCCGCGTGCCGCTCACGGCCTCGACTCGATCGTGACGCTTCGCGTCACGGGCTCGACCTCACATGGCCACGCTGCGAGCCGCGGCGTCGTTGTCGAGCAGTGCCAGCGCGTGGGCGAGGTCGATGCAGCGCGCGTCGCCGAGGGCGCGCTGGATGCGGCGCAGGTGCTCGAGGTCCGACGCGGACTCTAGGCCGAGGCGGTAGTTCGGTCGGGCGAGCTCGGGCGGCGCGCGGCGCGTCACGATGCGGAAGCGGCGCGGGCGGTCGAACAAGTATTGCAGCGGATGCTCGCGTTCCTGCTGCGCGCTGGCCTCGCGGAACGCGATCTCGAGCGCCTGTGCGCGCACGACGGCACAGCCCGTTCCCTCGGGCATGCCGCTCCCGCGCGTCGGGAGGTTGTGCGTGACGTCGGCGTGTTGGCGCAGGTGGTGATCGATGAGCAGGTCGGCTTCCTGCCACGAGAAGAACGGCTGGTCACCGCCGAGCAGCACGACGTGGTCGGCCTGCACGCTGCTCGCGGCGCGCCAGCAGCGCTCCAGCAGGTCGGCGTCCGCTCCGCGACGGCAAGCCCAGCCGCGCTCGAGGCACAGCGCCTCGATGCGGTCGTCGGCGCTCTCGCGCGTCGTGGCGACGAGCAGGCCGTCGGCGCGCTGCATCAGCAGGGCCCGCTCGACCACGTGTTCGAGCACGCAAGCCGGGCCGAGCGGGAGCAGGACCTTGCCGAGCAGGCCATGGATGGCGAGCCGGGCAGTGACGATGGTGACGACTTTCTCGTAGGACATGGCTGCGGTGGGGGCGTGGGTCTGGCTGAAATCGGGTGCTCCGCTCCGCGGCTTGAGTCGGATTCGGGACGCGGCCCGGAGGGGGGAAGGGTGGACCGGGCGGCTATTCTCCGCAGGCCATGCTGAGCCTCGATCCCCACCCGCTGCTGTGCGCGCGCGCCTTCGTCACGACCTTCCCGCGGCCCTTGGGCGAGTGCGAGGTGCCGAGCTGGCTGTACGAGCTGCATCTGGAGAGCGCGGCGGCGCCGCTCGTGCGCTCGGAGGAGCTGCGCGGCGCGGTGCGCGATCTCCTGCGCCACGGCGGCTACAAGCCGACCGGCCGCGGCAAGCCGTCGAGCGAATACCTCGCGCGCGCGGCGGGCGAGGGCGGGCTGCCGCGCATCAACCTCGCCGTCGATGCGTGCAACGCCGTCTCGCTGCACTCGGGGATTCCGATCAGCGTCGTCGATCTCGAGCGCGCGCAAGCTCCGCTGCGCATCGGCGTCGCGGGCGCGCACGAGCGCTACGTGTTCAACGCCTCGGGGCAGGAGATCGACATCGAAGGGCTGCTCAACCTCTTCGACGCGGCCGGGCCGTGCGCGAACGCGGTCAAGGACGCACAGCGCACCAAGACGCATCCGGGCACGCTGCGGACGCTGTCGGTGTTGTGGGGCGTCGTCGGTCACCAGGCGCAGGTCGAGCGCGCCGCGGCGTGGTATCGCGAGCTGCTCGAGCGCGCGGGCGCGGCCACGGTCCCAGCCTAGGGAGCTCGGCGCGCGGCTTTTTCCGAGCTCGTCGCTATCCTCCCCGCCCAATGTGGAAGGGCTCGAGCTTCCAGCGACTGCACGCCCTGCTGCGACCCGAGGTCGTGCCGCAGGTGGGGCGGCTCGTGGTCGTCGCGTTGCTCGCCGGACTCGCGGCCTTCGGCGAGAAGGCGCCGCTGCTCTTGCTGCAGCCGCTCTTCGATCGCGTGCTGTTCCCCGCGGCCGGAGCCGAAGCCCAGGCGCGCGGCGAGTCGGGAGTTCTCGGCGGCCTGTTTGCGAGCCTTCAGGCGCGCGTCGAGGGCTGGGTGTTCGGGCCCGCGGGCGCGGCGGATGGCGACGAGCGCAAGCTCGCGGCCCTGTGGACCGTCGGTGGCCTGATCCTCGTCCTGACGATCGTGACGGCGCTCGCGCAGTATGGGATGACGCTGATCGCGCGTCGCACCGCGCTGCGCATGGTGATCGATCTGCGCCAGCGTCTCGCGCGCCACATCATCGGGCTTTCGATGCGCTACCACGGCGAGCGCCAGTTCGGCGACGTGCTCTCGCGCATCAGCTCGGACGTCACTCAGACGCTGCAGTCGGTCAACCTGATCCTCAAGGATCTCGTGCAACAGCCGCTGCTGCTGTTGGGATCGTTGGTGGTGGCGGCGTTGAGCGCGCCCATGCCGACGGTGATCGTCCTGTGCGTGCTGCCGCTCGTGATCGTGCCGATCGCCAAGCTCGGACGGCGCGTGCGCAAGCGTTCGACCACGTCGCTCGCCAGCCTCGGCGCCTCGGTCGAGGTCCTGACGCAGATGTTCTCCGGGATTCGCACCGTGAAGGCCTTTCGGGCGGAGGAACGCGAGCTCGAGCGCTATCGAAGGGTCAACGAGTCGTACCTCGAGAGCGCCATGCGCATGGTGCGCGCCGTCGCCACGATCGAGGGCGCGACGACGTTCCTCTCGCACTTTGGCTTCGCGGTGCTGCTCGTCGCCGTCGGATGGGGCACGCTGCGCTTTCGGCTGTTCTCGAGCCCCGGCGACATGACCGTGTTCTTCGGCGGCATCGCGATGATCTACACGCACGTCAAGCGGATGACGACGGCCGTGAACCACGTGCAGGAGTCCGCGGGCGCGGCGGAGCGACTGCAGGCGATCCTCGACGAGCGCCCCGACATCAGCGAGCGCCCCGGCGCGCTCGCCGCGAGCTCGCTGGGGTCGGGCCTCGCGTTCGAGAACGTGAGCTTCACCTACTCCGGCCAGCCGCGTCCGGCGATCGACGGGCTCTCGCTGCACGTGCGGCCGGGCGAGACGCTGGCGCTCGTCGGACCGTCCGGCGCGGGCAAGACCACGCTGATCGACTTGATCGCCCGCTTCATCGATTGCAGCGCGGGCCGCATCGCCGTGGATGGCCGCGACCTGCGCGATCTGCGCGTCGACGACTGGACGCACATGTACGCGATGGTCGGACAGGTGCCGTTTCTGTTCCACACGACGATCCGCGAGAACATCCTGTACGGCAAGCCCCTCGCCACGCAGGCCGAGATCGAAGCCGCCGCGCGCGCGGCGCACATCCACGACTTCATCGCGGCCTTGCCCGAGGGCTACGACACGGTCGTCGGCGATCAGGGCGCGCGGCTCTCCGGCGGACAGCGCCAGCGCATCACGATCGCGCGCGCGATCCTCAAGAACGCGCCCATGCTGCTGCTCGACGAAGCGACGAGCGCGCTCGACAGCGAGAGCGAGGCAGAGGTGCAGCGCGCGCTCGAAGCGCTGATGAAGGAGCGCACCGTGATCGTGATCGCGCACCGGCTCTCGACGATTCGCGGCGCCGACCGCATCGCCGTGCTCGAGCAGGGGCGGCTCGTCGAGCTCGGCACGCACGACGAGCTGCTCGCGCGCGAAGGCGCCTATGCGCGCCTGCACGCGATCCAATTCCCAGAGGGCGCGAGCTAGCAGCGCCACAGGCGCGGCACGGTCGCCCGTCGAGCGCGCTAGCGCTTCACCAGCAGGCACACGGCCTGCACCGCGACCCCCGCGCCGTTGGCGAGCGCACCGAGACCTTCGAAGGACTTCCCCTTGACGTTGACGGCATCGGGGGCGACGTCGAGCAGCGCGGCGATGCGCGCGCGCATGGCGGCGCGGTGCGGCGCGATGCGCGGGCCTTCGGTGGCGATCACGAGGTCGACGTTCTCGACGCGCCAGCCCGCGGCGTGCACGCGCGCCACGCACTCGCCGAGCAACGCGGCGCTGTCGGCACCCTTCCAACGCGGGTCCCTGTCGGAGAACAACGTGCCGAGGTCGTCGAGTCCGGCCGCGCCGAGCACGGCGTCGGCGAGCGCGTGCAGCACCGCGTCGCCGTCGGAGTGTCCGAGCGGGCCCGTCGGGTGGGGGAGCTCGATGCCGCCGAGCATGCAGGGGCGGCCCGCTTCGAGGCGGTGGACGTCGAAACCGAGGCCGATGCGATGGGTCATGCGTGGGACTCGCGCGCGCGCCGCGACAAGATCGCCTCGGCGATCTCGAGGTCGTCGGGTGTGGTGATCTTGAGGTTGGTGTCGTCGCCGCGCACCAGCGGCACGGGGCCGATGTAGCGCTCGTGCAGGGCGGCGTCGTCGGTTGGCGAGAAGCTCTCGGAGGCGGCGCGCTCGAGCAGCAGCGCGAGCTCGCGCGTGCGGAAGACCTGCGGCGTCTGCGCCGCCCAGAGCGTGGAGCGATCGACCGTGGCCTGTGCGCAGCGGCCGTCGGGCGCGCTCTTGAGCGTGTCGCGCACGGGCACGGCGACGAGCGCCGAGCCCAGCCGCGCCGCGGTTTCGACGGCGGCTTCGATCGTCGCGCTGCGCACGAGCGCGCGCGCCGCGTCGTGCACGAGCACGAATTCGAACTCCGCGGGCAGCGCCGCGACGCCCAGCCGCACCGAGTCGCTGCGCTGCGTTCCGCCCGGAACGACCGCGCACACCTTGGCGAGCGCCGCACAGCGCGCGCTGAGCTCGCGCACGCGCTCGACGTCGTCCCGGTGCACGACGAGGACCAGCGCGCCGACGCTCGGGCTCGCGTCGAAGGCCGCGCAAGCGTGCTCGAGGATCGAGCGCCCGCAGAGCGAGCGGAATGGCTTGCGCTCGCCCGCGCCCATGCGCGTCGAGTTGCCGGCGGCGACGAGCACGGCGGCGGCGTTGGGGGTCGGAGTCACGGGGCTTCCTCGCGGCAGGTGCAGAGCGTAGGGTTCGGGCGCCTCCCGATGCATCCTCAAGCAGTCGCACCCCTGTCGGACAAGATCGTGCTCGGCATCGACCCGGGCACGCGCGTGGTCGGTTTCGGCGCCATCGGGCTCACGCCCAAGGGCTTTCTATTCCTCGGCGCGGGAGTGATCCGCACCGCGGCCAAGGCCGACATCGCGGCGCGGCTCGCGCAGGTGCGCGTCGAATTCGATCGCATGCTCGCCGACCTGCGGCCGGGAGTCGTGGTGGTCGAAGAGGCCTTCGCGCACCGCAACGTGCAGAGCGCGCTGCGCATCGGCGAGGGGCGCGGCGTCGTCATCTCGGCGGCGGCGGCGAGCGGTGCGAAGGTGGTCCAGATCCCGCCGGCGGTCGCCAAGAAGGCGCTGGTGGGTTTCGGGGCGGCCGACAAGTCTCAGGTGGCGGCCATGGTGACGCGCCTGCTCGGGCTCGAGCAGCCGCCCGAGCCCCGTGACGCCACGGACGCGCTCGCGCTCGCACTCACCTACGGGATCCGCAGCACTTCGCCCGGCCTCGTGCGCTGAGCCCGGTTCCGCGGCTATAGACTCCGTTGTCGTGGCCGTTGCCGCGGCCTTTTCTAGGAAATTGCTCCCTCCTAGCGGGATCGCGCCCCGTGCTACAGACTGGACTGGGTCCATCGCCCCATGGCCTTCGAGACACCTGAGACCGTCAGCGCGGCCGTCGGCCGACTGTTCGCCGCCGGGCATCCGGGGTTCGAGCTGCTCGACCGCGACCTCGTGCTCGCGCGGCACCGTCGCGTGCCCTACGTCGGCATCGACGAGTTGGGGCGACTCGTGCTGGTCCTGTGCCTCGAGGCGGGAGGGGGTGACGCCGCCTCGCTGGCACTCGATGCGCTCTCGTTCGCGCGCGCGCGCGCGACGGCGCTGGTGAAGCACCTGAACGCGCCGCGTCTGCGCACTCCGCTCACGGCCGTGGTGTGGGTCGTCGCGCGCGAGTTCGGCGCCGACGAGCGCGAGCGGCTGGGGCGACTCGAGTCGGGCGCGGTGCGCACGTTCGAGTGCGTGTGCATCGAGAGCCAGCGCAGCGTGGGCGAGTACTTGCTCGAGCTGAGCGGCGCGAGCGAGGCTGCGCCGAGTGCGACCGCGGCTCCCGCCGCGCCGTCGTCGAGCGTGCCGCTCGCTGGCCTGCCGCAGCCGCTGCGCGAGCTGGCCGAGAGCGTCATCCGGCGCGTCGAGCACCTCGACGACGACCTCGACGCCACGCGCACTCCCGATCACATCGCCTGGCGCTTTCAGGACGAGCTCGTGTGCTCGATCTCGCTCATCGGTGGCGAGCTGGCGGGCGCGGTTCCCGGCGGCGGCTTCGACGGTGCGATCGCGGGGTCGGGCGATGTCGAGCGCTTTCTCGGCGCGGCGGTCCAGCGCTACCTCGCGGTGCTCGGCCATGGCGACTTGATCGCGGTGCCGCGTCCGGGAGCGCCGGCGCCCTTGCTCACTCCCGAGGAGCTCGCGGCGTTCGATCCGACGCGCTGAGCGCGAGCAAATCCGCGCCACTCGCGCGACCAACGCGCGGCCCGAGCGACAGGAGAGCGTGAAAACGTCCGCCAGCGATGGCGTCGTGCTCGGCCTCGTGGGCTGGTTGGCCGTGATCCTCGCACAGGCTGTGCGAGCGCGCGCGCCGAGCGCGGCGACGGCGCCTGCGTCGCCGTGGCAGATGGCCGAGTCGACGCTCGAGGCCCCACGCGATGCGTCATCAGGGGCCGCGGCGCCGCGTGGCTTCGATCTAGAGACGGCGAGCGCACGCGACCTGCGGCGGCTGCCGGGGATCGGCGAGGTGCGCGCGCTCGAGATCGTGCGGGAGCGCCATCGGCTGCGCGGCAGCGGCGTGCCGCTCGACCTCGCTTCGCTGCCGGGCATCGGGGCGAAGACGGCCGAGCGCGTGGCAGCGGCGCTCGCGAGTGCGCGCGCGAGCCCGCCGCCCCGAGAAGTTTCCCGTGAGAGAGTTCCTGCGAGAGAGTCCCGGTGAGATCGCTCCTGTGAACGGGCTGCCGTCCGTCGGCCGCACCATCTCGCGGCAGCGGTGCTGCCCGTGATGCGCGCCTGTGAACGGGCTGCCGTCCGTCGGCCGCACCATCGGCCGCGAGCCCTGCTAGACTCCGCCGCTCCCCCCCTTGGCTCGGCCCCCGCGCGAGCATGAAGCAACCGAATTCGAGCGCTGCGATGACTTCGAACCGCTTGCCAGCCCCACGCCGCGGGCTGCCCGAGCCTCTCACGCGAGGACAGATCGACGCGGTCGTGGTCCCGGCGCTCGACGAGGATCGCTACGGGCCGGAGCGCGCGGGGCGCGGCGACATCACGTCGGCGCACGCGGTGCCCGAAGCCGCGCAGGCTCGCGCGCGGCTGGTGTGCAAGGCGCGCGGGCGGCTCGCGGGGCTCGACGTGTTCGCGCGCGTCGTGGAGCTGTGCGATCCCGCGGCGCGCATCGAGCTCGCGGCGCGCGACGGCGACGCGGTCGCGCCGGGGCAGGTGCTCGCGCGTTTCGAAGGGCGCGCGCGCTCGCTCCTGCTCGCCGAGCGCACGGCGCTCAATCTCATCCAGCGCATGTCGGGCACGGCTTCGGCCACCGCGCAGTACGTCGAGCGCTGTGCCGGCCGCGCGCGCGTGCTCGACACGCGCAAGACGACGCCCAACCTGCGCACGTTCGAGAAGTACGCGGTGCGCTGCGGCGGTGGCGAGAACCACCGCTTTGGCCTGTTCGACGAGGCGATGGTGAAGAACAACCACCTCGATCTCGCCGGGCGCGGGCTCGAGGAAGTCGTGCGCGACCTGCGGCGCGTGCTCGGGGCCGGAGTGCGGATCACGGCCGAGGCGCGCGACGAGGCGGAGGCGCTCGCGGGCATCGCGGGAGACGCGGACGTCATTTTGCTCGACAACTTCAGCGTCGCGCGCCTGCGGGATTGCTGCCCGCGGTTGCGTGCGGCGGCCTCCGCGCGCGACCGCGCGGTCGAACTCGAGGCGTCGGGCGGCATCACGCTCGAGACGATCGCGGACTTCGCCGCCAGCGGCGTCGATCGCATTTCGGTCGGTGCCTTGACGCATTCGGCACCCTCGCTCGACCTCTCGCTCTATCTGGAGCCGGCGACGTGACGGGTGCGCCGCGCCACGACACGCGCGAGCTGGTGCTCGACGTGCCGGCCGTGCATGCGTCGGCTCGCGCGGCGCGGGGATTGGTGCGGCACTTCGCGGAGCGACATGGGATCGGCGGCGCGGATCTCGACGCTCTGGTGTTGATCGCCGATGAGCTCATGACCAACGCCGTCGATCACGGCGGCGGCGGCGGGGCGCTGGAGGAGAGCGACCTCACGCGGCAGGCCTTCATGCGCATCGCCGTGGCGCTCGACGACACGAGTTGGAACATCGCCGTGTCCGACCAAGGCGGCGGCGATCCGAGCGTGGTGGACGCGCTGCTGCACCCCGCGGGCCTGCCGGATCTGGAGGACGAGCGCGGTCGCGGGCTGTACCTGATGACGCTGGAGTGCGACTCGATCTTCGTGCGGCGCAGCGACGACGCGCTCGGACTCTGCCTCGTGGCGCGGCGCACGCTCGGAGCGCGCTGAGGGCGTGACGAAGCTCGGCCTGTGGCTGCTGGCGCTGCCGCGACCCGTGGCGTGGGGCCTGTGTCTCGCGTGGTATGCGCTCGTCACATGGCTGAGCTCGCGACAGGGCGGCATCGAGCCGCGGCCGTGGTGGTGGGTGACGCTCTCCAACGGCGCCCATGCGCCGCTGTTCGGGTTGCTCGCGTGCTGGCTTGCGCTGCTCGTGCCGCGTGAGCGGGGCTGGCCCGCGCTGCGCGCGCCCGTGCGCGTGACGCTGTGCGCGCTGATCGCGCTGCTGGGGTTCGTCGACGAGCTGCACCAGTCGATCGTGCCCGGCCGCGACATGTCGGCGCTCGACGTGCTGACGGACGTAGCGGGCGCGGCCGTGGCGCTCGAATTCGTGGCGCACCTCGGCGCCGAGGCGCGCCGTGGTGCGGGGCTGTGGGCACGTCTCGCGCTCGCCGTCGCGACGTCGCTCGCCTGCGGAGCGCTCGCCACGTGGCTCCCCCTTTGCTTCCCCGGCGTCGGGTGGTTCTAGTACGCGCGTGAGCGACCAACGCGACAACTACAAGAGTCCGCTTTCGACCCGCTATTCGAGCGCCGCGATGCGCCAGAACTTCTCCGATCAGAAGAAGTTTTGGACCTGGCGCCGCCTGTGGGTCGCGCTCGCCCGCGAGGAGCGCGCACTCGGGCTCGCGATCAGCGCCGAGCAGGTGGCCGAGCTCGAGGCGCGCGTCGCGGACATCGACTTTGCGGCGGCGGACGCCTACGAGAAGAAGCTGCGCCACGACGTGATGGCGCACGTGCACGCCTATGGCGACGTGGCTCCCAAGGCTCGCGCGATCATCCACCTGGGCGCGACGAGCTGCTTTGTCACCGACAACACCGAGCTGATCCAGATGCGCGACGGCCTGCGCATCCTGCGCGCGCAACTCGTCAGCGTGATCGACCAACTCGCGCGCTTCGCCACACAGCACCGCGCCCTGCCGACCTTGGGCTTCACGCACTACCAGCCCGCGCAGGCGACCACGGTCGGCAAGCGCGCGACCCTGTGGATGCAAGACCTCGTGCAGACGCTCGAGGAGCTCGACCACGCCGAGGCCACGCTGCGCTTCCGCGGCATCAAGGGCGCGACCGGCACGCAGGCTTCGTTCCTCGAGCTGTTCGACGGCGACCACGCCAAGGTGCGTGAACTCGACCGTCGCATCACGGCCGCCTTCGGCTTCGAGCGCACGTTCGGCGTCACGGGCCAGACCTACCCGCGACTGGCCGACTTCCGCGTCGCACAGGTGCTCTCGCAGATCGCGCAGGCCGCGCACAAGTTCGCGACCGACGTCCGCCTGCTCTCCAACCGCAAGGAACTCGAGGAGCCCTTCGAGGACAAGCAGATCGGCTCGTCGGCGATGCCGTGGAAGCGCAACCCGATGCGCTCGGAGCGCATGTGCGCGCTCGCGCGCTTCGTGATGAGCTTGCTCGACAATCAGGCGCACACCGCGGCGAACCAGTGGTTCGAGCGCACGCTCGACGACTCCGCCAACCGGCGGCTCGCGGTGAGCGAGATGTTCCTCGCGACCGACGCGATCTTGCAGATCTACCTGAACGTGTCGGCGGGCCTCGTCGTGTATCCCGGCGTCGTGCGGCGCAACCTCGACGAAGAGCTGCCGTTCCTCGCCAGCGAGCACTTGATGATGGAGGCCGTGAAGGCCGGCGGCGACCGTCAGGAAATCCACGAGGCGCTCCGCGTGCACGCGCGTGAGGCGGCGCGCGTCGTGAAGGTGGAGGGCGGCAAGAACCCGCTGCGCGACCTGCTGCACGCGGACCCGGCCTTTGCCAAGGTCGCGCACCGCATCGACAGCTTGCTCGACCCAGCGCGCTACGTCGGCCGCGCCCCGCAGCAGGTCGACGAGTACCTCGCCGAGGACGTCGCGCCGATCCTCGCCCGCCACGCCGCGCTGCTCGGCGCCAAGGGCAAGGTCGAGGTCTAGCGCGCGCGTCGTTCAGCGCACCAGCGCTGGGAATTGGGCGTCGAGTCGCGCTCGCAGCCGCGCGAGAGAGTTCGCGGCGTCGGGCGCGAGCTGCGGCGCGGCGAGCAGGTTGTGCTGCTCGAACCAGTCGGTGTCGACGCCGCGGCACTCCAGATCGAAGAACTCCTCCTCGACGCGCAGGCTGTCGTGCTCGCGCGTCGTGACGCGCAGGAGCTTGTAGCGCTCGTCGCGCAGGGCCTGCGAGTGGCGCAGCACGCGCGGCTCCTGCGTCGGATCGAAGTTGGGATGGAACAGCTCGGTGTAGGCGTGGTCGCGCACGGTCGGCGTCTCGCCGCGCAGCAGCGGCGCGAGCGAGCGCGAGTCGGCTTGAACGGCGGGCGAGAGCGTTCCACCCGCGAGCTCGACGAAGGTCGCGAACAGGTCGTTCATCTCCACGAGCGCATCACACGCGCGACCGCGCAGGTGTTCGGGGACGAGCGGCGAGCGCACGATCATGGGCACGCGGCATCCGCTCTCGTAGAGCGTGCCTTTGCCATTCTCGGCGTTGAAGGGCGGCAGGAGTCCGCGCGACTCGGTGCCGTTGTCGCCGACGAGCACGACGGTCGTCGTCTGGGCATCGAGCTGGGCGATCAGTCGGCCGATCTGGCGGTCGAGGTCGCGGACCATGTCCCGCAGATTGTTCGAGAAACCGCTGCCGAACGAGGCTTCGACCAACGGCGGCAGCGCGTGCACCGGCGCGTGCGCCGCGTTGTAGGAGACGTACAGCAGGAAGGGCTCTGGCAGCGAGCGCACGAGCGCGAGCGCATCGTCCGTCGTGTCGGTCGTCGGGTAGTTCTCCGCGGGTGGCACCCGCATCGGCCGGACGAGCGGCGCTTCGCCGTCCATCGGCAGTGCGATGCCGCGCGCGGGATCGACCGAGAGCGTCTTTTCCCAGTTGTAGTAGCCGGCGTTCCGTCCCGACTCGACGGGCGCGCTGAGGTTGAACATCGAGCCCGCGTAGGAAGCGAACCATGTGCCGACGGGCTCGCCGAGGGGATGGTGCGGGTGCTGCGCGAGCGTGCGCGCGTCGCCCAAATGCCACTTGCCGACGGCCGCGCTCGCGTAGTGCGCCGGCGACGCGCGCAGCGCCTGCGGCAAGAGCTCGCACGCGAGCGACAGTCCCACGTTGGTTTGGCTCTGACCGTCGTCTTCCTTCTTGATCACCGAGCCCACGCCGTTCGCGCGGCTGCGCAGGCCCGTGAGCAGTCGCGCGCGGCTCGGCGTGCAGGCCGGGGCCGACCACGCCTGCGTGAACAGCACGCCTTGCCCCGCCAGCTCGCGATCGATCACCGGAGTCGGCGCCGGCGAGCCCGCGGGCCGACCCTGCGAGCGCGCGTGGCGCTCGTACGCGCCGAGCAGATCGCAGCCGACGTCGTCGATCACGATCACCACGACGTTGTGCGCGCGCGGCGCGCTCCTCGGAGCGCTACTCGGGGCGCTACTCGGGGCGCTCGCGCAGCCGCAGGCGAGGAGCACGAGCGCGGCGAGAGCGATACGCATGTGGCGATTGTGCCGAGCGCGCAGGGAAGTTGCACGCGCCTCAGCGCAGGTGCAGCTGCATCAGCCACGGCTTGTCTTGCACGGGCGTGCCAGCGAGGCCAGCGCGCTGCAGCGCCGCGAACGCGCCCGTGATTCGGTCCATCGTCAGGTCGATGTAGACGCGCTCGCCCGAGCGCACGAGCTCGACGATGCGGTCCGAATTCTCGACGGCCGTCACCGTCACGGCGTCGATGGCGCCGCCCGCGAGCAGGCCGGGACAGCGCTTGTCGAAGGCGTCGACGGGCGCGGGCGAGGGCGCATCGACGCGCCGTGGAGCGACGACCATGTTCGCGTAGGGCACGCTGCGACTCGCGGGGATCACGCGTCGCGCGGTGCCGCGCAGCAGGTAGGGCTCGAGGTACACCGGATCGATGGCGGTGATCACGACCGCGTCCGTGGGGAGCAGGCGTGCGAGCGCGTTGGCCGTGCTCCGGCGCCCGGGCAGCGGGTCCTGCGGCGGTGCGGGCCAGATGGCGAGGCACGCGAGCGGTGCAAGTCCGAGCCATGCGAAGCGCTCGGCCGCGGCGGGAAGCGCGCGCGCGAGCGCCACGGGACCGAGGATGCAGCCGGCGGCGAGGAGCGGCAGGTGGAAGCGGTCGTCGACGTAGTAGTAGGTGAGATAGAACAGTGAGCTCGGCAGGGCGGCGAGGGCGAGGGTCCACGCTCCCAGGCGCGTGTCGCGCCCGCGGAGGAGCCAGAAGGAGGCGAGCGCGAGCGCCGCGAGCGGCACGGCGACGGGCAGCGGGGCGAGCGCTGCGAGGTTGCGCGCGAGATAGCGCGTCGAGAAGGCGAGCCCCGCGTAGTCGTAGGGGACCGAGCTCCAGTAGTGGTAGCCCGTGCGCCAAGGATCGCCGAAGGTGCGCGCGTTGAACGCGAGCGTGGCGAGCAGCACGGCGAGGGAGGGCGTCGCGAGCAGCGCCGCGTTGCGCCAGCGGCGCGGGCTCGCGAGCACCAACAGCAGCGGCGGCGCGAGCAGCGCGAGGCCCACGAAGCGCAGGGCGAAGGCCAGTCCTACCAACAGGCCGACCCCGAGCGCGCGCGCGGCGCTCCACTCGCGCGGCGCGCGAAGCGTGACGAGCACGGCCCACAGACCGAGCGCGAGGCTCGGCACGTCGGTCATCACCTCGCGCGACCAGCGCTCGAAGGTGGGTAGCAGCAAGAGCGCGCTGCCCGCGGCGAGCGCGGCCCACGTTCCCGCGAGGTGGTGCGCGAGCAGGAACACAGCCGCGACGGCGAGCAGAGCGAAGCCGAGCTCGACGTAGATCGCGTTGCCGAGCTCGCTCCCGGTCAGCGCGTACAGCGGTGCGAGGAACAGCACCGAGAAGCCCGGCGAGGTGCTCGTCGGGTGCGAGCGGCCCTCGATCTCGATGTCGAGTCGCCCGAGCTCGACCAGACGCTGCGCGGAAGTCGCATACGCCTCGGCGTCCGGCACCACCGCGAAGTTCGAGCCGTGGAATGCGGGCAGGTGCAGGCGCCAGAGCGCGAGGGCGAGCAGCGCCGCGAGCAGCGCCCAGCTCACGGGGCGCAGGTGCCGCGCGTCCGCGAGCGGAGTGGGCGCGAGCCAGCGGGCGAGGGTATCGAGGGCGCGCATGGCTGGGGAAATGGTAGGGGCGGGCGTCGGACAGCGGATCGACGACGGGGGAAGGCGGGTTCGCAAGGCGGCGTCGGCTCACAGGTGGATGCTCGCAGGACGACCTACGGGGGGGATCTACGGGGGGGGATCTACGGGGGAGGATGCTCGCGACACCCCTCGGTCGGGCTACGGGATGGTTGTGCAGGAAAAAAATTGAGCCAGACTCCTTGCGTGGCGCCTGTCCCGGGCGGCCCCTGACCGCTCGGAGGCCCTTTGCGGCTCAGACCTGGGGTCGCCGAGGGCGACAGCGTGGGCGAACCGAACTCGGACTACCGTTCCTCCCGTCCTTGGACCGATGAACCCGACACCCCCCGCCGCTAGGCTCCCCCCCAACCCGCATCCTCAGCCCCCTTTCGCACCGTGACCGCTCCCGGCATCCCCAACGAGTTCGTGCTCTCGACCTCGTGCTTTGGGACGAGGCTTCGAAGCATCGAGGATCAGGCCTTCGCCGCCGTGGCGATGGGCTTCCGCAAGATCGAGATGGGTCAGGCGGACACACCGCCGACGCTCAACGGCTTCGCCGATTCCCACCGCGAGACGGGCATTCGGGTGACTTCGGTCGTCTCGGGTTGCCTAAAGCCCTCGCACGAGCGCCCCGCCTGCCAGTTGCTTTCGTCGTCCAACTTGGAGGAGCGCGAGCAGGCCATCGGCTCGGTGCGCCGCCACATGCAGCTCGCCCAGAAGTTGCTCGCCCCGGTGGTCGTGCTGCGCGGCAGCTCGGTGGCCGACGCCAAGCTGCGCGCCGAGGCCGAAGTGCTCAACGTCGAGCTGCACAGGGATGGCCTGTCCGAGGAGCTCGCCGAGAAGATCCGCGACTACGTCCACCGCGTGCAGAAAAAGGGCCAGCGCCAGCTCGAGCACCTCTGCCGTTCGCTGCACCAACTGCTCTCCGAGCTGCCCCAGACCAAGCTCGCGATCGAGCCCGGCCTGCACATCGATGACCTGCTGAGCTTCGAGGCCATGGGCTGGGTGCTCGACGACCTCTCGTCCAAGGGTCTCGCCTACTGGCACGACGTCGGCCGGATCCACATGCGCCAGAAGTCCGGCCTGCCCGGACAGGGCCAGTGGCTCGAGTCCTACGGCGGCCGGATGGTCGGCATCCACCTGCAGGACGCCGCCGACAACGAGTACCAGATGCCCCCGGGCACCGGCGAAGTCGACTTCCGTCTGGTGGGGGAGTACACCCCCAAGACGGCGCTCAAGGTGCTCGAGATCGACCAGAAGCACGGCCGCACCGAGATCCTCGGCGCGGTCCAGTTCCTCACCGGGAAGGGCTTCTAGGGGCCTTTCGCAAGCGGGCTCACGGTCGGGGCCCGCCCGAGGGTCCCCTAGCAGGGGCTTGCCAAGCGCCTTGCGGCCGCTATCCTCCTCATCCCTCGCAGTCGCCCTCGTGCGGCGGCGAGGTCACAACTCGCGGGCGTAGCTCAGTGGTAGAGCGCCACCTTGCCAAGGTGGATGTCGAGGGTTCAAGTCCCTTCGCCCGCTCCAACCGGTCCGGCAACCGGACGCGAGCCCCCGATTGGCCACCCAAGCCACCGAGTGGTCACCCAAGCCCCCGAGTGGTCACCCAAGCCCCCGAGTGGCCACCCAAGCCCCCGAGTGGGCTTTTTTCGTACCCGCGCCGCCCCTTCGCGAGCGCCATCGGCGTCTCCGCGGAGCCGAGCCCGTCCCTGATCGCAGCTTCGTGAACCGATCGAGGGTAGCGAGCGTTGGTAGCGTGCCGCGCCGCGCCCCCGAAACCACGCTGCGATTCCGGCCTGACACGCTTCCGGCCTAACACGATGCCGCTTGCCTCTCTGCTGCTAGCCCTCCCGGTCCAAGACATCTCCCAGACCGTCGTCACGGCCCCCCGCGCCACCCGCACGGACACCTCCCCCGGGATCTCCGAGCAGGTGATCACCGGCGAGGAACTCGCCAAGACGGGCGAGCGTTCCCTGCCGCGCGCGATCGCCAAGGCGAGTGGCCTGTTCGTGCAGGAGACCAACCTCGGCGGCGGCGCGCCCATCGTGCGCGGCTTGATCGGCAACCAGATCCTGATCGTGGTCGACGGCGTGCGCATGAACGACGGCACGACCCGCAACGGACCCAACCAGTCGCTCAACGGCATCGATCCGACCAACGTCGAGCGCGTCGAGATCGTGCGCGGTCCCGGCGCGGTGCTCTACGGCTCCGACGCGCTCGGCGGCGCGATCCTGATCTGGACGCGCAACCGCGCCCCGCTCGCGCGCGACAAGGCAGGCGCGCGCGCCGTGCAGGGCGAGCTCGGCGTCGACGCCAACACGGCCGCCGAGGGCGCCCGCGAGCACGGTTCGCTGTCGTTCGCGACGGAGGATATCGGCGTGCTCGTCGGCGGGTCGTTTCAGGACTGGCAGGTGCTGCACTCGGGCAAGGGCGAGGTGCAGAACACCGGCTACAACGGCCAGTCGTGGTTTGCGTCGGGCGACGTCCAGCTCGGCGAGCGTCGCAGCCTGCGCGCGAACGCGATGCGCACGCGCGACTTCGAGGTTCCGCGCTCGGACCGCATGAACGTGGGCTACGGACAGACCCAACCGTCCGACGCCGAGAACTTCTTCACGCTGCAGGATCGCGCGCGCTACCTCGTCGCCTACAACGACTCGGTGCAGGGATTCAGCGACGTGCTGCAGGCGCGCCTGTCGCTGCGCGAAACCGGCGAGCAGCGCCGCATCCGAGCACGCGGCTCGAACACGCGCCGACTCGAAGAGGACCGCACCGAGACGATCGGTGTCGGCATGGACTGGCGCAAGGCGTTGGGAGACTCGCAACTGCTCACTTGGGGCATCGACGCGGACTACGACGACGTCGACTCGACGCGCACCAACGTCAACATCACCAACGGCGCCGCGACGAGTGCCGTCGGTTCCTTCGCGCCGGGCTCGAGCTACCTCTCGAGCGGCGTGTTCCTGCGCGACGAGCTCTTCGACGTCGGTCCGTTCGACCTCACCGCTGGCCTGCGCTACTCCTACTACGAGTTCGGGTTCGACGACACGGCGAATCCGGGCCAGACGATCGAGGGGAGCTTCGATGCCTTCACGGGCTCGGTGCAGGCCGCGACCGACATGGCGGAGGGCGTGCGCGTCACCGCGACCCTCGCGCAGGCATTCCGCGCGCCGAACCTGTCCGAGCTCGCGCGCAACGCGACCTTCAACGGCGGCACCGAGCTTTCCAACCCCGATTTGGATCCGGAGAGCTCGCTGTACGAGGAGCTCGCGCTCGACCTGCGGCGCGAAGACTGGAGCTGGTCGCTGGGCCTCTACCACAACGCGATTGCGAACGTGGTCGGTCGTCGTCTGGTGAGCGATCCGACCCCCGGCGGGCCGATCGGCGACGAGACCTATGTGCGCGAGAACACGGGCGACCTCGAGCTGTTTGGCATCGAGACGCGCTACCAGCGCAAGCTCGGCGGCGCGGACTCGCCCTACTCGTTCGGCACTTACCTCGAGTACACCTACGGCAAGCAGTACGACGACGACATTCCGGCCTTCGACGACCAGCCGGCGAGCCGGATTCCGCCCTTCCACGGCAACGTCTCGCTCTCCTACGAGCCCGCGCAGCCGATCCGCAACCTCGGCTGGCTGCAGTTCTCGCTGTGGTTCGCGACCTCCCAGAACCGCCTCTCGCCCGGCGACTTCGGCGATCCGCGTATCGACAAGAACGGCACCGACGGTTGGACGCGCGTCGACCTCGATATCGGCGGTCCCGTCGGGGATGTCGGCAGCGGCGCGAGCTGGAACGTCGGCCTGCACAACCTGTTCGACGAGGACTACCGCGTGCACGGGTCCGGCGTCGACGCCCCCGGCGTGGGGGTGGTCGCCGGCCTGCGCATGACCCTGTAGGTGCGACCTTCCCCTCCGTCCGCGTTAGCATGAGCGGCGCTTCCATGACCGAGCCGAGCCTCCGGCCCTCTCCGCAGGGCACCGCAACGTCCTCGGCGGCGCCGTCCGCCGCTGGCGGGTCGTTCTCGTGGAGCTTCGCGGGCTCGCTCGGCGTGCACGTCGCTCTCGCGGGCGGCCTCGCCTATGCGGCGCTCGCGCCGAACGTGGGAGGCGCCCGGCGCGGACACGTGATCCAACTCGTCGCCGCACCGCCTGCGGCGTCGGTCGAGCCCGAGCGGGAACTCGAGCCGGAGCGCGAACTCGTGCTGTCCACGCCGGACGAGCCGCTGCTCGTCGAGATCGACGTACCGCCCTCGCCGCTGCTCGCCCCCGAGACGCCGCCGCAAACGCGCCCCGACGTGCTCGACTCCACGCGCGCGCAGTCGCGGCTGCTCTCGCTCGCGTGGAGCTCCAAGCTCGCTCGGCCTGCCGCCGCCGCAGCGAGCGGCGCGAGCGCGGGTGGGGAGCAGGGCGAGCGAGGGGCGCAGCCGCCCGTCGTCGCGACAGCGCGACCCGCGCCGGTGCTCGTCGACGCCGTGCGGCTCGAGACGCCCGATCCCGAGTATCCGCGACTCTCGCGGCGGCTGTCGGAACAAGGCAGCGTCGAGCTGCGCGTGCGCGTGCTCGCCGACGGCACGGTCGGAGCCGTGACCGTGCTGCGTTCGAGCGGCTTCGAGCGTCTCGATCGCGCGGCCGTCGAAGGTGTGCGCGCGTGGCGCTTTGGCGCAGCGACGCGCGACGGCGTTGCGCACGAGTCCGACGTCGTGCACCGCTTCACGTTCGAGCTCGAAGGCGCCTGAACGGCCGCGCGCGGGCGCTTTCAGCGCTCGAGGCGCAGGTGTCCGCCCGCAGTGACGCTCGCGCGGCAGCCCGGCGGAACGAGGGTCGTGCCGGAGAACTCGCGCACGATCGCCGGGCCGGAGAAGTGGTCGCCGGGGCTCAATTCGCCGCGCTCGACGTTCTGCGCGCGCACTTCGACTCCCGCGAAGCAAGCGCGAGTCGTGCCAGCGAACGCCGAGCGTGGCGCGGCGCGCGGCTTCACGCGGCGCGCGCGCGGGAGGGTCGCTGGAACGTGCGCCACGACGCGCAGGTTGACGAGCTCGACCTCGCGGTCGTCGAGCGCGTAGCCGTACAGTTCGCGGTGCCGCGCGGCAAAACGCGCGCGCAGGTCGCCGCCTTGCAGCGGGACTCGCAGCTCGAAGGACTGGCCTTCGTAACGCAGGTCGAGCGACGCCTCGCACTCCGCAGCTGACCTGCGCGGGCCGCTCTCGGCGAGCTCGCGCAGCGCCTCGCGCTCGAGCGCGCGCACTTGCGCTGCGCGTTCCCGCGCGCTCATGCGCGAGAGCGGTGCGAGCACGGCGAGCGAGCGCTCTGCCCGAGGCTCGGCGGTCGCCATGCCGAGCGCCGACAGCACTCCCGGCGCCGTGGGCACGAGCGCGCAGGGCATCGCGAGCCAAGCAGCGAGATCGGCGGCGTGCAGTCCGCCGCCGCCGCCGAAGGCGACGAGCGGGGTGGCGCGCGGATCTTCGCCGCGTTGCAGCGTCATCACGCCGAGCGCGCGGCGCATCGAGGCGCGCGCGACGTCGAGCGCGGCCTGCGCGGCCGCGCGCGGTGCGAGCCCCAGTCGGCGGCCGAGGCGCTCGAAGGCGCGTTCGACGCGTCCGTGGTCGAGCTCGAGGCGACCGCCGACGAACGCGCCCGATGCGAGGTGGCCGAGCAGCACGTGGGCGTCGGTGAGCGTGAGCTCGTCGCCGCGTCCGTAGGCGACCGGGCCGGGATCGGCGCCCGCGCTCTGCGGTCCGACGCTGAGCACGCCGGAGGAATCGACGCGCAGGAGCGAGCCGCCGCCGCAGCCGATGGTGTGCAGGTCGAGCGACGGCACCGCGATGCCGTAGCCGCCGATCGAGCCGTGCTGCACGGGCTCGATCGCGCGCCGCGCGCCGAGGCGCCGGAAGGCGACGTCGGCGCTCGTGCCACCGATGTCGAGGCCGACCATGCGGTGAAGGCCCGCTTCGCGCGCCGCGCGCGCGGCGCCGAG
>Ga0194120_10003855_pt1 | contig 23817 bp, 18 predicted proteins | sample TA2MahCa65mmetaG_FD_148642 | JGI IMG/M metagenome (GOLD analysis project Ga0194120, IMG submission 148642) | Freshwater microbial communities from Lake Tanganyika, Tanzania - TA2015019 Mahale Deep Cast 65m | ecosystem: Environmental > Aquatic > Freshwater > Lake | place: Tanzania: Lake... | reverse complement strand
TTGCACCTCTTCCGCTACATCGAGGGCTGGTACAACCCGCATCGCCGCCACTCCGCCCTCGGCCAACGCTCCCCGCTAGCCTTCGAACAGCAGCATGTCGTAGAATCAGCAGCCGCTTGAAATCCCAACCACCCGCGCTCCACGAAAGCGGGTCAAGTCCATCCACCGTCCACCGTCCACCGTCACTCGCCCCCTCGCTAGGCTCCGATGATCCCGCTAGGCGACGACAACCCCACCATTCGAGTCCCCGTCGTCACGATCTTCGTGCTCGTGGCGATGTTCGCGGTGTGGGTGCTCGTGCAGGGGGCGGGGATGGATGACGGGCTTCTGGCGGCGAGCGTGTGCAACCTCGGGATGGTGCCGGGCGAGTTGACGCGGATGGCGCCAATCGGGTCGGGCGTTCCGATCGGGCCGGACCTCGCCTGCGTCATCGACAACCAGCGTATCAACGCGCTCACGCCCGTGCTGTCGATGTTCCTGCACGGCGGGTGGATGCACATCATCGGCAACGCGCTCTTCCTGTGGGTCTTCGGGAACAACGTCGAGGACGTGGTGGGGCGGCGGCGGTTCCTGGCGTTCTACTCCATCTGCGGTCTGGCCGCTGCGGCGGCGCACGTGGCGGTGGATCCGCGCTCGCCCATACCCACGGTGGGGGCATCGGGGGCAGTGTCGGGGGTGATGGGGGCGTACCTCGTGCTCTTCCCCAAGGTTCGCGTGCGGATGCTGTTCGTCTTGGTGGTCTTCATCCGCGTGATCGCGCTGCCGGCGTGGCTGGTGCTGGCGTACTGGTTCGCGCTGCAGCTGCTGAGCGGGTTGCCCGAACTGCTGTCGCCAAGCCCTGAGTTGTCCGGTGGCGTGGCGTTCTGGGCGCACGTGGGCGGGTTCCTGGCGGGGGTGCTGCTGGCGAAGCTGTTCGAGAACCCCGAACTGGCGCGCCGGCATCGCCGCGTGCTTGAGGCGCAGGACGGGTTCGACGCGCTGGCGTAGGGGGCCAGTGCCTCCCAGCCGCTGTCAAGGGCGCCTCGACGGGGTGTGACGGTGCCGATGTTTGGCGGACGTCTTGCCGCGGGCGTAGAATTACTCACGGTTTGGCGCAACGCGAGCCGCGCCGAGACCGCGCCCCGCCCCCGCGCGCTTCGTGCGAACCCCACCCCTTGGAGCGACCTGTGCGGCTCATCCCGAAGGACGAAGGCTTCTTCGCCCTCTTTGACCAACTGGCCATCCGGCTGACGAAATCGGCCAGTTTGCTTGACCAGCTGTTCAACAAGCCCACGCGCCTCGATTTCCTTTCCACGCAGATCAAGCTGATCGAGCGGGAGGCCGACGACATCGTGCGCGAGGTGATGAGTCGGCTCGACCGCTCGTTCGTGACGCCGCTGGATCGTGAGGACATCCACCTGCTGGCGTCGTCGCTCGACACCGTGGTGGACCTCATGGATGGCACGGCGCGCCGAGCCCTGATGTTCAACGTCACGGATCGCCGGGATCCGGCGAAGGCGCTGTCGGGGTTGCTGGTGCGGGCGGCGGAGGTCATCGCCGCGGGCGTGACCCACATCCGGAGTCCGCGCGACGTCAGCGAACTGGCGCGCGCGATCAAGGTGATCGAGGAGGAGGGCGACTCGGTCTACTCGGACGCGGTTGGCGCGCTGTTCCGTCAGCCCGGGGTGGATGCCCTCGAGGTCCTGAAGTGGAAGGAGATCTACGACAACTTGGAGCACGCGCTCGATGAGTGCGAGGACGTGATGAACGTGCTCGAGAGCATCGCGCTCAAGAACAGCTGACCGTGCTCGTCTACCTGCTGGCGATCATCTTGGTCGCCTTCATCTTCGACTTCATCAACGGCTTCCACGACGCCGCGAACTCGATTGCGACCGTGGTGGGCACACGGGTGCTCAGTCCGCTCGCCGCCGTGGCGTGGGCGGCGTTCTTCAACTTCGTCGCGCTCTTCATCTTCGGCACGCACGTTGCCAAGACGATCGGGTCCGGGATGATTGACGTCGCGGTGGTCAACCCGGACGTCATCCTCGCCGGCCTTACCGGCGCGATCACTTGGAACCTGGTGACGTGGTACTACGGGATCCCGTCCAGCTCGTCGCACGCGCTGCTCGGTGGCTACGCGGGGGCCGCGGTGGCGCGCGCCGGATTCACGGCGGTGATTCCGTCTGGGTGGGAGAAGACCATCCTGTTCATCGTGCTCTCGCCGATGATCGGCATGACGCTGGGCCTAGGCCTGATGACGGCGACCTACTGGGCGTTCCATCGGGTGCGTCCGCAGCGCGTAGACCGGCTCTTTCGCGTGCTGCAGCTGGCGAGCTCCGCGCTCTTCTCGCTCTCGCACGGCGCGAACGACGCGCAGAAGACGATGGGCATCATTATGAGCCTGCTCATCGCCAGTCAGGCGCTGGTGGCCCAGCAGGGCGAGTTCTTCTCGTTCCTGCGCGTCAGCGGACCGGATGCCATCCCGATGTGGGTGAAAGCGGGCGCGCACATTGCTATCGGCCTTGGTACGCTGATGGGCGGCTGGCGCATCATCCACACGATGGGCTCCCGCGTGACGCGCCTGCGGCCCGTGGGTGGCTTCTGCGCTGAGACCGGCGGGGCGATGTCCATCCTGATCGCGACGTTCCTCGGCATCCCCGTCAGCACGACGCACACCATCAGCGGCTCGATCGTCGGCGTCGGGGCCACCACCCGCCTGTCGGCGGTCCGCTGGGGCGTCGCGGGCCAGATGGTCTGGGCGTGGATCCTGACGATTCCCGCCGCCGCGTTCGTCGCCGCGGTCAGTTATCTCGTCATTCACTTCGCCCGCGGCTAGGCGTCCCGGCCAGCACGCGATGTCTACTCGTCCGAAGGTCCCGGTCTTCAATCGTGAGCTTTCCTGGTTGGCGTTCAACAACCGGGTTCTTCACGAGGCCGCGGACACGCGCACGCCGCTCATCGAGCGGCTGAAGTTCCTGTCGATCGTCAGCACGAACCTCGACGAGTTCTACATGGTGCGCGTGGCCGGTGTCCGGCGGCAGGTCGCCGCCGGCTTCGGCAAGGTGGGGCGCGACGGCGTCTCCCCCGCCGAACTGCTGGACCGCATCGACGAGCGCGTGCGCGAGATGGTGGCCGAGCAGACGCGCATCCTCGAGGACGAGGTCCTCCCTGAACTCGCCACGCACGGCGTTCGGCTGCTGCGCATCTCGGACCTGGACGCCACCGAGCGGCTGGCCGTGGACGCGTATTTCGATTCGCAGGTCTTCCCGGTCCTGACCCCGCTGGCCGTCGATCCCGGGCACCCGTTCCCGTACATCTCCAACCTGTCGCTGTCGCTGGCGGTCGAGCTGCGCGAACCCGACATCGGCGACGAGCACTTCGCGCGCGTGAAGGTCCCCCGCTCGCTGCCGCGCTGGGTGCCGGTGCGCCCGCTGCAGTTCCTCCCGCTCGAAGACCTCATCGGGGCGCACCTCGGCCGCCTCTTCCCGGGGATGGAGATCAAGGGCTATCACGCGTTCCGAATCACCCGGTTCTCTGACTTGGAGATTGCCCCCACGGAGGAGCCAGAGGACCTGTTGGCGATGATCGAGGAGCAGGTCTTCCAGCGGCGCTTCGGCGAGGTCGTGCGTCTCGAGGTGCAGCGCGGGATGCCGGCGCAGCTGCGTGCGCTGCTGCTCAGCGAGCTGCGCGAGACGGAAGACCCGGAGATGGCCCCGCTCACGGAGCGCGAGGTGCACGAGCCGGGGCGCCTGCTTGAGCTGGGTGACCTGATGGCGCTGGCCACGCTCGACCTGCCGGAACTGCGCGATCCGCCGTTCGTCCCGGTGACGCCGCCGGAGCTGCGCGACGGGCGTTCCGTCTTCGACGTGCTGCGCGAACGGGACCTCCTGGTGCACCACCCCTTCGACTCGTTCCCGGCGACCGTGGAGCGCTTCCTCGACGAGGCGGCGCGCGACGAGCACGTGCTGGCCATCAAGCTCACGCTCTACCGGACATCGGGCGACACCGCGGTGGTGCGCGCGCTCACCGAGGCGGCGCAGGCTGGCAAGCAGGTGGCGGTGCTCGTGGAGCTGCAGGCGCGCTTCGACGAGGCGAACAACATCACGTGGGCGCGGACGCTCGAATCATTCGGCGTGCACGTTGCCTACGGCATGGCGGGTATCAAGACGCACGCCAAGCTGGCGCTCGTCGTGCGGCGTGAGCCCGAGGGCATCCGCCGCTACGTGCATATCGGGACCGGCAACTACAACTCGCGCACGGCGCGGCTCTACACCGACTTCGGCCTGCTCACGAGCCACGAAGCGGTGGGCGCCGACGTGTCGGAGCTGTTCAACATGCTGACCGGCTTCTCGCGGCAGCGCGAGTATCGCACGCTGCTGGTTGCCCCGGTCAGCCTGCGCGAGCGCCTGCTGGCGCTCATCGAACGCGAGACGGCGCATGCGCGGGAGGGACGTCCGGCACGGATCGTCGCCAAGATGAACGCCCTCGTCGACAATCGGGTCATTGATGCCCTCTGTGAGGCGTCGAACGCGGGCGTGGAGATGGACCTGCTCGTGCGCGGCATCTGCTGCCTGCGCCCCGGCATTCCTGGCGAGTCGGAGCGCATCCGCATCGTCAGCGTCATCGGCCGCTTCCTCGAGCACTCGCGCCTCTGGAAGTTCGAGAACGGTGGCGCCCCGGAGTACTGGTTGGGCTCCGCCGACTGGATGCCGCGCAATCTCGACCGTCGCGTCGAGGCGATGGTGCCGATCCTCGACAAGGCGCTGCACCCGCGCCTTGACGCGGTGCTCAACGTCTTCCTCACCGACAACCGGCAGGCGTGGGACCTCCAGCCGGACGGCATCTGGGTGCAGCGGCACGCGGGCGAGGAGGCCGAGCGGGCCTCGCATCGGCGGCTGCTGCGCGACTCGTGGGGGATGGCGCGCGCTTCCGGGCCCAAGCATGCGGTGCCGGCGGCGGCCGCCACCGGATAGCCGCGCGCCGCTACGCGTCGTCGCCGGGTTCGACGACGGAGCCATCAGGCGCGACGATCTCGACCGGCGCGCCCGCGACTTCCTCGAGCAGTCCCTTCTTGCGCGCCGCGCCCCAGAGCTCCAGCCGCACCGACGGCGCGGCCGGATTGGGCTGCACCGAGATGCGCAGCGCGCGGCGTAGCCACCGTACCCGCACCTTCTCCACGGCGGCGGAGTGGCCGCGGTCGAATCCGTCCGCGACGCGCAGCAGCGCGGCGAGCCGCTGGATGCGCGCCCGCATTCCGCGGTCGAGCGCGCCGTACTCCACGTGCTTTACGCGGTCCGGCGCGGCGCCGCGGTGATACCGCGCCACGTGCGCCACCACCGACTGCTCATCGGGCGTCATCCCGAGGAAGTCGGCGTGCTGGATGAGGTGAAACGAGTGCTTGTGGTGCTTCTGGTAATTGATGTGGTAGCCGACGTCGTGCAGGAGCGCGGCGTCGGCGAGCACGGCGCGGTCGCTTGGCACGCAGCCCAGCCGGGCGCCGAGCGAGTCGAAGAGCTGGAGGGCGAGCCGCTGCACCTGCCGCGAGTGCGGCTCCTCGTAGTGGCAGCGCTCGGCGAACTCCCGCACGGAGCGCTCCCGCGCCTCGCCGGGGTCCGAAACGACTGGCGCGACGCGCGCGGTCTCGAGCAGCAGCCCCTCGCGGATGCCGTACACTGACGCGACGAGCCCACGCGGCTCGATGCGGGCGCACACCTCGGCGGCGACGGCCAAGCCGGCGAGGATGATGTCAGCGCGTGCGGCGTTGAGGCCAGCCACGGCGAGCCGCTCGGTGGGCGTGAGCTCCTGCAGCAGCTCGAGCAGGTGCTCGATCTCGTGCCACGGCATCCGCGTGCCGTGCACCGAGTGGGCGATGCGGATCCCCTGCCTCGCCAACACCATGCCGGCCAGGTTCGTGAACGTGCCGCCCGAGCCAATCAGCTCCGCGCCGCGCCAGTCGCGCACAGGGAGCACGCGCTCGATGTCGCCGCGAACCGCCTTGCGGAGCTTCCGGACGCCCTTCGCCGCCGTGCGGCCGGCGATGAACTCCTCGGTGAGGCGCACGGCGCCGAAGGGGAGGGAGACGTACCGCTCGACAATTCCCTCGGCGGCCAGCGCAAACTCCACGGAGCCGCCGCCGATGTCCATCACCACGGCGCGGCCGCGTCCCAGGTCGAAGTGGGCGAGCGCGCTGCGGAAGGCGAGCCGCGCCTCCTCCTCGCCGGCGAGAATCTTCACGCGCAGACCGGTCGCCTCGCGCACCTGCCGCAGGAAGGCGGCGCCATTCGAGGCGCCGCGCACGGCCGAGGTGGCCACCGCCTCGATGCGCCGGCAGCCGTACTGGCGCGCCAGCGTCGCCATGCGGGTCGCCGACTCGATGGCGAGGCGCATCGGCTCCTCGCCGAGCGCGCCGGTCTCGTGGAGTCCCGACTGCAACCGCGGCGCCGCCTTCATTTCGTCGATCACGCGGATGGCGCCGTTCGCCGAGACGTCGGCGACGATCTGCCGGATCGAGTTGGACCCGATGTCGATGGCGGCGATGCGCTGCGCGCCCTCCTCGCGCGCGGGGCGCGAAGGGGATGAGTGGAGGCGCAGCGGCGAGAGGGCCATGGAGTGGGAAGTCGTTGAGTGCCTCAACAGTAATGCGTGCCGCCGCCCACCGAAACCGTCAGAACATGTTGGCGTAGCTGATGAACTTGAAACGGCCGTCGCGTTCGAGAATTGTGCCGAAGAGCTGGCCGCGCTGGTCGGCGCCGTCGCCGCTGGCGAATGTCGCCTCGCAGTTGGCATGGAGCAGATTGCCCCCTTGTCGCTCCGGGCGGTCGGCGCAGGTCACGACACGGATGCGCAATGGTCTTCCCCCGAGACGAGCGAGCGCGCGCCGGAGTCCGCTGCCGCTGGGGTGCTGGATGTTGGCCCAGACGAGCGCCGGCGCCTGGCGAAGCGGTGGCTTCGTGAATGGCGAGGACGGATACACGAGGTCGATGAACTCGCGTGGCGCGAGCGCCAGCGTGCGCAGGCGCGCGGTGTCGCGCGCCGCGACCGCCGCGGCGAATGACTGCACCAAGTCGTCGAGGGAAGGGGCGCCCTGCTGCAGCGACGTGGCCGGCGCGCCGCCCACGGCCGCGCGAAATCTCCGCACTTCCTCCTCGATGGGAAGAATGGAGTCGACGATGTAGCCGGGCTGGGCGCGATTCGCGGCGTCCTGCCGCGCGCGCAGCGCTGAATCGGCGCGAACGGCGGCGAGCGAATCGGCGGTTGCCCTTCCCGGGTCATCGGCGGCGCTGCTGCAGGCGGTGCCTGCCGCGAGCAGCGAGGCACACGCCGCGAGGCGCGCGAATGGTCGCATGCGCGTCAGAGTGTGGTACGGGGAGTGAGTGGCACACGGCGACCGGCGCCCGTTCGGGACGCCGGCCGGTCGTGCGGCGGTACGGTCAGTTGCGGGCGTAGTTGGTCCAACCCAGCCACCACTTCGGGCCCGTGGGCGCGGCGGCGCCTAGGAACGCGGTGCCGGTCACTGCCGTCCCCGCCTTGGCGGCCAGCTTGCCGGTGAACGTGGACAGTCCACCCGTGGCAATCGGCGAGCCCGCAACCGGCGTGAAGTCGAAAGCGCTCGGCCCCGCGGGGGAGGCGCTGGCCGCGGGGAGCGCGGCGAACAGCGACGCCGCCGTCGTCGCGGCGCTGAAGGTGATGGCGTTGCCGGCGAGGTCGAACGCGTTCTGCGTGGCCGACGTCGCCTGGAATGCCAGCGGCGCGTCGGCGATGTAGACGTTCTTCACCGCGAGGTCGGCCGTGGCGAGGTTCGGCGTCGGCGTCGAGCCGGCGCGGGCATACGTGGCCGCGTCTCGCAGGGAGATGCCGGCGGCGGGGAAACGGGCGATCACGCCGTTGACGTAGTAGCCCGCGGTGCCACGCCGCAGCATCATGCCGAAGCCGCCGCCGGCGCCGTGCACGCTCTGCACGCCGGCCCCGACCAGCGTGAAGTTGGCCACGACCGGCTGGGTGAAGGGGGCCGTGTCGAAGCCGAGGTCGCAGCCCGAGCCATTACAGCCGTCGTTCTCGATGCCCTGCATGTCCGTCGCGTACGATCCCGCGCCGGTGCGAATCGGCACGTTGGTCGACTTGTAGGAGATCAGATACTGCATGCGGCCCGACCAGCCCTCGGACATGTCGAACTGGTCGTCCTCGCCTTCGTAGGCGATGGCGTAGCTCAGGTCGAATCCGCCCCCGAAGAACTCGAAGGAGTCGTCGAGGCCGCTGACCGAGTTCACGAACGAGACCTTGGTGCCCGAGCCGACGGCCGCGAAGGTGAAGCTGTTGAGCTCGTTGTTCAGCGACGGGGCGAAGCCAGCGAATTCCACGCGCACGTAACGCAGCTCGCCGCTGTTGTCCGTCGGCGTTGTGCCGCCCGAGTAGAGCACCTGATAGTTCTTGCCACCGACGATGGCCTGCCCGTCGGTGCCGGACCCCTCGATCTCCACGCTGCCGCTGCGATTGATGGGCGCGTTCCCGACGATGATGAGTCCACCCCAATCACCGGCCTGCCGCTGGCCGACCGGACGCGACGAGGTGAAGACGATGGGGGCCTCGGCGGTGCCGACTGCCATGATCTTCGCGCCACGAAGCACGAAGAGCGCGGATCCTAGGGTGTTGAAGTCGCCCCTGATCGTCGTGCCGGGCTGGATGGTGAGGGTGGCGCCGTTGGCGACGTGGATGAAGCCCTTCAGGGTGTACGTGGTGTCGGCGAACAGGGTGCGATTCGACGTGATGTCCGAGGCGATCTCCGCGGCGGCGCTGCCGAAGGCGAGCGTCGTCACGCTGAGCTCCGCCGACGGGCTGCTCGTGCTGCTCCCGCGCACGGAGATGATGCGATAGCGATAGGGGGTCGAGACCTTGAGGTTCGCGTCGGTGTAACTGACGGCGCCGCCTCCGGACGGCGCTGCCACCGTGCCCACCTGGATGAAGGAGCCGGCGGCGCCCTCGGCGCGCTCGATGTTGTAGCCCGTGTCGCCCGACTTGGCGTTGAACGTCAGCTTCACGGCTGACGACGACAGAGCCGAAGCAGAGGCGCCAAGCACTGGCGTCACAGTGGGGGCGGTGCTGCTGTCGCTGCCGCAGGCGGCGAGCGCGGCGGCGACGGCGGCGATGGCAAGACGATGCAGGCGGATCATGCAGTGGCTCCGTGAGGTGATGTGGCGCGCGTCTCGCGCGCACCGTGTAGGATCGCGGCCGCACGTGTCGGTTTGGCGAGGGCCCGGTCACGGCGCCGTAACGAGCGTGGCACGCCCCGGCAACGACAACGGGGGCCGTGCCCGGCCCCCGTGATCGTTCCGTCGCCCGGAGCGGGCTACGGCCGCCAGGACAGCCCGGCTTGCACCACGCGGCCGATGCAATACGACTCACGCGTCACGGTGCCCTGCGTGGTCCGGTACGGGGCGTCGAGCAGGTTCTTTGCGTCGAGGCGCGCAGACAGCGCACCGCGGATGGGGAGGCGTACGGAGAGGTCCAGCACTCGGCGCGAGCGCTCGATGACGTCGGGCAGCGGCGCGTCGCCGGCGGCGTCGATGCGGTCGCCGACGACGTTGTACAGCACCGTTGCGCTCGCCGTGCCGGCGCGGCTAACCCACGTCATGCCCGTGTTGAGCACATACGGCGCTTGGCCCACCATCCGGCGCCGCAAGTTGGTGGCGCTGGCCTGCGTGTTGGGCGCAAGCTCGATGCGGCTCTGCATCACCGTCAGGTTGGCGAACGCCTGCAGCGAGCGCAGTCGGTCCGCGACGAAGCCGAGGGACTTCCGCGCCTCGAGCTCGACGCCGAGGTTCTCCGCCCGCCGGGCGTTGGTGTAGAAGACCGTGCGGGTACCCGAACCTGCCGCGCGGTAGACCCGCTCGATCGGTCGGTCGAAGCTCTTGTGGAAGACGGCAACACTCAGCACCTCGGCGGCGTGCGGGTACCACTCCCACCGGGCGTCGAGGTTGACCACGCGGGTCCGCTCGAGCTGATCGTTGCCCTGCACGTCGTCACCGTTCAGTACGTCGCGGCTCTTGATGGGCGAGAGTTCCCGGTATTCCGGTCGCGCGAGCGTGCGCGACGCCGACACCCGCAGTTGCTGCTCGCGCGGCAGCGTGAGCGTCACCGCGAGCGAGGGGAGCAGGTCGTTCCAGCGCTTGGCGGTGGCAATCGGCGAGCCAAGCGTCGAGACCGCGTCCACGTCGAGCCGGTCCCACTCGGCGCGCGCCCCGCCCACCACGCGCAGGCGCGACGAGGCCGCCCACTCCGCCATCAGGTAGGCCGCGGCCAACCGGTCGCGGGCGCCATACGACCCACCCTGGGCCAAGGGGGCGATGTCGAAGACGCGGGCGCCGGGCGTCGTGAAGCGGCCGTCGAAGATCTGCTCGGGACGCAGCGCGCGGACGTCGTCCGGCGCACCGGGTGCGTTGATGCTGAACGCGCGCGTATCGGCGTGCCGGTCGGTGTGACGGACGAGGGCGCCCGTCTTCACGCGATGCTGCGCGCCGAAGGGGCCGAAGGAGAACTGGTAGTTCAGCCGCGCCTCGCGGTTGGCCTCGTCCAGCGTGGAGAAAGTGCGCACGGCGCCGCCGTTGCCAGTGCTGAGCCACCGCAGCGACTCCGTCCCGCTGGGTGCGTCGCGCTCGATCTGCTGCACAAACTCCGAGCGGTCCGGCTCGTCGCGGCGGACGCGCGCGTCGGTCACCGTCCAATCGAACAGGTGCGCTTCACCCACGGCGTGCTCGGCCCCCAACTGCACCGAGCGCACCGCGCGCTCCACGTATTGCATCCGCTGGATGCGCGCCTCAATGCCTTCATTCTCGAACGCGCCGCGCTCGATCCGCGTGCTGTGGTCCGCCGACCGGTTGTAGATGGCGTTCATCAGCAGTCGCGTGTGCCGGCCCGCCATCGTGCTGAGGTTTGCCAGCCCGCCCCAGAGCACGCTCTGGGCCGTCGTCTGGCCCTCGAAGCGGTCAATCTCATTGGTGCTTCCCTTCACGGTGCCACGATCGGCCAGCGCGCGCACCTGGTCGTTCTTCACGTCCACGCCCTGCGACAGCGTGCCGGAGAACAGATAGCCAAGCCGGTGACCGAAGAGCACGGGGTCGTCGCCGCCGATGGCGAACGATCCGCTCACGTTCGGCGCTCCGGTGGCGGCCTGCGGCGACCAGGCATTTCGGAACTGGCTGACGAGCAGGTTCTTGTCACCCTGGGACAGGTTCAGCCCCTGGAAGTTGCCGACCTCCCGCAGCAGCGGTGGAAGCGCGCGCTTGCTTCCGGCCATCGCCAACCTCTCGCCGCCCACCCCAGACGCAAGCTGGACGGCGCGTCCGGTGGCGTCGGAGGCGTACCCCGAACCGAGTTGCGCGCTGTAGGCGCGTTGCGCGGGAAACTCGCGCGTCTTGATATCCACCTGCGCCCCCGAGAAGTCCCCGGGTTGGTCGGGCGTGAAGGTCTTCGTCGTCGTGATCGACTGCAGCAGGCCAGCGGGGAAGAGGTCCAGCGGAACCACGCGCTTCTCGGGCTCCGGGCTCGGCACCCGCGCGCCGTTCAGTGAACTCGTGGTGTAGCGCTCCCCGAGGCCGCGCACATAGACGTATTTGCCGTCCTGGACGGTCACGCCGCTGACGCGCTGCACCGCCTGCGCCGCGTTGCCGTCCGGGCTCTTCTGGATCTGCTCGGCGGTGACCGCGCTCACCACGCCATTGCTCGTGCGCTGGCGGTCGAGCGCCTCGGTCACGGTGCCGCGCTCGGCCGCCGCCGTCACGACCTGGGCGGTCAGCCGGAAGGTCGCCGCCTCAAGCGCGATGTTCTGCTCAAGTGCCTGTCCGGGCTCGAGCATGAGTCCGGTCACAGTCTTCGGCGTGAATCCGATGCGCCGCAGGTGCAGCGTCACCGTGCCGGCATCGATGCCGCCGACGGCGAAACGGCCATCCACGCCCGTCGCGGTACCCTTCGTGGTGCCGACCACTTGGACGCCGACGTCGGAGAGGCCGAGGCCGGTGCTCGCGTCAATGACGCGGCCGACGACGCGGCCCTGGCGCGCCTGGGCGGACAGAAGGGCCGGCGCGGCGGCGAGCAGCGTGGCGAGGGAGAGAAGCAGTCGAGGCAGTCGAAGCATGGGAGAGTCGGGATTGGAGTCGGGAGAGTGATCCGGACGCCACGAACGCTCCCACACTTGCGCCACGTTCCGTTCACGGCTTCGCAACGGCCGCGTAACGACGCGGGGCCGGATCCGTCCGGATCCGGCCCCGCCCCGTCGCCCGCGAGGGACGCTAGAGCCCCTTCTCCGTGCGATGCTTGATCTGCTTCCCCTCGGCGAGGAATACGGCGTCCTCGCTGATGTTCGTCGCGAGGTCGGCCACGCGCTCCAGGTTGCGGCTGACCAGGAGCAGCTCAAGACCCGGGTTGATGGTCCGTGGGTCCGCCATCATATGCGTGAGGAGAACGCGGAACAGCGCATCATGCATCGCGTCCACCGCGTCGTCGCGGCTGCAGACGTCGCGTCCCAGCGTGCCGTCCGCGCGCACGAAGGCGTTGATGGCGTCGGCGAGCATGCCCCGCGCGCGCCTGGCCATCTCGGCCATCGACGGCTCCGGCGAGACGCGCGTCGGCAGGTCGTGCAGGCGCAGCGCGCACTGGGCGATGTTCACGGCGTGGTCGCCGACGCGCTCGAGGTCGCTCGTCACCTTGATGGCGCTGACGAGGAACCGCAGGTCGCGGGCCATCGGCTGCTGCAGGGCGAGCAGCTCGACGGCGAGCTGCTCGACCTCGAGCTCCATGGCGTCCACTTCGCGGTCGGCCTCGATGACCGCCTGCGCCTTGCCAGTGTCGCGGGTGAGCAGGGCGTCCACGGCAAGCTCCACGAGCTCCTCGGCGCGGGCGGACATGGCGAGCAGGCGCTGCTTGAGCGCGCCCAGCTGGTCGTGAAAGTGCCGGAAGCCGGCAGTGGGTTCGGCGGTCATCCGAATCTCCCGGTGATGTACGCTTCGGTGCGCTCCTCACGGGGGGCCGTGAAGAGCTGGTCGGTGGGGCCGTACTCGATGAGCCGACCCAGGTAGAAGAACGCGGTGCGATCGGAGACGCGCCCGGCTTGCTGCAGGTTGTGCGTCACGATCACGATCGTGAGCTCCTTCTTCAACTCCCAGAGGAGTTCTTCGATGCGCTGCGTGGCGATCGGGTCGAGCGCGGAGGCCGGCTCGTCGAGCAGGAGCACTTCGGGCTCGTTGGCCAGCGCGCGCGCAATGCAGAGGCGCTGCTGCTGGCCGCCGGAGAGGCCGGTGGCGCTCTGGCGCAGGCGGTCCTTCACCTCGTCCCACAGGGCGGCGCGCCGCAGCGCGTGCTCGACGACATCATCCAGCTCGCTGCGCGACGGCGTCCGGTTGAGCCGCGGCCCCCACGCCACGTTGTCGTAGATGGACTTGGGGAAGGGGTTCGGGCGCTGGAAGACCATCCCCACCCGCTGCCGGAGCTGCACCACGTCCACGCCCCGGTCAAGGAGATCTTCACCGTCGAGCAGGATGCGCCCGGTGCTGCGCGCGCCCGGCAGCAGGTCGTGCATCCGGTTGATGCTGCGCAGGAAGGTGCTCTTGCCGCACCCCGAGGGGCCGATGAGCGCCGTGACCGTCTGGGGCGCAACATCGAGCGAGATGTCGAACAGCGCCTGCTTCGGGCCGTACCAGAAGGAGAAGTCCTGGACGGACAGGGAGCCGGAAACGGCCGAGGGCGCGCCGTTCATCCGAACCGTCCGGTGATGTACGCCTCGGTGCGTTCGTCGCCGGGCGACGTGAACATCCGCGACGTGGGCGCCATCTCGACCAGGTCGCCGAGGAGCATGAAGGCCGTATGGTCGGAGACGCGAGCGGCCTGCTGCATGTTGTGCGTCACGATGACGATGGTAATGTCGCCGCGTAGCTCGTAGACCAACTCCTCGACCTTCTGGGTGCTGATCGGGTCGAGCGAGGCGGTGGGTTCGTCGAGCAGCAGCACGCGCGGGCGCGTGGCCAGCGCGCGCGCGATGCAGAGGCGTTGCTGCTGGCCGCCGGAGAGCGCAAGGGCGCTTTCGTGCAGGCGATCCTTCACCTCGTCCCATAGTGCGGCGCGCTGCAGCGCCCACTCGGCGATCTCGAACTGCTCCGCGCGCGACGGCGCGCCGCGCCCGGCGGCACGGAAGCCGGCGATCACGTTGTCGCGGATGGACATCGTCGGGAAAGGCGTCGGGCGCTGGAACACCATCCCGATCTGCTTGCGCACCTCGATGGGATTCACGTCGCGAGCGTAGATGTCGCGGCCGTCGAGGAACACCTCGCCTTCGACGCGGGCGAGCGAGACCGTCTCGTGCATCCGGTTGATGCAGCGGAGCAGCGTGCTCTTGCCGCAGCCGGACGGACCGATGATCGCCGTCACCTGCCCCTCGGGGAACTCGAGGCTCACGTCCTTCACCGCACGATTCGCCCCGAAGTACGCGTCGAGCGAACGCACCGCGACCATCGGCCTCGCCGGGGGTGCGTCCCCCGCTGAAGCGACGCCGGACACCGTGGTCAGCACGCGCGGCTCAGTCGTGGCCATGGCCGAAGCGGGAGCGGGTGACGAAGCGCGCGATGAGGCTGATAACGAGGACGAGGGCGAGGAGGACGAGGGCGCCGGCCCAGGCCAGCGAGTGCCACTCCTCGTAGGGGCTGATGGCATACGAGAAGATCTGCAGGGGAAGCGCGCTGATGGGTTGCGTCAGCGACGTCGACCAGAACTGGTTGCCGAAAGCGGTGAACAGAAGCGGCGCCGTCTCGCCCGCGATGCGCGCGATGGCCACTAGCGCGCCGGTTACGATGCCGGGCAGCGCGGTGCGCAGCACCACGGTGAGCGACGTGCGCCACCGCGGGTAGCCCAGCGCCAGCGCCGCCTCGCGCAGCGAGTCGGGGACGAGCTTGATCATCTCCTCGGTGGCCCGCGTCACCAGCGGGATCATCATCACGGCGAGGGCGATGCCGCCGGCCAGCGCCGAGAACTGCTTGACCGGGCGCACGAGGAACTGCCAGGCGAAGATGCCGACAACGATCGACGGGAGGCCGTTGAGCACGTCGGAGAGGAAGCGCACCACCCAGGCGAGCCGACCATTCCTGTGCTCGGCGAGATACAGCCCGGCGCCGATCCCCACGGGAAGCCCGATGGCCGCGGCGATGCCGATGAGCATCGCGGTGCCGGCCATCGCATTGGCCATCCCGCCGCCGGTTTCGCCCACCGGCTTCGGCATGCCGGTGAAGAACGCCCAGTTCAGTGAGCTCGCCCCCTGCTTGATCAGCAGGGCGAGGATGAAGATGAGCGGCAGCGTGGCGAGCACGGCTGCGGCGACCGTCAGCCCAACCATCACGGCGCTGCGGGCGCGGCGAACGCGCACCGACCGGCGGGGTGCGCGCGCGCTCATGCGCGCTCCTGGCGCTGCACCCGCCAGACCAGCCAGCGCGCGAGCATGTTCACCAGCAGGGTGATGAAGAGCAGCACCGCGCCCACGGCCATCAGCGCCGACAGGTGCAGGTCGTTGGTCGCCTCGGCGAACTCGTTGGCGATCTGCGACGCCATCGTGTACCCCGGGGAGAACAGCGAGGCGGAGATCTCGTGGCGGTTGCCGATCACCATCGTCACGGCCATCGTCTCGCCCAGCGCCCGGCCGAGCCCGAGAATAATGCCGCCCATCACGCCGGAGCTCGCGTACGGCAGCACCGCGCCCCAGATCATCTCCCAGCGTGTGGCCCCCAGCGCCAAAGCAGCTTCGCGCTGCGAGCGCGGCACGGCCATCAGCACCTCACGCGTCACCGAGCTGATGTAGGGGAGCACCATGATGGCGAGGATCAGCCCGGCGGCGAGCATCGAGGGGCCGTACGCCGGGCCGGAGAAGAGCGGCGTGTCGCCGAGGTGCAGCCGATCAGCGATGAACGGCATCAGCTTTTCGCGCAGGAACGGCACCAGCACGAACACGCCCCACAGGCCGTACACGACGCTGGGAATGGCGGCGAGTAGGTCCACAAGGAACGCCACCGGCTGGCGCAACCAGGGTGGCGCGAACTCGGCGAGGAAGATGGCGACGCCGATCGCCAGTGGCGTGGCGATGAGGAGCGCCAGCACCGAGGAGACAATCGTGCCGTAGATGGCCGGGGCAGCGCCAAAGACGCCGTCCACCACGTTCCATTCGGTGGACGTGACGAAGCCGAAGTGGAACTGCCGCAGCGCGGGCCACGCCGCCACCATGACCTCGATCGCGAGCAGGACGAGCAGGAGCGGAATGCTCAGCGCGAACGCGGTCGTGGTGACGCGGTAGATGCGGTCACCGATCGAGGCGCCGTGGAGCGAAGGAGATGCCAAGAGAGTGCGGAGAAAGAAGTCAGGGGTGGCGGACGGATCCGCCACCCCTGAAATCTCCCTAATTCCTTCCCAGTGCGTGACTTCCGTTCTGTAACGGCTCTGTCACAGCGCACCGCTAGAACGACGTGACGACCCGCACCTGAAAGAGCTTGACGGGGGCGATGGCGCTCGCTGGCACGCTCCCAAGCGTTTCCTGATAGTCGAAGGCCACTTGAGCCCGCTTGTTGCGCGTGAGGTCGTAAATGAGCGAGCTCTCGAACAGGTGGTTCGATTGCGACACGTCCGTGTTGGGCGTAATGGCGTCGTAGCGGAGCAGCACGCTCCACCGCGACGTGGACGCGCTGTCCAGCAACTGCGCGGGGCGGGCCACGAGGAGGCCGGAGACGAGCCGGCCCGTCACTTCCGTGACCCGCTGCGGCGACGCCACCGTGTTGGCGCCGCTCTCAGTGTCATCGACGCGCTGCGAGTAGCCGCCGGCGAGCACGAGGCGTGGGTCCTTGATGCCGGCCCAGACGCCGAGGCGGTTCTTGGTGAGCCCCTCGCCGATTGCGCCCACCTGGCCCGCGCCGCCCTGCGTGAACTTGCTCGCGCCGCGGTTGATGTCGATCCAGGGCGACACGGTGAGCGTGGTCCACAGGCCGTGCTTTCCGCCGGCCAACGGTGTCAGCGAGAGCCGCGCCGCGTAGCTCTTGAAGCGGTCGCTCTCGGGATTGGCGTAACCATTGCCGTTCGTGACCACGGCGTAGATCTCGCCGCGCCTCTTGGGCAAGTTGACCTGCGCGGCGACGCCGATGTCCGCCGAGGAGAAGTAGCCGAAGCGCTCGGTGGACGCCGTGCCCATCCAGCGCGGCCAGAACGTCTCGATGTGCTCGATCGCCACGGTCTGCAGGGCGCCGGCGCGCACCAGGCCGCTCCAGCCGGCCTTGTTGGCGGGCCGGTCATACTGCAGGAAGGCGTACTTCGTGCGGATCACGTAGCCGACGCCGGACTGTTGCGGGGAGATGTCGGGCGTGAAGCGAATGCTGATCCGCTCGGCGACCGGGGCGCGGAAGTTGAGGTACACGCGCTCGAGGTCGAACCGGTTCGCCGCCTGTGCCTCGGGATTGGTGCGGACGCTGAACGCGCCGAAGAGGATGCCGGAGATGTCCATCCGCGGGGCGGAGGCCGACTGCGCGGGGAGGCAGGCCGGCAGGACCACTGCCGCGAAAATGGCCGCGCGTCGAAGCAGGGAGAGGGGGATCATGGAGATCTCGTTGGGAGAACGCAGACACCGTGGCGACGCGAGCGCCGCCACGGTGGGGAAGGTAAGCCCACGGCGACTACTTGGCGCCCGCCAGCGCGACGGCGCGCTTCTCCAGCTGGCGGGCCAGGTTCGTGGGCAGCGGCGCGTAATCCAGCGCCGCCGCCGACTTCTGCCCGTCAATGAACGCGTACTTCATGAAGTCGGCGAGCTTCTTTGCCTTGACCGCGTTTGGCATCTTCTCGTAAACCAGCAACCACGTGAACGACGCGATGGGATACGCCTTCTTCCCCGGCGCGTTCACGATGGAGACGCGATAGTCGGTGTCCTTCTCCAGCTTCTGCGCGGCGACGGCCGCCGCCTCGGTGATCGCCTCGGTCGTCGGGGCGACGTACGCGCCCGCCGCGTTCTGGATCTCGGCATAGGCGAGCTTGTTCTGCCGCGCGTAGGCGAGCTCAACGTAGCCGATGGCGCCGACGATCTGGCGCACCTGGCCGGCCACGCCCTCATTGCCCTTGCCGCCCAGCCCCACCGGCCAGCGGACTTCCTTGCCCGTGCCCGGGCCGGACTTCCACGCCGGCGCAGCGACCGAGAGATAGTCGGTGAAGATGAACGTCGTCCCGCTGCCGTCGGAGCGATGCACCACGAGGATGTCCTTCGACGGCAGCTTCACGCCCGGGTTGAGCGCGGCGATCCGCGGGTCGTTCCACTTGGTGATCTTCCCGAGGAAGATGTCCCCGAGGACGACGCCGGAGAGCCTCAGTGCCTTCTGCACTTCCGGAAGGTTGTACGTCACGACCACGGCGCCCAGCACCATCGGGAAATGCAGGATCTTCCCGCCCTTCGCCTTGGACAGCTCCGCGTCCGACATCGGTGCATCCGAGGCGCCGAAGTCCACCGTTTGCTCGGAGAGCTGGCGGATGCCGCCGCCGGAACCGATCGACTGGTAGTTGATGCGCACGCCGGCCTTGGTGGCGTAGTCCGAGAACCACTTCGAATACAGCGGATACGGAAAGGTCGCGCCCGCGCCGGTGAGGTCAACCGACTGGGCGGTGGCCGCCGTCGTGGTGACGGACAACACGAGAAGCACGGCAAAAGTGCGAAGTCGCACGGTCAACTCCGGATTGGTAGTGTCGAGCTGCGCGGCCGCCTCGTGCGGCCGTCCGACCCGGGTATCATCGGAAGGCCGCGTCGCACCGCCGTCTCATTCGTGTAACAACTGTGTTACGTTCGCGGACCTTGGCCGTGGAGGCACGCGCCTAGGCCGTGGCCGGCGGATCCGGAAACCAGGCGCGCACCGTCGTACCAACACCGAGCGTGCTTTCCGCGGCCAGCCGCCCCCCGTGTGCGTCCACGAGGTGCTTGACGATGGACAGCCCGAGCCCGGTGCCCCCCTCCTCGCGGGAGCGGGCGGGATCGACGCGATAGAAGCGCTCGAAGATGCGGGGGAGGTGTTCCGACGCAATGCCGCAGCCGGTGTCGCTGACGCTGACGGTCACACCAGTCCCGTCGCGCACGGTGCGCAGCGTTACCGCGCCAGCCGTGGTATGCCGCAGCGCATTCTCCACCAGGTTGCCGATCACCTGCCGCAGGGCTGTCGGATCGGCAAAGACGCGCGCGGCGTCATCCCCCATCGTCACGTCAAGGCGAATCCCCTTGCGATCCGCCACGGCGCGCGCGGCGCTCACGTCGTCGCCGACCACCGCGGCGACGTCCACCAGCTCGGGGGCGGGCACCCAGCCCCCCGACTCGATGCGCGACAGGTCGAGCAGGTCGTCCACGAGCCGCTGCATACGCCGGGTGTGCGCCGCGATGCTCTGCGCGAACTGTCGCCGCGTTTCCGCCGGCGGGTCGTCGTCGGCAAGCGTCTCGGCGAATCCGCGCACCACCGTCAGCGGCGTCTTCATCTCGTGCGAGACGTTGGCGACAAAATCGCGGCGCACCGCCTCCAGGCGGCGCAGGTTCGTCAAGTCGAGCAGGGCGAGCACCGCACCGCCATGGTCCAGCGGACGTGCCGTGACGTGGAGGACGCGGTCGCCCACCACGACCTCGACGTCGCGCACGGTCTCCCCGCCCAGCGCCGCAACCATCGCCTCGCGGAAGCTGCGGTCGCGCGGCAGCAGCTCGGCGCCGAACGGGATCGCCGCGCGAATGCCCAGCAGCTGTCGCGCCGTCTCGTTGACGCGCACCACCTGCGGCCGCGCGTCCAGTGCCAGCATCCCTTCGTTCAGCGACTCGGCCAGCTCCCGGACCAGCGTCTCCTCTGCGCGCAGGGCGTCCACGCGCGCGCTCAGCTGCTCGGCGAGGCGGCTCACGGCAACGGCGAGGTCGCCCACTTCTCCCGGCGCGGCGCGCGCCGGACGCTGCGTGAAGTCGCCGGCGGCGAGGCCGCGCGCGACGGAAGCGAGTTCGACGACGGGCTGCGAGACGCTCCGCGCGAAGAACCAAGCGAGCAGGACCGCCACGAGCATGGCGGCCAGACCGGAGAGCGCCACATCGCGCCGCGCGGCGCCGACAATGGCCTCGAGCGACGTCGTGGCGAGCGACACGCGGGCGATGCCGAGCGGGGCGCGCACCGCAACGTATAGTTCCTCGTTGCCCGCCGACGGACTCCGACGGCGGGCCGATCCAACGCCTGCCGCGCGAGCCGTCACGATTTCCGGCCGCGTGGCGTGATTCTCAAGCTCAGCAAGCTCGGGTCCGTCGAACTCCGAGTCGCCGACCACCCGTCCAGTGGAATCGACCAGCGTAATGCGATGCGCCGTCGCCTGGCCGAGCCGGTTCGCGAGCGCGTCCGGATCTTCGGACGGCGCCCACTGACCCGCAACGAGGCGCGCTTCGGTCGTGAGGCGCGCCACAGTCTCTGCCGTCAGGCGGTCGCCGAGTTGCAGGTTGACCGAGATCGTGATCAGCGCGACCATGGCGCCGACGACACCGAGCGCGCCGAGCAGGAGGCGATGGGCGAGTCTCACGCGTCGCGTGGGGCCTTGAGGCGATAGCCAAACCCACGCACGGTCTCAATCAGGTCGCCGGCGGCCTCGAGCTTCGTCCGCAGGCGCTGCACGTGCATGTCCACCGTGCGCGTCTGGATGTCGGGGGCGGCCTCCCAGACGTGCTCCAGCAGTTGCGCGCGCCCCTGCACCCGCCCGCGCCGCTCGGCGAGCAGGAGGAGCAGCTTGAATTCCGTGGGCGTCAGCTCCACCTCGCGACCCCGAACGCGCACGGTGTGCGCGGCGCGGTCGATGGCCAGCGGCCCGATGGTGAGCAGCTCCCCCGTGGCGGGCGCGGCGGCGCTGCGTCGCAGGATCGCCTTCACGCGCAGCACCAGCTCCTGCGGGCTGAACGGCTTGGTCAGGTAGTCGTCCGCGCCGAGCGAGAGCCCCTTGATGCGGTCGGGCTCCTCCTTGCGCGCGGTGAGCATCAGCACCGCGATGCCCGCGGTGCCTTCGTCGGCGCGCAGTTGCTCCAGCACCTCGAAGCCGGAGAGCCCGGGGAGCATGAGGTCGAGCACGATGAGCGCTGGGCGCTCGCGCCGCGCGGTGGCCAGCGCCTCGCTGCCGCTGGACGCCGAGGAGACGCGGTATCCCTCCTTGGCCAGGTGATAGACGACGAGCGCGACGATGTCGGGCTCGTCGTCCACCACGAGGATGCGTTCCCTGGGCTTCTCCGGCGTCACGCGGGCTGCTCCTGCAGGCGGCGGCGGATGGTCGCGTTGATCAGGTCAATGGCCACCGCGTTGTGCCCGCCGCGCGGCACGATGAGGTCGGCGTAGCGCTTGCTCGGCTCGACGAACTGCAGGTGCATCGGCTGCACCGTCGTGAGGTACTGGTCGAGGATCTCCTCGAGCGGCCGCCCGCGCGCCTTCATGTCGCGGCGGATGCGGCGGATGAGCCGCTCGTCGGCATCGGCGTCCACAAAGACCTTCACGTCGCATCGGTCGCGCACGCGGCCGTCCACGAACAGCAGGATGCCGTCGATGACGATCACGTCGGACGGCGGCACCGTCTTGGTCTCGTCAGACCGGAGATGCCGCACGAAATCGTAGACGGGTTTCTCGACGGGGATGCGCGCCGCGAGCTGGTCGAGGTGCGTGACGAGCAGGTCGAGGTCGAAGGCGTCCGGATGGTCCCAGTTCACCTTGCGCCGCTCATCGAGCGTGAGGTGCTCGAAGTTCCGGTAGTAGGCGTCCATGTCGATGAACGCGACGGAGCCCGGCATCGCCTCGGCGATACGCTTGGCAACCGTGGACTTGCCTGAGCCCGTGCCGCCCGCGATACCGATGATGAGTGGCTTCATGACGAGGGAACTCCGGGCATCAGATCACGATGCCGTATCAATGCGAGCGGCGGTAGCGCGCCGGTGTCACGGAATTGTATCGGCCACGCGCTCGGTCGGCTAATGCCGGGCGGTCGGTCGGTGACCGGGCGCCGGTGGCCGCACCCCCGGCCACCGCTCCCCCCAGACGCCCCGCCTCTATAGTTTTCTTCCATGTTGACCTCGATTCGCGCGGCGCTCCTCGCGAGCGCCGTCGTCATAACGGCCCCGGCGGCGCTTGGCGCCCAGGGCATCCCGGTGGACGTGATCATCGCGGCCACCACCGACGTCCACGGGCGGCTCCGCGCCTGGGACTACTTCGCTGACACGGCAGAAACGACGCGCGGACTCGCGCGACTGGCCACCGCCGTGGATTCGCTGCGCGCGGCGCATCCGGGACGCGTCGTCCTGGTGGACGGCGGCGACCTGCTGCAGGGCAACCCGATGACCTATCAGGCATCGCGCACGCCCGAGCGCCCGCACCCGGTGTCGGCGGCGATGAACGCGATGCGTTACGACGCGGCCGCCGTGGGGAACCACGAGTTCAACTACGGCCTGCCGCTTCTCGAGCGGGCGGTCGCGCAGGCCCGCTTCCCCTTCCTCGCTGCCAACGCGCGTCGGCCAAATGGCGCGCGCGCCTTCCCGGCCTTCACCCTCATCGAACGCGGCGGCGTGAAGGTTGGCATCGTCGGTGTCACCAACCCGGGGTCCAACGTTTGGGACCGCGGCCACCTGCGTGGACGCCTCGCGGTGTCGCGCATCATCCCGGAGGCTCGCGTCGCCGTGGATTCGGCGCGCGCCGCCGGCGCGGAGCTGGTGATCGCCGTCGTTCATGCGGGCTTGAGCGGCCCGAGCAGCGTGGACACGAGCGTGGCCGGGGGCGAGAACGTCGCCGCCGACGTCGCGCGCGAGGTGCCGGGCATCGACGTCATTGTCTACGGGCACTCGCACCGCGAAGTGGCCGACACGACCATCAACGGCGTCCTGCTGATGCAGCCGCGGCAGTGGGCAGGGAGCCTCGCCGTCGCAACAGTGCGCCTGCAGAACCGCGGGTCAGCCTGGCACGTCATCGAGAAGCGCGGCCAGTTGATCCGTGCGCGCGGGTGGCCGGAATCGCCGGCGGTTGTCGCGTCGGTGGCCGCTGCCCACGACGCCGCGCGCGCGGCCACACTCCGGACGCTCGGCTCCACTGGCGCCGCCTGGCGCGCCGATTCGGCGCGCACGCACAGCACGCCTCTCGTGAACTTCGTCCTCGACGTGCAGCGCCGCGTCTTCAACGCCGACTTGTCCTCCACCGCGGCGTTCGACCTCGGCGCGTCGATCGGACCGGACAAGATCACCGTCGCCCAGCTCGCACGCTTGTATCCGTACGAGAACACGCTGCAGCTCGTGAAGATCAGCGGCGCGGTCCTGCGCGCCTATCTCGAGCAGTCGGCGCGCTACTTCGTGGTGCGCCCGGGGGCGGAGCCGGTGGTGAGCGCCGATCCTGAGATCCCCGGTTACAACTTCGACATCATCGGCGGCGCGGAGTACGTGATCGACCTCTCGCGCCCGGCCGGCGATCGTATCACCTCGCTGCGGGTGAAGGGACGCGCGGTGGCGCCCACGGATTCGTTCACCCTCGCCGTGAACAACTACCGTGCGGGCGGCGGTGGCGGATACGGGATGCTGCGCAGCGCTCCCGTGCTGCGCGACACGCAGGTGGAGATTCGCGATCTGCTCAACGCCGAAGTGGAGCGCCGCAAGACGCTCGATGCGGCCGCGTTCGCCGATCGGCACTGGCGCATTGAACCGGCGGCCTACGCCGCGGCGGCGTATCGCGCGTTGAACGCGCCGCCGGGCCGTCCCGCCGCGCCCCGCGCCGAGAACGCGCGCCCCGCCGCGGCGCCGACCGGCCGCCCGACGACCCTGCGCATCATCAG
>Ga0194120_10003852_pt1 | contig 23824 bp, 22 predicted proteins | sample TA2MahCa65mmetaG_FD_148642 | JGI IMG/M metagenome (GOLD analysis project Ga0194120, IMG submission 148642) | Freshwater microbial communities from Lake Tanganyika, Tanzania - TA2015019 Mahale Deep Cast 65m | ecosystem: Environmental > Aquatic > Freshwater > Lake | place: Tanzania: Lake... | reverse complement strand
AGAGCCGCGCCACGCCGCGCGCGCTCGCGTGGCCGTTCGTCGAGGGAAGCTCCGCCGCCCGCCACTCTTCGGTGTTGACCGTGCCCATTCCCGACACGCCGGCCGGGTTCGCGTACACGCGGTGCAGCAGCGTGCGGTACTCGGGGTCGACCGGCGCCGCCTCGCCCGCGCCCTCGCGGTACAGCCCCCCCGGCAGGTAGTCCGCGACGCGCCCCGCGTGCTCCGGCCCGGTCCCGAAGCGGAAGTCCGCGCCGAGCGGCCCCGTGATCTCGCGCCGCGCGAACGCGCCGATCGATTCCCCCGCGACCCTCCGCACGATCTCGCCCACCAGGAACCCGAACGTGTTCACGTGGTAGCCGTGCGCGCGATCCGGCTCCCAGAACGGCGCCTCGGCCGCGAGCTCCTCCGTCATGCGCGTCCAGTCGTAGATCGCTCGATCGGGCAGCAGCCGCCTGATCGCCGGCAGCCCCGCGCGGTGGCCGAGCAGCGCGCGCACGCTGATCGGGCCCTTGTCGTTCTGCGCGAACTCCGGCCAGTAGCGCGCCACCGGCGCGTCGAGCGCCACCGCTCCGCGCTCGACCAGCCGCAGCAGCGCCGCGGTCGCGAGCGCCTTCCCGACCGAGAACACGTTCACCACTGTGTCGGCCCGCCACTCGGATGTGCGCTCCTGGTCCACCCAGCCGCCCCATAGGTCGACCACGACCCGCCCCTCGACGGTCATTGCAACCGCCGCGCCCACCTCTCCGTGCTCGCGAAAGCCCCGCTCGAACGCCTCGCGCACGCCGGCAAAGCGCGCGTCGCAGTGGCCGTGGATCGGCGCTGAGGAGGGCACACGGGCATGCTACAGCGCAATGCGGGCGCTCGCGAAATCGAGACGGCGGCCAGTTAGAATCTGGCTTCGTGGAGACTCAAGTTCGCACTCCCCAGATGGTCTTCATGCAGCCGCAACGGCTGGTCGTCCCGCTGTTTCAGCGACCGTACGTCTGGAACGAGGAGAACCAGTGGGAGCCACTCTGGAATGACGTCATTCGGGTGGCGGACCGAGTGCTGAATCGTCCGTCCGAGAGACACCAGCCTCATTTTCTCGGCGCGGTGGTGCTGCAGCAGGTTCAGAAGCAGACCGGCCAGATGCAGGAGCGAACCATCATCGACGGTCAGCAGCGGCTGACTACGCTTCAGCTCCTGCTCGACGCCCTGCACGCCGAGCTTCTCGCAGTTGATGCGCTGACACCCGCGATGAGAATCGAACCGCTGGTGGCGAATTCGGCGCCGTTCTGCTCGAAGCCGGAGGACCGTTTCAAAGTCTGGCCGACGAACCGGGACCGGCCGGCGTTCAACGCCGTCATGGGCGCCACGCCCCCCGTGGACTACGGCGCAATCGCTCACGGCAGTGAACGCATGGTGCGGGCGCATCGCTTCTTCAGCGAGCAAGCGCGCGAGTGGCTCATGGCCGACGGAGTCGGCGCGGCCCAGGTGCGAGCTGCGGCCGTCGAGACGGTGGTTCGCGAGCTCCTGCAGATCGTCGTCATCGACCTCGCGGCGGACGAAAACGCGCAGGAGATCTTCGAGACCCTGAACGCGCGCGGCGCACAGCTCACGGCGGCTGATCTGATCAAGAACTTCATCTTTCAGAGGCTGCTCGAGCTGGGCACGGACGTAGAGCGCGCTTATCAGGATCACTGGAAGGACTTCGAGACCGGGTTCTGGGAAACCGAGATCAGCGTCGGACGGGTTCGCTATCCCCGATCGTCGATCTTCCTGAATCATTGGTTGGTCGCGCGAACAGGCGAAGAGGTCGTCGCACGGGAGGTGTTCGACCGGTTCAAGCGATTCGCCGATCACGATTCCAGCTTGCCCATGGCCGAGCTGGTGGTGCGGGTTCACGAGGCGTCGCGCGTCTACCGTCGGTTCGTCAGCAGCGCCTCGGAGCACGCCGGACCGATCGACCGGCTGGGGCTCTTCGGATACCGAACGGGAGTCCTCGAGAGCGAAGTCATAAAGCCGCTCGTCCTCTGCCTGTTCGATCCCGACGAGGTGCCGATTCCGGAGGCGCAGGTCGTCAAAGTGCTGGAAGCGGTCGAGAGTTGGATGGTTCGGCGGATGTTGGTGCGTGCGACCACCAAGAACTACAACCAGGTCGTCGCCGAGCTGATCGCGCAGCTGCGCCGTTCGGATCGCGGAAGCGCCGGAGACATGATCGAGAGTCACCTCGCCGGGCAGACGAGCGGGAGTCGGTACTGGCCGGACGACGCGGAGATCCGGCAGGAGCTCGGCGAGCTGCTCGCCTACCGCCGTCTCGGTCGCGGGCGACTTCGCATGGTTCTCGAAGCCATCGAGGATCACCAGCGCGGCTGGCGAAACGGGAAACAGGGCCTCGGCGGCGAGCGTGTCGCCAGAGGGAAGTACGCCATCGAGCACGTCATGCCCAGGAAATGGCCCGCGCACTGGCCCGCACCGGAGGGGACGCATGGCGAGGCGGACCGAGAACGCGTCATCCACACCCTTGGCAACCTGACCCTGCTGACGGGAAAGCTGAACTCGAAGGTGTCGAACGGCCCCTGGCTAGGAAGCGGCGGCAAGCGCGCCGGACTCCAGGAGCACGACGTCCTGCTTCTGAACCGCGAGCTCCTAAAGAGGGCAGGCGACCAGTGGACCGACGATGCGATTCGCGTGCGCACGCGGGAGCTGGCCGATCTGATCATCCAGATCTGGCCCGTGCCGCCGAACCACCGGTCGGGATTCTCGCCCGACCGGCCCAGACTTCGCAGGAAGCTCCAGCTCGCCGATCTCATCAACGGCGGGGTGCTCGAGCCGGGGATGTCTCTCTTCCCACGGCGAAGCAAGCACAGCGACCGAGTCGTGACTCTGCTCCCAGACGGACAGATCGAGGTCGACGGGGTGGCGTATCCGGGCCCGACGGAAGCCGCGAGTGCGATCACCGGGCGGAGGACGGGAGGTTGGTGGTTCTTCCTCGTCGATCGAACAGCATCAGGCCGGTCGCTCCGAACGGTGCGCCGCGACTACGTGAACGCGATGGGCGTGGACATCGAGGACGACGAAGAGGAGAACGCCGGCGACGATGACGATGGATGACGGCAGCGCCGGGTGGCTGCGCTGGGCGGAGCTCGCTGTTTGCAGCGTCCGTGTGAACTGAAATTCTCGCGGACCTCGCCCCCATTGATCTGCCACTCGGCGCGCGCGAGAATGAACCCGAGCAACGAGGAGATCGTCGATGGAGCAGGTCAGGTGGGGTTGGCTCGAATGCGACGTCGCATCCGGTCTCTTCGACACGGAGCGCTCCGTCACGATCCGGGTCGAGAGCGAGCGCGGCGGTACCTCGATCATGCTCACCGTCGACCAAGAGCTCGTAAGGAGCGAACGCGACGTCCGTCGGGGGGAGCGATCCCGCGGCCGCGTTCGCGTGCTTCCTGTTCGCCGCGACGCCGACGGATCTGCGACTGTGCTCCTCCCGGTGCAGAGCGTCGAATTCGGAAGCTACGTGGCGGTCCAGGCAGAGAGCCTGCTGACGGCGTAGGCGCGCGCAGGCTTGCCGCAGTGAGCGTACTTTCGAACCGTGAGCTGGTCGCAGCGCTCGACGATGGGCGGCTCCGAATCGACCCTCGCCCCGATCCAGGTCCAGAGTCCCGGGTCTCCCCGTTCAATTCGTCGTCGGTGGATCTGCGTCTCTCCCCCGACCTTCAAGTGCCCAAGCGCGGGCTGAGCCTGAACTTCGATCTGCGCACCGGCAGCATCGCCGAGACGCTCGCGATCACCTGCGACCCTCAGGTGCTACCTGAATCTGGACTCGTGCTCGAGCCGAACCGCTTCGTATTGGGTCGAACGATCGAACGCGTGGGTCTTCCGCTGGCAGGCAGGCTCGCGGCTCGGATCGAGGGGCGGAGCTCGTTCGCGCGCACCGGTCTCCTGGTTCACTTCACCGCCCCGACGATCCACGCCGGGTTCGAAGGCACCATTACGCTCGAGATCATCAATCTCGGCCCGCTCGGACTCGTGCTGACCCCCGAGCTCCGCATCTGCCAGCTCATCGTGGAGACCGTCGAGGGCGAACCCCTGCCGGCACCGTCTCAGTTTCACGGACAGACGACGCCGAGCGGAGTCGTGTGAGGTCGAGCGGAGATTGCCGATAGGTGGCTATGACGGCCGACCGACACGCAACCCGAGAGCGACTCAGCGACATCGATCTCGCGAAGGGGGTCGCGATCTTTCTGGTCGTGCTCGGGCATGTGGTGGCGCGGGAGCCGCCGGTGGGGAACGAGTGGTACGTGGGGCTGAAGTTTGCGGTGTACCAGTTCCACATGCCGTTCTTCATGTTCCTGTCGGGGGCGGTGTTCCGCGCCACGCGGCCGGCGGCGGCGGGGCTGCGGGGGTACGGGCCGTTCGTGCTCGGGCGGCTGCGGCGGCTCGCGCCCGGGTTCGCGCTGTTCGCGCTGTTGATCTGGGCGGGGAAGGCGGTCGCGAGCCGCGTGATCCACGTCGACAACCCGCAGTCCGCGGATCTCGCGTCGCTGGCGCGGATCTTCACGCATCCGGGCGCGAGCGCGGCGACGTCGCTCTGGTACGTGTACGTGCTGCTCGAGCTCTCGCTGCTGTTCCCACTTCTGCTCGCGGCGTTCCGCGGCAGGGCGCTGCCGGTGCTGGTGGTCGCGGCCGCGCTGCACGCGCTTCCGCTCGGATTCGCGCTTCCCGAGCTCTTCGCGCTCGACCTGCTCTGCGAGCACGCGCTCTGGTTCGCGCTCGGGCTGCTCGCGATCGACCATCGGCGCGCCTGTGTCGGGGCGGTGGCCGCGAACGCGCTGCCGTTCTACCTCGGCTTCGGCCTCTCGTTCCTGGCGCTGCTCTGGCTGCCGGACCATGCCGCGAAGACGATCATCGGGCTCGCGTCGCTCCCGGCGGTGTACGCGTTCGCGAATTCGTTCGCCGCCGTGCGCGATCGGCGCGGGCTTCTGCTCCTGGGCGAGTACACGTTCACCGTCTACCTGATGAACACGCTCGCGATCGGGCTCGCCAAGGGCGTGCTGCTCGAGGTCCTGCCCTGGGACCACGCGAACTTCGCGCTCTACTTCCCGCTGCTCCTCGCCGCCGGCCTGCTCGGGCCGATCGCCCTGCACAGAGCGGTGTTGTCGCGGCAGCCGCTTCTGGCTCGGATCACGAAGTGAGCCGCGGCCGGCGCTAGCGGGGCTTGGTGCCGGTGTACTCGCAGAACGCTCCGGGCACGACGACCTTGAACTTCGGGTCGGCGAAGCCGGCGATGCGCATCGAGGCCAGGATGGTCTCGGGCGGGACGCACTTCTCGACCGTGTCCCAGTAGTAGTCCATCAGCACCTTCGCATCGCGGTCGCGCGTGAAGAGCAGCGTGAGCCCCGGGGATCACGGTCTTCCAGGCGAAGCGGGTGAGCGCGTGGCCGAGCTTGCTCTCGGGCAGGTGGCCTTCCAGGATCCAGACCTTCCCGCCGGGCTTCAGCACGCGCAGGTACTCGCTGAACGCGGCGACCAGGTCGGGCACGTGGCGCAGCGCGATGCCCATGGTGACGAAGTCGAACTGGCCGGTCTTGAACGGCAGCGCCTCGGCCACGCCGCGCGTGAGCGGGCCGTGGAAGACCTTTCGCGCCTCGCCGAGCATGCCCTTGTTCGGATCGACGCCGAAGACCTTGCCGCCCGGCGCGACCAGCCGGGCTGCTCCCTGCGCGACCGCGGCCGTGCCGACCGCCACGTCGAGCACGCGCATTCCAGGGCCGAGACCCGCGCGGCCGAGCGAGAAGCGCCGGTACCAGATGCCGCCGTTGCCGAAGATCCGCTCGATGGTGTTGTAGTGGCGGGCGGTCTTGTTGAACAGGTCGTCGACGTACTGGCGCCGCTCCGTGTCCGTGTCGTAGTACTGCAGCAGCGGGCTGTGGGGCGGAATGCGCTTGGGGTCCTGGGCGGGGTTCGGCGTCGACGTCATGCGCCATTCTTACCGCGAAGCCTTGAACTTCTCCACCCAGGCCGGGCGGCGAGCTCGACGGGGGGTCAGGCGAGCGGCCGCAGCACGTCGTAGTCGTAGCGGCCCGGCGGCGCGAGCACGCTCTGGCGCTTCTCGTCGAAGCGCTCCAGGCCGTACGCCTTCTTGTTCGGCGTGACCGCGTTCTGGGCGAAGAAGCGCGCGAGCTCGATGGTGGCCTTGGTGAGCTCCGCGGTACCACCGCGCACCGTCACCTGTGCGTAGCGCTGCGCGGGGACGATCAGCGACTCCATCCCCTTCGGAACGCTGCGGCCGCTGCGCACGCGCGCGCAGCACAGATACGTGTAGCTGCCCTGGCCCTCGAGCTTGTGGTGGTCGGCCTCGGGCACGACGCCGAAGAACACGCCCGGGTCGACCACGTTCTCGATCTCGCCGAGGCGGCTCGCGAGCTCGCGCCACGCCTTCGGCACCCGCGTGGCCAGCTCCTCGCGCGATCCGCTGGTGCGGATCCCGATCAGCTTCATCACGCCCATTCGCACCTGCTCGGCCGACATCGATCCCGCTCCGTGTTCCGCGCACGCTACCAGAGAATGCCGGTCGGAAGCCACGGGGAGCGCGCGGCTTCTGGTAGGATCGGCCGATCTTGACGTCGATGTCGGACTTCGCGGCTGGTCCGCTCTCGGGCGTGCGCGTGCTCGACCTCTCGCGCGTGATCGCCGGCCCGTACGTCGGGCGCCTCTTCCGCGACATGGGCGCCGAGGTGATCAAGCTCGAGCCGCCCACTGGCGACGAGTCGCGCGAGATCGCGCCCAAGCACGATCGCGGCCAGTCGTGGATGTTCACGTTCACGAACGTGGGCAAGCGCTCGATCGCGCTCGACCTGGGCAAGCCCGGCGCCTCCGACGTCCTGCTCGCGCTCGCGCGCGTCTGCGACGCGGTGATCGAGAACTTCCGCCCGGGAGTCCTCGAACGGCTGGGGCTGGGCTGGGAGCGGCTCCATGCCGAGAACCCGCGCGCGGTCCTGCTCTCGATCAACGGCTTCGGCTCCGACTCGAAGCTGCGCGACCGGCGCGCGTATGCGCCGATCGTGCACGCCGCGACCGGGCTGCTTCGCGATCGCGGCCAGCTCGGGCAAGCGCCGGCGCAGCCGCGAAACGCGTTTGCGGACGTGCTCTCCGGCCTGCACGGGGCGGTGGCGCTGCTCGCGGCGCTCCGCGTGTCCGAGGCCACCGGCGTCGGCGAGCACGTCGAGGTCGCGATGTTCGACGCCACGCTCGCCAGTCACAGTGAGTCGGGAAACGTGCTGCTCGACCCGCCGGACGACCGAAGCATGAATCCGGTCTACCCGGCCGGGGCGCATGGCTTCGTGGCGATCGCCGGCGCGGAGTCGCACGTCTGGGTCACGCTCTCGCGGATGTACGCGAGCGAGCTCGAAGATCCCGCCACCGCGGAGCCCGACCTCGAGACCCGTTCGCGAAAGCGACAGGCCGCGATCGCCGCCTGGATGGCGCGGCAGCCGACGCTCGACGGTCTGCTCGAGAAGCTCACGCGCGCGAAGCTCGCCTGCGCGCCGGTCGTGACGCCGCGCGAGGCGCTCTCGAGCGAGCTCGCGCGCGAGCGAGAGCTGCTCACGCGCGTCGACGACCGCCGCGGCGGCAGGCGCCCGGTGGTGCGCCCGCCCGCGCGCTTCTCGTCGTCGCGAAACGAGATCCGCGGGCCCGCGCCGCTCCCCGGCGAGCACGGTCCCGAGTTGCTCCACGAGCTGCTCGGCTGGGACGACGCGAAGATCGCGGCGCTCCGCTCGAGCGGGATTCTCGTCACGCACGACACGGCGAAGACAGGAGGTTAGAGCATGGCCAAGGTTCACGTTCGCGACGCGTTCGACGCCCCGATCGACGCGGTCTGGAGCTACTTCCGCGACTTCGGCGGGGTGGGAAAGTGGGGCGGCGGGATGGTCAAGAGCTGCACGGTGGAAGGCGAGGGCGTCGGCGCCGTGCGCACGATCGCGCTCGCGCAGGGCAATCCGATCCGCGAGCGCCTGGTACAGTTCGACGACGCCGACCGCAGCTTCAGCTACGCGATCATCGGCCCGCGCGACCTGCCCGTCGCCGACTACGTCGGCAGCGTGAAGCTCCGCGCCGACGGCGGCAAGCGAACGACGATCGACTGGATCGGCACCTTCGACCCCGCCGGCGCCCCGGAGCCCGACGTCCTGCGCATGATCGAGGGCATCTACCGAGGCGGCATCGCGGCGATCAAGGCCGCGCTGCGAGCGTGAGCGCGGACGCGCTCGAAACGGCGCATGACGGAGGTCGTCGTGGGACGTGAGCTGCCGCGGTGGTACCGCGACGCGAAGTTCGGGCTGTTCGTCCACTGGACGGTCGGGTCCGTGCCTGCGTTCGCGCCGCTGGGCAAGGACCCGTTCGCGCTCGCGCGCGAGGACGGCGAGCATGCGGCGTTCGCTCGCACACCGTACGCGGAGTGGTACTGGAACTCGGCGAGCATTCCCGGCTCGCCCGCCGCGCAGCATCACGAGCGAGTGTGGAACGGCTGCGATTACGGGGTGTTCGTCGAGCGGTTCCTCGATGCCGCGCAGGGCTGGGATCCGGTGCGCTGGGAACGGCTGATGCGCAGGTCGGGCGCGCGCTACTGCGTGATGGTCACCAAGCACCACGACGGCGTGCTGCTGTGGCCGTCCGACGTTCCGAACCCGCACCGGGGCGCGGCGTGGTCGTCGTCGCGCGATCTGGTGGGCGAGTGCGCCGCCGCGGCCCGGCGGGCGGGGCTGCGCTTCGGCACGTACTACTCCGGTGGGCTCGACTGGACCTTCGGCGGTCTGGGGATCGACGGCTGGCACAAGCTGTTCCGCGCGATCCCGCAGAGCGATGCGTACCGCGCGTACGCGGACGCGCACTACCGGGAGCTCTTGCGCCGCTACGCGCCCGACGTTCTGTGGAACGACATCGGGTATCCCGGCGGCGCGAGCGCCGCGACGCCGCTGGTGGACGAGTTCCACGCCGCGAACCCCGATGGCGTGGTGAACGACCGCTTCGACCTGATCGGCGTCGTACAGGGCGCGATGCACGCCGACTTCCGCACGGTGGAGTACTCCTCGGGCGGTGCGCCGGCAGGACGCCAGTTCGAGGTGTGTCGCGGCATCGGGGCCAGCTTCGGGTACGTGGCCGACGAGACCGAAGACCGCTGCATCGCCGTGCACGATCTAGTGCGGCTGCTGGTCGATACGGTGGCCGACGGCGGCAACCTGCTGCTCAACATCGGTCCCATGCCGGGTGGGGAGGTGCCGTGGATGCAGGCGTCGCGCGTGCTCGCGCTCGGTGAGTGGCTGGCCGTGAACGGCGACGCGATCTACGGCAGCCGGCCGCACCCGCTCGGCCGGCTGGCGACAGACGACGGCACGCCCGTGCGACTCACGTCCGGCGCCGACGGCGCGGCCTACGCGATCGTGTGTGGGCGCACCGCGAGCGAGCGCGTCCGCATCGACGGCCTGCCGCCGGGGGGCGTGCAGCTGCTCGGCCACAGGGGAGCGCTGCGCCGCGAGGGCGACGCGGTCCTGCTCCCCTGTCGACCGCCCGAGCACGCCGTGTTCACGCTGCGCATCGCCTGACCCGCGGCTCGAGACTCTTTCCTTGCGCTTCCCCGCGCGACGGGAAAGAATTCCCGCCCGCCTGAACAGCGGCCGGCGCTCGACCCTGCTCCAGACTCGAGGCGACCACCCTTGGCGTTCCTGCGCAATCGCGCGGTCAACTGGATCAATCTGCACTCCGGCATCCATGCCCTGGCTTCGGGCATGGGCGGCGCGTTCGTCCTGGTCTACCTGCTGCGCGCGGGCGTGTCGGTGCCCGCGACGCTCTGCGCGATGGCGCTGATCTGCACCACGCGCTTCGCGATCCGCCCGCTGGTGGTGCGCGCGTCCGGGCGCGGCCTGAAGCCGCTGGTGATCGGCGGCACGCTGCTGGCCGCGCTTCAGTACCCGCTGCTGGCCGAGGTGCACGGCGTCGAGCCGGCGCTGCTCGTGTTCTGCCTGGTCTCCGGCCTGGGCGAGACGCTGTACTGGACCTCGTACCACGCGTACTTCGCGCTGCTCGGCGATGCCGAGCACCGCGGTCACCAGCTCGGCGCTGGCGTCGCGCTCTCCGCGCTGATCGGCATCGTCGCGCCGCTGATCGGCGCGTGGGCGCTGCTCGGCTTGGGCGCGCGGCCGACTTTCGCGGCGGCCGGGCTGGTGCAGGCGCTGGCGGCGCTTCCGCTGGTGGCGACGCCGAACGTCCGCGTGCCGAGCACGGCTCCGGGGGCGCTGCGCGCGTCACTTCCCGGTGTCGGTCTGTTCGCCGCCGACGGCTGGTTCGCGGTCTGCTACGTGCTCGTGTGGCAGATCGCGCTGTTCCTCTCGCTCGACCGGAGCGTCGCAGCGTACGGCGGCGCGGTGGCGCTCGCGGCGACGGTCGGCGCGCTGACCAGCCTGTTCCTGGGCCGACACATCGACGCGGGAAACGGCCGCCAGGCGGTGGCGATCGCGTTCTCGGCGGTCTCGCTCACGCTGCTCGCGCGCGCCTGGAGCGTCGGCACGCCGTGGCTCGCGGTCGGCGCCAACGCGCTCGGCGCGCTCGCGAGCTGCCTGGTGGTGCCGGCGCAGATGACGCCGGTCTACAACCTGGCCAAGGCCTCTCCCTGCGCGCTGCGCTTCCACGTCGCGGCCGAGGGCGGCTGGGACCTGGGCCACATCGCGGGGTGTCTCGCCGCGGCGCTTCTGGTCGCGCACGGCGCGCCACTCGGCGCGGTGATTCCGATCGCGTTCCTCGGCGTGGCGGGTCAGGTGTTCCTGCTGCGCCGCTACTACCTGCGTCTCGGCGCCTGGCGACGGGCCGCCGCAGCTGCATCGGAATCGCGCAGCGCTTCATAGTGAGTCGCCCCGGGCTCCAGGAGACTGGCGGGCAGCGACCGCGGCGGCGTCGCGGAGAGCAAGGCCACGCTGCGCGGCTCAGGCGCGGCCAGAGGATCCCGCGCGCGCCATTCAAGTGCGGGATTTGTCGCTCTTCGAGTCCAAGCTCGATCCGGCCGTTGGATATCGAAATCACAAGACGCCAGCCGTGGTCGCCCAGCTCTTCCCGAGCAGGCCGGGCTCAACCAAACGGGCCTCCGGACAGCCCGGAACGATTCACTCCAGCGCGGCGGCCGACGCGCTCGCGAGCTGGCGCACGACGTCGGCGGACGTGACGGGCTTCGTGCGGTCGGCGCTCGGCGGCTTGCGGCTCTTGATCGCGAGCGACATTTCGACGTCGCGCGCCTGTGCGCGAAGCGCGCCGACGCGGCACTTCTCGCGCGGGATCTGCGCGAACGGGTCGAGGCGGAAGTGGCGCAGCGCGTTTGCGTGCGTGATCTGGTCGATCTCGGCGTCGGGCAGGCCGGCGAGCCGGGCTTCGAGAAGCTCGGGCGAGCGCGGCCAGCTCGTGTCGGCGCGCGGGTAATCGCAGCCCCAGGTGATCGAGTCCAGGCCGATGGCGTGGCGGTTGGCGATTCCGATCGGGTCGTCGACGAAGCAGGTCACGATCTGCTCGCGGAACAGGTCGCTCGGGCGGCGCGCGCCGAAATCCTGGTGGGTCCAGGCGCGGTGGCGGGCGTAGACGCGGTCGGCGCGCTCGAGCAGGCTCGGGATCCAGCCGATGCCGACCTCGGGCAGGGCGATGCGCAGGCGCGGGAAGTCGCGCAGCGCGCGCGACCAGAGCAGATCCGCCGCGCAGCCCGCGATCTGGCCGGGCGCGAGCGTGAGCGCGACGTCGATCGGCGCGTCCATCGACGATGAGCCGAGTCCGGGACCCGGGCCCGATCCGACGTGGATGCACACGATCGTGCCCTCGTCGCAGCACGCGCTCCAGAAAGGGTTCCAGTGCTCGGAGTGCAGGCTCGGCAGGCCGAGCTTCTCGGGGCTCTCCGAGAACGAGACCGCGTGGCAGCCCTTCTTCGCAACGCGCCGGATCTCGTCCGCCATCGCCTTCGGATCCCAGAGCGGCGCGAGCGCAAGCGCAATGAAGCGGCCCGGGTACGCGCCGCACCACTCGTCGATGTGCCAGTCGTTGTAGGCGCGAAGCATGGTGAGCGAGACGCCCTTGTCCTTCGTGCGCGTCCAGAGCGCGCCGCAGAAGCTCGGGAACGACGGGAAGCATAGCGACGCGAACACGCCGTTCGCGTTCATGTCGCGGATCCGCTCGTGCACGTTCCAGGTGCCGGGCCGCAGCTGCTCGAAGCTGGTCGGCTCCACGCCCCACTCCGCCGGCGGGCGGCCCACCACCGCGGAAAGGGCCAGGTTCGGCAGCTGCTGGCCCTCGAAGAGCCAGATCTCGGAGCCGTCCTTCTTGCGCGCCACGCGCGGCGCGCGGCTCTTCCAGGCCGGCGACAGGTGGTGCTCGAACAAATCGCGCGGCTCGACCACGTGGTCGTCGACGCTGACCAGGATCATCTCGTCGCGCAGCATCGGGGGCATGCTACGTCCGGCCGCACGGGCGTGTAAACCGCCGCGTGGTACTCTGCGCCCACTCCGAGATCCATCGGAGAAGAGGGGAATCGATGCTCTCGCGCTGTTGGACCGCTGCCTCGATCGTGCTCGTTCTCACCGCCTGCGGGCCCGCAGCCGCGCCGCCGCCGACACCCGCGATCGAGACGGCCGATCAGCAGGCGATCTACGGGCTGGGGCTGGTGATCGCGCAGCGGATCGAATCCTTCTCGCTCACGGAGGCGGAGCTCGCGATCTTCGAGCTCGGCTTGCGCGACGGAGTGCTCGAGCGCGAGAAAAAGGTCGACACCACGAAGATCGACGCGCTGATCCAGACGCTGGCGAACCAGCGCAGCACCGCGCGCGCGCAAACGGAGAAGACGGAGTCGGCCGCCTACCTGGCCAAGCTCGCCGCCGAGCCCGGCGCGAGCACCGCGCCCACCGGCTACGTCGTGCGCACGCTCACGGAGGGAACCGGCGCGAGCCCCAAGGCCAGCGACACCGTCGTGGTTCACTACCACGGAACGCTTCGCGACGGGACGGTCTTCGACAGCTCGGTCGACCGCGGAACGCCGGCGGAGTTCCCGCTCGGCGGCGTGATTCCGTGCTGGACGCAGGCGCTCCAGACGATGAAGGTCGGTGGCAAGTACAAGCTCGCGTGCCCCTCGGAGATCGCCTACGGCGATCGCGGCTATCCGCCGACCATCCAGCCGGGCGCGACGCTGACCTTCGACCTGGAGCTGATCGAGGTGAAGGCGCCGAGCGCCCCGGAGTCGGAGCTGCCCGAGAAGCCGTAGCTTCCCGGTCGGTTATAGTCCGGGCTCGGTCGTGTTCCCGGCGCGCTCGGAGGTCCCGTGGCACAGAGATCCCCGCGAACGATTCCACTCGTGTTCGCGGTCGCGTTGCTCGCGCTCTTCCTGCCCACGGCCATCGGAGTCGCGACCGACTGGCTCTGGTTCCAGGAATTGGAGCAGGCGCAGGTCATGCTGCGCTCGATCCTGGCGCGGGTCGGAGTCTTCGCGTTCGTGTTCGCGCTCGCGTTCGCGGTCTTCTTCCTGAACTTCGACCTGGCGCGGCGCTCGCTTCGGCGGCTCGACATCGTGCGAATGACGCCGGAGGGAATGCGCACGATCTCGCTCGATCCGCGCGGGCTTCGGCCGCAGATCCTGGCGGTCTCGGCGGGCGGCGCGTTCCTGCTCGCGATCTTCAGCGCGGGCGGATGGCAGACCTGGCTGCTGTACCTGTACGCGGTGCCGTTCGGAAGCAGCGATCCTCTGCTGGGCCGCGACATCGGCTTCTACGTGTTCTCGCTGCCGTTCTTCGAGACGCTGCGGAACCTGGGGCTCGCGCTGGTTCTGCTCACGCTCGCGGGCGTGATCACGGCGCACGGCATGGCCGGGAACCTGGGCGTGAATCCCGTGCGCGGCTTCTTCGTCGCGCGCGTCGCCCGCGTGCACATCGCGTTGCTCGCGGCGGGGCTCTTCCTGCTGCTGGCCTTCGCGGCCTGGCTCGGGTCGTCCGATCTGCTCACGACGCCGTCGTCGATCACCCACGGCGCGAGCTACGCGGACGTGCACGCGCGAATGCCGGCGCTGGCGCTTCTGCTGGTGGCCTCGCTCGCCGCCGCGACGCTCGCGGCCTACCAGATGACGGTGACGTCGCTCTGGCCGATCGCCGCGGCCGTGGCGCTGTACGGAGCCGTATCGGTCGGAGGAATCGGCTACGCGGGGATCATCCAGCGCTTCGTCGTCGCGCCGGACGAGCAGGTGCGCGAGACGCCCTACATCGTGCACAACATGCGCGCCACGCGCGCGGCGTTCGATCTCGACCGCGTCGAGGAGCGCGAGCTCTCGGGCGACGCGCTGCTCACGCGCGCGGACATCGACGCGAACGCCGCCACGTTCGAGAACGTGCCGCTCTGGAATAAGCAGCCGCTGCTGGACACGTTCAGCCAGATCCAGGAGATCCGCACCTACTACGACTTCGTCTCGGTCGACAACGACCGCTACACGATCGACGGGAAGTACCGCCAGATCATGCTCAGCGCGCGCGAGCTGAATTCCGAGAGTCTGCCCGCGCGATCGTGGATCAACGAGCGGCTGACCTTCACGCACGGCTACGGGCTCACGCTCGGCCCGGTGAACCAAGTCACGCGCGAAGGGCTGCCGGTGCTGTTCATCAAGGATCTGCCGCCGCAGTCGAGCGTCGACCTCGCGGTGAGCGAGCCCGCGATCTACTTCGGCGAGCTCTCCAGCGACCACGTCTTCGTCAACACGGCGACCGAGGAGTTCAACTACCCGGAGGGAGACGACAACAAGTTCGCGAAGTACCAGGGCGAGGGCGGCGTCTCGGTCGGCTCGTTCTTCCGGCGGCTGCTCTTCGCGATCCGCTTCCGCTCCACGGACACGCTTCTCTCGCCGAGCCTGACCTCGGAGAGCCGCGTGCTCATGTACCGGCGCATCGGCGATCGCGTGCGGCGGATCGCTCCGTTCCTGGTCTACGACGAGGATCCGTACCTGGCGATCGAGGCCGGGCGGCTGGTCTGGATCCAGGACGCCTACACGACCACGACGCGATATCCGTACTCGACGTCGATCGGCCGAAGCGGCGTGAACTACATCCGCAACTCGATCAAGGTCACGATCGACGCGTATCACGGCCACGTCCGTTTCTACGCCATCGACCCCGAAGACCCGATCGCGCGCACCTGGGCGCGGGCCTTTCCGAGCCTGATGCGAACGCGCGAAGAGATGCCCGAGGGGCTGCGCGCGCGCATGCGCTATCCGCAGGACATCTTCGCGGCGCAGGCCGCGATGTACTCGACCTACCACATGACCAACCCGGCGGTCTTCTACAACCGCGAGGACCAGTGGCAGGTGCCGGCTGCCGACGGCGCCGGTGCGCAGATGGAGCCGTACTACACCATCATGCGTCTGCCGGGGGAGAGCGAAGCGGAGTACATCCAGATGCTCCCGTTCACGCCGCGCCAGAAGGACAACCTGGCCGCCTGGATGGTCGCGCGGAGCGACGGCGAGAACTACGGCCGACTGATGGCGTTCCAGTTCCCGAAGCAGAAGGTGATCTACGGCCCGAGCCAGGTGGTCGCGCGGATCAACCAGGACCAGGTCATCTCGCCGCAGATCACGCTGTGGAACCAGCAGGGCTCCGAAGTGATCCAGGGCTTGCTCCTGGTGATTCCGGTCGAGGAGTCGCTGGTCTACATCCGGCCGCTGTATCTGCGCGCCGCGGGCGGGCGCATTCCCGAGCTCAAGCGCGTGATCGTCGCCTACCAGAACCAGATCGCGATGGAAGAGACGCTCGAGGCGGCGCTGGCGCGGATCTTTCCGAGCGACGCCGCGCGGACGAAGGCCGCGCGGGCGCCGGCGGCGAAGCAGGCGCGCGCGGCGGACTCGGGATCGGGCGACTCGACGGCGCTCGCGCGCGACGTGTTCCGGCGCGCGATCGAGGCGCAGCGCGCCGGGGACTGGGCGCGCTACGGAGAGGAGATCGAGCGCCTGGGCGAGATCCTGGAACGAATGGGCGGCGCGACGCCGGAACCGTAGCTGGAGGATCCGCCTTGAATTGGCTCGCGAACCCTGAGATCTGGATCGCGCTCGCGACGCTGACGGCGCTCGAGATCGTGCTCGGCATCGACAACGTGGTGTTCATCTCGATCCTGGCGGGAAAGCTTCCGCTCGAGCAGCAGGCCCGCGCGCGCCGCCTCGGACTGGGCCTGGCCATGTTCATCCGCATCGGCCTGCTCTTCTCGATCGTCTGGATCATCCGGCTCACGGCGCCGCTCTTCACGGTGCTCGAGCAGGAGATCTCGGGCCGCGATCTGATCCTGCTCGTCGGCGGGCTGTTCCTGCTCACCAAGAGCACGCACGAGATCCACCAGAAGCTCGAGGGCGAGCCGGGCCAGATCTCGACGCGCACGGCCGCGTCGTTCTCCGGCGTGATCGTGCAGATCCTCCTGCTCGACATCGTCTTCTCGCTCGACAGCGTGATCACCGCCGTCGGCATGGTCGACCAGATCGCCGTGATGGTCGCCGCCGTCGTGATCGCGGTCGGCTTCATGCTGGCCTTCGCGGGGCCGATCAGCGAGTTCGTCGAGCGGCACCCCACGGTGAAGATGCTCGCGCTCTCCTTCCTGCTGCTGATCGGCTTCGCGCTGATCGCGGAGGGCATGGATCAGCACATTCCCAAGGGCTACATCTACTTCGCGATGGCCTTCTCGCTCGGCGTCGAGATGCTGAACCTGCGCCTGATGCGGAAGGTGGAGCCGGTGCGGCTGCGCGAGCGGATCGTTCCGGAGGGCGACGCCGAGCGTCAGCTGAACGTGTAGATCAGCTTGTCGTCCTTGCCGCGGCGGGCCTCCGCGCGTCCGGCGATGCGCAGGTGCTCCAGATGCGCGTAGGTCTCGCTCTCGGCCATCGAGCCCCAGCTGCGCTCGCGGAACAGCTTGCGCGACACCGCTTCGACCGTGGCCGGCCCGATCTCGCGCGCGATCTCGAGGATGCGGTCCAGGCGCTCGAAGTGGTGGCGCTTGATCGCCTCGGTGCGCGCGCGCAGGTCCGTGAACGGGTGGCCGTGCGCGGGAAGCGCGAGCTTGATGCCCGAGATCTCCGCGACGCGGTCGAGCGAGTAGAAGAACGACGCGAGCGGATCGCGCGACGACGAGATGCCGGAGATGTGCGGCGTGATGGTCGGGAGCACGTGATCGCCGCCGAGAAAGACGCCGTGCTCGGGATCGTGCAGGCAGATGTGGTCTTCGGTGTGACCGGGCGTGTGCAGCACGAACCAGTCGCGCTTGGCCATGCGCAGGAAGTTTCCGTGCTCCACCGGCTCGGAGACCTCGGGCACGAAATTGCCGCCGGCCATGCGCATCATCGACCAGCGCACGCGCTGTCCGATCGGCGGTCGCGGCCGTTCGCCGCCCCAGGGCGTGGGGCCACCCCAGCTGCCGAAGCGCGGCATGGACGCCGGCGCCTCGGGCTCGGCCGCAGGCCCCTCGCTCGAGCCGGTCCGCTGCGCTTCGAGATCCTCGACGGAGACCTCGGGCTTGCTCTGCGGCAGGCCGAAGCGGAAGTTCCGGTGCGCGACCACCTTCGCGCCGCTCTCGCGCACGAAGCGAACCGCGCCGCCGAAGTGGTCCGGATGGGAGTGAGTGACCACGATCGTGTGTACGTGCTTCGAGCGCAGCCCCGCTTGCTTCAAGCGATCTTGGAGCGCCTTCCAAGTCGAGGAGCCGGGCAGGCCAGGGTCGACCAGCGCCGCGCCCTCGTCGTCGATCAGCGCGTAGCAGTTCACGTGGCCCAGGCCCGGCATCGAGATCGGAAGCTGCATGCGCAGGATGTTCGGCGCGACCTCGGTCACGTCCGTGCGCGCGTCCTCCTGCTCCTGCCTCTGCGCCATCCAGTCATCGTACAGGAGGCGGCTCGAGCGCGCCGCGTCAGAGGCCGGCGCGAGCGTTGCGCTTGCGCCAGTAGGCGCGCGCGATCGGCGGGCGGCGGTCCCGGGACTCGAGCGCGCGGATCCGCTCGAGCCAGCTCGAGAGCAGCACCTCGGCGCGCGCGAAGGACTCGGCCGGTCCGGCGCCGTCGGCCTCGAGCCGCGCCTCGATCGCGTCGCGCTCGGCCGCGTACTGCTCCGCGAGCGGTGTCGGGTCGGCGATCAGGAAGCGGTGCAGCCGCTCGTTTCGCCACCACAGCGTCTTCGGGTCGTAACGGTCGGTCGGCGCCGGGCCGAGATCGAGCGGCTCGTCCACGCGCACCGGCTTGTAGACCGAGAGGCAGGGCGCGGCCGTGCCCGTCACCAGGTGGCGCGCTTCGCCCGAACGCAGGTCCGCGACCCAGGACGCGGTGGTCTGCGACGCGGCGACCAGCCCGCCCGCGTGCGCGCAGGGCGCGCGCATGGCGCCGTTCGCGCGCGCGTACACCGGCCAGCGTCGGCCCTCGCCGTGATCGCGAAGCACGGTCATCAGGTCGGCCGGCGACTTCGCGATCCGGCCGAGCTCGGTCGTGCGCGCCAGGCGCGCGCGGCCCGCGGCGACGCGCGTCTTGATCCGGTCGGAGTGTTCGCGCGCGAAGCCGCCGATCGTGAGCACGTTCGAGATCGAGCGCGCACCATTGACGCGCTCCGTCGCGGTGTGCCGCCCTGCGGTTTCGAGCACGATCGCCGTCTTCCGATCCGCGACGATGTAGCTGTTGTGGTACTTGAAGCCGCGGTTCTCGTGCCCGCAGCCGCCTCCCTGACCGTGCCGCTCGAGTAGCGTGACGATCACCTGCACGGCCTCGTCGGCCGTGCTCGCGCGCTCCAGCGCCAGCCGCAGCAGGTCCATCCCCGTGAGGCCGCTCGCTGCGTAGGGCTGGCGCGTGAACACCGCTTCGTTTCCGATCGTGACGCCGTGCTCGTTCGCGCCGATCTCGGCGCCCCACATCCAGTACGGCCGCGAGAGCAGCACCGAGTTCGTGCGCGCGACCTGCGGGATCTCGATCCAGGTGCAGCGCAGCGTCGCGCCGGGCGCGTGCTCGGCGCGCGGGCTCCAGTCGAGAAGCTGCGCCTCGTTGGCGTCGCGGTCGGAGTTCTTGGCGAACAGAACGCCGTCGTTCGAGACGATCGCGACCGTGTCACACATGGGTCGTCACCGCAGCGCCTCGTAGACCTCCGCGATCAGCCGGAAGCCGCGTGCGTCGCCCGCCAGGCCCACCTGCATCTGGTTCATCACGTACGCGACCGAGACACGCGCGTCGGGATCGGCGAACGCGATCGATCCGCCCGCGCCGGGGTGGCCGAAGGAGCGCGGGTTGGGGCCGAACGGGATCATCGGTTGGGTCATGAAGAAGCCGAGCCCGAAGCGCGTGTGCAGCGGCGAGAGCACCTCGTCGGGCCCGAAGCTCTGCTCGCTGTTCGCGCGCGCGATCTGCGCGGGCGAGAGCACCGGGACGCCTTCGAGCTCGCCGTCCCGCGCGAGCGCGCCGTAGATCCGCGCCAGCCCCCGCGCGGTGCCGTGGCCGTTCGCGGCCGGGATCTCGGCCGCGCGCCAGGCACGCGTGTTCACCGCGCCGGTCTCGATCACCGGGTTGCCGAAGGTCCGACCGACCAGGGACTCGGGATCCCGAGCCGCCGCGGCGAACGGGCTTGCGACACCTGGCGGTGTCGCGGGCGCGGGGATCATCTCGGCCACGCGCTCGTCGAGCTCGGGCCCGAAGCCGATCCAGAAGTCCAGGCCGAGCGGCGCAGCGAGCTCGTCCCGGAAGTACGCGCCGAGCGTCCGGCCGTCGATCCGGCGCACGACCTCGCCGACCAGGTAGCCGAAGGTCAGCGCGTGGTAGCCGTGCTTCGTGCCGGGCGGCCACCACGGCTTCTCCGCGGCCAGCGCCTCGGTCATCTGCTTCCAGTCGTAGCGGGCGCTGGCGGGAATCGTCTCGCGTAGCGCGGCCAGCCCCGCCTTGTGCGAGAGCAGCCAGCGCACCGGGATCCCCTCCTTGCCCGCCTGCGCGAACTCCGGCCAGTACTGCGCGACCGGCGCGTCGAGATCGAGCTTGCCCTGCTCGGCGAGCCGGTTCGCGCAGATCGCGGTCATTCCCTTCGTGGTCGAGTAGACGTTCACGAGCGTGTCGCGGAGCCACGGCTTGGTTCGCGCCGCGTCGCGATGGCCGCCCCAGAGATCGACGACCAGCTCGCCGTCGACCGTGACGGCCAGCGCCGCGCCGACCTCGCCCGCCTCGAAGCTCTTCTCGAACACCTCGCGCACGCGCCCGAAGCGCCGCGCGGTCTCGCCCTGGGCCCGGATCTGCTCCGCCATCGAAAGCTCCTCGCGTCCGCTCGATGATACGCCGGGCTCGGGCTCACTTCCTGTGCCAGGCACCTTCCGTGTCGGTGACCCACTCGCCGCGCTCGGCGCGCTGGATCAGCTTCGCGCCCGCGAGCCTCGACACCGCATCCAGGCTCGCGCCGCGCCGGCGCGCGATCTCCTCGTACGCCGCGCGCCGCTTGCCGTTGACCCGGCGCACGATCGCCTGGATCAGCGAGTTGGATTGCTCGACCACGATCGCGACGTAGCCGTCTGCCTTCTCGCCGACCAGCCCCTGGCCCTTGGCGCGGGCGAGGTCCACGCCCGACGCGGATGCCGCGCCCGAGAACGCGCAGGCCAGCGCCAGCGCGAGCGCGCCGGCGGCGAGTCTCGTGAGCATCAGAAGATCTCCGGCTCGGCGTCGAAGAGCGCCTCCAGATCCGCCTCGACCTCGGACCGGATCGCGTCGTCGATCGCGGCGTTCATGTTGATCGCGAGCGTCTCTTTCGGCAGGTCCAGCGGCTTATTCGTCGCGCAGCCAGCGCCGAGGCCGAGCAGAGCAGCCAGCCCCGCGAGCCAGATCCGCCTGGAGACACGAGTCACGTCCGTTTCCCTCCCCGATCCGAGCGCACACGATACGACGCGAGGCCGGCAAGAACCAAGAGGGGCCCGCGCACGCCGCCGCGGCCTACCTGCACAGGCTCGAGCAGGGCACGCCGTCTCCGTCGCCGTCGAGACGGGAGAGGCCGCAGGTCTCCAGGTGGAAGCGCGCCTCGGCGCAGCTCTGCATCTCTCTGCAGTAGGTCTTGCGCCCGCAGACGAAATCGGGAGCGCGCTTCGCAGGCGAGCTCCGTTCGCTCGCCCGGAATTCCCAAGGCGGAACGCGCTGCGACGCGGGAAGCGCCCAGAGGCCGCGCTTCTGCTCGCGCGCCTCGCGTTCCAGCTCGAGCAACGCGGGGTCGTCGCTGTACTTGCGGTAGACCCAGGCGGCGCCCTGCCGCACGAGCTCGGCGTTCACGTCGGTGTCGCCGACGTAGACGCGCGCGACGCTGCGCCCGTACGAATCGGTGTCGACGGTCTCGAAGCGGATCATGCGGTTCGCGACCAGATCGGCAAGCAGCTGCAGGGCGGGTCCGGAGTAGGGCTGACCGCGCTCGGGCGAGTCGATCGCGTGCAGGCGGATGCGCAGCTGCGCGTGGCCCTCGGTCCGAACCGTGAGCGTGTCGCCGTCGACCACGCCGACCACGCGCCCGGTCCGCACCGCGCCGGCCGCGAGCAGGACGAGGAGTGCAAGTCGCCCTCCGATCAGGACGGGCGCTGCCGCACGGCCTCCCAGGCGAACTCCGCGGCCGCGCGCAGGCGCTGGTCGATCGGGTAGCTCGCGTCCGCGAGCCAGTGCATCACCGTCGCGTTCAGCACGCCCAGGATCATCTCGGCCATGAAGGACGGGTCGAGCTCCGCTCGCACCTCTCCGCGGCGCTGGCCTTCGCTCAGCATCTCGACGAACGGCTCGTGGACCCGCTCCAGGTAGGGCGGCGAGCGCCCCGGCTCGGACTCGGTCCGGATCAGCTCGAGCAGCACGTCGCGCGCGATCTCGCGCGTCCTTGCGATCTGCTCGGCCGCGGCGCCCGCAAAGCCCGCGAGCCGCTCGCGCGTCGGCACGGGCGCGCGGAAGTGCTCCTCCAGCATCTGCTGCAGGTACGCGACGACCTGGGCTGTGATCTCGCCGAGCAGGGTCTGCTTGCTCTGGAAGTGGTTGAACAGGGTCTGGGGGACGACGTCCGCGGCCTCGGCGATCTGCGCCACCGTGGTCCGGTCGAAGCCCTGCTCCAGGAACAGATCCTGCGCGGCGCGGTAGACGCGGCCGCGGATCTCGCGCTTGCGCCGGTCGCGGCGACCCTCGGCGGCCGAGGCGGAAATTTTCCCTGGAGGCGCCATCTATTCGTGGACACTACACCAACGATGGAATAGCATCCACATCTAACTTCAAGACCGCAAAGAGGAAGGAGCAACCGTGACCGCGACGCTCGAGCAGATCCTGACCCCCATCACGACCCTCTGGCGCTTCGATTACGAGGCCAACCTGAAGACGCTTCGCGACCTGTACGAGGTGGCCAAGCGCGAGCAGTGGAACGCGGCCTCCGACATCCCGTGGCACCTGGAGACCGACCCGGCCATGGTCGGAGAGATCGCGGGACCGGGCGGCGATCCGCTTCGCGACTTCGACTTCATCAAGGAGCTCTCCGACGAGAAGCGCGTCGAGCTCTCCAAGCGCCGCTCGGCCTGGACCATGTCGCAGATGCTGCACGGCGAGCAGGGCGCGCTGCTCTGCTGCGGTCAGCTCGTCGACGCGGTGCCCGACATGGACGGCAAGCTCTACGCCGCCACGCAGGTGATCGACGAGGCGCGACACGTCGAAGTGTTCCACCGCTACATCAACCGCCTCGACCGCGTCTACCCGATCATGCCCTCGCTGAAGGCGCTTCTGAACGCGGTGCTGACCGCGCCGAAGTGGCAGATGAAGTGCGTGGGCATGCAGGTGATCGCGGAGAGCCTGGCGATGGGAAGCTTCCGCATGATGAAGGCGTCGACGAAGGACGAGGTGCTCTCCCGCGTCGTCGACCTGACCGCGCAGGACGAGGCGCGGCACGTCTCGTTCGGCCTGATCTACATGAAGGAAGAGCTGCCGCGGATGTCGGAGCCGGACCGGGACGAGCTCGAGGACTTCGCGCTCGCGGCCGTTCGCATGCTGGCCGACCCGGCCGCTCAGGCCGAGAACGGCGGGCCGCTGTTCGGGATCTTCGGAGAGGTCGGGATCGACCAGGAGGTCGCGCTTCGCGAGCTCACCGAGAAGTTCTCCGACCCGGCGTTCCGCGCCAAGCAGCCCAACCCGTTCCGCGAGTACGTGGTTCCGCAGCTGAAGCGCCTGGGCCTGATCACGGAGCGCACCGCGCCGAAGTATCAGGAGATGGGCCTCACCGCCTGACGCTAGAATCCCGGAACGTGCCTATTCCCGACAATGCGAGCGGCTCCGAGCTCGAAGCCGCGCTGCGCGGCTTCGTCGGCGCCGTGATCGGCCCGCCCCAGGTCGGCCCGGACCGGGTCGACGCGGCGATGATCCGGCACTGGTGCGAGGCCATGGGCGATCGCAATCCGGTGTACACCGACGCCGCGCTCGCGCGAGAGTCGGTGCACCGCGGAATCGTCGCGCCGCCGACGATGCTGCAGGCCTGGATCCTCCAAGGCATGCAGATGGCCGGGCCGCGCGACGCGACCGGCGATCGCCAGCTCGAGCTGCACCAGCTGCTTTCGGAGGCGGGCTATCCGTCGGTCGTCGCGACCAACTGCAGACAGGGCTACACGCGCTACCTGCGGCCCGGTGATCAGGTGACGGCCACCACCGTGATCGAGTCGATCTCCGCCGAGAAGGCCACCGCCCTGGGCACCGGCTACTTCATCGACACGCGCACCACCTTCCGCGACGAGCACGGGGACGAGGTCGGCTGGATGACCTTCCGCGTGTTGAAGTTCAGACCACCCGAGAAAGAGAGCGCTGCGGCGC
>Ga0194120_10003849_pt1 | contig 23840 bp, 22 predicted proteins | sample TA2MahCa65mmetaG_FD_148642 | JGI IMG/M metagenome (GOLD analysis project Ga0194120, IMG submission 148642) | Freshwater microbial communities from Lake Tanganyika, Tanzania - TA2015019 Mahale Deep Cast 65m | ecosystem: Environmental > Aquatic > Freshwater > Lake | place: Tanzania: Lake... | reverse complement strand
TTGGGTTTAAGCAACAATAATCACCTGCGAGCGATGTTAACCAAGTTACCAGCCGCCGTCCGAGCCGCCTCCGTCAAAACCGCCGCCTCCACCCATGCCGCCCCAGCTGCTGCCGGGACTGCTGCCTCCTCCGAAACCGCCGCCAAAGCCTCCACCCCAGAAATAGGGTCCCATGCCGCCATAACCCCTGCTTCTGCCTTGTTTTCCAAAAGCAAACATCATCAGGATAATTAACAATACCACCGCTATCATTATCCAGCCAGGAGCGTCACCGCCATTTCCTTTTCTATCAGATTGAAATTCGCCGGCCAAAGCAAGCATTACTGCTCTTGTTCCGCTGTCCAATGCTTCAAAATACCGCCCCTGCTTTAGCAAGGGTTGCATGATTTTTCTGCGTATTTCACCCGTTTCACCATCCGTTAATGCACCTTGTGTGGCATTGGCTGTGCGGATGCTGAGCTTGCGGTCATCAATGGAGAGGTAAATCACTACGCCATTGTTTTTGTTTTTTTGGCCCACGCCCCATTGCCTGGCAAAATCCATACTGCGGTCAAACTGATCACGGCCGTTAAGAGATTTCTCTATCACTACCACTAATTGCGTGCTGGTGCTGTCTTCGTAGGTCCTGAGGTTGTCTTCCAGCGCTGCGGTTTCTACTTTGGTTAAAACCCCTGCGAAATCATTAACCAGTCCCCTGTAATCTGGCACCGGCTTGCGGGCAATGTCATCTTCGGATTGTGCGTTCAAATGCGCACAGAAACTACCAACAAGCAGTAAAACGAGCAGTGTTTTAATCCCTTGATATTTCATTGCGCAATTCATCGGGATTGTGATTTCCGGCAGGGAAGTGTAGTTGCAGTTTTTCTCCGGCACGCTGTATGCCATGGCAAATGGCTTCGGTGTATTTCTCTTGTTTAAGTAGTTCCTGCATTTCTGCTTTCACAGTTTCCCAAAATACATCCGTTACATATTGATGTATACCAATATCGCCCAAGATGGCAAACTTCTTTTCGCGAAAACAAACCAATATCAAAACACCATTGCGCAACTCAGTGCGGTGCATTCCCAGTTTGGCAAATACATGCCTGGCTTCCTCAAAAGCATTGTTGTTTTTCATTTTTGCTGCCAAATGCACCCGAATCTCAGCCCTTGAAAGGCTTTCGGCATGGCGTATAGCAGTTAACACAGCCTGTTCGTCAATGGCCGGTTCACCATGTTTTCGAAACAATGAAAACACCGTGCTTACTCCTTGCCTTTGTCCCAGGCCTTGTCGTAATCGGGTGCCTTTTCACTGCCGCCTTCAGCTTTGAATTCATCCTTTACGGTAAATCCGCCAAACCCTGCAACAATGCTGCCGGGGAAGGTACGCACAGACACGTTGTAATCTCTTACAGCCTTGTTGTAATCTGATCTTACTTGCCCTATTCTGTTCTCAGTTCCGGGCATTTCGTCCTGAAGCTTCAAATATGCCTCTGTACTTGTAACCTTAGGGTAAGCTTCTACAGCCAGTGTAAAGGCACTGCTGATTTTTGCATTGGCACGTTCAAGATCTGCCGGTGTTTTGGCGTTGTTGATGTCCTCTTTGGCTTCGGTAATGCCTGCACGGGCTTTGGTAACCGATTCAAGAATGCCTTTTTCGTTTTTTCCGGCTTCCTGTACGGTTCTGATAAGGGCAGGAATCAAATCGGCTCTGCGCTGATATTGTGTTTGCACGTTACCCCAGGCATTCTTCACGTTTTCATCCTGTTTAATTATCCCGTTGTACTCGCTGCAGCCCCAGAAGAAGATGATGGCAAAAAAGCCAACCAAAAGTAAAATAATGTTATCGCGGTTCATTGTTAAATTGTAGTCCAAAAATAGATGCAAAATGCCTGCCTAACGCATTTTTTACGACCAACATGTCAATTTGTCGGCCAAGCTCACCTTCCATGCTGCACACCGTTTTGTCTGAGATGCCACAGGGCACAATGTGGCCAAACATTTCGAGGTTGGTATTTACATTCAGCGCCAGACCATGCATGCTGACAAAACGGCTGCATTTGATGCCGATGGCGGCTATTTTTCGCTCATTGGGTTTGTCTTTGTCAATCCACACGCCAATTCTGCCGGGTATGGTTTCTGCCACAATATTCCATTCTGCCAGGGTGCGGATAATGGCTGTTTCTATCCCTTCCACAAAGGTTTTTACCCCGATACCCAGTTGTTCCAGATCGAAAATCGGGTAAGCAACGAGTTGGCCCGGACCATGGTAGGTAATGTCTCCGCCCCGCTCAATATTGTATACTCCGGCACCAATTCGGGTGAGGGTTTCAGTATCCGCCAGCAGATTTTTACGCTCTGCACTTTTGCCAAACGTAAATACATGCGGATGTTCCACAAAAATCAAATCATGGTTGGGGTTTTCACCGGCCGCCTTCGATTCTATCTTCTCCTGAAATAAGGCCAGCTGCATGTCCCAGGCTTGCTTATAGTCCATCATTCCTGGATCCAGCAAATGGCATTTTTGCATGTTTGCAAAATTACGGAATTTTAATGCTTGCTTTTTTGTAGAACATATTGTATTTTCGTTTTTGTGGGTTCTGCAAGACAGACAGGTGAAAACGGTGAAATCCATGCGGCAGATTTCCTCGTATACAAGGGATTTGAAGTACTTCACAGGAACTGGAGGACAGGCCATCTGGAGATAGATATCATAGCCAGGGACGGCAATAAAATAGTATTTATAGAAGTTAAATCACGATTTGATAAATTGGGCAATCTGCACCCGGAGGACATGGTCAATGCCGGCAAACAGAAGAAACTTATCCTTGCCGCTCAGCTTTATCTCCGAAAATTTCCGCACGATGGTCCCCTAAGGTTTGATGTTATTTCCATTGTTTCAACACCATTTAGCCGCCATCTGTATTACCATCCCGATGCCTTCTTTCCTTTGGGGTACTAAGGTCATATAAATGTCATCCGTGTAGAATTTCAAAACCATGCTATATCAAAAAGGTTATTTTTGCAGTACAATATGAAGCGAATAATTACTGTATTGGCACTTCTGAGTGTCTGTTCCGTCAAGCTTTCCGCCCAGTTTCACCACGAACATTCCTGTGGCACAGAGCTGCTGTATCAGCAGATGCTGAAGGACGATCCTTCTCTTGCAGCAAAACGTGAATCATATTCTCAGGAGGCACGTGCCGCTGCTAAAAATCCATCGCGCAGGGCTGCCAAGTACACTATCCCTGTTGTCTTTCATGTTATTCATACAAACGGTCCCGAAAATATCAGTCGTGAACAGATACTTGATCAGGTGAGAATTTTAAACCAGGATTTTAACTTCTTAAACCCTAACCGCACCAAAATACGCAGCCAGTTTACTGCTGTCGCTGCGGATTGCCAAATAGAGTTTAAATTGGCAAATATTGATCCGGCCGGTAAATGTACCGACGGTATTAACCGTGTCTACAGCCCCTTTGGCGTAGAAGTAGATCAGGTCAATGCCAAAGTAAAATCACTGGTGCGCTGGGATTACACAAAATACCTGAATATTTGGGTGGTAACCAGCATTGGTTCTTCCGGAAATGGAATCACCCTGGGTTATGCCGTTTTCCCTTTTGCAACCTCTGCACTGGTTGACGGGATTGTAGTGCGAAACGACCGCATTGGAACCATTGGTACGGCTGTACTCAGGGACAGTGGTAGAACTCTTACCCATGAGGTTGGTCACTGGCTGGGTTTGTTTCATACCTTTCAGGGCGGTTGCAATTCTCAGGACAACTGCGATGATACACCACCTGTTGCTTCTACATTTACCAACGCCAACTGTCCGGCCAATGGTAACAGCTGTTCGACCGACAATCCAAACCTTCCCGACCAGTGGGAAAATTTCATGGATTACAGTGAAGGTAACTGCATGGCCATGTTTACCCTGCAACAAAAAGCCATCATGCACAGCTATCTGGTCAAAGCACCACGCTCAAGCAATGTGTCGGCAGCCAACCTGCTGGTAACGGGAATTACACCAAACACATCCACACCTCCTACAGCAGCATTCTCTTCTTCAAATAGAATTGTTTGCGCCGGTGAGCCCGTGAAGTTTTACGATATGAGCTGTAAGGCTACCGTTACTGCCCGAAGCTGGACTCTTACCGGTTCTTCTTCACCCTCATCGTCTGCTGAATCACCTGTAGTAGTTTACCAAACTGCCGGCAAATACCCTGTTTCCCTAACTGTTCAAAATGCAAAAGGAAGCAATACTTCATCGGTAACCGATTATATTGAGGTGGTAGGCCAGGATGCAGCCCTTTATCCGAATGCCGAAGAAAAATTTGAAAGTGATCCTGTTACAAGGGGTTTTATACACTTATCGCCTGCAGGTGCACGCTTTACTATCGCCGATACTGTGGCATATACTGGCAGCAAAAGCTATCAGGCCATAATCACTTCCTCAGTAACCGCAGGTACGGTTTTTAGCTTCCGTACACCTTCATACGATCTCAGTAAGCTTGGCAAACTCGGGCTGCCCGCACGTCTTTCCTTCTACGCCGCTTATGCACTGCCAACGGCAGATGTAACCGCAACTGAAATTTTGCGGGTTTATGTCTCTACCGATTGTGGAAATTCATACAGTCAGATCCTGGAACGTACCGGAACGGGTCTGGCCTATTCGGGCGGAACCTCCAAACCTAGATTTATTCCTGTCAGCAAAAGTCAGTGGAAACTCTTCTCAATACCTTCATTGTCGCAATTGAGCAGACTTGATACGGCCAAAAATGCCATTTTCAGATTTGATGTTATTAGCAATGCGGGAAATTCCGTTTGGCTGGATGATATCAATGTAAGCCAGTGGTATGCGAGAACGCATACGATTGAAACAGACGAAATAAAAGCAGCTATTTACCCCAATCCTGCGCGGCAAAGCGCTACACTTGAACTTAACCTGACGGTGGGCATGCCTGTAAATATCGATATCTGCGATCTTCAGGGCAGGGTTATACAAACCATTAGCAAAAATTTTATGCCTGTGGGTAAATCATTTATTACCTTGGGTAATATCGCTGTGGATAACGGTACAATTTATCTGGTTCGCATCCAAACAAGTAGCGGGTTCATTACTAGACCCATTACCTTTGCGCCCTAGATTTTTTGTTTAACCGTTATCTTTTTGAAGATGAAGAACCTCGTAATTGTTGAGTCACCGGCGAAAGCCAAAACCATTGAAAAGTACCTGGGAGCGGGATTTACCGTCACCTCAAGCATGGGCCACATCCGCGATCTAAGCCGCGGTGACAATGCCATAGACATTAAGAATGGTTTTAAACCCAAATACGAGATTGATTCAGACAAAAAAGAACTGGTAAAAAAACTTAAGAGAATGGCCCAGGAGGCGGAAGTGGTGTGGCTCGCAACGGACGAAGACCGCGAGGGAGAAGCCATTAGCTGGCACTTGTTTGAGACACTGGATCTTAAGGAAGAAAGCACCAAACGCATTGTTTTTAATGAAATAACCAAGCCGGCCATATTAAAGGCGGTAGAAAACCCACGGAAAATAGATAAGTACTTGGTGGATGCCCAGCAAGCCCGCCGTGTGCTTGACCGCCTGGTGGGTTTTGAACTGTCGCCCATTTTATGGCGAAGGGTGAGTAGGGGTTTGTCTGCAGGCCGTGTTCAGTCTGTTGCCGTTCGCCTTATTGTGGAGCGGGAAAGGGAAATACATTCATTTGAAAGCCATTCTGAATTTAAGATTACCGCACCCTTTACGACCAAGGAGGGCAAAACCCTAAAGGCAGAATTAAACCGTAAATTCAAAACAGAAGATAAAGCGGTGGCTTTCTTGGTTCAGGTTCAGTCTGCCAACTTCAAGGTCCTGAATATTGAAGTTAAACCCACACATAGGAATCCAGCACCGCCATTTACCACGAGTACGCTGCAGCAGGAAGCTTCCCGCAAACTCGGGTATGATGTGTCCAAAACCATGTCGCTGGCTCAGCGCCTGTATGAAAACGGGCATATTACCTATATGCGTACCGATTCGGTAAACCTGAGTCAACTGGCAGTCGCGGCTGCCAAAGTACAGATTTCAGCTATGTTTGGCCCTCAATACATCCAGGTACGTAAATTCAGCAATAAAAATGAAAGTGCCCAGGAAGCACATGAAGCCATACGTCCCACGTATTTTGATAAAATAGCCGCCGGTGATGATTCGCAGCAGAAAAAACTGTATGATCTTATTTGGAAAAGGGCTGTTGCATCGCAAATGAAAACGGCTGATCTGGAGAAAACTACAATCAGTATTGGGAATTCAGCCAACGGCGAAACCTTTATTGCCGAGGGTGAAGTCATCAAGTTTGATGGCTTTCTTCGGCTTTACATCGAAAGCAACGATGACGACGGTGAAAAGGATGAAGAAGGAGTATTACCCCGTGTGAACATCAACGACAGCCTGATTTACAGCGAAATTAAAGCGGAAGAGAAATTCAGCCGCCCCGCTGCACGTTACTCTGAGGCAGCGCTGGTAAAAAAACTTGAAGAACTGGGTATAGGTCGTCCTTCTACATACGCACCAACCATCAGCACCATACAAAAACGGGGATATGTTACTTCAGAATCCCGTGACGGTAAAACCCGCAACTTTGTTTCTGTGCTGATGAACAACAGCGGCATCAAACGTGAAGTAAAAACCGAAAATTTCGGGGCAGAGAAGAAAAAATTGTTTCCTACCGATATGGGTATGCTCGTTACCGATTTCCTGCTTCAACACTTTGATCAGATCATGGATTACGGTTTTACGGCATCCGTAGAAAAGGAATTTGATGAAATTGCGGAAGGCAATATGGGCTGGCAGGATATGCTACAAACCTTTTATGATCCTTTTTCAGAAAATATCCAGCGTACCGTTGAAACAGCAGTGCGTGTCACCGGTGAACGTATTTTGGGGCAGGATCCGCATTCCGGAAGAACAGTATTGGTTCGTTTGGGGCAATATGGACCCATGGCACAAATCGGCAGATTTGACGACGAACAGCCCCTGCGTTTTGCAAGAATTCCACATGGAATGACCATGGAGAATATTTCCTTGGATGAGGCTTTAAATTTATTTAAGTTGCCAAAAAAATTGATCATGTCTAACGGCGTAGAAGTTACAGTGGGCGTTGGTATGCATGGACCTTATCTTAAAGTGGGTGAAAAGTTTCACAGTCTTTCTCAAACCATAGACTTGATAGCCTTCTCAGTGGACGATGCTGAAGCATTCCTGCAAAACCTGGCCAATGAACCTAAGTTTCCCTTGGAAATAGGGGAGTATGGTGGTCAAAAACTATCCGTAAATAAGGGCCCTTATGGGCCTTATATCAAGTTTGGGGATTTGTTTGTGAGTCTGCCTAGAGGCAGCAATCCTGCTGCTGTTACCCTGGAAGAGGCCATTCCGCTTATCGAAGCCAAGAAAGAAGGGGAGAAGGCCAAAATCATCAAGGAATTTGACCAGGACAAAACCCTGCAAATTTTAAAGGGTCAATATGGTCCGTATATCAGCCACGGCAAAAAGAATGTAAAAATTCCTTCCGGGAAAAAGCCCGAAGACCTGACCTACGAAGAGGTTATGGGTCTGGTGAAAAATGCACCGGATAAAAAGGCTACGGCCCGCAAAAAACGATAAATTTTAATTTCTGCTCTTCTAATTCCCTCTGTGAAAGGGGACCTAATTTCACGCCATTTGGTCTATCAGTTTAATTGTTTATTGGGTGGGGACTATTTCATAGCACAGGGCTTAATGCCCGTCAAAATTCCGCATTACCAATCCACTAACCTGTCGGTCTTTGCGCCGGGCATTTGGCAAGGCGAGACCAACAAGGAGGGTTATGCATTAGAGCTCATCAAATCCCCAGCCTGCTGCATTTTCAATCCATTTGTATTTCATCGCAAAAATCCCTATTTTTGATTTTTCACCCACATGATTTCGGAATCCGAACTGAAAGCCATGTTATACCTGCTCGATGATACCGATGAGCAGGTAGTAGGCACCGTAGCTGGTCGCCTGCTTTCCGAAGGTGCGCCTATAGTACCGGTGCTCGAGCAATACTGGCTTACCAACCAGGATCCTGTCCTTGCCGGCCGCATCGAAAAAATTATACGTAATATTCAAAACAAAGAACTTTCCGCGGGCTTTGATGATTGGTTAAAATCTAAAGATAAATTACTTCTGCAGGCCTGCTTGCTGGTTAGCAAAATCCATTATCCCGGCTTGGATGAATCGGTGGTGGTAAACTTTGTGGAGAAAATGCGTCTGGATGCCTGGATGTCACTCTACAACGCATCTAATCCCCAGGATAAGATTAAAATCCTCAACCATATTTTCTTTGAGAGATACAATTTCAAAGGCAATTCAAATGACTACCACAATCCTGATAATTCGCTCATAAACCGTGTGATTGAAACCCGCTCAGGCAATCCCATTTCCATGTGTAACCTATATGCGATTGTGGCCCAAAAACTTGGCTTGCCCGTATTTGGTGTGAACCTGCCCCAGCATTTCGTTATTGCATATTGTGATGATACCCACCTCGGACCCATTGTGCCGTTTCAGCCACCTTCAAAACTAAACAGGGAAGATTATGGACCGGTGCTTTTCTACATCAATCCATTCAGCCGCGGACAGATTTTTCTGCATAAGAATATCAGCGATTTCCTGCAGGTTATCAAAGTAGAATCACAACCCACCTTTTTTGATACCTGCGAAACCCCGGAAATACTGAAACGAATGCTTCGCAATCTTCATTATGCATATCAGAAAACCAATGATAATAACAGAATCAAACTGGTATCTTTTTACATGAAAAAACTGGGAATGAACGACGAAAGTAGTTCTGAAGAATAGCATTCCGTCATTCAAATTTGCAGTTACCCCTAAAAACCCCGAATTTTGTCTCTCTTTACTATGGCAGAAAAACCTATCCTTATGCCCAAAATGGGCGAAAGTATTGCCGAAGCAACCATTATCCGCTGGCTCAAAAACGAAGGTGATAAGGTTGAAAAAGACGAACCTATTGTTGAAATTGCAACCGATAAGGTAGATAGTGAAATACCCAGTATCGAAGCAGGTATTTTGGTAAAACAACTTTATAAAGACGGACAAGTGGTGAAAGTGGGTGAACCCGTTGCCATGATTGCAACCGATGGTGCCGCGGTTTCTGCACCAGCACCTGTTGCTGAAATAGAAAAAACGGTTGTAGCTGCCGTAAATACTACACAGCCCGAAAAGCCTGCTGCTGTTACTTCTGGTGGAGATAGGTTTTACTCTCCGCTGGTGCTCAATATCGCCAGAACCGAAGGCATTGGCATGGAGGAACTAGACCGCTTACCCGGTACCGGTAAAGAGGGCCGTGTTACCAAAGCCGATATTCTGAACTATGTTCAAAACCGCGGTGCTGCACCTTCTGTCACCTTAACAGCAGCATCCCCTTCCTTAACCCAGCCTGCAGCACCAAAAACAGAAACCGAAAAACCAGCTTCTGAGGCCGTTAGGTTGGGTGCCGGCGATGAAATTATTGAAATGGACCGCGTACGCAAACTTATTGCCGACCACATGGTAATGAGCAAGCGAACCAGCCCGCATGTTACCAGCTTTGTGGAAGCTGATGTGACAAACCTTGTAAACTGGCGCAACAAGGTGAAGGACAGCTTCAAAAAGCGCGATGGAGGGAATATTACTTTCACACCTGTATTTGTATGGGCTATCGCCAAAGCCATCAAGGATTACCCCATGATCAATGTGTCGGTAGACGGCGATAAAATCATTAAAAAGAAAAATATAAATATCGGGATGGCCGTGGCACAGCAAAATGGCAACCTGATAGTGCCGGTTATTAAAAATGCCGATACCATGAACCTGTTGGGCATTACCCGCGTGGTAAATGATTTGGCCAACAGAGCCCGTGTAAACAAACTTACCCCCGATGAAATTCAGGGAGGTACGTATACGGTTACCAATGTGGGTTCTCTTGGCAATGTGATGGGCACACCAGTTATCAACCAGCCTCAGGTGGCTATTATGGCTATTGGTGCTATTCGCAAAAAGCCCGCCGTGATTGAAACCGAATACGGAGATGTGATTGCCATACGCCACATGATGTTCCTGAGCCACAGCTACGACCACCGCGTGATAGATGGCGCGCTGGGTGGAATGTTTGTGCGCAAGGTCGCCGACTACCTGGAGCAGTGGGATCCTGAAACCGTAATTTAACAATCCACTGCTCTGAGGGCCGCAAACTGCTTTATGGAAGCAAAACTGTTGAAACTGGCCCGACTGACAGCATGCGTGTTGTTGCTGCTGAATATTTTTTATACCACCGATGAATTTTTAACGCCTCAAACTGTTAAAACCACCTGCACTGAGGCCTACCAAAGCCTTTTGCCCAACGGCGAAAAGCAGTTCACTATTATCCTGGCCAATCATTCGCAAATAGAAGTGACCAGTGAGGTTATTTTGTCTGCACCCGGTCAAACCGTATTGGCCTATCACACGCCTTGGTTTGATGGATTAAAGGCTGTTTCCTATGAATTTTATGGTTTAGACGGAAAACTGCAGGAACAAACCATTGGAAATCCCAACGCTCCAAGAACAACCATGCTCTTTGTATCGGGCTTCCTGTTTCTCATAAGTATTGTAACTTTAACTGCCCGTTATGAATATGCAGTCGGAACCGTTATTTTTGGTATTATCCTCGCCGGGGTGCGCTTTTGGGTATTGAAGTAATATGAAACAGCGGGTAATTGCATTTTGGACATTTGTGTGGCAGCATCCGCTGTATGGGCTGTATCTGTTGCTTTTGATGCTTGTGTTGTGTAAACAATGGATCAGTCCGGCGGAATTGGTTGACACCGGAGAATACCGAAATGCTGCACATAATATCAGCAATGGATTGTGCTGGAGCGCCTGTTTGCCTTCGGATATCTGTAATCAACTGAGCCTGCCTGAAACACGTCGCACACCTGGCTACCCTCTGTTAATTGCCCTGTTTCACTACAGCAATCTGCTGCTGTTGTTTCAAATAATACTTGCGTCTTTGGTTCCAAAACTCATGCATACACTCCTGCTTAAAATAGGGAAGGCTTATTGTTTCAAAACCTCATTGGTGTTGCTATTGCTGTATCCGCTGCAATTTTACTATGCGGCTATGCTTATGCCCGATATACTTTGTCAGGTGATGCTGTTGTGTCTGCTGATTGCTTTTATTGAAAAGCGTTGGGTGCGGTTTTCTTTATTTATTTCCGCATTATTGCTGTTGAAGGCGGTTTTTATGCCCTTGGCATGGCTGGCATTTGGGGGCTTGTGGTTTCTAAAGACTAAACAAAAATTTTGGCTTGTGCTGCCTTCCGTAGTTGTGGTTTTTATTTCATGGCTCAATTTGAGACAAACTGAGGTTTTTCACTACACTTCCATGCCCGTAACCAATGCTTTCGAATACAACATACGAAACCTGGTAAAAGGCGATGTGTCGGGGGAGGAATTGTATTATAAAATTGCGGCACGCAAGATGGACAGCATGAAGTTTTCGGGTAAATACAAATTCATGCAGGCAGAAACGCAAAAAGCCATTAGGATGTCGCTATTAAAATATGCCTATTTGCATGTTCTGGGCTCAGCTAAAGCACTATTGGATCCCGGGAGATACGATATGGTTGCTTTCTTTCAACTGCCGCAGGGAAGGGGTTTTATGGATAATTCAAGTTCAGGTTTTTGGGCCTCGCAACCCCCGGCATTTTGGTTGTATATTATTCTCTTTACCTTGCTGGCGCTGCTGAAAATATGCCTTTCAATTTTTGCCGTATTCAAAAACATAACCCACAAATGGATTTTGATTTTTTCGGTCATCTATACCCTTGCCTTAATTGGGCCTGTGGGCAGCGCACGCTATCTTATGCCTGTTATGCCAATCTTAATTATACTGGCCTCCACAGGCTGGAATATTTTTTTTAACAAAAAACAACATGAAAGTACTGTTGCTGAGCGATAGCCACGGCTGGGTGGATGAGGCAATCCTGAAACACTGTGCCGAAGCCGACGAAGTATGGCATGCCGGAGACTGGCTCAACCTGACCTTATTAGATGCCTTAGAAAAACTGGGCAAAACGGTCCGCGCCTGCTGGGGCAATGTGGACGGACATGATTTGCGCAAAATCTTTCCGGAGAACAACAAGTTTACCGCCGAAGGCATTACCGTCTGGATTACCCACATAGCAGGAAAGCCGGGGCGTTACAATCCCAAAATCACATCACAACTATATGCCAATCCGCCGAAAATGCTCATCTGCGGTCATTCTCATATTCTTAAGGTAGAACGCGATCCGGCCCTGAAAAACATGCTGTATGTAAATCCCGGCAGTTGCGGCATAAAAGGTTTTCATATTGTGCGCACAGCCCTCAGATTTGAACTCAGTCAGGGCAAAATCCTGAATATGCAGGCCATTGAATTTGGTCCACGGGTACAAAGAATAACCGAATAAATCAAGTTCAGCATGCTGAAATTCGAGGGAAAGACGTATTTTTGCATTCCTACTTTGCCCGGGTGGCGGAATTGGCAGACGCGTTGGTCTCAAACACCAATGGGGTAACACTCGTGCCGGTTCGAGCCCGGCCCCGGGTACTAAAAAAGCCTTGCCATTCAAGGCTTTTTTTATGCATCATGGCCGAAAAGATACACCTTGAAATTCCGGTAGCTGAAAGTCAGCGTATCAACGCACATCTTTTTCTGCCCGAGAAGGAAATTGATGTGCCAGTGTTCATTTTCTGCCATGGATTTAAAGGTTTTCGTGACTGGGGCTTCTTTCCCCGTATAGCCGATTATTTCTGTTGCGAGAACGTGGCTGTAATTACCTTCAACCACACCTTTAATGGCGTGGATGAGGCTCATCCCACCGATTTTACACGGCTGGATTTATTCGCGCAAAATACTGTTACACGTGAATTGTCAGAGATACAATCCGTAATAAACTGGGTACATAATCAAGCAGAAGCATTTGGCATAGATTCTGACAGAATCATCCTCGGCGGCCATAGCAGGGGCGGGGCCAACGCCATTGTGGCGGCTTCAACCTCTAAGTTCATTAGCAAAGTCGTGGCCTGGGCGCCCGTTGCCCATTATGCCTCCATGTTTGCTTCTGCCGATTTGAAAAAGTGGGAAAAGGAAGGGGTGTTGATTATTCCCAATGCCCGCACAGGACAACAAATGCCGCTCAACTACGCTTACTGGCAGAATCTGATAGTGAATGAGGAAAAATACAATGTAATGGAAGCGGCAGGCTCTCTGCAGATACCGCTGTTGCTTATTCACGGGCTGGATGACAAATCGGTTCCTTTGGTCCATTCAGAAAGATTACACAACGAATGCTGGCATGCATTGTTGGTAAAAATGGAAAACGCCGACCATACCTTCAATACGCCGCACCCCGCACCGGAAAAGTTGCCTGCACAAGCAGTGGAGCTACTTACCAATACTCTGGAGTTTATCCTTGATTAAATCATTTGGCCGCAGCCCTGCGCAATCGGTCGTTAATAGCTCTTCCCAGGCCGGTTTCAGGAAGTAATTCTGCCAAAATGCAGTTATAGCCTGCATTGTCAAGCTGCCTCAACATGGCGAAAAGATTCACAGCAGCCTCTTCAAGGTTTTTCTTTGGGCTTAAAATCAGCTGACGTTCCGTTTCGATGCCGGCCAGTGGCTCAGTATAACGCAGATAGACGGTTTCAGGGGTGTCGGGTGTCGTATTGTTATTCGATAGAACTATCTTGCATCGCGGACTGTAATGTACATCCAGCTGTCCGGGTGCTGCGGGGTTACTGCCTGAGTATATTTGCTCCGCAATCGGTCCTAAAACTGCAACTATTTGCTCTACCGCAATACCCCCCAAACGGTAAACAAGCGGCTCACCCTGCGGGAATCCCACAATGGTGCTTTCCACACCCACATGGCAGGGACCTCCATCCAGAATGTAGCATACTTTATCACCCAACTGATCGGCGACGTGCTTTGCCGTAGTTGGACTTACATACCCAAATGGATTGGCACTGGGAGCTGCCAATGGAAAGTCAAGTTTTTTAAGTAATTCAAGGCAGACAGGGTGGGAGGGAACCCTGATGCCAACAGTATCATGGCCGGAAGTTACCAGGTCGGGAATGATTTCTTTTTTGGGTAAAACCAGCGTAAGCGGTCCCGGCCAGAAGGCTGTTGCCAGTTTTTGTGCCTTTTCAGGCATGGGATGCACATATTTTTCAGCTTCAGTAATTCCATGCACATGCACAATCAGCGGATCGAAAAAAGGCCGGTTCTTGGCACTGAATATTTTGGCTACAGCCTCTGCACTCAGGGCGTTTGCAGCCAGTCCATACACCGTTTCTGTGGGTATGCCCACAATTTCACCATTTCGCAGGCAGTCAATAGCAGCTTCCATATTGGAGCCGGGCTTTACCATCAACGCCTTTTCAGGTTGTATTTTTCGATTTTGTTGTAGAGGTGACTGCGCTGAATATCAATCTGCTGAGAGGTTTTAGCTACATTCCATGCGTTGTGAATCAGTTTGCGCTCAATGAAGATTTTCTCGGCCCAGTCCCTGAAGTCCTGCAGCGTTGCATAATTGTCCACCACACCAAAAGGATCCGATCCGCGTTGAGCAGGATTGCTGTATATGAATACATCATCTCCTGTTATTTCATCACCGCACAATATCACCAGACGCTCCACTACGTTGTGCAGCTCACGTATATTGCCTGTCCAGTTCACTTCTTTCATCGCTTCGTAAGCATCTGGGGTAAATTTTTTGGCAGAAAGCCCGTTTTCAGCACAAATATTTTCAAGGAAATTGGCCGCAATGGTCGGAATATCATCGGTACGCTCATTCAAGGTAGGCACGTGTATTAAAATAACCGAGAGTCGGTGGTACAAATCCATGCGGAAATTGCCTTTTTCAATTTCTTCTGGCAGATTTTTATTGGTAGCCGCAACAATCCGCACATCCACCGTTATTTCACGGTCTCCGCCAACCCGGGTAATGCGCCCTTCCTGTATGGCGCGCAATACCTTGGCTTGTGCTGCCATACTCATGTCCCCGATTTCATCGAGAAACAAAGTTCCGCCATGTGCCTGCTCAAACTTTCCGATACGCTGCTTGATGGCACTGGTGAAACTGCCTTTTTCATGGCCAAAAAGTTCACTTTCTATCAGTTCCGAGGGAATACTGGCGCAGTTTACCTCCACCAGCGGCATGTTGGCCCGTGGGCTTTTTTCGTGAATCCAGCGTGCCACCAGTTCCTTACCCGTGCCGTTTTCACCGGTAACCAGCACGCGCGCTTCGGTGGGTGCTACTTTTTCAATGGTTTCCTTTATTTTGAGGATAGCCGGTGTTTCTCCAATGATATCATAGGTTTTGGAAGCTTTACGCTTCAAAACTTTGGTTTCGGATACGAGGTTGTTCCTGTCTACTGCATTGCGAAGGGTAATCAACAGCCGGTTTAAATCCGGTGGCTTGGTGATAAAATCGTACGCCCCTTTTTTGGTGGCTTCAATGGCCATTTCAACCGTTCCATGCCCTGATATCATTACCATGGGCACTTCTGGCGCCAGTATCTGCACGCGGTCAAGAAGTTCCATGCCGTCTATGCCGGGCATTTTCACATCGCATAACACCACATCGTAAATGTTTTTCTGCAACTGTTGCAAACCTTTTGCGCCGTCCTCCGCAAGGGTCACCTCGTATTTTTCATACTCGAGAATTTCTTTCAGCGCCCCCCGAATGGCAGCTTCATCATCAATGACCAATATAGATGGCATAATATGTATAAATTTGTTTACAAGATTATGTAAAATTCATTGGACACCAATAGCTGTTTGTGTTTTGTTATCCACGCATTATCAATACTCAAAAAAAATATATAATTAATATTATATCAATAAAATAAAAGGATTAACTGATAATTCTTGCAAATTCCTGAGTTCCGGGAACTATTAACACATACAAATCAATAAGAATTAAAAATATTGTAAAAAACTTGCACATTCATACAAAAACCCCCAAATTTGTGCATTAACGATTCATCTGTAGTGTGCATGAGTAATAAACTGACAATACTGTTGCTGGCCCTGCTGGCATTGCCTTTCAAGGGGATTTCACAGCAAGATCCGTATTACACGCATTATGCTTTCAATAAAATTCTATTTAACCCTGCCTATGCTGGTGCATCAGGTAGTTTTTGCGTAAATGCAAATGCCCATCGACAGTGGATGGGTCTGGCCGATGAAACAGGCTATTTTAAAACCCAGAATGGTACTGCGCCTGTAAATTTCATAAACAACGTAATGCCCAAAACCAATGCTTTTGGTTTTACGGCACCCATAAATATCATAAACACCGCCGGAACATTAACCAATTACGGAGGTGCATTTTTTAGTTTTACAAACGAAGTAATTGCGTACGAATCCAATTCTTACATGCGCGGTGGTTTGGCCGGAGCTTACAATATGGTCGATGGAAGCAGTATTCGTCTGGGTTTTGATGTAACCAGTATAACACGTCAGATTGACGGAACAAAAATGCGGGCACACGACCCCAACGATCCTCTGGTGCCTACCAGCTTGCAAGGTGATACCAAAACGGAACTTGGTGCAGGTGTATGGTATTCTAATCCCAATATGAAAGACCTATACGCAGGTATTTCTATGTCTCACGTAAATCCCAAAGAATATAACTACGCAGCTTCAGGTGGAGTTATCAATGTAAAATCTGCCCGTCACCTCTATATAATGGCCGGGTACACCAAAGAGCAGTTTCTGGGCAATCCTGCGTTAACCCTGGATCCCAGCATTATGATAAAGACAGTTATGGAAGAGGGTGGTTTTGTAAAACCCCAGTTAACCCCCCAGGGTATGGTAACTTGGAATAAAACATTTGCAGGTGGTTTGTCTATCCGCGGTCAGGGATTGGGTGTGGATGCCGCTTCTATTTTACTGGGCTATTATCCTCCTATCAAAGGCAATTCACCCAACGGTATAGGTTCACAGCTTTTCAGAATTGGTTACTCATATGATATAACTCTGCAAAGCCTGCGCCGCAGCAGCAATGGTACGCATGAATTACAGGTTAATTATTGTTTTAAAATTACTTTACCTGAAAGAATAGAAAAGGTGTATCGACATCCCAGATACATGAACAGATCTAAGGATTTTGAATAATCATTAGTCACACAATATAATAAATTAAATAACGTTATACATTCGGTGAAGAAAAAAATAGTTGCGTATTCATTACAAAAACCTACTTTTGCAACTTCACGTACAGAATACAAAAACGAAACTGCCAGATGAAAAGGAATATAATCAGCAGAATCATCAGTGAAAATAAAATAGTAAATCAGCTGGTGAAAGCATTAAGAAACAGCAAATTGCGGGGTGTAATGATTGCCACTTCCGTAATCTTTTTTGCCTGTGGCCCTGCAGATACGGGTGATCTGACGGGCGTGCTCAACAGGAGGCCATGGTTCCATCCGCAGCCTCCCGGTACTGTTTACATCCCTTCCGGAACTTTCCACACAGGACAGTCAGGACAGGACGTATTTCAATCCTACCTCGAGCCAAACAAACAGATGACCATTGTGGCCTTCTGGATGGATGAAACAGAAATTACCAACAACGAATACCGTCAGTTTGTAGATCACGTGCTGGATTCAATAGCCCGTTATAAACTGGATGATGATGCCTATTTCTTCCCTGAGGATGATGACGGAAACCGCTTCATCAACTACAGCAAAGAACTTGACTGGGAGAAGCACAAGGAAGATCTTGCTGACCTTTTCTATCAGGGAGGCGAGCGTTTCCGTGGTATTCCCCAGATAGACACAAGACAACTGATGTATAAATATCAATGGTTCGATTACGTAAGTGCAGCCAATCAGGATCGTGACAAGTACAATCCGATGGATCGCTCTAAATTCATCAAGGATGAGGAAACACTGATTTACCCTGATACCCTTTGCTGGGTTCGTGATTTCACATACAGCTTCAATGAGCCTATGGCCCGTGTTTACTTCTGGCATCCCAAATATGATGATTATCCTGTGGTGGGTGTGAACTGGCACCAGGCCAATGCTTTCTGTGTATGGAGAACAATCCGTAAATTCAGCTACTGGCATGAAATCGGGCTGCCCAATACCGAAGATTTCCGCCTTCCCACAGAATACGAATGGGAATATGCCGCACGTGGCAACCGGATTGGCAACAAATATGCTTGGGGTGGACCATACACCCGTAACAGCAAGGGTTGTCCGATGGCCAATTTTAAGCCTCTTCGCGGTGATTATGGTGTGGATGGTGGTGTGTATCCCGTGCGGGCAGATTCTTATTTCCCGAACGATTTTGGATTGTATAATATGAATGGTAACGTTTCCGAATGGACTTGGACCGATTATCAAACAGCAAACAATGCCATCGTGCACGACTTGAATGGTCAGAATTACCGCCGTGTACCTGAAAGAGGTCCGGGAAGCGAGGTACCAGTTACCTTGAAAAGAAAAGTAATTCGTGGCGGTAGCTGGAAAGATGTAGCCTATTTTATTGAAAATGGTGCCCGAACATATGAATACCAGGATACCAGCAAGTGCTATGTGGGCTTCCGTTGTGTACAAACTTACATAGGTCGTTCAAACCGTGACAAAAAATAACCAACCTAAAACTAACTAAAACAAACAATAATATTTATGGAAAAAAGTTTCTTTGAGACCAAAAAGTGGAAAGTAATCATGAACTTTCTTTATGGTTTTGGTGCAGCGATTGTAATTGCCGGTGCTTTGTTTAAAATCATGCACTGGAAAGGTGCTGACCTTATGCTGATTGTGGGAATGGGTACTGAGTGTGTCATTTTCTCAATCTCTTCATTTGAACCGGTTTACATGGACCCGGATTGGTCTTTGGTTTATCCCGAATTGGCGGGCGGTGATTCTGACGATGGTGGAAAGAAAAAAGGCACCATTAGACAGCAGCTTGATACAATGCTCAAAGAAGCTAATGTGGATTCCAATGTAATTTCCAGCCTGGGATCTGGTTTGCAGAGCCTCAGCAACAACGTAAAAGAAATGGCAAGCCTGTCTAATGCTGCCGTTGCAACCAAGGAGTATGCTGAAAGTGTTTCCGCAGCTGCCAGTAATATGAATGCGATTAGCAATAGTACTGCTGAAGTAGCCAATTCTATGGGTTCACTTAGCGGCGGTCTTTCTAATCTTGTTAATAACCTGTCAGCCAGCGAAAATGAGACAGTTAAATTCAAAGAAGAAATTTCCAAACTGAACTCCAACATTGCAAGCCTGAATACCGTATACGGTAACATGCTTAGCGCTATGGGTGGCGGACGCTAATTGCTCTTATTTTTGCATGTTAACTATAAAGATAGGAGTTAAAAATGGCAGGTGGTAGACTTTCAAATCGTCAGAAAATGATCAACATGATGTATCTCGTGTTGACCGCTCTGCTGGCGTTGAACGTGTCGAAGGAGATCATTAAGGCCTTCAATCTGATTGAGAATTCACTGAATACCTCAACTAGCAATATTAAGGCTAAGAATGAAATGACCCTCAAAGCTATTGGTAAAGAGGAGAATGCAAGTGCAAGAGCTGCTTTGGCGATAGCCAATGAAGCCAAGAAAATTACTGATCTGTTTGAAAAGAACATTGAAAGTGTAAAAACCGACCTTGAAGATTTGTCTGACGGACGGAAAAAAGAACCGGAAGCATTGTTGGTTAAAGGCGGTGTTCCTGAACTTTCACAAGGTGATAACATGGAAATTCACGCAAACTACTTTTTGCTAGAAAATAAACCCAGCAAACCCGATGGTAAAGCTTGGGCTTATGCTCCATCAGGAAAAATGCGCGGCGACGCTGTGTTTGAATCCATCAATAAAACCCGCGAAGATCTTTTGAGCCTTTTAGATAAAGCAGTTAAAGATAAAGACCTTGGTGGTAAAGATGATAAAGGAGAGACCAAAAAATTGCTTACAGAAGCAAGAAACAGTCTGAAAGCGAAAACAGCTTTGGTTGCCAGTGATGGAGTAAATTCAGATGGCAGTGAGGATAAATGGGTAACTATGTACCTTGAACACTCACCCCTTGCAGGTGTTTTTGCCATGCTTAGCAAATACGTAAATGACGCTAGGGCACTTGAATCTGAAGTAACTGCCGTACTTGCTAAAGCTGTGAACGCTTCTGACTTTAAATTTGACAAACTGGCTGCCGTGATTTCAGCACCCAGCAGTGCTATTATGCAAAACCATACCTACGAGGCAGATATCATGCTTGCAGCATACAATAGTAAAGCACAGATGTCTATCACCGTTGGTGGGTCTCCCGTTGAAATTAAAGAGGGTATTGGTAAATACAAAGTAACCGGTGGCGCTCCCGGAGAATTCAATTACAAGGTTAATATAGCCGTTCCTGGTCCCGGAGGTAAAATTGAAAACCTAACAGCAGAAGCCAAGTATAGTGTATTTCCTCCTATTGCTGCTATTTCAGCCGACGAGCTGAATGTTTTCTACGTAGGTTTGGAAAATCCGATTTCTGTAGCGGTAGCAGGTGTAGATTCCAGAAATGTTATGGTAACAGCAAGTGCCGGTAATCTTCAGAATGTTGGGGGTGGCCGTTACAAGGTTCTTTTCCCGGTTCGACAGGGCAACGAATCCTGGATCAAAGTTAGCGCCAAGATGACTGATGGCAGGATAATACCGATGGGATCCAAGAGATTTAAGATTCGTAATGTACCTCGTCCTACATTCCGTGCAGGTGCATTGTCTTTCGACAAACCTATACCCTTGTCAGCATTAATGGCACAGTCATCAGCCGTAGCTATTCTTGAGAACTTTGTGTATGATGGAGTTAAGTACTCAATCCAGGGCTTTACTTTCACCGGTATCGGAAGAACAGGTCCGAAAAAAACCGCTGTAACAGGATCCTCATTGCAGGGCATCAAGGGTATCCTTGCAGGTATGCGCGAAGGTGAGTTCGTAATGTTCTCAGATATTCGTGCCGTGGGTCCGTCAGGTCCTGTATTCCTTGAAAACGTAAGCGGAATGCTTCAGTAAAAATATAATTTTAAACAATTTGGTTATGAAAAAGGGAATTTTAATCATTGCAACCAGCCTTATAGCACTGAATAGTAGCTATGCTCAAGATTGGGGTTGGGGAGATTCAGGTGGTGGCAGCAGCTCATCCGGTACATCTTCTTCGGCAGGTAGCGGAACAACCGGTGCAGCCGGTGCAGGAGCCGGAGCGTCAGCTACGCCTACTCTGGTTGTTCCTACCATTGGAACCCATTATGATGATCCTCCCGCGTTTCACCGTGAAACGCCCTACACAACCAACGATGGTCGTTTGGGTATTGATGAAGCAGTTATAGTTCCTTACCCTTTTCTGCGTGAAGCGGATCTTAAATTCCGTCGCAGAATCTGGAGAAGAATAGATTGCCGTCAGAAGATGAACCGCTCTTTTACATGGCCTAAAAATCCTGTAACCCAGATTATCTATGAGGCAGCCACCAAAGGCCTTGTTCGTGGTTACTGGACCGATTCACTCAATCGTGTGAAGACTCCGGAAGATTGTTACAAAGAAGGTTCAAAAATTGTCGTTACCCAGATTCAAAACTGGCGCAATCCCGAGGATGACGAGGATCTTGTTGACACTGCTTATTATGATATGTTTAAATGGGAAAAAATAGTAAGGTTCGAAATCATGGAAGACTGGCTTTTCGATTACAAGCATGGCGAACTCCGTCCAAGGATAATTGCCATTGCTCCCATGTACGAAGAGAAGTTTCCTAATGGTCAAACGTATGAACTTCCTTTGTTCTGGATCAAAATGGATGATTTGAGACCCACGTTGGCCAAATCGGAAGTATTTAACCGCTTCAACGATGTAATGCGTATAAGCTGGGATGATTTATTCAATCATTATCGCCTGTTTGACAGTTATATAGTAAAAACAACTGACTGGGATGATAAATATCTCAATCAGCGCACAGAATTTCAGCAAAATGGTTTGGCAACCCTCCTGGAAGCCGAAAATATCAAAAATGACCTATTCATTTTTGAGCACGATTTGTGGGAGTTTTAATTCAGTATTTATTCAATCAAAGTCCTGTCTGCCTTATAGATGGGACTTTTTCTTTTACAGGGTTTTGGATTTTATATTAAAGTTGATAAATTGCTGAAAAAAGTGTAGATTTGCCGTTCGTTTTGAAAGACGCATTTTTAGGTCTGGAAGACTTTGACATTGAATTCGTTAAGCTGAAAGACGGCCCTTACGAGTTTAATTACAAGCTTGAAAGAAAGTTCTTTGAGGTATTTGGAAACGAGGATGTACTCGCATCAGACATCATTGTGAAGGCATTGCTTGAGAAGTCTTCTCATCTGATGAACCTAAGTCTTGAGTTAAAAGGCAAGTTAGATGTCAGTTGTGACCGCTGTTTGGTTCCGCTTACTATTTCGGTAGATACCGACCATCATATTTTGTATAAAATACTTCCTGAGATAAATGAAAAGCAGGAAAATGATGACTGGGTATTGCTTACACAACAGGATTATAAAATAAACCTCGGGCAGGATTGTTATGAAACTACTTTGTTGTCATTGCCGATGATTTGCAATTGCGATGGTATGGAAACGAAACCCTGCAACCTTCAAATGCTGGCAAAACTGAACGATTTGTCCGGAGATGGTGAAGATCAGTCCGATCCACGCTGGGACAAGCTAAAAGATTTGTTCAAAAAGAAATAAAAAATATAAATAACATGGCACATCCTAAGCGAAAAATATCAAAAACCCGTAGGGACAAACGCCGTACCCATGACAAATTGGAAGTACGTCCTATGATTGCTGATCCTGTAACAGGTGACGTTTCACTTTATCATCGTGTAAACCTTGAATCCGGCATGTACCGTGGCCGGAAGGTCATGAAAGGCCGCAACGAATCATAACGATGAGGATAGGTGTGGATGCGATGGGCGGAGATTACGCCCCTTTGGAAGCCGTTAGAGGTGCTTTCGAAGCCGCTCGTATTAACACTGATTGTCAGGTTGTTATGTTTGGCGAGAAAAGCACAATAGAGGCGGTTTGTACTCAGGAAGGTATCAGCAGCTCATCGTTTGAGGTAATTGATTGCTCTACCCAGATTGAAATGGGAGAACATCCCGTAAAAGCTTTTTCTTCAAAGCAGGATTCAAGTATTGTGGTTGGTTTTCGTCATCTGGCAGAAGGGAAGATAGATGCATTCCTAAGTGCGGGCAACACCGGTGCAATGCTGGTAGGCTCACTTATGAGTGTAGGAGCAATTCCTGGTATTGACAGACCCTGTCTCACCACGTTAGTCCCAAGGCTTAATAATCATCCAGGTTTATTGCTGGATGTGGGAGCAAATACTGATTGCAAACCCGAAAATCTTCTGCAATTTGCCATTCTGGGATCTGTGTTTTATGGAGCCGTAAACAAAGTTGAAAATCCCAAGGTTGGATTGCTCAATATTGGAGAGGAAGAAGAAAAGGGGAGCATTTTTACACGGTCTACATATGCATTGCTGAAAAGTACAGGCGGAATAAATTTTGTTGGCAATGTGGAAGGAAGAGATATTTTTGGTGATGACTGCGATGTGATAGTCTGCGACGGCTTTATCGGAAATGTAATAATCAAAGTTTGTGAGGGTATGTATTACCGTCTTGCCAAACGTGGTGTTCAGGATGAATATCTGGATAAATTCAATTTTAAACATTACGGTGGAAGTACAATACTTGGAGTAAATGCTCCTGTTATTGTAGGCCATGGTATATCCAAATCTGATACCT
>Ga0194120_10003847_pt1 | contig 23849 bp, 19 predicted proteins | sample TA2MahCa65mmetaG_FD_148642 | JGI IMG/M metagenome (GOLD analysis project Ga0194120, IMG submission 148642) | Freshwater microbial communities from Lake Tanganyika, Tanzania - TA2015019 Mahale Deep Cast 65m | ecosystem: Environmental > Aquatic > Freshwater > Lake | place: Tanzania: Lake... | reverse complement strand
GAGCCCCAGACTTGACGCCTTTGGCGTCGAGCATGGTCGAGGGCATCAAGGCCCCGGTCGGGCAGGCCTGCACGCACTCGCCGCAGCCGACGCAGGTCGACTGGCCCATCGGCCGGTCGAAATCGAACACGATCTTGGCGCCGTGGCCGCGATAGGCCAGGCCGATGACGTCGTTGACCTGGACCTCGCGGCAGGCGCGGACGCAAAGATTGCAGGCGATGCAGGCATCCAGGTTGACCGCCATCGCCGGATGCGAGCCGTCGGCCTGGGGTGCGGCGCGCGCGGGAAAGCGGCTGTCGCCCAGGCCGAGGCGTTCGCTCCAGACCCAAAAGCGCGAATCCGGGTCGTGCGCCTGGCCGCGCTTGGGCTGATCGGCCAGCAAAAGTTCGAACACCATCTTGCGCGCGCTCTCGGCCCGGGCCGAGGCGGTCTTGACCTTCATCCCGGGCGTCGGCTTGCGAATGCAGGAGGCGACCAGCGCGCGCTCGCCCTCGATCTCGACCACGCAGGCGCGGCAATTGCCGTCGGCGCGGTAACCGGGTTGGGTGGTGTAGCAAAGATGCGGCAACTCGTTGTCCAGCCGCTTGGCCGCCTGCCACAGCGTCTCGCCGGGTTGGGCCTCGACCTCGCGGCCGTCGAGCGTGAAGCGGATCGCCGCGCTCATCTCACAGCTCCTCGCGGAAATGCTTGAACACCGAACGCACCGGATTGTAGGCCGCTTGGCCAAGGCCGCAAATCGAGGCGTCGGCCATGGCCTGGCCCAATTCGTCCAACAGCGCTTGGTCCCAGCGCGCCCGGGTCATCAGCACGGCCGCCTTTTCGGTGCCGGCGCGGCAGGGCGTGCATTGGCCGCAGCTCTCGTCCTCGAAGAAGCGCATCAGTTTCAGCGCCACGGCCTTCATGTCGTCCTTGTCCGACAGCACCACCACCGCCGCCGAGCCGATGAAGCAACCGTGCGGCTCAAGGGTTCCGAAATCGAGCGGGATGTCGGCCATGCTGGCGGGAAGGATGCCGCCCGAGGCGCCGCCCGGCAGATAGGCCTTGAAGCGATGGCCGTCCTGCATGCCGCCGCAGAACTCGTCGATCAGTTCGCGCACGGTGATGCCGGCCGGAGCCAGCTTGACGCCCGGATTCTTGACCCGGCCCGAGACCGAGAAGCTGCGCGGGCCCTTGCGGCCGCGGCGGCCTTGGCTTGCGAACCAGTCGGCGCCCTTGTCGACGATGTCGCGCACCCAATAGAGGGTTTCGACGTTGTGGATCAGGGTCGGTCGGCCGAACAATCCGACCTGCGAGGGGAAAGGCGGCTTGTGGCGAGGATAGCCGCGCTTGCCCTCGATCGATTCGAGCATGGCCGATTCCTCGCCGCAGATATAGGCGCCGGCGCCGCGCCGCACATGCACCTTGGCGTGGGGCGCGAGACCGGCTTTCTCGACCAGCGCGATTTCGCGCGCCAGCAGGGCATGAATGCCGGGATATTCGTCGCGCAGATAGATGTAGACCTCGGCCGCCTCGACCACCCGCGCGGCGATCAGCATGCCCTCGAGGAAGCGATGCGGATCGGTTTCCAGATAGTGCCGGTCCTTGAAGGTGCCGGGCTCGCCCTCGTCGGCGTTGACCGCCATCAGCCTAGGCGCCGGCTCCTGCAGCACGAAGCGCCACTTGCGCCCGGCCGGAAACCCGGCCCCGCCCAGGCCGCGCAGGTTCGAGGCTTCCATGGTTGCGATCAGCTCGGCCGGCTGGCGCTTGCCCGCGAGCAATTCCGCCAATTGTCCGTAGCCGCCGGCCTTGCGATAGGCCTCGAAGCCCAGCGCCGAGCGCGGCGGCTGGGCGTGACGATCCGCCGCCCGAACCTTGTCGACCGTGGCGTGCTCGACCAGGTTGTGACCGACATGGCAGGCCGGCGCGTTGTGACAGGCGCCCATGCAGGGCGCCCGCACCACCCGCGCCCCTGGCATGGCACGCGTGAGGTCGGCCTGCAGCTTCTCTCCGCCCGCCAGCATGCAGGATAAGGAATCGCAAACCCGCACCGTCAGCGCCGGCGGCGGCGCCCCACCCTCTTCGATCACGTCGAAATGGGCGTAGAAGGTGGCGGTCTCGTAGACCTCGGCCATGGCCAGGCGCAGTTCCTGCGCCAGCGCCGCCAAGTGCCGCGCCGAAAGATGGCCGTAGCGGTCCTGGATGCGATGCAGAAACTCGATCAGCAGATCGCGCCGCCGCGGCGCATCGCCCAGCAGGTCCTGGACCTCGGCCAGCGCCGCGGCCTCAACCTGGCGGCCCTTGGGCGTGCCGGCAGCGCGACCGCGGCCGGCGCCGGGATGGCGCGGCGCCGCGGCCGAGGGCGGCGAGTGCTGGGCCATCCCCCTGCCCCGCTCAGAACAGCCCGGTGATGCGCCCGGCGGAATCGACGTCGATGGCGTCAGCCGCCGGAACCTTGGGCAGGCCGGGCATGGTCATGATGTCGCCGCACACCATCACCACGAATTCGGCGCCGGCCGACAGCCGCACCTCGCGGATCGGAATGACGTGGTCGACCGGCGCGCCCTTGGCGTCGGGATTGGTCGAGAAGCTGTACTGGGTCTTGGCGATGCACACCGGATAGCTCTTGGCGCCCAGCGCCTCGAATGCCGTCAGCTGGTCGCGCACGCTCTTGTCGGCGGTAACGTCCTTGGCGCGGTAGATCTCGCGGGCGATGGTGCGCGCCTTTTCCAGCAGCGGCATGTCGTCCGGGTAGAGCAGCTTGAGATTGCCCTGGCCGGAATCGGCCAGCCGCACCACGGCGCGGGCGACATCGGCCGCGCCCTTGCCGCCCTCGGCCCAATGATCGGCCATGTGCGCCTCGACCCCCAGCTTGGCGCAGGCCGACTTGACCAGCGCGATCTCGGCATCGGTGTCGGCCGAAAAGCGGTTGAGCGAAACCACCGCCGGCACGCCGAACTTCTTGAGGTTCTCGACATGGCGGTTGAGATTCGACATGCCGGCCTCGAGCGCGGCCAGGTTCTCTTTCTTGAGGTCCTCCTTCTTGACTCCGCCATGCATCTTGAGGGCGCGGATGGTGGCCACCACCACCACCGCCGCCGGCTTCAGCCCGGCCTTGCGGCACTTGATGTCGAAGAACTTCTCGGCCCCCAGATCGGCGCCGAAGCCGGCCTCGGTGACGACGTAGTCGGCCAGCTTGAGCGCGGTCTTGGTCGCCAGCACCGAGTTGCAGCCGTGCGCGATGTTGGCGAAGGGACCGCCGTGGACGAAGGCCGGCGTGCCTTCGAGGGTCTGCACCAGGTTGGGGTTGATGGCGTCCTTGAGCAGCGCCGCCATCGGCCCCTGAGCCTTGACGTCGCCGCCGCGGATCGGCTTGCGGTCGCGGGTATAGCCGATGACGACGTTGGCCAGCCGCCGCTTGAGATCGTCGAGCGATCCGGCCAGGCAGAAGATCGCCATCACCTCGGAGGCGACGGTGATGTCGAAGCCGTCCTCGCGCGGGAAGCCGTTGGCGACGCCGCCCAGCGAGGACACGATCTGGCGCAGGCTGCGGTCGTTCATGTCCAGCGCGCGCCGCCAGGCCACTCGCCGACCGTCGATGCCCAGCGCATTGCCCCAGTAGATGTGGTTGTCGATCAGCGCCGACAGCAGGTTGTGGGCGGTGCCAATGGCATGGAAGTCGCCGGTAAAGTGGAGATTGATGTCCTCCATCGGCACCACCTGGGCATAACCGCCGCCAGCGGCGCCGCCCTTGACGCCAAAGCAGGGTCCGAGCGAAGGCTCGCGCAGGCACAGCATCGCCTTCTTGCCGATGTGATTGAGGGCGTCGGTCAGCCCGACCGTGGTGGTGGTCTTGCCCTCGCCGGCCGGGGTCGGGGTGATGGCGGTGACCAGGATCAGCTTGCCGTCCTTGCGGCCCTCGAGCGAGCGGATGAAATCGGCCGAAAGCTTGGCCTTGTAGTGGCCGTAGGGCTCGAGATGCTCGGCCTGGATGCCGAGGCGCTCGCGACCGATGTCGAGGATCGGTCGCTTCTTCGCCGCTTGTGCGATGGCGATGTCGGAAAGAGGATTCTGGTGTTGCGTGGACATTCCCCACCCCTAGCTGAAACGCGTGCCGGGCTTGAGCGCGATCTTGGCCCAATCCCCGGCCTTCTGCTTGGCGCCGTCCTCCGGCTTGACCCGGCCGACGCGAATCGCGCCGCCGACGCCCATGACGGTGAAGCCGTCGGCGTCGATCTCGGCGACCTCGCCGGCATTGCCGCGCATGGTGCCGCGGCGATCGACGATCTTGCGGCAGTCGAACAGCTGCACCTTCTTGCCGTCCAGCACGGTCCAGGCCGCCGGCGCCGGATCGCAGCCGCGGATCAGGTCGTAGGTCTGATGCACGGTCTTGAACCAGTCGATGCGCGCGTTATCGGGCTTGCACCAGCTTTCGTAGGTCGCCTTGGTCTCGTCCTGCACCAGGCGCGGCGCCTTGCCGGCCTTGACCAGGTCGAGGCTTTCCAGCATCGCCTCGACGCCGAGCGGGAACAGCTTGTCGAAATAGACCTTGCCGATGGTGTCGTCGGGGCCGATGTCGACCGTCTTCTGCATCAGCACCGGACCGGTATCGAGGCCGTCATCCGGCCAGAAGATGGTCAGCCCGGTCTTGGTCGCGCCCTGGACGATCGGCCAGTTGATCGAGGACGGACCGCGATGCAACGGCAACAGCGAGGGATGGTATTGGATCGAGCCCAGCCGGGGCGCGTTCAGCACCGCCGACGGCACGAACAGCGTCACGTAGGCCATCAGGCAGAGATCGGCGTTCAGCGCCTTGAACTGCTCCAGCGCCTCGGGCGTCTTGTAGGATTTGGGTTGGTGCAGCGGCAGGCCGGCCTTTTGCGCCGCTTCCTTGAGCGGGTCGGGCTTGGGTCCCTTGTCGGGGCCGCAGAACACGGCGACGACATTGTCGCCGCGCTTGAGCAGCGCATCGAGCACCGAGGCGCCGAAGGCCTGTTGGCCGTGAACGACAAGCCGCATGGTCACACCGCCTTGGCGGCCTTGACGGCCGCAACCTTGTCCGCACCGTAGCCCAGCACCTGGCGCAGCACCTCTTCGGTGTGCTCGCCCAGGATCGGCGAACGCTCGACCTTGACCTCGGTGTCCGACAGCCGGATCGGACAGCCGACCTGGATCGAACGGCCGCGATCGGGATAGTCGAGTTCGACCAGCATCTCGCGCTCGAACAGCGAAGCGTCCTCGGCCAGATCCTTCATCGACATGATCGGCCCGCAGGGCACGTCGATCTCGTTGAAGGCGATCATGGCCTCGAACTTGGTGCGCTGGCTGGTCCAGGCCTCGATGATGCCGAACATGGCGTCGAGCTTGTCGAGCCGCTTTTCGGGCAGCGCCCAGTCGGGATGGTCGGCCAGATCGGGCCGGCCGACCAGGCCGATCAGCGGCTTCCATACCGGCGCCTGGGCGATGACGTAGATGTAGTTGTCCTTGTCGCCCTCGTACATCGGCTTGGTGCGCACCGCCCAACCCGGCTGGCCGCCGCCCGAGGCGTTGCCGGCGCGCGGCACCGAGGCGCCGAAGCTCTTGTTGGGGAACTCGCGCAGCGGGCCGTGCTTGAGGCGCTGCTGGTCGCGCATCTTGACCCGGCAGAGATTGAGCACGCAGTCCTGCATCGCCACCTCGACCCGCTGGCCGCGGCCGGTGATGTCGCGCTGCAACAGCGCCGCCAGGATGCCGATGGCGCAGTGCAAGCCGGTGCCGGAATCGCCGATCTGGGCGCCGGTCACCAGCGGGCCGCCGTCGATCTCGCCGGTGGTCGACATCGCCCCGCCCATCGCCTGCGCGACGTTCTCGTAGGCCTTGCAGTCCTCGTAGGGTCCCTTGCCGAAGCCCTTGATCGAGGCATAGACCAGCCGCGGATTGAGAGCACGGATGCGTTCCCAAGTGAAGCCTTGGCGGTCGAGCACGCCCGGGCCGAAGTTCTCGATCAGCACGTCCGAGACCTTGATCAACCCCTCGATGATGGCCTTGCCCTCGGGGTGCTTCATGTCGACGGTGATCGAGCGCTTGTTCGAGTTCAGCACCGTGAAATAAAGCGAGGTGCCGCTGACGTCCTTGAGCTGGCCGCGAGTGATGTCGCCGCGGCCGGGCATCTCGACCTTGATGACGTCGGCGCCGAGCCAGCCCATCAGCTGCGTCGCCGAGGGGCCGGCCTGGACATGGCTCATGTCGAGGATGCGAATGCCCGACAGCGCCCGCGGACCCGAGCGCCGCGCGGGATCCGCGACTGCGGCCTTAGCTGGTACGGCGCGCTTCGCCGTCGCCGCGCGTTTGGCAGGCACTGCCTTGCGTGCCGTCGCCTTCTTGGCCGCCTTGCGGGCGGGCTGCTTGGCGGATTTCTTCTTTTTGGTAGCCATGGTCGTCTTCGTCCCGATCACTTGTACATGGTCTGGTTCTGGGTGCCCGGCGCGTAGACATTGGGATCGACCCAGATGTTGACCAGCGCCGGCTTGCCCGACTTGACCGCTTCCTGGGCGCGGCGCAGGGCGGGCTTGATGTCCTTGGCCTCGCGCACGTCCTCGCCGTGGCCGCCCAGCATCTTGGCGAATTCGCCGAACGGCACGTCGCCCAGCTTGTTGCCGATGTCGCCGCGCTGGGGGCCGTATTTCTGGATCTGGCCGAAGCGGATCTGGTTCATGGCCGAGTTGTTGCCGACCACGCCGAGGAAGGGCAGCTTGAAGCGCACCGCGGTCTCGAAATCCCAGCCGGTCATGGCGAAGGCGCCGTCGCCGAAATAGCACAGCACGTCGAGGTCCGGCCGCGCCTGCTTGGTGGCCAGCGCGAACGGCACGCCGACGCCCAGCGTGCCGAGCGGCCCCGGATCCATCCAGCGGCCGGCGGCGCGCGGCTGCACCGCTTGGGCGGTGATGGTGACGACGTCGCCGCCGTCACCGATGTACATGGTGTTCTCGGTCAAAAGCTCGTTCAGTTCCCACGCCACGCGATAGGGATTGATCGGCGAGGCGTCCGACTTGAACTGGCCCATCAGCTTGTCCTGGGCGGCCTTCTCGGCGCCGACCAGCTCCTGGATCCAGGAGTCGCGGCGCTTGGCGCCGTTGTCGGCGCGGCCGCTGGCGGCGGCGGTGACGGCCGACAGGATCACGCCGCAATCGCCGACCAGGCCGAGATCGATGTCGCGGTTCTTGCCGACGGTGCGGTAGTCGAGGTCGATCTGCACCACCGTCGCCTTGTCGGTCAGCCGCTTGCCGTAGCCCATGCGGAAGTCGAACGGCGTGCCGACGATGATGATCAGGTCGGCCTTGCCGAAGGCGTAGGCGCGGGTCTTCGAGAAATGGTGCGGATCGCCCGGCGGCAGGGTGCCGCGGCCGGCGCCGTTCATGAACGCCGGCACGTTGAGCTTGCGCAGGAATTCGCGCGCGGCGTCGGTGGCGCGGCAGGTCCACACCTGCCCGCCCAGCAGGATCGCCGGACGCTCGGACTTGACCACCAAATCGGCCAGGCGCTCGACATCGCGCGGATCGGCCATCAGCTTGGGCGAGGCGCGGTACTTGCCGGCGGCGGGAATGCGGGCCTTGGTGATGTCGACCTTGGCGTCGAGCACGTCGCGCGGGATCTCGAGGAAGGACGGCCCCGGCGCGCCGTTGAGGCATTCGCGGAACGCCATCGACACGAAATCGGCGATGCGCTCGGTCGAGGGCACGGTGGCGGCGAATTTGGTGATCGGCTGCATGATGTCGACATGCGGCAGGTCCTGCAATCCGCCCATCTTGTGCTGGCTGAGCGCGGCCTGGCCGCCGATCAGCAGGAACGGGCTTTCGGCGCGGAAGGCGTTGGCGACGCCGGTGACGGCGTCGGTGGTGCCGGGACCGGCGGTGACCACGGCGCAGCCCGGCTTGCCGGTGACGCGCGCCCAGCCGTCGGCGGCGTGGGCCGCGACCTGCTCGTGGCGGACGTCGATGATCTTGATGCCTTCGTCGAGGCAGCCGTCGTAGATGTCGATGATGTGGCCGCCGCAAAGGGTGAAGATGCAATCGACGCCTTCGGCCTTGAGGGCCTTGGCGACCAGGTGACCGCCCGAGATCTGGGTGTTGGTCTTGGCTTCGGCGGGCTTGGCGGCGGGTTCGGCCATGATGCGGCTCCTATGCGTAGGGTCAGTCGAGATAGTCGACGTTGGTTGCGACGTGACGGGCGAGGTTGAGCGAATGCTCGCGGACTAGGCGCTCGGCCAACTCGGCGTCGCGCGCCTCGAGCGCCGAGATGATCGCCATGTGGTCGACGATCGAGCGGGCGACGCGGTCGCGCTCGCCGATGGTCTTGCGACGGATGGCGCGCATGTGGATGAACAGGTTGTCGGCGGTCTTGGACAGAAGCTCCGAGCCCGCCAACTGGATGATGCGCTGGTGGAAGGCGATGTTGGATTCCGAATATTCGTCGAGATGCGCGCGCGCATCCGCGCCGTCGGGATTGCCGACCAGTCCGCGCAGGCTGCGCAAATCCTCGTCGCTGGCCCGCTCGGTCGCCAGCCGCGCCGCCATGCTTTCGACCGCCGCCCAAACCAGGATCATGTCCAGGATTTCGGCCTTGGTCTTGCGCACCACGAACACCCCGCGCCGCGGTACCGAACGCACGAATCCCTCTTGCTCCAGAAGGGCCAGCGCCTCGCGGATCGGCGTGCGCGACACGCCCAGATCCTCGGCCAAACGGCGCTCGTCCAGCCGCAGCTCCTCCTTGGCGCCATAGATGTCCATGGCCATGATCGCCTGCTTGAGCGCGGCGAAGGCCCGGATCTTGAAACTGTGCTGGGCGTCGATCGGCTGGACGTCCAGCCGCGCTACCGCCGCCATGAAATGGGCCCTCCCCCGGCTGGCATTATGTATACCACAGCCACTTTCCCGACCGCGACCGGATTTTGCTACTTCGTCTTAAGCTTTTGCAAAATAAGAGAAATCAACGGCCAGAACAGCAGGATCATCGACAGCCCGGTGATCGAGCCAACGAGCGGGTTCGACCAGAACACCGACAGGTTGCCCTGGCTGATCAGCATCGACTGACGGAAATTCTCTTCCGCCCGGTCGCCCAACACCAAGGCCAGCACCAACGGCGCCAACGGATAGTCGAGCTTCTTGAAAACATAGCCGACCACGCCGAAGCCCAGCATCAGATAGACGTCGAACATGGCGTTGTGGACGGTGTAGGCGCCGACCGCGCAGATGACGATGATGATCGGCGCGATGATCGAAAACGGGATGCGCAGGATGGCGGCGAAGAACGGCACCGTCGTCAGCACCACCAGCAAGCCGGCGATGTTGCCGAGATACATGCTGGCGATCAGCCCCCAGACGAAGTCCTTCTGCTCGACGAACAGCAGGGGGCCCGGCTGCAGCCCCCAGATGATCAGTCCGCCCAGCAGAACGGCCGCGGTCGGCGATCCCGGAATGCCCAGGGTCAACATCGGCAACAGCGCCGATGTGCCGGCGGCATGGGCCGCGGTCTCGGGCGCGACTACGCCCTCGATGTTGCCGCGGCCGAAGCTGTCCTTGTCCTTGTCCTTGGCGAAGCGCTTGGCCAGGCCATAGCCCATGAACGAAGCCGGCGTGGCGCCGCCGGGCGTGATGCCCATCCAGCAGCCGACCAGGCAGGATCGGATCGAGGTCGCCCAATAGCGCGGCAGTTCCTTCCAGGTATCGATCACGACGCGCATCTTCATCCGCGCGGACTCGCCCTTGAAGTTGAGCCCTTCCTCCATGGTCAGCAGGATCTCGCCGATGCCGAACAGGCCGATCACCGCGATCAGGAAGTCGAAACCGCGCAACAGCTGCTCGGTGCCGAAGGTCATGCGCAACTGGCCGGTGACGTTGTCGAGACCGATCCCCGCCAGCGCGAAGCCCAACATCATGGCGACCACGGTCTTGAACGGCGTGCCCTTGGCCATGCCGATGAAACTGCAGAAGGTCAACAGCGCCACCGAGAAATATTCGGGCGGCCCGAACTTGAGCGCGAACTTGGCCACCAAGGGCGCGAGGAAGGTGATCATCAGCACCGCCACCAGCGCGCCGACGAAGGACGAGGTGAAGGCCGCGGTCAGGGCCTCGCCCGCCTTGCCCTGCTTGGCCATCGGAAAGCCGTCGAAGGTGGTCGCCACCGACCACGGCTCGCCCGGGATGTTGAACAGCACCGAGGTGATGGCGCCGCCGAACAAGGCGCCCCAGTAGATGCAGCTCAGCATGATGATGGCCGAGGTCGGCGACATGCTGAAGGTCAACGGCAGCAGGATGGCGACGCCGTTGGCGCCGCCCAAGCCCGGCAGCACGCCGATCAGCACGCCCAACAGGATGCCGACCATCATCAGCACCAGGTTGAGCGGCTGGGCGGCGACGGTGAAGCCGTGAAACAGGGCCTGAATCTCGTCCATGACGCGCGCCCTCAGTAGCCGAACATGGTTTCGAGCGGCCCCTTGGGCAGGGGAACCTTGAACCACAGCTCGAACAGCAGGAACAGCGCCACCGGAATGCCGAGCGCGATCGGGGCGATGACCGGCAGCCGGTACTTGCCCAGCCACCACATGAACGCGCCGATAAAGACGGTCGAAGCGACGTAGAAGCCGATCCAGGTCATGGCGGCGACGTAGATCGCCGAAGGCAGCAGCACCGCCATGACGTCGCGCAGCGCGCCGCGGCCGACGAAATTGCCGTCCGTCTGGTTGCGCGCCAGCGCGGTCTGCACGATCACTGCCAGCGCACCGATCGCCAAAATGGCGCCGACCCGGAACGGGAAATAGCCCGACTGTGGGCCGTCCGATGCCCAGCTTGCGCCGATCTTGTCGCTTTGCTGCATCAGCAAGGCGGAAAACGCCAGCACGATGCCGGCGACGACGTATTCCATGACGCGCACGCCGACGGTGCGCTCGACCTTGTCGCTGTCGTTCATGCCTCGAAATCCGATCGAATGGACGCGCCGCCGGCGGTCCAAGCCGCCGGCGGACGCGGTTCGGTCACTTGGCGAGGAACCCGGCCTTATCCATCACCGCGCGGTGCATGGTCTCGGCATCGGCCACCCATTTGCGATAGGCGTCCCCGGTCATGAAGGTCTGATTGAACGCGCCGTTGGCCATCAGATCCTTCCACTCCTGGGTCTCGCGCACCTTTTGCATGACGCCGACGTAATAGGCGACCTGTTCCTGGGTCACGCCCGGCGCCATGAACAGTCCGCGCAGCATCAGGTATTCGATCGCCAGGCCCTGTTCGCGGCAGGTCGGGATGTCGCCCCAGGACATGGTGCCGGCGATCTTGTCGTTATAGGGCAGGCGCTTGGAATCGAACACGCAGAGCGGCCTAAGCGATCCCGCCCGCCACTGCGCCACCGCTTCGATCGGGTTGTTGACGGTCGAATCGACATGCTTGCCGACCAGCTGCACGGCGACGTCGCCGCCGCCGCGGAACGGCACATAGGTGAACTTGACGCCCAAGGCCTGCTCGATCTGGGCGGTGATGATCTGGTCTTCCTGCTTGGAGCCGGTGCCGGCCATCTTCATCGGCGACGTCGCCGGCGCCGCCTTGACCGCCGCCAGGTATTCCTGCGCGGTCTTGTAGGGCGTCTCGGCATTGACCCAGAGGATGAACTCGTCCAGCGCCAACATCGCCAGCGGCGTCAAATCCTTCCAGTTGAACGGAACGTTGGTCGCCAATGGCGTGGTGAACAGGTTCGACAGCGTGATGATGATCTTGTGCGGATCGCGGTTGGCGCCCTTGACGGCAAGGAAGCCCTCGGCGCCGGCCGCGCCGGACTTGTTGACCACGACCAGCGACTCGCTCATCAGCTTGTGCTTTTCGACGATGCCCTGGATGGTACGTGCCATCTGGTCGGCGCCGCCGCCGGTGCCGGCGGGCACGACGAACTCGACCGGCTTGGTCGGCTTCCATTGCGCCGCAGCCGGTGCGGTCAAGGCAATCACCGCAGCGCCGACGGTCAGCGCATAAGCGACAGTCTTGTAGATATTCGGCATTGGACCCCCCCTCGCTTAGGAATTCAGCCACGATCTACGCGGCTCTTGGTATTTGGTATGCCAAGAAGAGCATGAAGCTCAATTGCTGCCAAGCGAAATCGGACCATGGGAACACCGCCTCGTTCGTTACGTGGTATGAAATCCGCGCCATGCATGACGGCCTCGTTCCTGCGCTGATCGCATTTTTCGTGGTGATCGATCCGGTCGGGTTGAGCCCGGTCTTTGCCGGGCTAACCGCCGAACTCTCGCCTTCCGAAAAGCGCCGTACGGCGGTCAAAGCCGCTGCCATCGCCGGCGGCGTGTTGTTGGGATTCGCGTTCCTCGGGACGACGGTACTGGAAGCCTTGGGGATTGGACTGCCGGCGATGCGCATCGCCGGAGGCATCCTGTTGCTGTTGGCGGCGATCGACATGTTGTTCGCACGCCCTTCGGGCTTGCGTTCGACCACCGAGCCCGAAAACAAGGAAGCGCGTGCGCGCCACGACGTTTCGGTGTTTCCGCTGGCGATCCCGTTGATCGCCGGCCCGGGAGCAATCACCACGCTGCTGTTGCTGATGGGCGGGACGGGCGGCGAGCCGTTGCGTCAGGCAGTGGTATTGGGGGCGTTGGCGGCAGTAATGACGGCGACATTGGCGGCAATGCTTTTCGCGGCGGGCGTGACTCGGCTGTTGGGCGTAACTGGGGTCAACGTCGTCGGTCGTGTGCTCGGCATCCTGCTCGCCTCCTTGGCCTGCCAGTTCGTGATCGACGGGCTGGCGCAACTCGGCTTATCGCGCTTTTGATCTCCCGGCCACGCTTGACTAACTCTCATGCCTTGAGTATCTGCGCAGCACGAGATTATCGCCCGAGTTGGCGCATAGCCCCATGAAAGATAGGCAAAATCATGGCCGAAGCGGTCGACGTCCTGTTCGTCAACCCGGGTGACCGGCGACAGATCTATCAGTCGCTAGGCGACGAATTCAGCGCCATCGAGCCGCCGGTGTTCGCGGGTTTGTTCGCGACTTACGTCCGGCGCAAGGGTGCCAGTGCCGCGATCATCGACGTCCCGGCGCTGGCGATCAGCGCCGAGAAATGCGCCGAGATGGCGGTGCAGGATTTCAAGCCGCGTCTGGTGGTGATCGTGGTCTACGGTTTCCAGCCCTCGGCCTCGACCCAGAACATGAGTTCGGCTGGGAAGATCGCGCGCGAGATCAAGAAGCTGGACCCGACCGTCAAGGTGATGATGACCGGGACGCATCCCGCCGCCCTGCCCGAGCGCACCATGCGCGACGAAAGCGTCGACTTCGTGTGCGATCTCGAAGGCCCGGCCACGATCTTCAAGACGCTGGAGGCGATCCGCGCCCAGGGTGTCGGCTATGACCGAGTGGCTTCGCTGTGGTGGCGCGAGGACGGCAAGATCGCGAAGCCGAAATCGGCCGAGCCGCTGATCACCGATCTCGACGGCGAGATGCCGGGGATCGCCTGGGACTTGCTGCCGATGGACCGCTACCGGGCGCATAATTGGCACTGCTTCGACCATATCCAAGAGCGCTCGCCCTACGCCTCGATCCACACCAGCCTGGGCTGTCCCTACAAGTGCAGCTTCTGCTGCATCAACGCGCCGTTCGGCAAGTCGTCCTATCGCATGTGGAGCCCCGAGACGGTGATCAAGGAGATCGATCACCTGGTCGAGCGCTATGGCGTCAAGAACATCAAATTCGTCGACGAGATGTTCGTGCTCAACAAGCGCCATGTGCTGGGGCTGTGCGATCTGCTGGCCAAGCGCGACTACAAGGTCAACATCTGGGCCTATGCGCGGGTCGACACCGTGCAGGACCAGTTCCTCGACGCGCTCAAGGGCGCCGGCATCAACTGGCTGTGCCTCGGCATCGAAAGCGCGTCCGACCATGTCCGCGATGGGGCGCTGAAGAAGTACGGCAACGACGACATCATCGATGTCGTGCGGCGCATCCAAAAGTCCGGCATCTACGTTCTCGGGAACTACATCTTCGGGCTGCCCGACGACACCATCGACCGCATGCAGCAGACGCTCGACCTGGCGACCGAACTCAATTGCGAGTTCGCCAACTTCTATTCTGCCATGGCCTATCCCGGCTCGGCGCTCTATCGCATGGCGACTGAAAGCGACATGGCGCTGCCCGCGGAATGGCACCAATTCTCGCAGCACTCCTATGATGCGCTGCCGTTGGCCAACCGGCATTGCTCGAGCGACGAGATTTTGCGCTTTCGCGACCGCGCCTGGAGCGAATATTTCACCAATCCGAAATATCTTGCCATGATTGCGGCGAAATTCGGGCCCGACGTGGTAGCCCACCTTGAGCGCTTGGCGAAGGTAACGTTGACGCGCCGATACCTGGACCGGGCCGCGGCCTAGGCGGACTCGGAATTCGTTTATTACGCACCATGACCCGTCCGCCCATGGCCGATCTCGAGCGCATCTATCGCTCGCTACGCCTGATTCGACGCGCCGAGGAGGAGGTCGCCCGAGTCTATCCCAGCGACAAGATCAAGAGCCCCGTGCACCTTTCGATCGGACAGGAGTCGATTGCGGTCGGGGTGTGCGATGCGCTTCGCCATGACGACATCGTCTCCGGAACCTATCGCGGTCATGCCGCCTATTTGGCGAAGGGTGCGCCGCTCGATCGCATGATGGCCGAGCTCTACGGCAAGGATACCGGTTGCGCGCGCGGCAAGGGCGGATCGATGCATCTGGTCGACATGGCGCAAGGCGTCTTGGGCGCTTCGGCCGTAGTCGGCACAACGATACCGCTGGCGGCCGGGTTTGCGCTGGCACTGAAGCGCGAGGGCAAGGGGCGCGTCGCGGTTTCTTTCTTCGGGGATGGTGCGACCGAAGAGGGCGTATTCGCCGAGAGCTTGAATTTTGCCGCGCTGCACCGGTTGCCGCTGTTGTTCGTATGTGAAAACAACGGCTACGCCATCCACGAACCGACCGCCAAGCGTTGGGCGACAAACCGCTTGGTCGAGCGCGCGGCAAGCTACGGCATGCCGGCCGAGGCCGTGAACGACGGCGACGTGCTGGCGCTGCGGGCGCTCGTGATACGCTTGGTCGAAGGCATGCGCGCCGGGACCGGCCCGGCGTTCGTCGAAGCCAAGACCTATCGCTGGCGCGAGCATGTCGGCCCAAACGAGGATTTCGAGGCCGGTTATCGCGGCCGTCGCGATCTCGAGGCATGGCAAGCGACTGATCAGGTCGTGCGCATCGGCGGCATGATCGCGCCCGCCCGCCGCGCGGCGATCGACGCGGCAATCGAAACCGAGATCGCCGCAGCGTTGCAATTCGCCGAGAACAGTCCCGTGCCCGATCCGGCCCAGCTGACGACCGACACCTATGCCTGACGCCGCGCCGCGCGCGCTGTCCTATGTCGATGCGCTGCGCGAGGCAGCGGCGCAGGAGATGGAGCGCGATCCGCGCGTCTTCGTCATGGGTCTCGACGTCGACGATCACAAAGGCATCCAAGGCTCGACCAAAGGCTTAGTCGACCGTTTCGGTCCGGAGCGGGTCTTCACCACGCCCCTGTCCGAAGACGCCATGACCGGGGTCGCGATCGGTGCGGCGCAGGCCGGACTGCGCCCGATCCATGTCCATATCCGCATGGACTTCCTGATGCTGTGCATGAACCAATTGGTCAACATTGCCGCCAAAAGCCGCTACATGTACGGCGGCCAGGTCAAAGTGCCGATGGTGGTGCGGGCGATGATCGGCAAGTCTTGGGGCCAGGGCGCACAGCACAGCCAGGGCCTGCACGCCATGTTCATGCACGTGCCGGGAATTAAGGTGTTGGCTCCGTCCAACGCCCATGATGCCAAGGGCTGCTTGATTGCGGCCATCCGCGACGACAACCCGGTTCTTATGGTCGAGCACCGTTTGCTCTACCCCCTGATTGCCGAAGTACCCGAGGCGCCCTATGCCGCCCGGCTGGGCGAGGCCCGTGTCTTGCGCAAGGGAACGGATATCACTCTGCTCGGCATATCGGCGATGGTGCCGGAATGCCTGCGCGCGGCCGAGCTTTTGCGCGAGATCGGCATTGATGCCGAAGTGATCGATCCGATTTCGCTGGTGCCCTTCGACCGTGCGGCTCTGGCGGCCTCTGTCCGCAAGACCGGACGCCTGCTGGCGGTCGACAGCGCCTGGACGATGTGCGGCGCCAGCGCCGAAGTCGCTGCCATGGCGGCCGAGGACGCCCCGGGGGTCCGCATCGCACGGCTGGGTTTTGCGCCCACCACCTGCCCGACTGCGCCCTCGCTGGAGCACGCTTTCTATCCCAACCCGGCCGTGATCGCGGCGCGGGCACATGTGCTGGTCCGGCCGGATGCCAAGACCTGGCGACCCAGCCCCGAGGCGGAACGGTCAGTGACGGGATTGAATTTCAAAGGGCCATTCTAGACAATCCTAGCTGCTTTCAGGTTTTTTCGACCCGGCAAGGAGAATAGGGCGTGAATGCGCGCAAGCTAATATCGGTTGTTCTTTCGTTTCGGAACGAGGAAGACAACATTCCTGAGATGATCAATCGACTTGAAATGGCGCTTGGTGCGTTGCCGGAGGATTATGAGATTATTTACGTCAACGACGATTCGACCGATCGCTCGTTGGAATTGCTGATTGAACGCAACCGGCAGAACCCGCGGGTCAAGGTGATCACTCTTTCACGGCGCTTCGGGGTCGAACCGGGTATCTTCGCCGGCATGGCGTACGCGCGCGGCGATGCCGTCATTACGATCGATGCCGATCTGCAGGATCCGCCGGAACTGATACCCGAATTGGTTGGGCTTTGGCGGGAAGGGGCGGATGTGGTCTATACCGTCCGCACTGCGCGCGAAGGCGAATCCTGGCTGAAACTGTTCTTGACCCGAATCGGCTACCGCGTCATCGACTTGTTTGCCGAAATCCATATCCCGCTGAATGCCGGCGACTTCCGCCTACTGTCACGTCGCGTGGTGGACACCCTCAACCAATTGACCGAACCCAATACCTATCTTCGCGGCCTCGTGCAATGGGTCGGGTTCAGGCGGGTTCCCTATTCATATGTTCGGAAGGGTCGCAGCGCCGGCGAAAGCCATTTCGCGCTGTTCGGCAAGGCGCCAATAACAGCGTTCTTTTACGGTGTCACTGGATTTTCGACTATTCCGATACTTCTGATCGTTGCGGTCGGCGTCTTGACGACAGCTATGGCCTCCGTCGCTTTGCCGGTCGCGATTGCAATGGCGGCGAACGATGTCATTTCTCATTTTTGGTGGATCGGACTTGGCGTCGCGTGGTTTTGGGGAACGATCATTGGCGCGATCGGCGTCGTCGGTCTCTTTGTCGCGCGAATCTTTCGGACCGCACTCAATCGACCGCGCTTCCTGGTGGAATCGACTATCGGCATCGACGCCGAGCCGCCGCGGTCAGTGGAGCGGGCAAGGATTTGATTGGCTGACCCGGCCAAAATGCCGACGAACTTCAGATGCATAGTCGTTGCATCGACGGTGGCGGTGGCGGTGGCGGTGGCGGTGGCGGTGGCGACGAAGCTGCGACCATGCGTTCCTGGCGATTCCCTTAGTTCTTCGGGTTACCGTACAAACAGCGAGTACATGACACTGACATGCGCCGGTTGATTCACAGCATCACTGCTCCGCTGCTCCTGATCGCGGTGCTGGTCCCATTTTTCGTCATCGCGGCTCGGTTCGCTACGCCCAGCCGCGAGCGATTGGACATGGCGTTGAACGGGCATGTCTTGTCGCCGGCCGAGATCGGGGCGATGGTTTCGCAGCGCCAAGCGCATATTGAGACGACGATAGAATTCAAGCGCGAGATGGGGCAACGCGTCGTCCGTGGCGAAGCGGGAAAAGTGATCAAGACACCCTCCGCTTTCGGTTCCGACCCCATGCTTTCCGACATCGAGAAGCTGATCTGGCTGCGCGAACTGGTGTTGTGGACTCCATTCGACGAAGCGACTGCGTTCTCGGCGTTGTCGCGCATGAATCCGGCCAAGTTCGATTTCAATCCGCACGTCTTCAACTATGGCGGAGCTTTGATCTATCCCGTGGGCGCGCTGCTTTTTGTCCTCGACCGGGCCGGATTACTAAAGGCGAGCGGCGGTCTTGGCGCCATGATCGAGGATCCTGACCAAGTCGGCCGCATGTACCTCGCCGCCAAGCTGCTGATCGCGGGCAGTTTTCTGGCTACGCTGCTGCTGATTTGGGATATCGGCCGGTTGCTGGCGTCGCCCCGTGCCGGCTTGATCGCAGCCCTCGCTTATGGCCTATCCGATTCCTTCGGTCAGGCCCTGGTGATCAAGCCCCATGTCCCGGCGGCGATGTGGACCGCAGTCGCCATCAGCCTGTTGCTTCGCTTCGATCGCGACGCCAGGATTTGGCGGATATGGGCAGCCGGGGCCGCGGTCGGCATGGCCGCCGGCAGCATCGTCACGGCGGCACCGGTCGCGCTGCTCGTACCGCTGCTCTTGTGGCGCAAATCGAATTGGCCGACATGGCTCGGACAGTGCGCGATCGCCGGGCTTGCTGCCGCGGCCGTCTTTTTCGCGACCAATCCCTATATCGTCCTCGATGCCTATCAGTTCGCCACCGACGCCGCCATTCACGGAACCGGACGCAGCCGCCTGACGCCCCAATTGGGTCGGCTTTGGGAAAGTCTTTTGGACACCCCATTTCACAACCCGCCGTTCTCGATGTTGGCTTGTGCGGCCGTAGTTTACGGGAGTTGGAGAAGCCAAGGCGCGGTGGCCGGCTTGAGCCGTTTTGCGCTGGTGCTCATTCCGCTTCTCGGCAGTACGGTCGGGAGCGGACGAACCGTGACGTTTATGTACCCTATCTTCTATATTTTGGCTGGCCTCGCGATCGACCACTGGCTGCAAGCGTCGCCGGAATCGCGTTGGCGCCCCGGTTTGGTGGTCGTTACACTTCTTGTTACTGCTGCCAATCCCGCGACCGAGTTCGTCAACATACGGAAATGGGATCAGACAAACCGCGACTTCCGAGAAGCTTTCGATCGGCTGCCGATCGATGCGAACACAGTGATGGCGGTCTATGCACGATCGATTTTTCTACCGACGCCGCTCTATCCTGCCAGGATCATGTATCTGGACCTGAACGATCCGATCGATCAACCGCGAATAGACTATGTTTTGGTGCCGTCAGGCCTCGGCCTCTATCGCCAATTGCGCGAATTCGTAGGTCGCGATTTTGTACCCGTCACGCCTTGCCGGCCCGATCCCGAACCTGGGCCGCGGGCCTTGGTGACATGGGTGCTCGATCGGGTCACCCGAGCCGAAACCGTGCCGCCGAGTCGAACCTGCCTCTATGCCAAGACGCCGGCGCGCTAGGGAATGACCACGGGCTATCTCGCGCCGGAAGGCCTTGAAGAGGCGCTGGCGCGCGAATTGGAAGGGCGGATCGCCGGCCGCCACGGCCGGCTGTTCTTGTGCGCCGATCCGCCGGCGGCCGATATCGCCTGGGCGGCCAATGTCTGGCGCGCGGTCGAGGACCTGCCCATCGCCTCGATCGGCGACGCCGCCCGCAAGCTGCGCGATCGCGGCCGCAATTGGGCGCTATATTCCCTGGCCCATCACCGCCGCGCCGCCCTGATCCAAGCCAAGCTGCCCAAGGTGTCGTTCAAGCCGCTGGCCTTCCCGGCCCCGCCGCCCGAGGCGCCGCTCGGCTCCTGGACCCTGCTGGCGCCCGATCGCATGCTGTGCGCGGCGCGCTGCGATTCGGCGTTTCCGCACGGCGAAGCGCGCTTCGTCGAGGACAAGGCCGGCCCGCCCAACCGTGCCTATCTGAAACTTTGGGAAGCCTTCACGCGGCTCGGCCAGCGCCCGGGCGCGAGCGAGCGCTGCCTCGATCTTGGCGCCAGCCCGGGCGGCTGGAGCTGGGTCGCGGCCTCGCTGGGCGCCCGCGTGGTCGCGGTCGACAAGGCATCGCTCGATCCCCGCATCGCCGCCATGCCCGGCGTGGAAATGCTGCGCGCCAGCGCCTTTTCGCTCGACCCGGCCGGTTTTGGGGCGGTCGATTGGCTGTTGTCGGACGTGGTGTGCTATCCGACGCGGCTGTTGGCGCTGGTCAAGCGCTGGCTGGCGGCGGGCAAGGTCGGCCGCTTTCTCTGCACCCTCAAGTTCCAAGGCGCGACCGATTTCGAGGCCATCGCCGGATTCCGGGCCATTCCCGGCGGGCGGCTGTTCCATCTCCATGCCAACAAGCACGAGCTGACCTGGTTCCTGGACACGCGCCGGAATTTGCCTGCCCCTTTGGAGCGGAATACGAGGGCATGATTCGCGATCTGTCTCGAAGCTTGCGGTTCAAGACCGATCGATCATGCACTATGATGCGCCCGGCATGAACCCGCGCCAACCTTTCGTCGCCGCCTCGCTGATCGAAGGCGAACAAGTGCAAAGCTCGGCCAGCTATCACTGGATCGCGGTGGCGACGGCGATCCTGCGGCTGGCGCTGTGGGGCGTGGTGGCGGCCGCGCTGTGGTGGCTGACCGAGAAGATCTTCATGGTGCTCGACCGCCCGCTCTGGGCGATCAGCCCTTGGCTGGTGTTGCACGCGCTGTGGCTGGCGCCGGCGGCGTTGGGCACGATCGAGTTCGCCCGCCGTCTGATCGAGCACTTCACCATCGAAATCGCCGTCACCAACCAGCGGCTCCTGATCAAGCAGGGCTGGATCTCGCGCCATACCCAGGAAATCCGGCTGTCGCGCATCGAGGAGGTCAACCTGCGCCAGGGCGTGCTCGGCCGTATCCTTGGCTATGCCAGCCTGCGCGTGGCCGGCGTCGGCGCGGGCGAGATCCTGCTTGAGCCGCTGGCCCGTCCGCTGATCTTCCGCGACGCTCTCGCCAAGGCCAAGGCCGCGGCGGCGGGATCGGGCGTGGCGCCGCCCGCGGCGGCATGAGCCGACTGGTTCCCAGCACCGTCGCCGGCAGCTTGCCCAAGCCGGCCTGGCTGGCGCGGCCCGAAATGCTGTGGGCGCCGTGGGCGCAGACCGGCGCGCTGCTGGAAGAATCCAAGCGCGATGCGGTGCGCCTCGCGCTGCAGGTGCAGGAACGCGCCGACATCGACATCGTCAGCGACGGCGAGCAGACCCGCCAGCATTTCGTCCACGGCTTCCTCGAACGCCTCACCGGCATCGACTTCGCCAAGAAGCGCCGCATCGGCATTCGCGCCGATCGCTACGAGGCCGACTGCCCGACCGTGGTCGGGCCGATCGCGCGCACCGCCGGCGTGCACGGCGAGGAGGCGCGGTTCCTGCGTTCCGCCACCGCGCGCGCGGTCAAGTTCACCCTGCCCGGGCCGATGACCATCGTCGACACCCTGGCCGACGAGCATTATGGCGACCGCGCCAAGCTGGCCTTCGCCTTTGCCGAAGTTCTCAACGCCGAGGCGCGCGAACTGGCGGCGATCGGCATCGACGTCGTCCAGTTCGACGAGCCGGCCTTCAACGTCTACATGGACGCGGTGGCGGATTGGGGCCTGCCGGCGCTGGAACGCGCCGCCCAGGGCCTCGGCTGCAAGACCGCGGTCCACATCTGCTACGGCTACGGCATCAAGGCCAATCTCGACTGGAAGGCGACGCTGGGCGGCGATTGGCGGCAATACGAGCGCACCTTTCCGCTGCTGGCCAAGAGCAAGATCGACCAGGTGTCGCTGGAATGCGCCAATTCCAAGGTGCCGATCGAACTGCTCGGCCTGCTGGCCGGCAAGGACGTGCTGGTCGGCGCGATCGACGTCGCCAACGACCGCATCGAGACCCCGGAGGAGGTCGCGGCGACGCTGCGCCGCGCCCTGGCCCATGTCCCCAAGCGGCACCTGATCGCCTGCACCAATTGCGGCATGGCGCCGATGAAGCGCGAAATCGCCTACGCCAAGCTGATGGCGCTGGGCGCGGGCGCCGCGCTGCTGCGGCGGGAACTCGCCTGAGCTATTTGCGCTTCTCGGTCTTCAGTTCGTAGCGCTTCTGCCACTCGGCCAGGATGCGGGCGCGGTTGGCCGAGGCCCAGGCGAAATCGTTCTTGATCAGCGATGCCTCGACCTCGGGCGGGTAGTTGGGCAGGGTGTTGGGAATCCCCGGCAGCGCGACTTGCGAGGCGTATTTGGCGTAGGCCTCGTTGGCCTTGCGGCTGGCGGCCCAGTCGGCCAGGCGGCGCGCGGCCGCCAGCTTGGCGGTGCCCTTGACGATGGCGAAGGCGTCCATGTCCCAGCCGCCGCCTTCCGTCATCACCAGGATCTCGATCGGCGCGCCCGCGGTCTTGAGCGTCGCCCCCAAGAGATCGTAGGCGATGCCGACCGGGTATTCGCCAGCGGCCGCATCGCGGCAGGGCTTGGAGCCGGAATGCACGTAGACGGCGATGTTGTCGTGCAGCCGATCCATGAAACGCCAGGCCTCGGCCTCGCCGAACATCTGAATCCAGCCCGAGACGTGGAAAAAGCCGGTGCCCGAGGAGGTCGGATTGGGCATTACCAGCCGGCCCTTGAAGCGCGGATCGAGCAGGTCGTACCAGGACTTGGGCACCGGCAGCCCCAGTTTCTTGGCCTCGACGGTGTTGAAGCACAGCGACGCCGCCCAGGCCTCCATGCCGAACCAGGAAGGCGGGGTGTTGGGGTCGCGGAAATTGGGCTTGAACTCGGTCAGGTTGGGCGGGACATGCGGCACCAGGAGGCCTTCCCGGTCCAGCAGCAGCATCGAGGTCACCGCCAGCCCCCATATCGCATCCGCCCGCGGCTGCGATTTCTCGGCCAGCAGCTTGGCGGTGACGACGCCGGTGGCGTCGCGATGGAACGACAATTCGATCTCGGGATGGTCGCGCTCGAAGGCGCGCCGGAAGGTCTCGATGTAGTCGTTCTCGAGCGTCGAATAGACCACCAGCCGCGTCTTGGCCTGGGCCGACGCCAAGCCGGGCAGCAGGCCCAAAAACAAAACCAATGCGAGTTTCGTCATGTTCGTCTCCCTACGCCGGCATGACCCGGATCAGGTTCGGCGGGTCTCCGCCGGGATCGGCGGACTCTCAGCCCCGTGGGGCTCCCCTGGAACAGGGCTAAAATGGTGCGGCGCGCGGGCGCGGTCAAGGCTAGAGTGAGGCCCATGCGTGCATGGGCGATGGCAGGTCTGTGTTGGCTCGTTTCCGGGTCGGCCTTGGCCGATGCGCGCTTGCCGGAATGGGCCAAGACGCTGGATCGGCTGGTGGCGACGATCGAATCGCCCGCCGCCGGCGAGGATGCGCTGGCCGAGGCGCGGCGCGAACTGGTGGCGGTGCGGGCCGAAGCGCTGGCGCTGCGCCGCGGCGAGGACGCCCGCGCCGGCTCGATGCGCCGCCTGCTCGATCTGATCGGCCCGCCGCCCGACGAGAAGGCCCCGCCCGAACTGCCCGATGTGGCGGCGCGCCGGGCGGCGTTCGAGGCCCAGCTGCGCGATATCGAGGCCACCGCCCGCCAGGCCGGCGTCATCGCCACCGTCGCCGAGTTCATGGTCGGCCGGGCCGACCAGCTGCGTCGTCGCCGGCTCTATCACGACCTCACCCATCCCAGCGCCTCGCTCTATGCCGAGGCCGATTGGAACCGCGCCAACGCCGCCATTGCCCGATCGATCGCCGCGCGCGCGGAGACGCCGTTCGAGGGTCGGGCCAGCGACGCGCGGGTGATCGGACTGCTGGCGCTGGTGGCGGCACTGTGGTTTGGGGCCCGTTTCCTGCCCGAGCCCGAAGGCGGCGGGATCGAGCGGCGACGCTATCGGCTGCGGCTGCTGACCGCTGTGCGGGTGGGGCTGCGCCATGGCGGCGTGGCGGCGATCGGTTTGTGGGTCGGCGCCGAGATCGCGTGTCGCCTGCTGATGCCCGCGGCGC
>Ga0194120_10003838_pt1 | contig 23862 bp, 19 predicted proteins | sample TA2MahCa65mmetaG_FD_148642 | JGI IMG/M metagenome (GOLD analysis project Ga0194120, IMG submission 148642) | Freshwater microbial communities from Lake Tanganyika, Tanzania - TA2015019 Mahale Deep Cast 65m | ecosystem: Environmental > Aquatic > Freshwater > Lake | place: Tanzania: Lake... | reverse complement strand
GCATCCGGCCGCGGAACGCCTCGCCCTCTCACATTTTCAGGATCATCTTGTGTTGGAATCAATCCCGGTTTCAGGATCATCTTGTATTGGAAAATTCTGCGAAGCTTCCTTCGCTGCGGTTTTGCTACTCTGTTGAATTGGACTCCCCGCCCCAGCCGCCGCCGCGCATTTGCGCCGTCAGTTACCTGAATACCGTTCCGCTGGTCTGGGGTATGCTTCATGGCGAACAAAGCCAGCATTGCCAACTGGATTTCCGCGTGCCGTCGGAGTGTGCCGACCAGGTGGAAACAGGCCTCGCCGATTTGGGCATTGTCCCGGTGATTGAAGTGCAAAGGCAAGGTTTGCTGGTGGCGCCAGGCGCCGGGATTGCCTGTGACGGCCAGGTGAGAAGCATCCTGCTGGTGAGCCGGAAAGATCCGGCCGGAATCCGTACCTTGGCCGCTGACACCGGCTCCCGCACTTCCGTTGTCCTGGCGCGCATCCTGCTGCGCGAGGTTTATGGCGCCGAGCCGGAAATCCTGCCGATGGCGCCGGATTTGGATGCGATGCTTGCCTGCGCCGACGCCGCCTTGATCATTGGAGACGCGGCACTGCGCCTGGAGCCCGAGAGACTGCCATTTTCTGTGCTGGATTTGGGCGAATTGTGGCGGGAACACACCGCACTGCCAATGGTCTTCGCCGTTTGGGCGGGCAAGACGCAGCGGGTGGAGCCGCTGCTCCGGACAGGAATCGAGAGGTTCCTGCGGGATTCTCTGCATTACGGTCTCCAGTCCATAAACACGATTGTGGAGGCTGAGTCGCGCGCCCGGAACTTTTCGCCTGAACTCACCCACCGCTATCTGACACACCACATCCGGTTCCACATGGGAGAAGCCGAACAACGGGGGCTGCAGGAGTTTCTGCGCTTGGCGGCCGCCGTGGACCCTCTGTTAACATTTCCGTAAAGCACAAAATGCTCTCACCTCAGCAAGCCATTCATCTTTTCTCCAGCGACGACCTGGTCGGCATCGGCATGGACGCCGACGCCATCCGCCGCAAACTTCATCCGCAAGGCGTGGTCAGTTACATCATTGACCGCAACATCAACTACACCAATTTCTGCACCGAGTATTGCAGCTTCTGCGCTTTCTACCGGCCGATGGGCCACCAGGAGGGCTACATCCTGCCGCAGGAAATAATCTGGGAAAAGATCCGCGAGACCGTCGCGCTCGGGGGCACAGGAATCCTCATGCAGGGCGGGCTTCACCCGGACTTGAAAATCGAGTGGTACGAGGAAATGCTGCGTTCCATCAAGCAGCGCTTCCCCATTCATTTGCACTGCTTCTCGGCTCCGGAAATCACCAACATTGCGCAAGTCAGCGGATTATCGCTGCGCGATACGATTGCACGCCTGCGCGATGCCGGCCTCGACTCCATCCCCGGTGGCGGCGCCGAGATTCTCGACGACGAAGTCCGCCACCGCATCAGCCGTCTGAAGTGCAGCACCGAGGAATGGGTAGACGTCCATCGGAGCGCTCACTCGCTCGGCATGCGCACCACCGCCACCATGATGTTCGGCTGCGGAGAGACGATCGCCCAGCGGGTGAATCACCTGGAAATCGTGCGCCGCATCCAGGAAGAAACCGGAGGGTTTACCGCGTTTATTCCGTGGAGCTTCCAACGGGAGAATACCTCGCTGGGCAGGTTCGTCAAGCAGGAGGCGACGGCCGTGGAATACCTGAAAACTCTGGCGATTTCCAGAATCTACCTGACCAACATCGTCAACGTCCAATCGTCTTGGGTGACGCAGGGGCTGAAGACCTGCCAGATCGGATTGCGTTTCGGGGGCAACGACGTCGGCAGTATCATGATCGAGGAAAACGTCGTTTCCGCTGCCGGAGCCCACAACCAAGCCTCTGAAGAAGATTTGAGGCGGCTGATCCGCGACGCAGGGTTCATCCCCCGCCAGCGTGACACCCTTTTCCGTTCTTACTTTCTGAACTAGGACGATACGGCAGCGGCCGGCCTGGGGATCAGGTTGAGGAATTGGTCCTGCATCTGGCGCACCGATTCCACCACAGGCGCCACATCCACCTGGACTCCGCCGATTCCCACCACATGCAGCATCAGCCGGAACTCGATGGCGGCCAGCGCGAAGTGAAAATACAGGCTCTGCTTGACGATGGCGCTGGCCAAGCCGGGCTGATCCACTGGGGCATTCACGATGAGGGCCCGTACTGCCCGATGCAGGGCCTGAAACTCCTCCGTCAGAGAGTCCAGATAGGCACGAAAGACTCTGCGGCGCTGCGCCCGCAGCCTTTTTTCAATGCCGGCTTCGTAGCCCGGTTGTCTTCTCAAGAACAGGAAATCCTCCTCGGACAGCAGACGCGTCATCGGCCGGTATTGTGCCGCGGAAAAATCACGCAGCCGGCGGATTTCAATCTGGCCCCGCGCCGGCGACAGCACCTTCCGGAATAAGACCCAGAAAGCCGCTCCGAGCATGAGCGCCGACAAGCCAGCCATCACGAAACTATTCATCGGGGACACCTCCAACAAAATCTTCTCATGGAAGAATACCCGAGAAGCCGCCGTTCCGCAATGCCTTTTTCACTGTAAAGAAGAAAAAAAAAGTAGATTTTCCAAATAACCTGCCGACCCCTAGCGGCGGACTCCGCGCAGCAGCGTTTCGTTAATGGAATTCAACTGTTGTACCAGCCGGTCCGCTTCTTCCTGACGCCACCGATGACCGATGGATACGGTGTGCTCTTCGCCTGCCTGGTTCAATTTCACCATCCACACCACTGTGATCAAGGTGGCCACCAAAAGATTGGCGGTTCCCGCAAGCCGGGCCGCTTCTGGCCCAAGCACGTTCCGGCTGAGCAAAAAAAAGGCCTTAAAAAAGAAAAACACGGAGTAACCTAAACAGTAATACACTGTATTTCTGTTCAGCGGCACGGGGAACCACACCAGGAAAGCCGTGATCGTCAGTAGAAAAAACACCAGCGTCGTAACGATCGCGCGGCTCAGCACATTCACCAGGTGCAGTACGGGGAACTGCCCGCCGGGATTATGCCAGTCCGGGCTTAACGTAAACAGCGAAACTACCAGCGCCACCGCAACTCCCCCAGCCAGCGTGAAACGGCTCGCCGTAGCAATTCCTGGATGCCTCCTCAAGACCAGTGTATAAAGCTCCCACACGATCATGAAGTACATCACCCACACGATCGGCTCGGCGATCATGTAGATCGTGCCGTAAAAAGTGCGGTTCGTCGGAAACGGCAGCACCACCACCGACCGCACCACCTCGAAAATCAGGTACGCGAAGAAGCAAGGATATGCCCGGTGCAGCTTTTCATGGCGCAAACGGAGACTCAAACCAGCGATGGCTGCCAGGGAGAGCCACTGAAGACCTCGTTCCAGGTGTATCAGATCCGGCATGAAAAGTAGAGCCGACTGAACTAGCCCAATAGAAATCTTACACTGCCTGCCGGGAAATGAACAGCGGTTTTTTCTTTTTCTTCCCCTGCCTTGGTCAATGGATGGTCCTTGTCTTCCGATTCATGTAGTCCATCAAAAGGTATTGGCCCAGGGTGTAGGGCGTTGTGAAATAGGCCTTGCCGCGGCAAATCTCGGTCACTTTCTGGACGAATTGAATCAGCCCGTAGTCGCTGGCAAGCATGAAGGTGTTGATGAGAATTCCCTGCCTCTTGCACCGGCTCACCTCCTCCAGCGTCCGGCTTATCACCAGAGGGTCCAGACCAAAGGCGTTCCTGTAGATGCGGCCGTCCTCCAGTGTCAAGGCGCTAGGCTTGCCGTCCGTGATCATGATGATTTGCTTCATGTCCTTCTTTTCCTTGTCGAGCAGCCGCTGCGCAAGGATCAAGCCGTCGCGTGTATTGGTGTAGTACGGCCCAACCTGCACGCGCGCCAACTCGCTCAGCCGGAGCTCCTCCGCCGAATTGTGAAACAGCACGCACCGCAGGCTGTCGCCCGGATATTGAGTGCGGATCAGGTGCGACAGCGCCAGCGCCACACGCTTGGCCGGCGTGAAGCGGTCCTCGCCATAGAGGATCATGCTGTGGCTGCAGTCCAGCATCAGCACCGTGGCACAGGAACTCTGGTATTCGGATTGATGAACATGCAGGTCCGGATAATCTAGTTCCAGCGGCAGTCCGATTCCGTCCCTCTGCATGGCCGAGAACAGCGTGGTGCTGATATCCAAATTTAGCGTATCCCCGAATTCATAGAGCTTGCTCGCGCCGGAAGCTTCCACTCCAGTGGCCATTTCGCGAGTGTCGTGCGCGCCGAAACTGGAGCGGCCGAGTGAGCCCATCAAATCTTTCAGCGTCTTATACCCAAGAAAATCAATCGATTTGTCGGTGATTTCAAACTGAGTATTCGGTTGCCTTCCCGTTCCCTCTCCGCCTCCTTCGGCTTCATCCTCCGGCTCCGCCGTGATATAGCCTTCCTCCACCAGCTCCTGCGCCAACCGGTCCAGCAGCCTCTCCAGCTCCTCCGGGGCCATATTCTCCAGTTGCTGCCGAAGCGGATCCCCCTGCTCAGGATCAAACAGTTTCCCCTGCTCCAACGCCCGCTGGATCGCCCGCCGCAGCTGCTCCATCGTTTGTTCGTTGAACTCCGAGAAGTCCATCTGCCATCCCGAGAATCCGCTTTGCAGGAAAAAATCGGCCAGCGCCCGCAACAGGTCTTCCGCGCTGATGCCCAGATCCTCGCCCCTGTACCGGGTGTAGCGGACAAACTTCACTGGTAATGCCTTTTGGCATCCGCGCGCCGCCGCGCACCCGGTGCCTCCGGTTCCACGGGCTCGCGCCGTTTCTGGTCCGCCGCGAACACCCGCTCCTCGCTACGGCTCAACTTGCGGTGTGCGCACAAGCCTTCCAGGATGAATTCACCCGCCGAGGCGCGCACCGCATCGGATTCATTCTGCCCCACTCCTAGTGCCCCGCCCTTTTCCATCAGCCCTTGAATCGGACCCAGCTGCTCCAGCATCATGGCCGAACTCACGCTCTCATCCAGCCGGACCGTTCCCCCCATGTCGAACCACTGCACAACCTGCGAAAAGTTGACCCCGTCGAAATACTTGGTGAAGACGCGCCCCACCGCTCCGCGAACCAGTTCCAGCGCCACATGTTCGCCGCCCTTCAGCTCGCCCTCATATTCCAGCTCGATCTTCCCCGTGATGGAGGGCAGCGCCGAATAAATATCCACTACGCGCGGCGCCACCGCCGATTCCCCGCACTTCAAGCCCCGCCGCTCCGCGTTCGAGATCACGTTCTCCAGTACCGAAATGGGCAGCCGCTGGCTGACGCCGCTGCGCTTGTCCACCTTCTTGTCCTCGCGCGCCAAAAACGCCACCTGCTCGATCACCTCGCGCAGGTACATGGGAACCTCGATCGCCACCGGAGAGTCCCGATCCGTCCAGGCTTCCTGCGCCGTAATCTCGATGCCCTGCTCCAGCGCCGCCGGATAGTGCGTCCGGATCTCGCTTCCGATGCGGTCCTTCAGCGGCGTGATGATCTTGCCTCGCGCCGTGTAGTCTTCCGGGTTCGCCGTAAACACCAGCAGGATGTCCAGCGGCAGCCGCACCGGATAGCCTTTGATCTGCACATCGCCTTCCTGCATGATGTTGAACAATCCCACCTGGATCTTGCCGGCCAGATCCGGCAATTCGTTGATCGCAAAGATTCCACGGTTGGCCCGCGGCACCAGCCCGTAGTGTATGGTCAGCTCGTCGGAGATATTCTGTCCGCGCCGCGCCGCTTTGATCGGATCGATGTCGCCGATCATGTCCGCGATCGTGACATCCGGTGTCGCCAGCTTCTCCACGTATCGTTCCTCGCGGCCCAGCCAGGCGACCGGCGTCTCCTCGCCCATCTCCTCCACCATCTGCCGGCCCTGGCGCGAAATCGGACGGTAGGGATTGTCGCGGATCTCGCTTCCCGCGATGTAGGGCGACGCCTCATCCAACAACCCGGTCAGCATGCGGATGATACGCGTCTTGGCTTGCCCTCGCAGCCCCAGCAGGATGAAATTATGCCGGCTGAGAACCGCGTTCACCAGCTGCGGAACCACCGTGTCTTCGTAGCCGACAATGCCGGGGAACAGTTCCCCGCCCTGGCGCAGGCGGCAGATGAGGTTCTCTCTCAGCTCGTCTTTCACGCTGCGCGATGACAGGCGCTCGACGGAAAACCGGCTGCGGCGAAGCTCTCCCAGAGTTTGCGGCAGCGAATCGGTTAAATGCGTCATGCCCGGAGCCTCACTTCACCCGCGATTGTAACAGACGAGCCAGAATCGGCCCCTCTATTCCCCATCCACAATGGCCGCAATCGTGCCCGGCGCATTGCCTTCCAGACGATTATTGACGAATACGAATGCCCCTTCGCTTCGCTGCTGCGCCCGGCGGATGATTTCGCGTAGCGCATCCCTTGCGCCGGGGTTCTCCTCCTGCACCGCCTGATACGGCTGGAACTTCTTTACCGCCATCGCGTAGGGCCGGCCCGCCCGCAGCAACGCCCGAGTGAGCGTGAAATCGGTGGTGTGGATGCCAGGATAAGCGATCTGCGCCCCCAACTCCGGCATGCGTGTCCACGCGTTAAACACATGCGCCACTCCATGCTGCCGAAGGCACCCCACGTAGTCCGGCCCGACGAACTCCGCGTTGCGGATCTCCACCGAATACCTCCGCCCCTTCGGCAATGCCCCCAGAAAACCATCCAAATCCTCGACAAACTGCTCCCCGCGTTTATAGCAGCTCGGCGAAAACGCTCCGAACTCGAAGATCAGCGCCGCCACGCGGTCACCGTAAGCTTCCAGCGGCTCCAGGAACATCCGCCGGAACAAATCTGCGTCCAGAAACGACGGATTCACCTCACCGGCCCGCCCGCCATAGCGTGGATGGATGGGGAAGATTTTCACCGTAATTTCCTCCGGCGCCTTGAAGGCGAACTTCAGCTTCGGCGGCGCGGAGGCAAACAGCTTGTTCCAATACTCAGGCGCCGGGAACTGATAGAAGGAAAAATCGCCGCACACCACAGGAAACGTCTCGGCATATTCGCCAAGGCACTCTTGCTGAAACCGGCGCCGTGAGAATCGGCCGCGCTGCTGATAGCGTTCCGCCGTGTAAACCTGCCCCATCCAGCCTTCATACTTCCAGCTGCTGGCGCCCACGTAAATTCCCTGCCCCGCCAGCGCGCGCAGCTTCGCCGCCAGCCGCGCCCGGAACGGCGGCGCCGGCGCTTCGAAAAGGCCCATCTGGAACGGCGTTGACATCTCCCCTTCCATAGTATAAAAATTTACATAGGATGTTAACCGGCCGCCAACAGGCCATCTTCGACTTTATCCTCCAGTTCCGCAAGGAAAATGGCTGCTCTCCCTCCATCCCCGAGATTCAGCGCGCCTTCCGTATCCGCAGCCCCAATGGCGTCGCCGGCCACCTGCGCGCGCTGCTCAAAAAAGGCGTCCTGCGCCGCGCCAATCGCGGCTCCCGGCAGCTTGACCCTGTCGAGCCCGAAGGCGCCGGCCCCATCATTTCCTTGCCCCTGCTCGGCCCCATCGCCGCCGGAATGCCGGACCTTGTGCCACCCGCCTCCGCCGGCGGCATCGTGCGCATCGATGAGCTGACGCTCGGTTTTGACCCCAAGCCCGGCACCTTCGCCCTCCGCGTGCGCGGCGATTCCATGAAAGACGCCGGCATCCTGGAAGGCGATCTTGTCGTGGTGGAGCCCACTCCCGCTCCGGCGGCCAACCAGGTGGTTGCCGCGCTCATTGACGGGGAATGCACCTTGAAGCGGCTTGTCCGCGTGAAGGGCCGCTGGTTTCTCAAGGCGGAAAATGCTGCCTACCCCGAACTTCACCCGCGCTCCGACCTGGTGATTCAAGGCGTCGTCCGCGCCGTCATCCGCCGCCTCGCCTGAGCTACCAGGCCTGCGCCACACGGTGCCCGTAGGGATCGGCCCCCGCTTCAATCACTCCGCTTTCCAGCTTCCGGATCAGCACCGGCGCGGATCCGCTGCCGTATCGCGACCGCACCGCCGTCTTGTGACCCTTCGCGGTAAGCTCGGCAACCACGGCCGCCGGGATCCGCTCATCCAGCAATAGATCGCCGCGGTTCATCGCGTGGTTATCGAAACTCGAGACGAGGTGCCGCGTTTGCAGCCGCGGCGCTTCCACTGCCTCCGCCGCGTTCATCCCGAACTCGATTACGTTGAGCAGCAGTTGAAGCAGCGCCTGATCCTGGTTGTCGCCTCCAGGCGTCGACAGCACCATTACCGGCTGATCGTGGAAGGTCACTAGCGTCGGACTCAGCGTGATACGCGGCCGCTTGCCTCCAGCCAGTTCATTCGGATGCCCCGGCACCAGCAGAAAACTCTGCGCCCGCTGTGTCAGCGGGATTCCGGTGTCGCCGGCGATCACGCTCGGCATCCACGCTCCGGAAGGCGTTGCCGAAAACATGATTCCTTCCTTGTCCACCGTGTTTACGCATGTCGTGTCGCGCGCCATCAGCTCATCGCTGATGCGCATCTGCACCATGGGAAATTCCGACGGATGGAGCGCGGCGCCATCCAGCCGGCCCGGCCGGAACTCCAACGAACCGCGATCGCCGATCAGTTTGCGCCGCTCCGCCGCATATTCCTTGGACAGCAACCGCTCCGCCGGCACGCGCCCGAACTTCGGGTCCCCGTAATAAGTGTCCCGGTCCGCGTAGGCCAGCTTCAGTGACTCCACCAACTGATGCAGGTAGGCCGCCGAATTCAGTTTCATCGCCTTCAGGTCCATGCCTTCCAGCAGGTTCAAAGCTTGCAACAGCACCGGCCCCTGGCTCCAAAACCCCGGCTTGTGCACCTTGTAGCCGCGGTATGTCGTCGAAGCAGGCTCCTCCGGCTGGAGCCGGAACTCCGCCATGTCCTCATAGCGCAGCAGCCCGTGATTGGCCTTCATGAAGGCATCGATCTTCCGCGCCACCTCCCCGCGGTAGAAATAATCGCGCACTGCCTCGATGCCCGCGGCTCTCCCGGATCCTGCGGCAAGCGCCTTGGCCTCCGCTGCCGCCATCCCGCGCAACGTCCGCGCCAGCTCCGGCTGCCGGAAAATCTCTCCCACTTGCGGTCTCCGGCCACGGGGCAGGAAAAGCTGCTTCGAGGTCGGCCAGAGATCGAAAAACTTCACCGAACGCGCGATGGAGGAGCCGCGCGCTTCATCCAGCGGCGTCCCATCGGCCAAATCGATCGCCGGAGCCAGGACCTCGGCGGCGGACTTGGTTCCGAATTGCTTCAGCCCCACCAGCACGGAATCCACCATGCCCGGCACCAGCACCGGCATCAGCCCCGCCACCGGAACAAATCCCTTCAGCCCGTTGGGTTCGTTGGCCAACACCTCTCCCGGCTGCATTCTCCGATTGCGGAAGAACTCCGCGCTTGCCAGCTTCGGCATCGTGCCAACGCCGGCAATCGAAAAAACTTTGCCGTCCTTGGTCCGGATCAGAATCGGCGCTTCCCCGCCGAATCCGAAGTGAGAATACTCGGTTACCGCCGCGGCAAACGTTGCCGCCGCTCCCGCGTCCACCGCGTTCCCGCCCCGGTGATAAAGGCGCATCGCGGCCTCCGTCGCGAATCCCGCGCCCGCCGCCACGGCGCCACGTGTCCCGCGCGCCGGCCGCAACAGCGTCCTTTCCCCTTCCCTCCGTTGAGCGGGCGCGGCCAGTGCCAGACCGATGACAAGACAAATGAGTTTGTTTTTCCGCACGATGTTAGCCATCATTATAAGGCGGATCGGCCTCAGGCCGGCGCGGATGTGACACCGGTCTTACGTCAAGGCGGCAGGAAAAGTTAACGCCTCGGCAAATCGAGCGCGGGATTCCGGTCGAAGAAATCGAACGGCCGCAGCTCGAAGCTGTGCCACAGCACGGGCATCACGGGCCAATCTTCGGCGCGAACCATGTGATGCATCCCGATCGTATGCCACAGCACAACGTCGGTGTTCCGGATCGGACGCCCGGCGGCAGTCCACTCCGGCAAACCCTTTCCAGGTTCGCTCAGAGTGGGATAGTCGCCGGCGGCGTAGCGCTCCTCGAGGTTGTAGGGAGTCACCCAGAGGTGATGCTCGATGAACCCGGCCCGCCGCCGAGGATAGTCATCGGCCGTCATCAAGTTCGCCGCGCTCATGCCCGGCATCAGCTGGTAGCTGGACTGGTAGCCAACGTGGTTTTTCCGCGTCGTGCTCTGGACGCGCCACAGCGAGGGATGCCCATGATCCATATGCAGCCTGGCGTCGCTTTCTTTCGCCGGCGTGACGGGCTCGCGCACCCAAACACTCCGCCGCGGGTGATCCTTGGGCAGGGTTTTCGTCACCAGCTTGTCAATGACGAAATTGTTATTGGGGCCATCGATATCAAGATCGAGCCGGAAGTTGAAGAAATGATCGTGGTTGACGGCAACGATGTGTTTGTCCACGAACCGGCCGTAGGCGTCAGGAGGCGGTTGCCCGGCGCCGTTCCCGTTCCCATTGCCCGACGTCTGGTCGCCGGAATCCGCCGTGGCCTGACGCACCGTTTTCACTTCCGCGATCCCGGTGGCTCCGATTGCCACCCGGATAGAGCCGTCCTGCTGGAAGACCCAGTCGAATACGTAATCGTAGTTGCCGAGAACGGCCGCGCCCCGGACGACCAGGTCGCGCTTCACGCGGCTTTCTGGTTCGTCGGAATGATGACGCCAGGACATGTCGCCCGCTTCCCGCTCGAAAAGGCAAATTACGCTTGGGCGCGGACCGGGACGGCCTTCGTCGTTGGCGACCAGCCCATCCATGTAGCCCGCGTGATCGGGGCAGTCCAGGCCGCGCAGCAAGGGCTTCAACAGTCCGCCGTGGCTGAATTCCCCCGCATCGATGAAGTTGCGCGAATACCAGGCAAACGCCGGATCCATGTAGGGGACGAAGATTTCCGAGAGATGGCCTTCATACAGGATCTGGCGCCGCTTCTCCCCATCACCATAGGTGACGGTGGATAGGATCATGCCCACGCGCTGATCGGGGCGCACATGGAAACGCCATTTTTGCCATTCGACGATGTGGCCATCGAGACGGAACCCGGGCCCGAGCGGCTGATCGACGCGCATCGGTGATGGAACCTCGCGCTTCGGACCGATGGATGCCGGATCATAATCGGCAACCGTCGCCCCAACAGGGGTGACTCCCTCGTCTACGATCCGCAGAATCTTCTTTTCGTTCAGATCCACGACGAGAGTCAAGCCTTCGATCGCGCGGGTCCAGGTGTTCCGGACCCGCCGTTCGTCGTTGCAATTCACGTGAGCGATACGGCGGCCTCGCTGCTCGTCGGTACCGAAATAACCCGGGGGAAAGGCCGAACAGCTGATGAAGGTCAGATCCGAAATGCCCCGCCGTTTCATCGCTTCGATGAACCGCGGATCCTTCTTGATTTCCTTCTTGAGCGCGTTGTGTTCCTCGGCCAGGAAGTTCGGCTGAACGCCCACAATTTCCTTCCACAGGGACAGCTTCCGCGACTTGAGATCCACGACGGCTTCCCAGGATTTTGGCCCCTGGCGGACGATCGCAAACGCCTCGCGAGGAAAATCCTCTCCCTTCGTCCATTCCCAGACCCCTTCTTTCCGCGGCGGCTTGAGATTCACCATGGAGAATCGGGTCTCCTCATCCAACCGGCCTTCCTCACGGAGCGCTTCAAGCACTGTCCAGTACTCTTGAAAGCTCAGCGGATCCAGCGGGTGTGTGATTGTCTGCGAAAAAAGCGCGAGAGGCGCAAGGAGCATTGTGATGCCAGCGATTGTCTTCATGGGTACGACTCCAGTTCTACTTGGTCCCAGAACACAGTTGAGTATACGCCAACGACGATCGGAACTTCGACTTTCGCCGCGCAAAGCAGGTTCTGTTGTGCGCGAGCCCTTAAAAGAAGATCCCGGTATAATGGACCGGACTGGGAGCCATCCTCATGCCAAAGCTGGAATCCGCAACCCACTCTGCCGCACCGGACAACTCAGCCGCCGAAGAGCCCATGCTCTACTGCCCCGTTTGCAGCACCCGGCTCAGCGAGTGGAAATGCAAACTGATCTGTGACAAGTGCGGATATTACATGAGCTGCGCCGACTATTATTGACTCCATGAGCGAATGGAACGAACTTCTGGAGCGTTTCCGCCGGGGGCCAGAATTGCTGGCCGTCGCCACCACAGGCGCTTCCAATCCGGAACTCGACTTTGTCCCCGCGCCGGATGCATGGTCCGCGCGGCAGATCGCGTGCCACCTGGCCGATTCCGAGGTTGTCGGCTCCGACCGCTTCCGCCGGACGATTGCCGAGAACAACCCCACCCTCATGGGCTACAACGAGAAGCTCTGGGCAGAAAACCTCGATTATGCCCGCTCCCGCATCTCCCACGTCCTGGAGAAATTCCGCCTCATCCGCGGTGACAGTTACGAATTGCTCAAGTCGCTGCCGGAAGACGCTTTCTCCCGCGTCTGCACGCATAGTGAACGTGGCGCAATGACCCTGCTCGACCTGCTGCGCATCTACGCCGAGCATGCCGAGAACCACTCGCGGCAAATCATGAGCGTGCGCGAGAAATACAAGGAAGCCAGGGCGGCCGCCGGATAATGCGTCCGCGTTTCCTCTGTCTGCTGGCCGCCGCCGCTACCCTTGCCTCCTTCTCCTCCACCGCCGGACGCCAGTGGTGGGCCCACGTCGAATTCCTTGCCAGCGACGCCATGGAGGGCCGCGCCGCGGGAAGCCCCGCCCATCAACGCGCCGCCGAATATGTCGCCGGCCAATTCCGATCCGCGGGCCTGAAGCCGGGCAGCGGGAATTCCTTTCTCCAGCCGGTGAATCTGCTCTCACGCACTATTCTCGAAGCGGAATCACACATTGTGCTTGTACGCAACGGCAAGCGCGAAACACTCGCTTTGGGCAAGGAGATCATGTTTAGCACGCGCGTCGACCTGGCGCCTCAGGTCACCGCTCCCGCCGTTTTCGCCGGCCACGGACTGCGCATCTCCGATGCCGGTCACGATGATCTCGCCGGACTCGATCTCAAGGGAAAAGTCGTTGTTTACCTTTCCGGCGCTCCTAAGCACATCTCCGGCCCGCTCCAGGCGCACTTCTCCTCCGCCGGCGAGCGCAGCAGGGCGCTCCACCAAGCCGGGGCCGTCGGCGTCCTGCCCATATCCAATCCAAAGAACGCCGACATCCCCTGGCCGCGCTCGTTGTTGACGCGGCTCCAGCCATCCATGTCGTTGGCCGATCCCGCGCTCGATCATTCCCAATTGCTCCGCTTTTCCGCCTCCTTTGATCCGTCACGCGCGGAAAAACTCTTTGAAGGCTCCGGCCACTCTTTCAAGGAATTGCTCGCCATCGCCGACTCAGGCAAACCGCTGCCCCGCTTCCCCCTGCCTTTCTCCATCGAAGCCCGCGCGAAGCTGGACCGCGGCAAGCTGCTCTCCCACAACGTGGCCGGTCTTCTCACCGGCTCCGATCCCAAACTAAGGCGTGAGGTCGTTGTCCTTTCCGCTCATCTGGACCACATCGGCCGTGGCGGCGAGATCAACGGCGACGGCATCTACAACGGCGCCATGGATAACGCCTCCGGAATCGCCACCCTCATCGAAGTGGCTCGCGCGTTCAAGCACCTGCGGCCGAGGCGGTCTATCGCCTTCGTCGCCGTGACCGCCGAAGAACGCGGCCTGCTCGGCTCACGCTACTTCGCCGCACATCCCGCTCTGCCCCCGGGAAGCTCGATGGTGGCAAACATTAACTTTGATATGTTCCTCCCCTTGCATCCAATGAAGAGCGTTCTCGCCCTTGGCATGGAGGAATCCACCTTGAAACACCATCTGGAAACCGTTACCCAAAAACTGAAACTCAAGATGCAGCGCGACGATGAACCCCAGCGCAACCGCTTCATCCGCAGCGATCAGTACAGCTTCATCCTGCGCGGCGTTCCCGCTCTCGCCTTGAAAGTCGGCTATGACCCCGGCTCTGCCGAAGAAAAGCTCCACAAGGACTGGGTCAGGACCCGCTACCACGCACCCTCCGACGACTTGAACCAGCCCGTCGACCTGGAAGCAGCCGCCGCCTTCAACCGTGTGATTCAGGAACTCGCGCTTGAGATCGCCAACGCGCCACAAACTCCTCGCTGGAATGACACAAGCTTCTTCCGCCGCTTCGCCCGTTAGAATCACACACCAACCAAAAATTGTTTCCCCGCCACAATCCTTTCTTTTTCAGCTGATTCCCGCTCTCTCCCCTTCCCGCTTCTCACCAGACTTGCTGTCCCTCGCGCTATCCTGCTGCCGGGCGATCACACCGGTCCCCTTGCTCTTTGACAATCGAATAAGTTTCACAGCCCGCGCGGCGGGTCCTCGTCGCTCTAAGAAAATGCGAAACGAACCCAAAAGGAGTGCAACCCGTTTCCCATCAACACGCTATGGAGAATCGCCGGCCGCGCGGGCATCCAGGGCCCCTCTTGTCCCCATCCCGAACTCCACCTAAAGATAAAACAACGAAACGAACCCAACCGGCTCGCAACCCGTTGTTAATCCTACTGCTTCCCCACCGGCGACATTACCGCCTCCGGACAATGAGCTGGATCATCTCCACCGCGATCTGTGCCCTCCGTACTCGCTCGCGGCTCAGAGCAAGCGCCGTCCCTTCGATATGCGTCCCGCACGGATAAATATCCGGTGAATTCCGGAGTCCCAGTTTCAAATGAACCGGCGCTGCCACACCGCCGAAGAACGCGGCCTGCTCGGCTCGCGCTACTTCGCCGCTCATGTTCCCCCGCTGGCCTTGAAAGTCGGCTATGATCCCGGCTCCGCCGAAGAAGCTGCACAAGGACTGGGCCAGGACTCGCTACCATGCCCCTTCCGACGATTTGAACCAGCCCGTCGACCTGGAAGCAGCCGCCGCCTTCAACCGCATGATTCAGGAACTCGCGCTCGAGATCGCCAACGCGCCACAAACTCCTTGCTGGAATGACCACAGCTTTTTCCGGCGCTTTGCCCGGTGACGCACGGAAGGCCGTTGATCGGATCATCGCGATATCCACCAGCAGCAATGCGATGCTTGCGGCGCAATCCGTCGTGTCGCTGTGGCCGCTATCATTTCTCTCGTTAGCGAAGGCGGACCCGCCAATCCCGGGCACACATCTGAGGGAACCGCGAGACGGCTTATACTAAATCAGAGGTCGCGATGACAAAATACTTGGTGACGTTGGAAAGGACTGAAGAGGGCTTCAGTGTGGGCTGCCCTGGATTGCCGGGGTGCTGGTCCCAAGGGGTTACGGAACAGGAAGCCCTTGAAAACATCCAGATCGCGATTCAGGAATACCTGGCGGCAGTCCGGGACTCGCTCGAAGGCGCGGAGCTCAGGGAAGTGGAGGTCGCAGTTTGAATTGCCCCAAATCTCTGGTGTTCCCCACCTCCGAGCCGTGCGAGCTCTGGAAAAGGCGGGCTTCAAGATCATCCGAGAAGGTAAGCACATCGTCATGTCCGACGGAGTCCATTTCGTTACCATTTCACGACTCGGCGCTACAACGGACGGGCAGATTTCCTGCTTCGTTAGGCGCGCGAGGAGAAGGCCAAGGGAACTCTCAAAACCGGTTCGGTCCTGCTACTTCCCCGCCGGCGACATCACCGCATCCGGACAATACCGCTGGATCATCTCCACCGCAATCTGTGCCCGCCGCACGCGCTCTCGGCTCAACGCCAGCGCCGTCCCTTCGATATGTGTCCCGCAAGGATAGATGTCCGGCGAATTGCGAAGACCCAGCTTCAGATACACCGGCGCCGCCACGCGAATCAGCTCCGGTACCTCGAAGTACCGTATGAAACCGCCGATGTTATCCGGCGCCTCGATATAGAAGTCGATCGGCGCGGTGATCGCCGCCCGGATGCCGGCGATCTGCGGCAGCGTCAGATCCGAGGGAATGTTGATCGTGTTCGCGCCGAGATCTTCCTGCAACCGCGCGCTGGCCGGATTGGCCGGCGCCATCATTACCGACGTCTTGATGATCAGCTCCGCGGGCAGCTCGCCGGCGGCGCGCATCTTGCCGATCACCCACAAGCTGCCGATGTCGGAAACCAGCACGCTGCGCAGCCCGAGCTTCACCCCGCGTTCCAGATCCCGCAGCGCGAATTGCAGCTGATCGGCCCCGCGCAGGCTCAGCCCCAGTGACTTGCCCGCCGCAGAAAATGCCTGCGCCCCGATGTCGAAAGTGGCGCGCGGTCCGATAAACAGATTCACCTCGATGCCGGACTGCTTCCCTATCGCCAGCATCTCCTTGATCTCGTCATCGGTCATCAGCATGATGCCGCTGCCTTGCGAAACGCGATGCACCGGCACTTTGCGCTTCCCCGCCTCATCCAGCACCGCAGCCAGCGCGCGCGGCCCCTCGGTGGAGGGAATCTCGAACCGGTACTGCCCGCCGTCGGCAAATCGCCTCGTCGAGCTTGGGCACTCAGCCGGATCGTGCACCGGCAGCCCCATCGCGGCCAATGTTCTTGCGCCTACGTCCATGACCCATCCTCCTCCCAAATCCGGAAGCCTTCCTTGGCCACTGCGTTGCAAACCACCTCCGAGCTGCGCGAGTGCAGCGCGAAGATTTGCCTCACCAGATCGGAAACCTGCTCGTATCCGCGCTCATGAAACACCAGCACCGACGGGCCGGCGCCGCTCAGCACGCAGCCAAGTAACCCCGGTGCACGCAAACGAAGAATCTCCTCCAGTCCTGGAATCAAGCGCGCCCTATGCTGCTGGTGCAATCGATCCTCTAGCGCCGTCGGGAAAGCGCTTGTCGCCCCCGCCGCCAGCGCCGCCATCAGCAGCGCCGCCCGCTGGATATTGAAGACCGCGTCCTGGCGCGAATATTCCGCCGGCAGCACCGCCCGCGCTTGCGTAGTGGGCAGAATGAAATCCGGGACAACCACCGCGACGCTATATTGCTCGGGCAGCGGCAAACTCACCGCGCTGGTTGCGCCGCCCGATTGCGTCGCGCTGGCGACCACCCCTCCAAGCACGCACGCCGCCACATTATCCGGATGGCCTTCCAGCCTCGCCGCTTCATCCAGAATCCGGTTCGGCTTCCAACGCAGCCCGAGAAGCTTGTCCGCGATGATCACGCCGGCGGTCAGCGCCGCCGCGCTCGAACCAAGCCCCTTCCCCAGCGGAATTTCGCTCTCAATCAGCAGATCGATCGGCCCCAGCGTTTCCCCGTGGTCGTGCGCCACCTTCAGCGCCGTCTGCCAGATGAAATTGTCCTCGCCCGCCGAAATGCTTTCCGCGTCTCGCCCGCGTACGGTGATGCGTAATTTCTCCGCCGGCCGGAACCGGCAATGCAGGTAAATCCCCAGCGCCAACCCGAGCGCGTCAAAGCCGGGCCCGAGATTCGCGCTCGAGGCCGGTACCCGCAAACGCCAGCTCATCCAAGCGCGACCTTCCGCCCCTCACGGCAGGATTGGTACGTCGAGAGCACCACTTCCAGCGCCCGGTATCCTTCCTCGGCGCTTACCAGCGGTTGCTTGCCCGCTGTGATCGCGTTTCCGAAATCCTGAAACTGCCGCTCGATCGGCGTCAACGGAATCGCCATCGGGTCCGAGGCGCCAGACTTCGCCAGCGACTCCACCGGAGCGGGCTCGCCGGAATCATCCTGCACGTCCCACGTCGTCAGCTTATCTCCGGTCAGCACCGCCGTTCCCTTCGTCCCGTGCAACTCGATCCGCTCCGGATACCCGGGCCGGAACGCCGTCGATGCCTGAATCACGCCTTGCGCCCCGTTCGCGTAACGCACCATGGCCGTCACGACATCTTCGGACTGGATCTTGTGCATCGCCCCAAGCTGCCAGTAGCCGAACACCTCCTTCACCGCTCCCACCAGGTAAAGCAGCACGTCCACCTGATGCACCGCCTGGTTGATCAGCGCTCCGCCGCCTTCCACCTCCCAGCTCCCCTTGATCGGCCGCGAATAATACTCCGGCGTGCGGTACCACTTTACATAGGCGTCGGCTTGCATTATCTTGCCGAGCCGGCCGTCGCGCAGCGCCTTGATCAGGAATATCGTCGAATCGTCAAACCGGTGCTGGCTCACTACGCCGAGTATGATGCCGGCCGTTTTCGCCGTATCGATCATCTTCCGCGCCGTCTCCAGGTTCGTCGAAATCGGCTTCTGCACCTGGATATGCTTCTTCGCCGCCGCGCACGCCTCCACAGGCTCCAGCCGGAAGTTCGGAAACGTGCAGACATCCACGTAGTCCACCTTCGGATGGCTGCACACTTCCTGATAGGTCTTCACGAATTCGCAGTTGTTCTGATCGGCGAACCGCTTGCCCGCCTCCTCGAAGATGTCATTGCAGCAGACTACTTCATAACCGATGTTGCGATAAACCTTGGCGTGGAGGTTGGAAATCGCGCCTGTACCGATAATACCGACTCGCAAGATAATTCTCCCCTGTGTGTGCTTTGGATCTTGCAGTATAGCGCAGTAACGCCGCCCTCAGCCCGTTAGAGCCCCGTCTCTGAACCGCAGATCGCCACCTCCAGCCCCATCGCTTGGAAGGCCGCGGCCTTCGCCGCCAGTGCACGCCGCGCGCCCGCCGCGTCCGGAGCATAAGCCACTTGAATATGGTTGGCCTTGTGCCTCGCCATCATCTGGTCCCGGCTCACGCCATAGGTCACCGCGTGCATGATCGGCCATTGTGGCGTCGTGATCTGCCAGCGCCTCTCGGTCTCCTCTTTCGGAAGCTCAACGACGCGCCCTCTTCCCAGATCCGCGCATAGCTTGCCGTTGCCGATGAACACGCGGCTCCAGACGATTTCTCCCGGCTTGCTCACACCCTTCAGGGTTCCGCCGCCGCGGCGGAAGTACATCGGAGGCTGGCGCACGCTCACCGCGCCCGCGTAGCCCCCAATGAAGTGCTTTGGCGGCGCCGCTCCGCTGATCTCGAACACCCACACGAACTCGCCTTTGTACTCCTCCCCGTAGCGCACATCGTGCAGTGTGTTCTCCGGATCGAACCCGAGCTGCCTCCAGATCCGGTACGTCACCAGTCCGTCCAGCCCCGCGCACTCATCCACTTCATTGAAGTGCGGCAGCGCTTCTCCTTCATACAGAACGCGCCCGTTGCCCGTGGCACGGACCGGCGGCCGCTCCACGTTGTTCAGCAGTCCTTCCACCAAATCCGACGCCGCGCAGAGATCCTTCAACCCCAGCTGGTACTGTATGCCGATCGCATCGCAACCGAACTCATCGGCGATGCGCAACGCCGCGATGTACATCCGGCACTGCTCCAGAATCTGGTCATCGGTCAGGTCCGTCTCCGGATTCAGGCCCGTTTCAAACCGCATGCCCCGTTGCTTGAGCCACGCCCATACCGCGGAAGCCTCTTCCCCGGAAACCTCCTGCATCCCCGCGTACAAAGCCGATTGGCTCAGCCGCTCCTTGAAAATGCCGGTCGGATGCAGAATCTCATCCGGGATGATGGCGTTGTACATCCCCATACAACCCTCATCGAACACCCCAAGGATCGCCTTGTCGCGGCGTAACCTGCCCGCCAGTTCCTCGCCGATCCGGCGCGCCTCCTCCGGCAGCTTCCACGCTTCCAGAGGCCGGACATGGCTCAAGTCATGCTGCACCCGCTTGCCTTCCAACCACTGCTCCAGGCGGGTGAGAAAAAACTCATCGGTGAAATCGCCGCTCCATAGCGTGTCATATTTCACGCCCGCCTTCGTGAGTGACCCATTCAGGTTCAGCATCCCGACAAGTCCCGGCCACTGCCCGCTCCAGTTGGCCACAGTCAGAATTGGACCGCGGTGCGTGTACAGGCCATGCAGCACGTGATGGCTGTATTGCCACACCGCTTCCACCACCATCAGTGGAACTTCCGGCGGTATGGAGCGGAACACCTCCATCCCGCGCTTCTGGCCATCGATGAAACCGTGACCCTTCGCGGGATCCACAGGGTGAGCGCGCACCACACTGCGCCCCAAACGCTCGATCGCGGCGATGACAGCCTTTTCCGCCTGTTCCTGCGCAGGCCAGCACTTCTGATTTGCGGATAGTCTCTGGTCCCCGTTGGCAACCAAAAAGATCGCGTCGGACATCAACCTATTCTGTCACGCCAACGGGGCTAGCGCCGGGTCCGGCCCGGATCGTGCGCTTCCTTGTCAGAACTGCATCATTACGGTGAGGTGGATCAGAGGCTGGCCCCCCCATGATGCGGTTCGAGGATCGTCGGTAAGTCTGCCGAAAGTGCGCGGATTGCGGAAGTCCACCGTTGTGGTGGGTCCGGTGAAGTTGAAGGTCTTCAGCACGTTTTGGAAATCGACGCGTAGCTGCGTCTGCACCTTCTCTTTGATGGTGAAGTTCTTCTGCAAGGCGACCTGGGCCCACACCAGCCTTGGTCCGGTGAGAATGCCGCGCCCGGAATTGCCCACCAGGAACGAACAGCGCGTGATATCGGCGGCCGTTGCGCCGGTGGTGGGACAACCCGCGCCGCCCGGATAGGCGAACGCATTCATGTCGATCACGGCGGGACGGTCCTGGAGGGTAAAGCGGTTCGGTCCGCCATTGTCCCACTTGGAGAAGTCGTAAGTAGGCTTGCCGACAATGTCCGGGCGGCGGAGGCCCGCAAAGCCCGGATAGTAGTTATAGGGACTGTTGGCGAAGCTGAAGGTGAGCGGGTTCCCGGACTCTATGGTTTGGATCCAGCTCAGTTCGAGGCCTCCGAAGATCCAGTTCTTCCAGCGGCTGCCGGCCATCCAAGGCTTGCCTTTGCCGAAGGGGAGTTCGTAATTGACGATGCCAACGTAGCGGTGATTGCGGTCAAAGCCGGCCCGGCCTTTCTCAATCGCGCGGTTCTGGATTGGCGCACGGCCAGCTCCGGAAAGGTCAGTGTCCTGGCTATCGATGGCCTTCGAGAAGGTGTAGAAGGTGTTGAAAAAAAGACCGCGCGAAAAGCGCTTCTCGAGTTTTATGGTGCCGGAGTGGTAGGAGGAATGTCCGAAGTTGGATTGCATCAGGACATCACCAAACTGAGTGAAGGGGCGGAAGTTCTGGCTTGCCGCGAACACTTGATTGCGCAGTACTGGGTTGTCGGCGGCAAAATCCAGCGGGAACGTGTTGGTCTGCCAGCGCTCCAGCAGAGCCACCCCGGAGGAGCCCAGGTAGCTGACCTCAAGCAAATAGTCCCTGGCGACCTCATACTGGAGACTCGCGTTCCAATTCAGCGTATAGGGATTGCGCAGACCCGGATCCCACCAGCTCGCTCCCCGGCCGCTGAAATTGGTGCCAATGAATGGAGCCGTGCCGTCTGGGAGGACGTTGAACGGCTGCGGCCTGACGCCCCGGCTGATCTGGTAAATAGGCGTGGGGTTGCCTGGCAAGGCCTGCTGGTTGGCAATCGCCGTATATTCATCAAAATTGCCGCGTCCCTGCGGGAACTTCACGTCGACCGTGTACATGCCGATTCCGCCGCGCAGAACCCATTTCTGCAACGGGTGCCAGGCCAGGCCGATCCGCGGATTGAAATTGTTGTTGTCGCGCCGGTTGAGCGGGTCGCGATTATGGACAATGGCGCCGGTGCGGCCGGTGATTGGGTCTCTTCCATTGGGGTCGAAGTTGCTCATGGCGCCATATTTGGTGTTGAAAGGACCTTCATTGGAATAGCGCAGACCGATGTTGGCGGTGACTGTTGGCGTGACTTTCCAGTCGTCTTGTATGTAGAAGCTGTGAATGGAAGAGCGCGGAAGCCAACTGGTAAGCTCGGACTGGAACACCGCGGTGTTCACGTATCCGGTGAGAAAGCCGGCGAACGTGTTGCCGGTATTGGGCGCCGACGCGCCGTTGGCTTGGAGACCGGAGGTTACGCCGGCAAAGTTGAAGGCAACCGGCCTTGCCAGGATTGCGTTGTTCAGCCGGAAGCGCAGCACTTCATACCCGAACTTGACGGCATGTTTTCCGGCGATCCAGGAGGTATCGCTGCGGAAGGAAAGCGTCTCGTTGACCTGTCGGCTGGGAGTTGCGCCGCTGAGTCCATAGATGCTGTCCGCCGCGTAACGGTTCCCCGAGCCGAAAGCTGGCATCAGGGAAGCGTCAATATTCGGGATGCCCAGCTTTTCACCCCATCCGCCGTTAAAGGAAGGAACCTGGGTGGAATTTACACGCCGGTAGTAGCCAACGCGAGAATCGTTGACGAGGGTCGGCCGAGCTACGTAGGTATAACCAGCCGATGCGTTCTTCCCGTTAAAGGGAGTATAGTTGCCGGAAACGTGGTCAAATTCAGGGCGGTCCGTCCTAATGTTAATGGGGCGCCCGAGTCCGTTCTGCCCATCGGCAGTGTAGCTGCCATAGAGCTTGAAGGCAGTATTGAACTGATGATCGATGCGCAGGCTGTAGTTGTTCAAGTAGACTTGCGCCAACTCGTTTCCGCCCAGGTTGCCGTTGGGGCCGAGCGAGTTGTAGGTGCCGACGCGGTTGGGTAGGACCCAAGGGTCGAACCCGATCACGGCGCGGGCCACCGGGTCGATGCGGCCGCTCGGGATGATGTTGCCCGGAAATGGATCACGCTGCCAGACGCCGCCGACGTTCCGAGTGGTGGCGGGGTCAAAGATTGGGTTGGCTACTACGCCGGGGAAGTTGAAGTTGCCCTGCTTCATGAGCTCGGTGGGAGTGGTGGCGTCGACCAGAGCGATTTTCTTTTCATGCAGGCGTTGGAAGCCAAAAAAGAAAAACGTCTTATTGCGGCCATCGTAGATTTTGGGTATGTAGACAGGCCCGGAAAGATTGGCATCCGGCAACATGAAGAAAGTCGGCAGGTTATCTTGAGTGGTCCTGCGCTGGTCGAAGAACAGCCGGTGCTGCATTCTGCGGGTCCGGCCGAACCAGGATCCCATGCCATGCAGTTCATTGGTGCCGGACTTCTTCACCACACTGATGACGCCGCCGGCCGAGTGGCCATACTCGGCGGGCGGGACCGTGGTGAGCACCTTGACCTCGGCCACAGAGTTCTGAACCAGCCGGATGGTTCCCGTACCGCTCTGCTGATCGTTGATCGTCACCCCGTCTTCAAAAGCGCCTATAGAGCCGGAGCGCTGGCCAGCCACGCTGAAGCCGCCGAGACCGCCGCCGAAGGTATACCCGGAAGTGGTCACCCCGGGGACCAGTTGCAGCGTGTTGTTAATGAAGCGCTGGAACAGCGGCATGTCGTAGAGCACAGAGCCCGAGACCACAGTTCCAGTCGCCGAAGTCTCGGTCTCCAGCAGTTGCGTGGCGCCGACCACCTCGACCGTCTCGGACACGTTTCCAACCTGCAGGACCATGTCGACGGCCATTGTGTTGCCTGTCTGCAACTCCGCGTTATCTCGGATGCCTCGCTTGAATCCTGAAGCTTCAAAGGTGATCCGGTAGATGCCCGGTTGAAGGGAAAGGACACGATAAATGCCCTCCGAGTTTGTTTCCGCGACGGACTTGAAGTTGGTGGAAACCTGCACCACGGATACGGAGACACCCGGCACAATGGCCCCGCTGGGGTCGGTAACACGACCCGTGATGGTGGAAGTCCCGATTTGTGCCAGGGCAGCGGTGACCGACAGGGCCAGGCACAGGATGGTTGCAAGAAGCTGTTTTACGCGCATGGATTTGTAGATCCCCTTCTTTGTCAGACATCTGAGCGGTAATGGAAAGGATGTTATCCCAGTCTTCAACTAGTGTCAATGGACTTCCATAACTTTTGTAGTTCGCACGTCAAGTTGTCCGGTTTTATTCGCACGTGAATTGTCCGGTTCCAAATTCACATTAGTGCCGTAGACTGGTGTTGGCCGGAGCGGGAGGATAGGGCCACGCAGGGATGCGACCCGA
>Ga0194120_10003834_pt1 | contig 23878 bp, 23 predicted proteins | sample TA2MahCa65mmetaG_FD_148642 | JGI IMG/M metagenome (GOLD analysis project Ga0194120, IMG submission 148642) | Freshwater microbial communities from Lake Tanganyika, Tanzania - TA2015019 Mahale Deep Cast 65m | ecosystem: Environmental > Aquatic > Freshwater > Lake | place: Tanzania: Lake... | reverse complement strand
CCAAGGGCAACACCACAATGCAGAGGACCGGCTCCATCCAGTCCGCTACACTTATCCACAACCAGCCTTTAAAAGGCCGGCTTCAGACCCTGGTCAAAATTCAACGCGCACCAGTGGTCAGAATTCAACGCGCGTCGACAGGTGGTCGCGGAAGCGCCCTGGGCCAGGATAGCCAGCAGGAAGAGAGCAAGCAGACGAGGTGTATTCATGATCCATCTCCGGAAAACATTGTCGGCAAACAGGAATAGCCGGGGCTTTGTCTGTATTAAGCAAGATTCAAGCCAGCATATATAAATCATTGGCTTACGTGAATATTTGGCCTCCTGGCAGGCCAGCTGTCAAAAATTCCGACACCCTTGGGGAACCTCCGTTCATGGACGCCCCCGACGATATCCGGATGCGGGCTCTTGCGCCGCAAGCCAGCCGAGCAGGGAAGCGATCACGATCAGATGATAGGGCAGTGCCCAATAGGCGATGCCCAGGGTGAGGCCGCCAGCGGCATAGGCCACCATCGAGGCTTGCAGCATGGCGGCATGGTCTCCGATCCAGGCGGTTTCCCCGCGGCCATGGCGCCAGGCGAGCACTCCCAGGCCGGTCAGGGTGCCCAAAAACAATGCTGCCCACAGCCCCAGCCCGACGAAGCCGTGCTCCGCCAGCATCTCCACGTAGGCGCTGTGCCAGTCCAGGGAGCCGCCCGTGCTCAGGGTGAGCACGGGCCAGGCGTTGAAGCCGGCGCCGGTGATGGGATCGCGCAAGGCAGCGTCGAGGCCGATGCGCCAGACCGCGAGGCGGCTTTGCGCGGAGGCGTCATCCTGGAACGCGGCGAGGGTTTCCATGCGTCCGAACCACTGCTCCGGCAATTGCACGAAGAAGGCTGCGGCCATGAACAGCAGCAGGGGGATGGCGAGCAGCTTGCGCTTGCTGTGCCAGACCAGCAGCAGGGTCACCGCGGCCAGCGCGATCATGCCGCCGCGCGACCAGGAGGACAGCACCGAGCCGTAGCAAAGGGCGATGCCACCGAGCAGGGCCAGGCGGGCGTAGCGATCTTGTGTCTGCCGCCAGCACAGCACCAGCAGGGGAATGGCCATGCTGACGGCGACGGCGAAGGCGTTGTTCTCGTACCAGGGACTGCCGGGCGGGCCATAGACGCGGTCCTGGAAGCCACTCATCACCGCCCAGTAGCCGCCCTTCAAGGCCGGCAGCAGGATGCACAGGGCGAGGGTGGCGACGAGGTAGAACAGTTTCTCGCGCGTGTCGATGAGCAGCAGGATGAGCAGCAGCGGCGGCAGGATTTTCAGTACCTGGGGATATTTCTCCCAGGCCTCCCAGGGCAGCGCGGCGAAGTGGCTGCTGACCGCGAACCAGAGCCACAGCCCGAGCAGCCCCCAGACCTGCCAGGCCATCAGCCGCCGCCAGGGCAGCGCGGCCCAGGCGCGGGCACGCCAGGTGTGGAAGGCCAGGCTGAGGGCGGTGACGGCAAACAAAATCAGATACACCGGCACCTGGCGCATGAATCCGACGGCATAGCCCTGCGGCTGCATGAAGCCAAGCACCGCCAGGCCCAGCACCCCCAGCCACGGACGCGCCAGCGCCATGCCACAGAGGGCGAGGACGATGAGGAGCAGGGCGAGGTCGCGCATGGAATCTCCTTCAATCCGTCCGGGCGCCGGCCGACGCATCGCGCCGCGAGCGTCCAGAGTGGCCGCGAGAATGGGAGGAAGCCGATGACTTGGGCGATTTGCCCACGACGCGCCGGGCTCTCGCATGGTAGGCCCGCACCACGACATAGCCGAGGATGCCGCCCAGGCTCTCCAGCACCCAGTCGGTGGTGTCGGGGTGCTTGTCCGGCAGCAGCACCTGGCCGAGTTCGATGCCCAGGGCGGCGAGCAGGATGACCAGGATCGAGGCGGCGGCGGCCCAGCCGCGCCAGAGCCAGGGCAGGCCGGCGACGAACCAGGCGAGCAGGGCGCCGAGCGGGGCGAAGAAGAGGATTTTCTGGAATACCGAGGTGATGGCGCGGAATTCGGTGCCGTAGTAATAGATCTCGAAGGGCACGCGCTCGATGAAGGCCAGGCGTTCCTGGACGAAGGTCCGCTCGACGCGGAAGTCGAAGGGGTACCAGAACACCAGCATGAGCACGCCGATCCAGCCCACGGCGAGCAGCAGCGGCAGCCCGCGCCGCCAGGGCGTGACGCGCGTGGCACCCGGCGCCACGCCGCGCCGGTCCAGCCGGGCACCAAGGATGGCGCCGGCGCCGGCGCCGAGGGCGGCGGTGAACAGGTCGGTGACGTCGCTGACGCGGGAGTAGACGAACAGTTGCAGGCACTCCAGCAGCAGGGCGGCGGCGAAGGCCAGCCACCAGGCCCGCGCCGTGCTTCGGCCGCCGGCCTGGCGCAGCAGGAAGGCGGGCGGCAGCCAGAGCAGGGCGTCGGTAACCACTTCGTAGAGGGCCTGCGCGGGATCCGCCGGCAGGGCGGAGAAGGGCAGCAGCACCAGCTTGCCCTCGCGCCACTTGTGGAAGATTTCCACGAAACTGATGGTCAGATCCAGCGGCAGCAGGTTGTAGGCGAACAGGAACGCCATGTACACCCAGGCCAGCCGCTCGGACAGCGCAGCCGGCTCGCGCACCCGCAGCCAGGAAGCGTAGGCGGCCAGCAGGCGCTCGCCGATGACCCACCAGGCGACAATGCCGATCAGCGCGCCCAGGCTTTCCGCGGCAATGTCGTTCTGCGAGACGGTGCGCTGCGGAAAGAACAACTGCGTGAACTCGATGCCCAGGCTCAGGCCGACGCCCGCCGCCAGCACCAGCGCCGAGGCCAGCAGGCGGACGGCGATGCCGTGCCCGTGCGCGAGCGCGCCGGTGAACAGGAAGGCGAGCGGGATGAACAGGAGCAGGTTGGCCATCCAGTCGGCGCGGGAGCCGATGCCGAGCTCGAGCCAGGGGATCTGCCGGAAACGGGCGAGCGCCTCGTCCATGGGCAGGGCGCGAAAATCCAGCGGCACCAGGCTGCCGTAGATCACGAACACCAGGTAGCCGAGGCTCGCCAGCCAGAGGTGGGGGCGGGCGTGGGTGTGATGCTTCATGGCCGCCTATGCATGGGAGTGGCCAGGGCGCCGATGGCATTTTTGGCGCGGGGCAGGCCGGCGAAATCGCGGTCGATGTCGGGCAGGTCGGCGAGCCAGGCCGGGTCCAGCCGCCGGGTCGGCGCGGTGCCGCGCGGGGCCAGGGCGCGCGCCGCCGCTTCCGGCGTGGCCGGGTAGGCGTCGGCCTGGGCGAGATGACGCGCGGCGGCGGCGCGGTTCCCGGTCAGGTTTTCACGTTGCGTGCCGCCGCGCAGGGGGCCGGCGGCGAACACCAGGTTGCCGGCGACCAACTGGGTGTGCGGGTTGTGCTCCGGCTCCAGCACGGTGACGCCGTTGCCGGCGGCGAGCACGGTGTTGAACAGCACCCGCACCTCGCGCGGCACGTCGTTGTGCGGCTGGATGCGGACGGCGTCGGGGCCGTCGGTGAGGAACAGGTTGCTGTAGACGGCCAGGTTGCCTTCGCCCTGCAACAGGGACTCGCCGGGGTTGTGCAGGAACAGGTTGGCGTACACCAGGTAGCGATCCTCGCTGCCCGCGCCGCTCGTCGGGAAGTGACCGAGCAGGACGTTGGGGCGGGCATTCGGTGTCTTCTCGCCCGCAGCGGGGGCCGGCCCGGGCTTGGCGAAGACATTGCGGCGGATCACCGTGTCATGGCTCGTATCCGCCTCCGGCAGGTCCGCCGGACGCGCCTTCTGGTGCTTGATCTGCAGGCTGTAGCCGAGAGTGTCGGTGACGTGGTTGCCTTCGATGAGGCCGGCGACGAAGGGGTCGGAGCCGTCGGAGTCGCCGAAATACATGCCGGTGCCCACCCGCTCGATGCGGTTGCCGCGCACGATCCAGCCATGCGCGGGGCATTTGCTGGAAATGCCGACGCTCTGCTGGCTGGCGGCGTGGTCGTGGATGTGCAGGTTTTCCAGGCTGACGAAGTGGGCGAAACGGGCGTGGCCCTCGGCCTTGACCGCGTCCACCGGCAGGTTGCGGCCGTCCAGTTGCAGGTTGCGCAGGACGATGTGGCGCACGTCCACGAGGCTGACGGTGTTGGCGCCGCGACGCGCGAGGAAACGGGCGCGCGGTCCCTCGGCCGGCCCCTCGATGACGATGGGCCGCGCCGCTTCGCCTTGCAGTCCGTGCAGCGGCAGGCCGCGAAGGTAGTCCCCGGCACGCAGCAGCAGGCGGTCGCCGGCGGCGAGGCGGGGCAGGATGGCGCGGTAATCCTCGGGACCGGCATGGTAGTCGGCGGCCTGCGTGGCGCCCGTAGCCAGCACCAGGCTGAACAGGAAACCCAGGCATGCGGCGGTTCGCGCGAATGAACCGTCACCCCGGCGCTGATCGCCACGAGGGGACAGACCCAGGATCAGGCTGGATTCCGGACTGCTCCGGAATGACGAGGGGATGCTTCCAGGGCAAGAATGGGGGGGTGGCGCAGGCCAAGCCTCAGCCTCCCCCCTTTGAAAAAGGGGGGCCGGGGGGGATTCAAGCCGGGATTGGGTCCATGCCAACCTGGGGGCAATCCCCCCTCCCCCCCCTTTTGCAAAGGGGGGAAGCCGCCGGATCGGCCATGTTCGGTTAGCGCGCACCGGGCCCTTGCGGCATGGAAAACGCCCCACTCACGCGGACGGGGTGGCGCACGGTTCCCTCGCCCCCACCGCGGCCAGGTCCAGGCTGTTCTCCAGGCGCTTCACCAGTTGCGCGGCGCTTTGCCGGCCCGACTCCAGCACCATGTCGGCCACCTGCATGTAGAGGGGATGGCGCAGGGCGTAGAGATCCTTGAGCTTGCGCAGCGGATCGTCCGTCTGCAGCAGGGGGCGGTTCTTGTCGTGGCGGGTGCGCAGGTAGAGTTCCTGGGGCTGGCAACGCAGATAGACCACGGTGCCGCGCGCCTTCAGGGCGGCGCGGTTTTCCTCCAGCAACACGGCGCCGCCGCCGGTGGCGAGGACGATGCCGTCGCGCCGGCTGAGTTCGTCGATCATCGCCACCTCGCGCTTGCGGAAGCCGGCTTCGCCCTCGATCTCGAAGATGGTGGGAATGCTCACGCCGCAGCGGGCGACGATTTCCTGGTCCGAATCGATGAACTCCAGGCCGCGCTGCCGGGCCAGCAGTTTGCCGATGGTGGTCTTGCCGGCGCCCATGAGGCCGACCAGGAAGATGTTGCAGCTCGGGATCATGGCCGGATTGTAACCGTCAGCCCTTGCGACGGCGGGCCAGCAGCCTTTCCACGGCGTCGCGCAGGCCGCCCTCGGGCAGGTGGTCCTCGAGGTCGCGGAAGGAGGCCAGGGCCGCCGCCGGCAGATCCTGCTTTTCCGGCGGCGCGGGAAAGGACCAGTCGGCGCGCACCTTGACCTTCACCGTCGCCACCGCGGCGCCGGCCGTGACCAGCGCGCGCGCCACGCCGCCGGCCTGGGCGCGCACGCGGCTGGCGGCGGCGCCGTTGGCGCAGAACACCAGGGCGGTGTCGCCCTGGATGGCGGCCACGCGGCAGGCGCGCGCCACCGCCTTGGGCACCACCCCGGCGAAACGGCGATTGAGGACGGCCAGCCGTTCCGCTTCGGGCAGGGCCACGGCCAGCGAGCGATCGGCCTGCAGCAAACCACGCAGGCGCACGAGGGGAAAAGGACGCGAGGCCAAGGCTTTACGGGTAGCGTCGTGCGGGGAGGGGGGAGCGGGGGTATGGTAGCATTCGCCGATTCCGCCCATCTCTCGTATCTCCTTCATTTTTCATGATTTCCAACCTTCTCAAGAAAGTCTTCGGCAGCCGTAACGACCGCCTGCTGAAGCAGTACCGGGGCACCGTCGCCAAGGTCAACGCCCTCGAGGCCGCCTTCGAAAGACTCTCCGACGATGATTTACGCGGCAAGACCGCCGAATTCCGCACCCGCCTGGAGGGCGGCGAGACTCTCGACGCCCTGCTGCCGGAAGCCTTCGCCACCGTGCGCGAGGCCGCCAAGCGGATGCTGGGCATGCGCCACTACGACGTGCAGATCGTCGGCGCCATGGCCCTGCACCAGGGCAAGATTTCCGAGATGCGCACCGGCGAGGGCAAGACCCTGATGGCCACCCTGGCGGTGTACCTCAACGCCCTGCCCGGCAAGGGCGTTCACGTGGTGACGGTGAACGACTACCTGGCCAGCCGCGACGCCGACTGGATGGGCAAGATCTACCGCTTCCTGGGCTTGAGCGTCGGCGTGATCGTGTCGCAGCAGCCCAACGAGGAGAAGCAGGCCGCCTACGCCGCCGACATCACCTACGGCACCAACAACGAATACGGTTTCGACTACCTGCGCGACAACATGGTGTTCACCCCGCAGCAGCGGGTGCAACGGCCGCTCAACTACGCCATCGTCGACGAGGTGGACTCCATCCTCATCGACGAGGCGAGGACGCCGCTGATCATCTCCGGCCAGGCCGACGACAACGTCGCCATGTACCAGTTGATGAACCAGGTGCCGCCGCGTCTCACGCGCATGGCGCACGAGCCCAAGCAGGACGAGCCGCCGCCGCCCGGCGACTATTCGGTGGACGAGAAGGCGCACCAGGTGCTGCTGTCCGAGGCCGGCCACGAGAAGGTGGAGGCCATCCTCACCGAACTGGGCGTGCTGGCCCCGGGCACCAGCCTCTATGACGCCGCCAACATCTCGCTGATCCACCACGTCTATGCCGCGCTGCGCGCACATGTGCTCTACCACAAGGACCAGCACTACGTGGTGCAGAACGGCGAAGTGGTCATCGTCGACGAATTCACCGGCCGCCTGATGACCGGCCGGCGCTGGTCCGATGGTCTGCACCAGGCCGTGGAAGCCAAGGAAGGCGCCAGCATCCAGCGCGAGAACCAGACGCTGGCCTCGATCACCTTCCAGAACTACTTCCGCATGTACCAGAAGCTGGCCGGCATGACCGGCACGGCCGACACCGAAGCCTACGAATTCCAGCAGATCTACGGCCTGGAGACGGTGATCATCCCGACCAACCGGCCGATGATCCGCAAGGACATGAACGACCTCGTCTACCGCACCGCCGACGAGAAGTGGCAGGCGGTCATCGCCGACATCCGCGACTGCCACAAGCGCGGTCAGCCGGTGCTGGTGGGCACCACCTCGATCGAGGTGAACGAGTTCCTGTCCGGCCTGCTCAGCAAGGAAAAGCTGCCGCACCAGGTGCTCAACGCCAAGCAGCACGAAAGGGAAGCCCAGGTGGTGGCGCAGGCGGGCCTGCCCGGCGGCATCACCATCGCCACCAACATGGCCGGCCGCGGCACCGACATCGTCCTCGGCGGCAGCATCGCCAAGGAAATCGATGCCATCCAGGCGGACGACAGCCTCAGCGCCGAGGACAGGGCCGCCCGCGTCGCCGCGCTCAAGGCGGACTGGGCGCCGCGCCACCAGGCGGTCATCGACGCCGGCGGCCTGCACATCATCGGCACCGAGCGGCACGAGTCGCGCCGGGTGGACAACCAGTTGCGCGGCCGTTCCGGCCGCCAGGGCGACCCCGGCTCGTCGCGCTTTTACCTGTCGCTGGAGGATCCCCTGCTGCGCATCTTCGGCGGCGAGCGCCTGAAGATGATCATGGACAAGCTGAAGATGCCGGAGGGCGAGGCCATCGAGCACGCCATGGTCAACCGCTCCCTGGAATCGGCGCAGCGCAAGGTGGAGCAGCGCAACTTCGACATCCGCAAGCAACTGCTCGAATACGACGACGTCGCCAACGACCAGCGCAAGGTCATCTACTCGCAGCGTAATGAGCTGCTGGAGACCCAGGACGTCCGCGACGGCATCGTCGGCATGCGCGCGCAGGTGCTGAACGACACCATCAACGAACATATGCCGCCGGGCAGCATGGCCGAGCAGTGGGACGTGGCCGGCCTGACCCAGGTCCTGGCCGCCGAATTCCTGCTCGAATGCCCGGTGCAGCAGTGGCTGGACGCGGACGAGCGCCTGGACGAGCAGGGCGTGCGCGCGCGCATCGTCGACGCCGCGAACGAGAGCTACGCCGCCAAGGAAGGGCTGGCCGGCGCCGAGAACCTGCGCAACTTCGAGCGTGCCATGCTGCTGCAGAGCCTGGACAACCACTGGCGCGAGCATCTCGCCGCCATGGACCACCTGCGCCAGGGCATCCACCTGCGCGGCTACGCGGCGAAGAACCCGAAGCAGGAATACAAGCGCGAGGCCTTCGAGCTGTTCGAGCGCATGCTTGCCACCATCTCGCGGGAGGTCACCCAGGTCACCCTGACCGTGCAGATCCGCAGCGAGGCCGACGTGGAGGCGGTGGAACCACAGGAAGCGCCGGTCAGCAACGTCAAATACCAGCACGCCGACTACGACGAGGCCCTGGCCGCCGACGACGACGCGGCCGTGGTCCAGCAGCCCATCCATCGTGAACACGCCAAGGTCGGTCGCAACGACCCCTGTCCCTGCGGCTCGGGCAAGAAATACAAACACTGCCACGGCAAGCTGGCCTGAGGGTTTTCACCCACCCCCCGGCGGGGAGTGGGTGAAATGCATCCTTGCCGGGAGGCGCCCGCTTGTATACCCTAGCGCGACAGTCAACTATTCATCCCGCCCATGCCCTACTACATCTACAAGATCGGCCCGCTGAACATCCTGGAAAAACAGGGCCAGGCCGAAAGCTTCAAGGAAGCCAAGGCCGTCGCCAACGAGTTGCGCAAGCAGCTGGACCCCAAAGCCGGCCAGGCCATCAAGATGATCTTCGCGGAGAACGAGCTCGCCGCCGAGGACACCCTGTCGCAACCCCGGGAACTGGATGCTTCCCTGGCCGGGGACGACTACTGATCGGGGAACGACAAGTGGGCAGGAGAGCGTCGCAAGCCCCTCATCCCTCCGTTTCAGGCCTAACGCCTCACGCCCAACTCCATCCATGAGCGGCTACAACGAGGACGCCTACCGGCAAGCGCGGCAAACCGCCATCGACCTGCCCTGCCCCTTCGAGCGGGCGCTGCTGTCCCGCTGTGTCGCCTGCTTCAAGGCGCGCAAGCTGCTGCTGGCGGAACGCGAGGCCATCGCCTGCTCGGAACGCGAGGCCAACGCCGCGTGCAAGGCCTTCCACGAAGCCCTGCACCGCAATGCCCGCTTCGCCCTGCACATGGACCCCGCGCAGCCCTGGCCCTTCGGCAAGGAGATCCGTGCCCAGTGCGGCGGCGTGCTGGGGCTGCGGGATGCCCTCGAACAGGGCGCCGAGATCGAGGCCGACGTGGCAGCGCTGATGCACGAAGGTATCGCCAAGTTCGGCGATGTCGAGCGCTTCCCCTACTCCGCCATCATGCGCGCCGTCGCGCACTACGAGCCGCGCAGGCGGCGGGATCGGTAACGCCCCTCACCGTTTAGAGCCTATTTCAGCAGGGATCATGCCCCGCGCCGTTGGTGTGCGGGAGGCAGTGCAAGGCGCGGGTGGCGCGGTTTGGTCGTTCCAAACAAGCCACCCGCAACGCGGCAATGTGCCCGCACGCCAGCGGCCCTGCGGGTTGAGGCCAGGAACGGCGTCTGCGGCGTTGCGGCGCTTGGCCATGGAATGACCATGGCCGGCGCGTCGCGCCTTGCATCCATCCGTTCCTGGTCTCAACGCGGGGCATGATCCCTGCTGAAATAGGCTCTTACAACGCCGCCCGCCGATCACCCCGCCGGAATCCCGGCAGTTCGGCGGTCAACCCGCGGCCGAGGGCGATGGCCTTGAACAGCTCCCCCATTTCCGAGGGTTGCAGCAAGCGCTGGACCGCGGAGGCGGCGCGCAGATAAGGCGGCGTCATCGGTTCCATTTCCAGCATCAGTTCCAGGATGCCGGCGTCCATGAGGAAATTGGCCTGGCTGGTATAGCCCAGCAGATCGAGGCCGGCCTCCTGGCCCGCGCGCGCCACGGTGCTGAAATCGACGTGCGCGGTGAGGTCGGCCAGACCCGGCAGGAAGAAGGGATCGTCCAGCGCATGCTGGCGGTAATGCGCGCGCAGGGTGCCCATGTGGCGTTGCGGGTGGTAGTACTCGGCGCGCGGATAGCCGTAGTCCAGGAACAGCAGCAGGCCGCACTCCAGGCGGTCCGCCAGGCTGGCGACGAGAGCGGGAGCCGCGAGGTTCAGCTCGGAGAGGTATCCGCCTACGCGACGATCCGTCACCACGGGTAGTTCCGCCACGGCACTCGCCAGCGCAGGCGACGCGATGGGCCGGTCGGCCCAGGCGAGACCCACTTCCGTCCAGACCACCCCCCGCTCCAGCACCCCCTCCGCCGACCCATGCAGTAGGTGCACCGGCAGGGCATCCAGCACCTCGTTGCCGAGCACCACGCCGCGCAAACTTTCCGGCAGGGCATCGAGCCAGGCCACCCGCGGCAGCAGATGGGGAGCCTGTTCCGCCAGTAGTTGCCGCTGGCGCGCCCGCAAATCCGGGCTCACTTCAAGGATCAGATAGCGCTCCGGCAGGCTTTCCAGCCGTTCCAGTTGCAGCAGAACATCCAGGGCCAAGCGACCGCTGCCGGCGCCCAGCTCGAGCAGGTCGCCGCCGGTGCGGGCGAGAGCCTGGGCGGCCACGCGGGCCAGGGTGCGGCCGAACAGGGGGGTCAGTTCCGGCGCGGTGACGAAGTCCCCCGCCCCGCCGAACTTGGCCGCGCCACCGACGTAGTAGCCCAGGCCCGGCGCATAGAGCACCAGTTCCATGTAGCGGGCGAAGGAAATCCAGCCGCCGGACGCATCGAGCTCGCCGCGCACATGATCGAGCAAGCGCCCGCTGTGGGCCAGGGCCGCCGCGTCCGGCGCGGGCAGGGAAGACGGGGAGGATGGAGCGGGCATGATGGCTGTGCTAGGTTGTAGGCATGATAACGGAGCCGCCCCCCACTCCGCCCGTCGTCGCCATCCTCGGCGCCGGCCCCGCCGGCATGTCCTGCGCCAATGCCTGCCTGTCCTTCGGGCTCACGCCCGTGGTCATCGAACGGGATGACCATGCCGGCGGCGCCCAGCGCAGCAACTTCCATCCCAATCTGTGGATGCTGGGTGCTCCCGGCGAATCCGGCGAGGCGATGACACGGCGCATGGCCGAGCACTTCCGCAGCCTGCCGGTACACACGCTTTACCGCGCGGAAGTCGCGGCGGTGGAGCGTGAAAATGAACGATTCCACCTCCACCTGGAAGCCGGCGAGAGCCTGCGGGCGGACGCCATCGTCCTCGCCACCGGCCTGCGTCCGCGCGCCACGCCGGCCCTGGAAAAGCTGGCCGAGGCCTCGTCGCGGGTCCTCATCGGTCCGCTTTCCCCGGTCATCCGCGACGGCATCCGCGATACCGACGTGCTCATCCTCGGCGGTGCCGACAACGCCCTCGACCACGCCCTGTTCCTTGCGGAAAAGGGCAACCGCTGCGTCGTCTGCGCGCGCGGCGCCTTCTCGGCGCGGGCCGCCTTTCTCGACGCCTGCGCGCGCTGGCCCGGCATCGAACTGCGTCCCTCTTGCGCCACGCCCGAACTGATCCCGCTGCCAACCGGCATCCGCGCCGCATGGCCGGATGCGGTGCGCGACTTCGGCTGGCTGCTGGTGATGTACGGCTACCTCCCGAACACGGAGGTGCTGGACCGTTTCGTCCCCGCCTTGCGGCCCGCCCTGACCGCCGACGCCCATGTGCGGGTGGACGCCTGGCAACGCACCGGCGTGCCCGGCCTCTACGCTGCCGGCGACCTCACCGGCCCGCCGCAGCCCTCGGTGCCCACCGCCATCGCCCAGGGCCTGGCGGCGGCCCGCGCCATCGAGCGGGACCAGCGCGCCGCGAACTCTGGGCAATAATCGCGCGGCCGCTGCTGGCAGCTAGAATCCACGCATGCGACTGTTGTACTCGACGGCCTGGCTGCTCGCCCTGCCCCTGCTATTCCTATACCTGGTCTGGCGCGCCCTGCGCCAGCCTGACTATCTGCGGCATTGGCGCGAGCGGCTGGGCTGGGGGCCGAGGCGCGGCGCGCGGCCGCGCATCCTGGTGCACGCCGTTTCCGTGGGCGAGACGCGGGCGGCGGAACCGCTGGTCAAGGCGCTGCTTGGCCGTTACCCGGACCATGAAATCCTGCTCAGCCACATCACGCCCACCGGGCGCGCCACTGGCCGGGAGCTTTTCGCGGAGCGCGTGACGCAAACCTATCTGGCCTATGACTTCCCGCCCCTGGTGCGCCTCTTCCTCGCGCGAACGCAACCCAGCCTGTGCGTGGTCATGGAGACGGAGATCTGGCCCAATCTGTTTGCGGCCTGCGCGCGACTGGGCATCCCCGTGCTGCTGGTCAATGCGCGGCTGTCGGAGAAATCCGCGCGGGGCTACGGGCGCATCGCCCGTCTCGTCGGCCCGGCCCTGTCCAGCCTGAACGCCATCGCCGCGCAGACCGCCGCCGACGCGACGCGCCTCACGGCCCTGGGCGGCGACCACCGCATCGAGGTCACCGGCAACGTGAAGTTCGACGTCACGCCGCCGGAGAACACCGTCCAGAAAGCCGAGGCACTGCGCCACCTGTTCGCCGGCCGCTTCGTCTTCCTGGCCGCCAGCACGCGGGATGGCGAGGAGGCCTTGTTGCTGGACGCGCTGAAGCGGTTTGGCCTGGAAGATAGCCTGCTGGTGATAGTCCCGCGCCACCCGCAACGCTTCGAGGAAGTGGCGCGCATGATCGGGCAACGCGGGCTGCCCTGGGCGCGGCGCGGCGCCCCGGACATGGCGACCGAGCATATCCGTGTCTTCCTCGGCGACAGCATGGGCGAACTGGCCGCCTATTACGCCGCCGCCGATCTTGCCTATGTCGGCGGCAGCCTGCTGCCCTTCGGCGGACAGAACCTGATCGAGGCCGCGGCGGCGGGATGCCCGGCTCTCATCGGTCCGCATACCTGGAATTTCCTCGACGCCGCGGACCAGGCGGTGGCGGCGGGCTGCGCCCGGCGCGTGCGCGATGTGGACGACCTCGTCGCGGCGGTTGCGGAACTGCGACGCTCCCCCGAACGTCGCGCGGCGATGGCGGCGGCCGGCCTGCGCTTCAGCGCGGAAAACCGTGGCGCCACGCGACGGGTGATGGCCCTTATCGAAACCGCCCTGCATGGCGCCGTCGCCAAGAATCGCTGCGGCTGATCGCCGCATCGCGCTGGTAGACTCTACTCGCGCAGCAACGCGTCCAGCGATTTGAGATCGTTTTCGCCGAGGATACCTGCGGCGGCCTTCAGTCGAAGGCCTGCGAGCAGAGTGCCGTAGCGCGCAGCTGCAAGATCGCGCTGGGTGGAGAAATACTGCTGTTGAGCGTTCAACAGGTCGACCCGCGTGCGCACGCCCACCTCCAAGCCAAGCTTGGTGGACTTCAGTTGCGCCTCGCTGGAGACCAGGGCCTGCCCGAGGGCGCGGGTCTGGGCATCGCCGGACATCACACCGAGGAAGCCCTGGCGCGCGTCCAGGCGGGACTGGCGGCGCGCATCATCGAGGTCGTAGCGTGCCCTTTCCTGGTTGGCGACGGCCTCCCGTACGCGGGAATCAGTGGCGCCGCCTTCGAACAGGTTCCAGCCCAGGACCACGCCGATCTGGCTGCTGCGTGTGTCGATATCGGTGCCAGCAAGATTGGTGGAGGTGTTGCGGTTGTCGGCATAGCTTGCCTGAAGATCCACGGTGGGTAGATAGCCACCTCGCTGGCGCGCCACTTCGCGCCGCGCCAGCTCGAAGCTGGAACGAAAAGTCGCGACGCCGAGACTGTCCTCCTCGGCCTGCTTCACCCAGCTTTCCATGTTCGAGGGCTCCGGCAACGGCATCGCCGCGCCCTCGGCCAGTCTGGCCAGCCGCGGCGCCTCGCTGCCTATGATCTTTTCCAACGCGCGCCGCTTGATCTCCAAATCGTTCAGGGCGGCGATTTCCTGGGCGGTGGTGAGATCGAATCGGGCCTGCGCCTCGTGCGTGTCGGTGATGGTCGCGGCACCCACCTCGAAGCTCTTGCGCGCCTGCGCCAACTGCTCGGCGAAGGCCGCCTTCTGGGCCTGGGCGGTGGCCAAATTGTCCTCCGCCTGCAGCACGTCGAAATAAGCGCTGGCAGTGCGCAGCAGGACATCCTGTTCGGCCAGCCGCAGCTGCTGCTCGCCCAGCAGGACCTGGATCTTGGCCTGTTCGAAGGTCTCCAGGTTCTGTTTGCGGTACAACGGCTGCACCAGCAACAAGCGGTAGCCATAAGGCTCGGTGTTGGTCACCACCCCCGGACTGGCATCCGAGCGGCTGTCGAAGTAGCTGGCGGAAAGGGAAAGGTTGGGCAACAAGCCAGCCCGGCCCTGCGGCAGTCTTTCCCGGCTCGCCCGATAGGCCTCGCGCGCCGCGGCGAGCTTGGCGTCGTTGCTCCGGGCCAGGTTGTAGACCTCGCCCAGGTTCGCGCCGACCGCTGCCGGCGCCGCCAGCAAGGCGCCGGCGGCAAGCGCAAAGGCGGTGAGGAGGGTGCGTGGCATCTTCATCTCAGTACAAAGGCATGTGCGGATCGACTTCCTTGGCCCAGGCATCGACGCCCCCCGTCAGGTTGATCACCCCGGTGAAACCGTTGTGCTCCAGGAAACGCGCGACATGGAAGCTGCGCACGCCATGATGACAGATCACCACCATCTCGCGTCCAGGGTCCAGCTGGCCGAAGCGGCTGGGAATGCCCGACATGGGCAGGAGTTCCGAGCCCTCGATATGGCAACGTTCGAACTCCCAGGGTTCCCGCACGTCCAGCAAATAAGGTTTATCCCTGTGCGGGTCGTCGAGCCAGGCCTTGAGTTCGCGCGGGTGCAGATGGCGCATGCTCAGAGCCTGTGAAGAAATCGTAGCGAGCGGCCCGAGAGCAAGGCGGACGGAGCGCAGCGACGAGACATATCAAATAGATAGGCGAGAAGCGAGCACCGCCCAACGCAGCTATCGGGACGCGCAGTAGATTTATTCACAGGCTCTCAGAACGAAAAGCGCTCCGGCTCCAGCGCATGCCGCAGGGGCTGCACGCGCGTTTCGAACAGCCGGTCGGTGCGGTGCGTGCCGGCCGCCGTGAGGTAAACCAGGCTGGCGGACATGATGGGCCCCTCACCCAGCGGCGCGAACAGGCGTCCACCCGGGTTCAGGCGCTGCAAGTACGCCGCCGGCAGCAAAGGCGAGGAGCCGGTGAGGACGATGACGTCGAAGGCGCCATCCTCGGCCCAATCGCGCGCCGCGTCGCCGAGGCGGGTCTGGATGTTGGTGAGCCCATGCGCGCGAAACTTCTGCTCCGCCTGTTCCTTCAGGTCGGCATGCAGTTCGACCGTCACCACCACGCCCGCCTGGCTGGCCAGCAGGGCGGTGAAGTAGCCGCTGCCGGTGCCCACTTCCAGCACGCGCTCGTGCGGGCCGACATGCAGCGCCTGCAGCACCCTCGCCTCGATCTTCGGCGCCCACATGACCTCGTTGTGACCGATGGGAATTTCCATGTCGACGAAGGCCAGGGAACGGTAGACGGGAGGCACGTAATCCTCGCGGCGGACCTTGAAAAGCAGGTCCAGCACCTTCTGGTCGAGCACCTCCCAGGGCCGGATCTGCTGTTCCACCATGTTGAAGCGCGCCTGTTCGATATTCATGGGCCACATCCTTGTGTAAACCGGTTGCTTGCGGCAGGTATCCCGCGTCGACCGCATTTTACTCCATCTCCCCGGCCGGCCCGCTCGAACCCGGTCTGGCGCGGCAATTGCAGGCCTGCCCCGCCATCCGCGGGTAGAATCCGCCAGCCCATCCCCAGCCCCCGTTTCCTTCACCATGAGTTTCCTTTCCCGCCGGCATGCCCGCGCCTGCGCCACGGTCGAGATCAGCGAGCGCAACGGCGTTCGCTACCTGCATCTGGGCGGCCCGGCGGTGCAAAGCGCCATGCGCCTGAAGGACCCCTTCGCCCTGGAACTGGAATACACGCGCGCCATACTGGCCTTCCTGCTGTTCGTGCCGGAGCCGCGCGACATCGCCCTGATCGGCCTGGGCGGCGGCTCGCTCGCCAAGTACATGCATCGCCATCTGACCACCAGCCGGCTGACCGCCCTCGAAATCCATGCCGAAGTGGTGGCCGCCGCCCGCGGCTACTTCCTGCTGCCCCAGGATGACGAGCGTCTCAGCGTCCGCACCGAGGACGGCGCCGCATTCGTGCGGGCGCACCCGGACAGCCAGGACGTGCTGCTGGTGGACGGCTACGACGCCAAACGCATCGTCGAGGACCTGGCCAGCCCGGAGTTCTATCGCGCCTGCCATGCCATGCTGCGGCCGGGCGGCGTCGCCGCCTTCAACCTGTGGGGGTCGGACGCCTACTACCCGCGTTACCACGACCGCATCGCGCGCGCCTTCGGCGAGCACACCCTGCAACTGCCCGCCGAGAAAAAGGGCAACGTCATCGTCTTCGCCTTCCGCAAACCCCTGCCGGAGACCCGGCTGGAACACCTGGAGCGCTCGGCGGAAGGCCTGGAGGCCTTGCTGGGCCTGGAGTTTCCCGCTTTCGTCGCGCGCATGCGGCAATGGAATCCGGTCTCCGAGAACGCCTTCATCGTCTGAGCAGCTCCCGCGGCGGGTTTCCGAACAGGCCGGCCGGCCATCGTGGCTTTGCATGCGTTCCGGAAGGGTGGGAAAATCGACCTCAGTCAAGTATTGAATCGAGGCGGCCATGGTCGACAAGGACGGTTACCGGCCGAACGTGGGCATCGTCATCTGCAACACGCGCAATGAGGTGTTCTGGGGCAAGCGCGTCCGGCAGAACTCCTGGCAATTCCCGCAAGGCGGGATCAAGCCGGGCGAGAGCCCCGAACAGGCGATGTATCGGGAACTCATGGAGGAAGTGGGTCTGGCCAGAGAGCACGTGCGCCTGTTGGGCCGCACGCGCGACTGGCTGCGCTACGACGTGCCGCGCGACTGGGTGCGCCGCGAGTGGCGCGGCCACTATCGCGGTCAGAAGCAGATCTGGTTTCTCCTGCGCCTGACCGGCCAGGACTGCAACGTCCGCCTGCGCGCATCCGACCACCCCGAATTCGACGCCTGGCGCTGGCACGACTACTGGTCTCCGGTCGAGGACGTGGTCGACTTCAAGCGCGAAGTCTATCGTTCCGCGCTGGCGGAACTGGAGCGCTATCTCGCCGTCGGCATCGCCCATGCGCGCGCCTGCCATCCCTACCAACTGGCCGGCCGCACCCACGGCGCTGGCCACACCTGAACCATCGCGAGGCATCAACATGAACGCAGCCTATAGCGCTCTCGCCACCTCACCCCTGCAAAAGGGCGCCACCTTCAACAAGCCCCGGCAGGTACTGCCCGAGCGGGTCAGTCAGGAAAACTCCGCCAGCGACGTGATGACCGATTTCAAGGTCGTCACCGCCTACACCATCTTCCCCCTGGAGACGATCGAGGCGGCCCGCGCCAAGATGATCCACCGCGGCGTGCGCATGCTGCTGGTGGTGGACGATCTGAACGGCATTCTCGGCCTCATCACCGCCTCCGATCTGACCAGCGAAAAGCCGATGCAAGTGGTGCAGACCCAGGGCATCCGCCACGCGGACGTGATGGTCAAGGACATCATGACCCCGCGCGAAAGGCTGGAGGTGCTGTGCATGGAGGACGTGCGCAAGGCCCGCGTCGGCGACATCGTGCACACGCTCAAGACCCAGGGCCGCCAGCACGCCCTGGTGGTGGACCGCGCCGAGGACCGCAGCCAAGTCCTGCGCGGCATGTTCTCAGTCTCGCAGATCAGCCGCCAACTGGGCGCCACCCTGGAAACCGCCGGTGTCGCCCATACCTTCGCCGAGCTGGGCGCCGAGCTCGGCAGATAAGCCCTTCGCCGATGCACCTGGCCGCTCGCGCCAACACGTCTCCCGGTGATCCCGGCCGGTGGGATCGCGGCGAGCCGTTGTGGAAGCTGGCGCCCAGGCGGGACGCCGATGGCCGGCCCTATGCCGACTTCATGATGCTGGCACCGCGGCTGAACCAGCGCCCCGCCGCTGAAATCGAGGCGCTGACCCACATCATCCGCGATGTCCTGAGCCGCCATGAGGAATGGGTGGTGTTCGCCGACCTCAACCTCAAGTGCAATGTCCTCTGGGTGTCCCTGAAACACCAACCCGGCGTCATGGCCCGCATCGTCACCGCCCTGCGCGCCCGAGCGCCGGAATTCAAGCTCGTCGCCCATCAGCCCACGCAACCCGGATAAGCATGCCGACCCCCTCCTCTTTCTCCAGACTGGCCCTGTGCGCGCTGTTGGGCGCTCTCGCCCAGTCCAATGCCTGGGCCCAGCAGCCCCAGGTCGTTCCCGTCTGGCTGGTGCCCGTGCCGATGAGCGGCCCCGGCGCCCCGGCGCCCTTCCCGACCCCCTTCTGGTTGTGGCCGGTTCAGCCCTGGGGCATGCCGCCGCCTGTGCGGCCGGCCACACCTCCCGTCACCACACCTCCCGCTGCGGCACCCGCACCGTCCGCTGCCCCGGATGCCAGGACCAGCCAGGTTCCAGCGGCGGCCCCCAGCCCAGCACCCGTGCCGGAGGTCTCGCCATCGAAGCCACTCCAGCCTGTTGTTCCCGTCCCCCTGCCCGCGCCAGCACTGCCTTCCTCTGCCCCCGTCGACACCCCCTCCACGCCGGCGCCTCCTGTCGTCGCAGTCCCGCCGGTCGCGCCCGCCATCCAGGCCGCTCAACCCGTGACCGCCCCAGCTCCGACAGCCTTGCCTGCGCCGGTTCCGGCAAGCGCGCCAACGCTCTCCGTGCCGGCACCGATCCCCGCAGCCCCCGTCGGGGAGGCGAAAGCCGCCGTGTCGGGCAAGCCCCCCGTCGTGACGGTCACCCCCGCTCCCCTGCCCACCGTGGAAGCCGTTCCCCTGCCCGGCTCCCAGGAAACCGTCGCGGCGAAGCCGGCAGCAAAAAAGGTAACAACGCCCGCTACCAAACCGGCCAGCAAACCTGCAACAAGCAAGCCAGCCGGCAAACCGCGCAAGCTCTGCTGGAAGGATGGTCGCCTGGACGTCTGTCCTTGATGGGGGCGATGCGCCCCCGCTACCCATCCGGGTTATCCACAGCCCTGCCTATTCCGAGCAAAATACTCAAGTAAGGGCGGCTTGAAATCGCGCCCACCGTCTTCATCTAAGCACCGCCTTGCCCGCCCGCGCGGCAACAGATTTCCTACCCATCCATATCGAGGCCCCACATGTCGGTTACCGAACAGCAAGTGCAAGCGGCACTGAAAGAACTCATCGATCCCAATACCCAGAAGGACTTCATCACCACCAAGTCGGCGAAGAACATCAAGGTCGACGGCGGCAAGGTCAGCCTGGACGTGGTGCTGCCGTATCCGGCGAAAATGGTCTCCGGCGAAATCCAGGCCATGATCGAGGCCAAGATCAAGACCGTCCCCGGCGTCGAGAGCGCCAGCGCCGGCGTCACCTGGAAAGTGGTGGCGCACAGCGTGCAAAAGGGCGTGAAGCTTGTGCCCGGCGTCAAGAACATCATCGCCGTTGCCTCCGGCAAGGGTGGCGTCGGCAAGTCCACCACCGCGGTGAACCTGGCCCTGGCCCTGGCCGCCGAGGGCGCCAAGGTGGGCATGCTCGACGCCGACATCTACGGTCCCTCGCAGCCCACAATGCTGGGCATCCACGGTCGCCCGGAATCCCCCGACGGCCAGAACCTGGAACCCATGCTTGGCCATGGCCTGCAGGCCATGTCCATCGGCTTCCTCATCGACGTGGAAACGCCCATGGTCTGGCGCGGCCCCATGGTCACCCAGGCCCTGGAGCAACTGCTCAACAACACCAAGTGGAAGGACCTCGACTACCTGGTGGTGGATCTGCCGCCCGGCACCGGCGACATCCAGCTCACCCTGGCGCAACGCGTGCCGGTAACCGGTGCGGTCATCGTCACCACGCCGCAGGACATCGCCCTCATCGACGCGCGCAAGGGCCTTAAGATGTTCGAGAAAGTGGGTGTGCCCATCCTCGGTGTGGTGGAAAACATGTCCATCCACATCTGCTCCAACTGCGGCCACGAGGAGCGCATCTTTGGCGAGGGTGGCGGCGAGCGCATGTGCAAGGACTACGGCGTCGAGTTCCTGGGCGGCCTGCCCCTGGACATCCGCATCCGCGAGGACGCCGACACCGGCAAGCCCTCCGTGGTGGCAGACCCCAACAGCCGCGTCGCCGAGATCTACCGGCAGATCGCTCGCCGCGTGGCGGTGAAGGTGGGCGACCTGGCGGTCGACCACTCCGCCAAGTTCCCCAGCATCGTGATTCAGAACAGCTAGCTGGTAGCCAGTAGTCGGTAGCTAGTAGCATAGAGGCCGCGCCCGAGGGCGCGGTTTTGTTTTCCCACTCACTACTCGCTACTCGCTACTCACTACCAGCTACCCGCTACAAACTGACCTATGAGCATCAAATCCGACCAGTGGATCCGCCGCATGGCGGCGGCACACGCCATGATCGAGCCCTTCGAAGCGGGCCAGGTCAAGGAATCGAACGGCCACAAGATCGTGTCCTACGGCACCTCCAGCTACGGCTATGACGTGCGCTGTTCCGACGAATTCAAGGTGTTCACCAACCTCAACCACACCCTGGTGGACCCCAAGCACTTCGACCCCAATAGCTTCGTCGAGGTGAAGGGCAACTCCTGCATCATCCCGCCCAACTCCTTCGCCCTGGCGCGCACCATCGAGTACTTCCGCATTCCGCGCAACGTGCTGGTGGTCTGCCTGGGCAAGAGCACCTATGCCCGCTGCGGCATCATCGTCAACGTCACCCCGCTGGAACCCGAGTGGGAAGGCCATGTGACCCTGGAGTTCTCCAACACCACGCCTCTGCCGGCGCGCATCTACGCCAACGAGGGCGTGGCCCAGATGTTGTTCTTCGAGTCCGATGAGGTATGCGAGACCTCCTACCGCGACCGGGGCGGCAAGTACCAGGGCCAGACCGGTGTAACGCTTCCCAAGATTTAATCGGCGCAAGCGCGCCGAAATCGCACACCGGCAAACCCACCTTCCTATAATCCGCGCCAGTTTTTCCCTTAATCCGCCCATCCCGAGGAGGGGCCATGCGCTTTCATTTCCCGGTCATCATCATCGACGAGGACTTCCGCTCCGAGAACGCTTCCGGCCTGGGCATTCGCGCCCTGGCCAAGGCCCTGGAAGACGAGAGCATGGAGATCCTGGGGGTGACCAGCTACGGCGACCTGTCCTCCTTCGCCCAGCAGCAAAGTCGCGCCTCGGCCTTCATCCTGTCGGTGGACGACGAGGAGTTCGCCGGCAAGGAGGCCGAGCAGACCATCGCCGAACTGCGCACCTTCGTCGGGGAAATCCGCCTGCGCAACGCCGACATCCCCATCTTCCTCTACGGCGAGACGCGCACCACGCGGCACATCCCCAACGACGTGCTGCGCGAACTGCACGGCTTCCTGCACATGTTCGAGGACACGCCGGAGTTCATGGCCCGCTACATCGTGCGCGAGGCCAAGGCCTACCTGGATTCCCTGCCGCCCCCCTTCTTCCGCGCGCTGACCCACTACGCGGCGGACGGCTCCTATTCCTGGCACTGCCCCGGCCATTCCGGCGGCGTCGCCTTCCTGAAGAGCCCCGTCGGCCAGATGTTCCACCAGTTCTTCGGCGAGAACATGCTGCGCGCCGACGTCTGCAACGCCGTCGAGGAACTCGGCCAGTTGCTCGACCACACCGGCCCGGTGGCCGCCAGCGAGCGCAACGCCGCGCGCATCTTCCACGCCGACCACCTGTTCTTCGTCACCAACGGCACCTCCACCTCCAACAAGATCGTCTGGCACTCCACCGTGGCCCCGGGCGACGTGGTGGTGGTGGACCGCAACTGCCACAAGTCGGTGCTGCACGCCATCATCATGACCGGCGCCATCCCGGTGTTCCTGATGCCCACCCGCAACCACTACGGCATCATCGGCCCCATCCCCAAGTCCGAGTTCGAGTGGAAGAACATCCAGAAGAAAATCGCCAACCACCCCTTCGCCAACAAGGACGCCAAACCGCGCGTGCTGACCATCACCCAGTCCACCTATGACGGCATCCTCTACAACGTGGAGGAGATCAAGGACATGCTGGACGGCAGGATCGACACCCTGCACTTCGACGAGGCCTGGCTGCCGCACGCCGCCTTCCATGATTTCTACGGCGACTACCACGCCATCGGCGCCGACCGGCCGCGTTGCAAGGAATCCATGGTGTTCTCCACCCAGTCCACGCACAAGCTGCTGGCCGGACTCTCGCAGGCCTCGCAGATCCTGGTGCAGGACTCGCAGACGCGAAAGCTGGACCGGGATGTGTTCAACGAAGCCTTCCTCATGCACACCTCCACCTCGCCGCAGTACGCCATCATCGCCAGTTGCGACGTGGCGGCGGCGATGATGGAGGAACCCGGCGGCCGCGCCCTGGTGGAGGAATCCATCGCCGAGGCGCTCGACTTCCGCCGCGCCATGCGCAAGGTCGACGCGGAGCTGGGCAGCGACTGGTGGTTCAAGGTGTGGGGGCCCAAGGATCTGTCCGAGGAGGGCATCGAGGAGCGCGACGCCTGGACCCTGAAGACCGGCGACAAGTGGCACGGTTTCGGCAAGCTGGCCAAGGGCTTCAACCTGCTCGACCCGATCAAGGCCACGGTCATCACCCCCGGCCTGTCCGTCACCGGCGACTTCGCCGACTCCGGCATCCCCGCCGCCGTGCTTACCAAGTATCTGGCCGAGCACGGCGTCATCGTCGAGAAAACCGGCCTCTATTCCTTCTTCATCATGTTCACCATCGGCATCACCAAGGGCCGCTGGAACACCATGGTGACCGAGTTGCAGCAGTTCAAGGACGACTACGACCGCAATCAGCCGCTATGGCGCGTCATGCCCGATTTCGTCGCCAAGTTCCCGCGCTACGAGCGGGTCGGTCTGAAAGACCTGTGCTGCGAAATCCATCAGGTCTACAAGAGCCACGACGTCGCCCGTCTCACCACCGAGATGTACCTCTCCGACATGGTCCCCGCCATGCGCCCGGCCGAGGCCTTCGCCCGCATGGCCCACCGCGACATCGAGCGGGTGGAGATCGACGACCTGGAAGGCCGCATCACCTCCATCCTGCTCACCCCCTACCCGCCCGGCATCCCCCTGCTCATCCCCGGCGAGCGCTTCAACGCCACCATCGTCCGCTACCTGAAGTTCACCCGCGACTTCAACGAGAAATTCCCCGGCTTCGAAACCGACGTGCACGGCCTGGTCAAGGACAAGACCAATGGCCACGTGCGGTATTTCGTGGATTGCGTGGCCTGAGCGTGGCCGGACCCGACACAGCCAAACGGTTCAGAACCGGCGAAGGGCACGAATGGATGATGGCAAAGGCGGCTAATCGGCCGAAGCGGTCGGACGACAGACGTCGAAAGGTGACGGGTAATTGGCGGTTAGTGGACCGTGAGGAATGCGAGGCATCGAAGGTCAGCACTCCGATTCGCCGAATGCGAACTACCGACCCTTAAGCGACACTGACTGGGATGATGTCGCAACCGCGAAGCTGACAATCGCATCCCCCACGTCCGTTCAGGCGCATGGGTGAGGAAGAGATCCAGCAGGCGCGCCGCAATCTGTGGCATGCACCGCGCACGGCTCGACTGGAAAAGCCTCTCCGCAATGCAATGCGGACACCTTTAGCTTCTGGAACTGTTACTACCGGTAGGCGCCGCAGTCGTAACTCTTTGGCAGCACGCCATTCCATTCCGCCAGTTTCGAGGGTGTCCGGAATTTTGTGTAAACGGGTTATGGTTTAGAGGTTGTTCATCCGATCTTCGAACTGGATAGTAAAGCGAGTCAGCGCCGCCTTCCAATCCCGAATCGGCATG